>Ga0302279_10000390_pt1 | contig 63757 bp, 45 predicted proteins | sample III_Bog_N3_3_FD_194541 | JGI IMG/M metagenome (GOLD analysis project Ga0302279, IMG submission 194541) | Peat permafrost microbial communities from Stordalen Mire near Abisko, Sweden - III_Bog_N3_3 | ecosystem: Environmental > Terrestrial > Soil > Wetlands > Peat | place: Sweden: Abisko... | reverse complement strand
CAGCGGAGGGCAAGCGCCTGATTTTTGTGCACCCCAGACTCGATCGGGGTCGCATCACCTCTGCGTCCTCCGCGCCTCTGCGGTTGTCTTTCGACCGAGGTCGCGCTCGCTGGCCTACAGCGAAACCTTGCGGAACCTGCGCACGCTGAGAGTGACCAGGACCACGCACATCGCCACGAGCGCGAGGACGCTCGGCAAGAGCTCCATGGGCCCGGCGTCGCGCAGCACGACTCCTCGCATGATCTCGATCATGTGCGTCGCCGGCAGGAAGCGGCCGATGACGTAGAGCACGGGGGGCAGGCCCGCGACCGGGAAGATGTACCCGCTCAGCATCATCGAGGGCAGCATGAACATCTGCGCCATCTGCTGCGCCTGGGGCATCGTCTTGGCGACCGTCGAGATGAAGAGGCCGAGCGACAGGAGCGCGAACAGGTAGACGAGCGCCATCACGAAGAGGAAGACGAGGCTCCCGCGGATGGGGACGTTGAAGGCGAAGCGCATCGCCGAGAGGATGATGCACATCTCCGCGAAGCCGACGACCAGGTAGGGGACCACCTTGCCCAGCATCAGCCCGAGCGGGTTGAGCGGCGTGACCAGCAGCTGCTCGAGGGTCCCCTGCTCGCGCTCCTTCACGATGGCGACGGCCGTGAGGATGGTCGCCACGATCTGCATGATGACGGCGATGAGGCCCGGGATGATGTAGTTGGCCGTCCTGCCGTCGGGGTTGAAGAGGATGATGGGCTGCACCGACAGGCCGCCCGGCGGCGCGTTGCCGAGCCTGGCGTCGTCCTCGAGGTTGGCCTGCACGGCGAGGCCGTTCACCGCGGCGAGGGCCTGGGCGCTGACGGTCGAGTCCGACCCGTCGATGAGCACGAGCACCTTGGATGGCAGGTCGCGCGCCCTCTTGTCGTGGTAGTCGGGCGGGATGACGACGCCCACGCGGGCGTGACCCGAGGCGATGTCCGTCCGCGCGTCGCGAGGGTCCTGCGTGACGTGGACGATCTTGAAGGTGCGCGTCGCGCGCATCTTGTCCATGAGCTCGCGGCTCGCGGCCGACTGGTCCTGGTCGACCACGACGGTCGGCACGTTCGTCACCGTCTGGTCGATGAAGCCGAAGAGCATCAGCTGGAACAGCGGGATCGTCATCGCGATGATGAACGTCCCGCGGTCCCGGAACATGTGCATGAACTCCTTCCGGAGGATCGCGACGAATGAGTCCCACATCACGCGCTCCCTTTCACGGCGAGGGCGGGGGCGCCGATCGGGTGGAGCGACGGCGTCGCGGGCTCGCCGCGCGCGAGCGCCTCCTGCTCCGTCAATGTCACGAACACGTCCTCGAGCGACGGCTCGATCTCGCGCAGGCGCGCGCCGGGAAACCCTGCCGACGCGAGCTCGCCCACGAGATCCTCGTCCTTCATCTTCGCGTCCACGACGGCGTGCACCGCGTGGCCGAAGATGGTGGCGCTCTCGCAGAAGGGGCGCTCGCGCAGCCAAGCGAGGGCGGAGGTCGGGCGGGGCGTCTCGACCTCGAGGCGCCTCTGTCCGGGGAGGTTCACGGCGGGCATCTGCTTCAGGGAGTTGGGCGTGCCGCTCACGATCATCTTGGAGAGGTAGAGGTAGCCGACCTCGCTGCAGCGCTCCGCCTCGTCCATGTAGTGCGTCGTCACGAGGAGCGTGATGCCCTCCGCCGCGAGCCGGAAGAGCAGATCCCAGAGCTCGCGGCGCGCGACCGGGTCGATCCCCGCCGTCGGCTCGTCGAGGAAGACCACGCGGGGCTCGTGCATGAGCGCGCTCCCGAGGGCGAGCCGCTGCTTCCACCCGCCGCTCAGCGTCGCCGCGCGCTGGTTGATGTACGGCCCGATGTGCGTCAGCTGGATGGCGGCGTCGCGCCGGACCTTGAGCCTCTCGCCCGAGAGGCCGTAGATGCGCGCGTAGAAGTCGAGGTTCTCCTTGACCGTGAGATCGGGATAGAGGGAAAACTTCTGGCTCATGTAGCCGATGCGCTTCCGGATCTCCTCGCCCTGGGTGACGACGTCGAGGCCGAGAACGCTGGCGCTGCCCTGCGTCGGCGCGAGCAGGCCGCACAGGATGCGGATGAGCGTGGACTTTCCCGACCCGTTGGGCCCGAGCAGGCCGTAGATGGTGCCCGGGTTCACCACGAGGTTCACGTGGTCGAGCGCCTTGAAGTCCCCGAAATTGCGGGTGACGCTGTTGACCTGGATGGCGGGGCTGCCCGAGGATCGCGGAGCGGCGTCGTCGAGGGCCGCGGGGCGGCTCACCGAGGCACCGTGATGAACGCCGCCATGCCCGCGCGCAGATCGTCGCGACCCTCGATGAGGCCGATGCGCGTCGCGAACACCTGGTCCGCGCGCTCGTCGGCCGTCTGGAGGTTCCTGGGCGAGTACTCGCCCACGGCGTTGATGTGCTCGACCTTGCCCTTGAACGAGCGATTGGCGAAGGAGTCTACCGTGATGGGGACCTCCTGGCCGGGCTTGATGCGACCGATGAGCGTCTCGGGCACGTAGATGCGGACGTAGAGCTCGTCGTCCTCGAGCAGCGTCGCGGCGGTGGCGTTCGGCGCGAGGATGTCGCCCGGGCGAAGGTCGAGCGACTCGACCCGCGCGGGCTTCGGCGAGCGAACGATGAGCTCGTCGATGAGCACCTTGATCTGATCGAGCTTGCCCTGCGCCGCGAGCACCATCGCCTGCGCGGCCTTGATGTCCTCCACCCGCGAGCCGGCGACGACGAGCTTCGCGCTCGCCTGCGCTTCCTGCGCCCGCGCGGCGGCCTGGGCGATGTCCTCCTTGCGCTCTCCGTTCTCGAGCTCGTCGAGCGCCTCCTTCGCCGCGTCGCGCTGGGCGACGGCGCCGCGCAGGGCGGCCTCGGCGTTGTCGACCTCGGCCTGCGAGATCGACGCGCTCGAGAGGAGCTTGTGCGCGCGGTCGGCGTCGAGCTGCGCCTTGTCGACCGCGACCTGCGTGACCACGAGGCGCGCCTTCGTCGCCTGGATCTGCTCGCTGCGGGCGCCGTGCTTCGCCTCCTCGAAGGCGGCGACGGCGGTCGACGCGTGCGCGCGCGCCTGCTCGATCTCCTCGGGGCGCGATCCCTTCACGAGCTTCTCGAGGTTCGCCTGCTGCTGATCGAGCTGCCCCTGAGCCTGCATCCGCTGCGCTTCGAGGTCCCCCGGCTCGAGCGTCACGATGGGCTGCCCGGCCGTCAGGCGGTCTCCCTCGCGGACGAGCACCTCCTTGACGCGCCCGCCCGACCGCGAGCCGACGGACATGGTGCGCGCCTCCACCGTCCCGCTCCACTCGAACGGCCGGGTCGACTGGTAGAACCGGTAGCCGTAGTAGCCGGCGAGCGCGACGCCGATGATGACGAGGGGCAGGAAACGGAGGGGGCTCCTCCGCGTCGTCGGTTGTTCCAGGGCGGCGGCGGGGGCGGTTGCGGTCTTGGTGGCCACGGGGCTCTTGGATGCGCCACCTCAAGCCTAGGTCGCAAGCCCTTTCTCGCAGCCCCATCAACCGGAACGCGAGACGAAACCCCGCGGGCCATGAGAGCATCCTACGTTCCGTGAGCCGCCGTTCACCCTCCGTAGCCCCCGTTCAGACACGGGAGCGGCCGACCCCCTTCCGGGAGCGCTTCCGCCGCGAAGTGCTCGCAACCATTGCGGAAGCCGCGGAGGACGTCTTCGCCGAGCAGGGCCTGCGCGATGCCCACGTCGGGGAGATCGCGAGGCGCGCCGGGGTCGCCGTCGGCACGCTCTACAACTACTACGAGGACCGGGACGCCCTCCTGGCCGCCCTCCTTAAGGAGCGGCAGGACGCCTTCCTCGCGACCCTGGAGGCCGCCCTGGCGACCCCAGGCCCCTTCCGGGTCCAGCTCCACACCTTCGTGACCGCATACATGGCGTTCTTCACCAAGCACCGCCGCTACTTCAAGATCTTGCTCGAGGGAGAGCTCATGCACCTCCAGGCTGCCCTTCCGAGGGCCGCCAGCGTCCAGCTCGGCTGCTACCAGCTGCTCATGCAGCGCATCGAAGCGCTCGTCGACGGCGGAGTGAAGACGGGCGTGCTCCGCCCGGCAGGGGCGGGGCTCTATGCGTGGCTCATCCTCGGCATGCTCCGCAGCTTGGCCATGCGCGACATACGGAACTACAAGGCGTACGAACCGACCGACGGCGAGGAGCTCGTCAGCGTTTTCTTGCGTGGAGCGGAGGTTTAGATGGCCAGCGTCGCACTATCCCCGGGAGCTACCACGTCGCCGGTCGCGCTTGCGCCGCCGATCGTGGCCCGGAAGCCCGTCAACAAGTGGCTCGTCACCGTGTCGGTCACCTTCGGCACGCTCATGGGTGCGATCGACTCGTCGATCGTCAACGTCGCCATCCCCCACCTGCGCGGCGCCGTCGGCGCCACCGTCGAGGAGATCACGTGGGTGTCTACGGGCTTCGCGCTCGCGACGGTCCTCGTCATGCCGCTGACGGCCTTCCTCGGCCGCCTCTTCGGCCAGAAGAACGTCTACCTCGCCTGCCTCGTCCTCTTCGTCATCGGCTCGGCGCTCTGCGGGATGGCGCGCAGCCTCCCCACGCTCGTCGCCTTCCGCGCCATCCAGGGCTTCGGCGCCGGCGCGCTGCAACCGACCGAGCAGGCGATCCTCCGCCAGACGTTCCCGCCGAAGGAGCAAGGGATGGCGATGGCCGTCTTCGGCCTGGCCGTCATGGTGGGCCCCGCGATCGGCCCGACGCTCGGCGGCTACATCGTCGACCACTACACCTGGCCGTGGATCTTCTACATCAACGTCCCCGTCGGCGTGCTCGCCGTGTTCATGGTGACCAACTTCGTCCACGAGCCCGAGGACATCAAGGAGGCCAACCGCCTTGGTGCCGAGCGGCAACGGAAGAACATGGACTGGGCGGGCATCGCCCTGCTGAGCGTCGGCCTCTGCTCGCTCCAGTACGCCCTCGAGGAAGGCAACAAGAACGACTGGTTCGCCTCGCCCCTCATCAGCGGCTGCTTCGTCGTCACGCTCGTCACCCTCGCGTTCTTCATCGTGCGCGAGCTGACGGCCCCCGTCCCCGCCGTGGACATCTCGCTCTTCAAGGACAAGGTCTTTCTCTCCGGCACGCTCATCGGCGGCGTCATGTTCGCCATGCTGCTGTCGCTCACCTTCCTCCTGCCGGTCTTCATGCAGGAGGTCCTGGGCTTCACCGCGATGCAGTCCGGGCTCGCGCTCATGCCGCGCACCCTCGCGATGATGGCGATGATGCCGCTCGTGGGACGCCTCTACAACAAGATCCCCGCCCGCGTGTTCGTCGCCTTCGGCGTCATGATGTTCTGCATCAGCGCCTACCAGATGAGCCACTACACGCTCGACACCTCGTCCGCCGGGGTCGTCTCGACGCTCCTCATCCAGGGGATCGCCTTCAGCTGCTTGTGGGTGCCCCTCACGACGGTCGCCCTCTCGAGCATCCCGCGCCACAAGATGGCCGACGCGACGGGCAGCAACTCCCTCGTCCGGCAGATCGGCGGCTCGGTCGGCCTCGCCATCTTCGCGACGCTGCTCACCCGCAACCAGACGGCGGCGCGCACGGGCCTCGTCGCGGACTTGAACCCCGGGCGGCCCGAGGTCATGTCGCGCCTCGCGATGCTGACCCAGACGATGATGGCCCGCGGCGGCCTCGACGCGACGAGCGCCCGCGCCGCGGCGCGCCGGATGCTCGAGTACACGGTCGATCGCCAGGCGATGGTCCTCGCGTTCGAGAAGATGTTCCTTCTTGCAGGCATCCTGTTTGCCATGGTGTTGCCCCTGCTCTTCTTCCTCAAGACGCCCAAGATCGAAGAGGGCGCCGAGAAGGGCGAGAAGATCGAAGTTCACGTGGAGATATGACGATGGAAGCTGACATTCAGAAGTCCGAGCACGCAGTCTCCAAGTCCTTCCCGGCCGACGGCGAAGGGACGGCCAACGGCAAGAACACGAGGTCGGCCGCGGCCGTCGCCGTGGCCGACCCTCCGAAGGTCAAGAGCGGGGGAGGCGCCCGGCGCGGCTACATGATCGTGGGAGGCATCTCCCTCGCGCTCCTCGTCGGCATCGGCGGCTACGTGTACCTGACGGCCGGCGAGGAGAGCACCGACGACGCGCAGGTGTCGGCGGACCTCGTCCCCGTCGGCACGCGCGTCTCGGGGCTCATCGTCAAGGTCAACATCAAGGAGAACCAGCTCGTCAAGAAGGGCGACGTGCTCGCCGAGATCGACGACGCGGACTACAAGGCGCGGCAGGAAGAAGCCGCCGCCGGGGTGAAGACCGCGCAGGCGCAGGCTGCCGCCGCCGACGCGCAGGTCCAGGTCGTGGAGGCCACCTCGAAGGGCGGCCTCGCCACGGCCCGCGCCATGGTGAGCGGGTCGTCGGTCGGCGTCACGAGCGCCCACGCGCAGGCCGAGTCCGCGCGCGCCGCGCTCACACGCGCCCAGGTCGACCTGAAGAAGGCGGAGCTCGATCTCAACCGTGCCAAAGAGCTCCGCACGGCCAACGCCATACCCTCCCAGGGTCTCGACAACGCGCAGGCGATCTACGACGTCGCGCAGGCCGCCGTCGCGCAGGCGAAGGCGCAGGTCGCCCTCGCCGACGAGACGCGGAACGCGGCGCTCGCCCAGGTCTCCGAGGCGCAGGGCCGCCTGAGCCAGAGCGCGCCCGTCGACGCCGAGATCGCGACGGCACACGCGCAGGCCGACCTCGCCCATGCGCGCGTCGAGAGCGCGAAGGCCACCCTCGACCTCGCGACGCTGCAGCTCTCGTATACGAAGATCCTCGCCCCGGCCGACGGCCTCGCCTCGCGGCTCACCGTCCACCCGGGGCAGATGGTCAACGTGAGCCAGCCCGTCATCCAGCTCGTGCCCGTCGCCACGTACGTCACCGCGAACTTCAAGGAGACGCAGGTCGGCAAGATGCACGCGGGCCAGAAGGCCGAGATCGAGATCGACACGTTCCCGGGCCGAAAGTTCGAGGGCACCATCGAGAGCCTCTCGGGCGGCACCGGCGCCAGCTTCTCGCTTCTGCCCGCGGACAACGCCACGGGCAACTTCGTCAAGGTCGTCCAGCGCGTCCCCGTCCGGATCGCGTGGGCGAACCTCCCCCAGGACGTCGCGATGCGGGCCGGGCTCTCGGCCGACGTGACCGTAGAGGTAGGAAAATAAATGCGCACGCTTTCGCCAGTCATCACGACCTCACTCGTAGCGGCGTTCCTGGGGGCGGGCGCCACGGAGGCCCGCGCGCAGGAGAGCGGCTCCCGTACCCTCACGGTGGAGGAGGCCGTCGAGGTCGCCCTCTCGACCAACCCACGCCTCCTCGGACGCCAGTCCGTGACGCGGAGCGCGGAGGCGCTCGAGCACGCGGCCACGGGCCGGATGCTCCCGTCGGTCCACGTGTTCGACGAGTACCAACACTGGAATGCCCCGTTCTCGATCCCCTTCGGCGCGGTCAACTTCACCGTGCGTGACCAGGACACCAACACCCTCGCCATCTCGGCGAACCAGCCGCTCGTCGGCCTCATGCACCTGTCGCAGGACCACACGGCGCAGCAGCGCGCGGCCGAGGCCACGCACGAGGATCTGGCGGCGGAGCGGGCGAACATCAAGGAGCGGGTCGAGGTGGGCTACCTCCGCCTCTTCGAGGCCAAGGCGCTCGAGGACATCGCGAAGGCGTCGGAGGCGGAGCTCGCCGACCAGGTCACCGTGACGACCGCGCGGGTCACGGCCGGCGTGCTGACGACAGCGGATCTTCTCCGCGTGAAGGTCGCCGTCGCCAACGCGAAGCAGCAGGAGATCCAGGCGCACACGCAGGGCGAGATCGAGCGGGCGGGCCTCCTCGGTGTGCTCGGCCTGCCCATGGAACAGTCGGTGGAGTTCGCGGAGCCCCGGACGCTCCTGGCCCACGCGAGCGCCGCGTTGCCGCCGCTCAAGGACGCGCAGGGGCAGGCGGCCAAGGCGCGCCCGGAGCTCCGCTCGCTCCAGCTCCAGCTCGACGCGTCCGATCACACGCGCAAGGCCCGCAAGTACCTCTTGCTCCCGGACATCGACGCGGAGGCAGGCTACAGCCGGCTCGATGGGCAGCCGTTCTCCCCCGTCAACTCGGCGTTCGTCGGCGTGAAGGCGAACTGGAACATCTGGGAGTGGGGGGCGACCTGGTACGCGCAGAAGGCGGCCGAGGAGCAGGCGAGCGCCGTTCACTTCCAGCTCGAGGAGCAGGGTCGCCAGATCGGGGTCGAGGTCGCCACCGATCTCGCCCAGGCGCGCGCCTCGGCGAGCGCCGTCGACGTGGCTCGCGAGACCATCGCGAGCGCCGAGGAGGCCTACCGCGTGACCGAGGCGCTGCTCAAGGCGGGCTCGGCGACGACGACCGACCTTCTCGACGCGCAGGCCGCGCTCACGCAGGCCCGCTTGAACCTGACGCGCGCGGAGTACGAGCAGGCCGTGGCGCAGGTGACGCTGCAGCGGGGGCTCGGGAGGTAGCGGACCCACGGCTTCGCCGCCGCCGCAGCGAAGCCCTCGTCACGCGACGAGCGTCCTCATGAGCTCGACGGCCCGGTCCTCCGCGTGCCTCTCGAGCACGAGGATCACCTGCTTTGCTGCGCTCCGCGTCTTCGACTTGCCGCCCCGCGGCAGCGCCGCGAACGCCGACTCGAGGGCGTCCGGCGCTTGCTCGGCGAGCACGGCGAAGAGAACAGCCGCTTGCAGGGCATCCTTGCCCTTCTTCTCGCTCGTCGACCGTCGTAGCTGCGAGGCCAGCATCTTGTGCCACGCCAGCGCCTCGGGCCTCGGCACCCTCACGGGCACGACGCCCTCGCGCGCGAGCACGACCGCGTCGATGGGCTCGTCCAGCAGGTAGCCGAGGTACGGGAGCGCGGTGGCGCGCGCGTTCAGCTCCGGGATGGCCCGAGTCGTCACCTCGTGCCCGCCCGTCGGCGTGAGCAAGTCGACGCGAAACCGATCGCGGCCCGCTACCTTGTACGACGTCGCAGGGGACCTGGGATCGAGGCCAGGCACGGGATGCAGCGGCACGGTGGACTCCGCGAGCACCTCCGCGAAGTCTTCGGCGCGTCCGGGTGCGATGGCGAGGGGGCTGCCACCGCGCGCGATGTCCACATCCTCGGTCAGCAAGGCCCCGCCGTGGGCACCGAGCTCGTTCTGAAGCGCAGCGTAGGCGTGGGAGCCCACGAGCACGGCTCCCGCTCGGAACAACCCGTGGTTGGCGATGGATGCGAGGACCGCGTACGTCCGTGTGTCGGCGCGGAGGTAGCCGCGCTGCGCGAGGAGGCGTGCGTCGCGTATCAGGGTGTTCGTCACGGCAATCTGCTCGGCCACTTCTTCCGCCCGAGCGCAGGCCGTCGCGGCGTCGAGCGCACCGAGGTACTCGGCGCTCTTCTTGCCCTGGGCGTCGTAAAACTGGCAGTAGTAGAATTTCCGGCCGTTCACGATCCGGATGCTCACCGACCCCGGAGTGCCGACCAGAAAGAAAGGCTGCTCCATCGCCTGGCGCTTCAGCTCGGAGAAAGCTGTCTGGAGGAGCAGGGGGTGGCGTGTGACGAGGGGCATGGCGGGGCTTGGTATCTAGACATCGATTCTAGAGAACAAGGCGCCGCGCTGCACGCCCTCGTGGGGACCCTCCCCACTTCGCCCTGTCAACGCCGAGAGACGTGCGCGTCCCGCAGGTGCCTCGCGGCGCTACCGTTCGCCCGCGCCCGGAGGCGCGCTCGTCGCCGGAGGCGCGACGACTCCCTTGATGGCGAGACGTGCGATCTTGCCCATCGTGCGCGTGCGCGCGGCCGTCCGCCCGCAGCCTCGCTCGGGAACCACGATTACCAAGGAGCCCAGGCTGCCCTCTCCGGCAGCCTCCCCACCTACTTGGATAGTTCCCGGGGGGACCGATTCCGGACAAAGAAAAAACCGCAGGGCGAACGAAAACTCCCGCCGGATGGATACCCTCTCCGCCTCGGATTTCGTCGTCGTCCAGGGCACTTGGAGTCCGGGGACCTCCGGCGTTGCCGAACCGCCGGACCGGACGCTAAAGTCGAGCTCAAGGTAGAGCTCGTCTGGGAGAAGGGGGGCGGCCAATGAGGAGGAGAGCGCGACGCATACTGTGGGGCGGCGGGGGGGCGGTTCTCGGGCTCATGCTCGCGCTGGGGTGCGACGGCGGGCCCCCAGGCCCCAACATCAACACGGTCGTCACGAGCCTGACGGTCGTTGCCTCGCCCGCCGCGGGTGGCACCGTGGAGATCTTCCGCGATCCCATCCAGATCGACGGCAACACCCGGATGTCCTACGGCACGCACGACTACGACGTCTGCCAACCGGAGGACGACGTCGACTGGTTCCTCGAGGCGACCGCCGCGACTGGCTACGAGTTCGATCACTGGGGACCACCGTGCAGCTCCGAGGTCTCCGACAACTACGTCATGCTCCCGTGCAACGGCATGTCGAACACCTGCACCGCCTACTTCGTCCCGCTGGCAACGACGCCGGCCGACGCGGGCACGCCGAAGGACGGCGGCTCGTCGGTCGCAGCCGGCCCGACGCTGAGCCTGCAGGGCCCGTGGTCCCTCGTGCAGGACGCCAACCAGAACACACCGGCCCCGCAGATGGAGGTCAACGGCTCGTCGCCCCAGGAGGTGACGGTCACCTACGACGGGGAAGACGGCTCGGCGTGCGACTGCAACGCGGAGCACCTCTCGATCCCGCTCGGCAAGACGATCCAGTGCTCCGCGGGCACCCTCGAGTTCGACTACCACACGAGCGGCTTCTTCGGCATGACCAGCACCGCGAGCCTCTCGGTCCGGTTCTGCACCGGCCCCTGCTCCGAGAGCGGTTTCTACGGGGGGCAACAGTTCCTCGGCAGCGAGCAGACGGGCCACTCGAACTGCGCGATCCCGTTCTCGAACAGCTTCCCTGCGGCGCCGCAGCTCGTCGAGGGACACAACAAGATCAAGCTCTCGTCCCTGAGCAGCAGCCTCAACGGATCGTGCGGCGGCAGCTTCGACACGGTGGATGTGCACATGCAGGGCTACGGATGCTTCGCCTCCACCGACACGGCGACGTCCACGCTCGCCAACCTGCAGGTGTACTGAGCCGCGTTGCAGGATGAAAGAGCCGCCCGGACCAGCCGCACTTCGTCTTGTTCCTCTGGGAATGCGGCTGGGATCGCCTGCAAAGAGGCTTGTTGGTCACGACGAGCCGCTCGGACAGCGAGCGCGTCCTCTTTTCGTGCCCGACGCGCCGCTGGGAGTCGACAGACTTCGTCCGCGCGGCTTCGCGCGGACGAAGTGACGAGCCGACAAGACGCGGGGCGCTGCCATCTCGCGGCAATCCGTCCCCACACTGGAGAAGAGCGGGACCAAAAGGCTCCTCGTCGTGACGACAACGGACGTCGTCACGAAGGCGAAGAGGAAGGAGGTGATGAACGAGAGGAAGTTCGTGATGAACGAGACGAAGCTCGTGATGAACGAGACGAAGCTCGTGACGACACCGCCGCTCCGCCGGCGAGACAAGCCGCAATTCCGCGGCAACCAGGGGAAGCGCATGACCACCACGACGACGAGCCTAACGAATCGCTCGATGGTGTCCCTCAACCTGCCCAGGTGCCCGCTCTCATCAACCTCGCCAAGGCCTTTTCGCCTTACTGTGATGACTTTTCCACGTCATCGAGCAACCCTCGCCGCACTCGGATGACGGACAGCGGTACTCGTGGCTTCCAAATCCTCGCGCTACTGGACAGCGGCGATCCAGAGGATGTCGCCGTTGATGTCGTTGCCGATGAAGAGCCGCCCGTCCGGGGAGAAGGCGACGTTGGCCGGCCGGCCATGATCGAGCTTGCCGTCGTCCCAGCCCGTCGCGAAGTCGCTGAACGCCGTCCCCGCGTCCTCCGTGGCCTCGCTCGAGGGCACGGGCCAGCCGGGCTGCGAGCTCGTCTTCGGCTCGGTCGCGATCCCGACGATGCGGGCACCCACCCACGATCCGAAGAAGCCGTGGAGCGCCACGAACGTCCGCGACTTCCACAACCCTGACCAGTTGCCCTGCTCGAAGTCGAGCCCGAACGGCGTGTGGTCGATGATGAACGACGTGATCTCCGGCGAGACGTCCGTGCAGTCCGGGGTGCCGGACACGTCCGTGTACTGCTGGTCCGCCGTCGCGCAGCAGGGGAAGCCCCAGTCGTCCCCCATGCGAACCGGAATCAGCTTCTCGCGGCTGCCCGCCGCGGGATCGAAGTCCTTGGCGAGCTCGAGGGCGAAGCAGGCGCCCGTCCCCTTCGCGCAGCGGAGGGCGATCGGGTTGCGCAGGCCCTTGGCGACCTGGAGGCCGTTCGGGTTGGGGCCGCCCGGAGCGGGATCGATCATGAGGATGCCGCCCTGGAAGGGACGCTGCGCGCCCGTCTGCGTCGGATCGCAGAGGATGCCTTCGTCCCCGCCGTTCGTGACGTAGATGTTGCCCATGTCGTCGGCGTCGATCGCCTTCGGCCAGTGATCGCCCGAGACGTAGACCTCGATGTCCGCGACCTGATCGACCGCGGAGGGCGCGACGCGGTCTCCGGGCGTGTAGGCGACGCGGTCGATGGCCGTCGAGTTCTGGTAGTAGAAATAGCCGTTGAGGAAGAGCAGGCCCGCGACCTCGGGGAGGTTCCCCTGGTAGGTGAGCTGCGAGTCCGCCACGCCGTCGTGGTTGTCGTCCGGCAGAACGACGACGGCCCCGAGGCCTCCGCTCGCGCCTCCCGCGCACCCCATGCTCGGCGACGCGGCGAACAGGTCCCCGTTCGGCGCGAAGCGGAGCTGCCTCACCTCGGACAGGTTCGTGAAGTAGTGGACGCAGTACCCGTCCGGCAGGTGCACCCACGAGAGATCCTGGCCGGTCCCGCCCTCGCCCGGCACGACCGTCGACGTGCCGTTCTTCCACACGACCGAGCCCGGCAAGGAGCAGTAGTCGATCGCCGGCCCGCCCTCCTGGAGCGTCGCGTCCTTCGTTCCCGTGTCCTCGATGATCGCGGAGTCCTTGTGGCCCGAGTCCGCCACGCCGCTCTCGCTCGCGTCGGTCCGCTCCCCGCTGTCGTGGGCGGCGTCGGCGCCGGAGTCTTGGCCCGTCGCCCCCGACGAAGACGTCGACGAGCTGCAGGCCGAGGCGACGAATCCCCCCGACACGAGGAGGAAAGCGGCGAGCGCCAGGCGCGGATGGGAGATCGTCATGGGAACCTTTCGGCTGTCACCGCAAGTAGCACCCCGCGGCGCGGGCTGCACGCTCAGGGCTTCGCCGCCGCGATCCAGAGGACGTCGCCGTTGATGTCGTTTCCGACGAAGAGCCGCCCGTCGGGCGCGAACGCCACGCTACCGGGTCGTCCGTGATCGTGATTCCCGTCGTCCCACCCTGTGGCGAAGTCCGAGAACGCCGTCCCCCCGTCCTCCGTCGCCTCGCTCGACGGGACCGGCCAGCCGGGCTTCGACCCCGTCTTGGGCTCCGTCGCGATGCCGACGATGCGCGCCCCGACCCATGAGCCGAAGAAGCCATGGAGCACCACGAACGTCCGCGACTTCCACGCGCCCGACCAGAGGCCCTGCTCGAAGTCGAGGCCGAAGGGGGTGTGGTCGATGATGAAGGAGGTGATCTCGGGAGACACGTCCGAGCAGTCCGGCTGGCCCGGCACGTCGGTGTATTGCTGGTCGGCGGTCGCGCAGCAGGGAAAGCCCCAGTCGTCCCCCATGCGCACGGGGATGAGCTTCTCGCGGCTGCCTGCCGCGGGGTCGAAGTCCTTGGCGAGCTCGAGGGCGAAGCACGCGCCCGTCCCCTTCGCGCAGCGGAGGGCGATCGGGTTGCGGAGGCCCTTGGCGACCTCTACGCCGTTGGGGTTCGGGCCGCCGGGCGCGGGGTCGATCATCAGGATGCCGCCCTGGAACGGGCGCTCGGCCGGCGTCTGCGTGGGGTCGCAGACGAAGGCCTCCTCCCCGCCGTTGGTGACGTAGATGTTGCCCATGTCGTCGGCGTCGAGCGCCTTGGGCCAGTGGTCCTGCGAGACGTAGACCGTGATGTCGGCCACCTGATCCACCGCCGCAGGAGCCTTGCGGTCGCCGTAGCTGTAGGCGGCGCGCATGATGGTCGTCGCGCTCTGGTAGTAGAAGTAGCCGGGCGTGAAGAGCAGGCCCTGCACCTGCGGGAGGTTGCCCTGGTAGGTGAGCTGCGAGTCGGCCACGCCGTCGTGGTTGTCGTCCGGCAGCGCGACGACCGCCCCGAGCCCCCCGCTCGCCCCGCCGGCGCACCCGGCGCTCGGCGACGCGGCGAAGAGATCCCCGTTGGGCGCAAAGCGTAGCTGGCGGACCTCGGGGAGGTTCGTGAAGTAGTGGACGCAGAAGCCGTCGGGCAGGTGCACCCACGAGAGGTCCTGCCCCGACCCGCCGTTGCCCGGCACCACCGTCGGCTTCCCGTTGTTCCAGACGACGGAGCCCGGGAGGCTACAGAAGTCGGGCAGGCCGGCAGCGTCCACGTCGCTCGTCGTCACATCCTTGCCTGGCGCGTCGACGGGAGGAGCCGCGCTGTCGACCGAGCTGTCGACCGAAGCGTCGGGCTGCATGGGCTCCACCGGAGTCTCCACGGGACCGCAAGCGCCAAGGTACCCGGCAGCGGCCGGCAGGAGGACGAGAGCGTAGAGGCACGGATGAGTACACCGGCGGAGCTTCATGCGCGCCTAGAGCTTGCTCTGGAAGTACGCGTGAGTCACGCGCAACCCTTGCGCCACAGGCACGTGGCGATCGGGACAGCGCCGTCTCGGACGCGGCCCTCGGGAGCGCGCCGCTTGCGCGGCACGAAAGTCGCTCGACCCATGACCGTGGTGCAAGACCTTGAGCAAGAGATCGTGGCGGTCCCCGAGGTGCTGGCCCTCCTGCCCATGCGCGAGACGGTCATCTTTCCCACGACGTTCGCGCCCGTCATGGTCGCGCAGGAGCGCTCGCTCCGGCTCGTCCGCGAGGCGATGACCGGGAGCCACCTCGTCGCGCTCGTCACGCAGCGCGACGCCGAGGCGCGGCCCATGCACCCCGAGGACCTCTACACCATGGGGACGATGGCCACGATCCACGAGCTGGCCTTCCTCGAGGACGACGAGAAGTCCACGCGCATCGCGGTCCATGGCCTCGAGCGAATCCGCGTCATCGACATGGTGCAGACCGAGCCGTACCTCGTGGCGCGCGTGGAGAAGGCGCCCGAGCGCGAGGAGCGGAGCACCATCGTGCTCGACGCGGTCATGCGCACCGCGCGCTCGCTCTTCGTGCGCCTGGTCGGCCTCGTGGCCGAGCTCCCCTCGGAGCTCGCCGCAGCCGTGGAGCGGCTCGAGGACCCGCGACAGATGGCCTACCTCATCGGCTCGAGCGTCCCCATGTCGACGGTCGCGCGGCAGGCGCTGCTCGAGCAGAACCCCGTGTCGACCAAGCTCCGCGGCCTCATCGAGGTGCTCCAGCACGAGATCGCCGTCCGGACGATGGTGCAGAAGATCTCGACCGACACGGCCGAGGAGATCTCGAAGAACCAGCGCCAGCAGATCCTGCGAAAGCACATGGAGGCGATCCAGAAGGAGCTCGGCGAGAGCGACCCGGAGCAGGCGGAGCTCGTGACGCTCCGGGAGCGGATCGACAGGACGCCCTTCCCGGAGGAGGCGCGCGGCGAGGCCGAGCGGGAGCTCGACAGGCTCACGCACACGCCGAGCATCTCGCCCGAGCACGCCATCATCCGGAGCTACCTCGACTGGCTGCTCAAGCTGCCGTGGGGGATCTCGACGGGCGGCCCCATCGACGTCGCGCGCGCCCGGGCGGTGCTCGACGAGGACCACTACGATCTCGACCGGGTCAAGGACCGCATCCTCGAGTACCTCGCCGTGAAGAAGCTGCGCGCACAGCGGCGCGCCGCGGAGGCCGAGGACACCGGAAGGCGCGAGCCCATCCTGTGCTTCCTCGGGCCGCCCGGCGTCGGCAAGACGTCGCTCGGCCAGTCGATCGCGCGCGCGATGGGCCGGAGGTTCCTGCGGATCAGCCTGGGAGGCATCCACGACGAGGCGGAGATCCGCGGCCACCGCCGCACCTACGTCGGCGCGATGCCCGGGCGGATCCTCTCGGCCATCTCGCGCGCCAACGCCATCGACCCCGTCTTCATGCTCGACGAGGTCGACAAGCTCGGCGTCGGCCTCCAGGGCGACCCGGCGGCGGCGCTGCTCGAGGTGCTCGACCCCGCCCAGAACCACACGTTCGTCGACAGCTACCTCGGCGTCCCCTTCGATCTGTCGCACGTCCTGTTCGTGTGCACGGCGAACACGACGGACACGATCCCGCCGCCGCTCCTCGATCGCATGGAGGTGCTCTCGCTGAGCGGCTACACCGACACGGAGAAGCTCCACATCGCCGAGCGCTACCTCGTCCCGAAGGAGCTCGAGGCCAACGGCCTCTCGCCCGGCGAGGCCACGCTGGACGAGCACGGCATCTGGCGCGTCATCCGCGAGTACACGCGCGAGGCCGGCGTCCGGAACCTCGATCGCGAGCTCGCCACGATCTTCCGCAAGGTCGCCCGGCGCATCAGCGAGGGGGCGAAGACGCCCATCCCGGTCACGGCCCGCGAGATCCAGGACTACCTCGGCCCGCAGCGCGTCTTCCACGACGTGGCCGAGCGCGTCGACAGGCCCGGGGTCGCCACGGGCCTCGCGTGGACACCGGTGGGGGGCGACATCCTCTTCGTCGAGGCGACGATGATGCCCGGGGACGAGGACCGCCTCATCTTGACCGGCATGCTCGGCAACGTGATGCGCGAGTCCGCCGAGGCCGCGCTCTCGTACCTTCGCTCGAACGCCGAGCGCTTCGGCATCGACCCCGCCGTCTTCTCGCGGAAGATCGTCCACGTGCACGTTCCTGCGGGTGCGATCCCGAAGGACGGCCCCTCGGCGGGGCTGACCATCCTCGCCGCCCTCGCGTCGCACGCGTCGGGCAAGCCGGTCCGCCACGACCTGGCGATGACCGGGGAAATCACGCTGCGCGGCAAGGTGCTCCCGGTCGGCGGCATCAAAGAGAAGATCCTCGCGGGGCACCGCGCGGGGCTCGGGACGATCCTCCTTCCGCGTCGCAACGAGGCGGGGCTCGACGACGTGCCGTGGGAGATCCGGAGCGCGGTCCGGCTCGTCTTCGTGGAGTCGGCGGAGGAGGCCCTGGCGATGGCGCTCGACGTCGGGCCCGCCGAGGGCCGCCGGACGGTCGACTACCCGGTAGCCGCCGAGGACGTCCGCCCCTCCGTGCACTGAGGCGGAGACGAACGAGGCTTCAGGCGGCCCTGCCCGCGCCGCCGGGCTTCGCGCGAGCCGGCTCGCTGGCGCCATCGACGTCATGGTCGTCATCGTCGACGCGGCCACGGCGGAGGTCGGGAGCGAGCCTGCGCGCGCAGCGAATGAGCTCGGCCGCGAGGCGGGCCAGCTCCTCGCTCAGCTGCTCGGCGATCGCCGCCGTCATCGGCGGCGCGGCACCGTCAGCCTCGGAAGGCGCGGGAAGGCGCCTCTCGAGCATGTCCAGCAACGCCCGCGCCGACGCGGCTTCGCTACGCAGGTCGGCGAGGCTACGGGCCGCTGTCTGAGCCGGGCTTTGTACCGAGAACCGACCGGAGGGTTTGTCGTCCATCTGCCGACCTCCAACTCGGCAGCGAGTGAACACCCATCGCGCGCGATGCGCAACCCTGCGGCAGCTCTTTGTCGCTGCGCTTCAGGTGGGCTTCACGTCCCTTCACGCTTCACGTGCCCGGCGGCTTCGGCACGCAGAAGCCGGCGATGCAGGCGGCGCCCGAAGCGCAGTCAACCGCGGCGTTGGCGCACGGGAACACGCATTTTCCATACTGCGTGTTGCACTTCGCGAGACCGCACGCCGTGTCGTTCGAGCAAGGAAAGGCCGCAGGGCCCGGGACGGACATCGAGCTCGCGGGCGCAGGGGTCGGCGTCGGCGCCGGGCCGGGAGGCGGCTGCATCTGCGGCTGCGGCTGCGGCGGGTACGGCTGGGGCGCCGGCTGCTGCGGGTAAGGTTGAGGCTGCGGCGCCTGGTAGCCCGGCTGCGGCGGCTGCGGCTGGTAACCGGGCTGCGGCTGGTAGGCAGGCTGCTGGGGGTAGCCCCCCTGCGGCTGCTGCGAGTAGCCGGGCGGCGTCTGCTGCTGCTGGTAGCCCTGCGGCCCCTGCTGCGGGTAGCCCCCCTGCGGCTGCTGCTGGTAGCCGGGCTGCTGGGGAGGCGGCTGGTTAGCCTGGGGCTCGCAAGCCGCCACCGCGAGGAGACCTGCCGCAAGCGTGCCGAGAAGGATGCCGATGTGGTGATGGTTCACGAGCATGAGCCTCTTTCCCTTCTTTCGCCGCGTCAAGGACTAGCTGCGCCCTCGGTACTGTGTGCGTGGCCCGGAATCTTGCTAGGAGTGTGAAGGTTCTCTCGTACGACGCGGAAAGGACCCGGGGTATTCATGGCGCGGATCGACAGCATCCTCGGAATCGTCGTCTCGCAGGGGGCCAACGAGCTCCGGGTCGGGACGGACAAGGAGCCGAAGATGCTCGCCTACGGAATCGCGAAGCGACTGTCGATCCCGTCGACGCCCGCGAGCACGCTGCGTGAGCTCCTGGGCGAGATCCTGTCGAAGGACCGCGAGGAGGCCATGCGCGCGCGCGGACGGGTCGAGGTGCCCTACGACTCGGGCCTCGGCGCCTTCAAGGTGACCCTGATCTCGCGCGGGGACGTGAACTTCGACGCGGTGTTCGTGAAGGACGGCGCCCGCGGCGGAGCCAAGGCAGGGGCCGCGGTCACGCCCATTCACGTGGCCCCTTCGCCCGACGCCGCGAAGCCCGCCGGCATGCACACGGACGTGGAGCCGCGGCCGACGCCGCCGATGCTCGCGGTCGTGGCCCCCGCCTCGGGCGTGCTCCCGGCGGCGCCCGAGGCTCGGCTGAGCGAGGCGGCGTACCTGGGCGCAGCGCCGCAGGCCTTCGCGCCGGCGAACGCCCAGCCAGCGCCCTCTTCGCAAAGGGCCTACGAGGTCACCGAAGCGCTGAGCCACCTGGTCTCGCGCGCCACCTCGATGCGCGCGAGCGACCTGCACCTCGGGGACGGTGAGGTACCCGTGCTCCGGGTGGACGGCGCGCTCACGCGGCTCGAGGACGAGGGCGTGATCGAGCTCCTGCGGATCCTGCCCCTGGACGAGCAGCGCATCCAGCGGGTCCGCGGCGGCGAGTCGGTCGATCTCGCGCTCGAGATCGCGGACATCGGGCGCGTGCGCGTGCACATCTACCGCGCGGATGACCGGCTCGCGGCAGCGATCCGCATGCTCCCGCGCGCGGCCCCTTCCCTCGCGTCGCTCCACCTGCCCATTCCCCTGGACGACATCGTCGAGATGCCGCAAGGCCTCGTGCTCGTCTGCGGCGCCACGGGCTCGGGCAAATCGACGACGCTCGCCGCGCTGGCGCAGGAGGTCGTGCACCGCCGCTCGGTCGTGCTGACGACGCTCGAGGATCCGGTGGAGTACGCCATCACGCCCCCCGAGACCTCCCTCGTTCGCAGGCGGCAGGTCCACCGCGACGTTAAGGATTTCGCGTCCGGCCTGCGCGACGCGCTGCGCGAGGATCCCGACGTGCTGCTCGTGGGGGAGATGCGCGACCCGGAGACGATCGGCCTCGCCCTCACCGCGGCCGAGACGGGCCACCTCGTGCTCGCGTCGATGCACGCGCGGTCGAGCGCGTCGGCCGTGGAGCGCATCGTCGACTCGTATCCTCCCGAGCGGCAGCAGCAGATCCGCGTCCAGCTGGCGGACTCGCTCCGCGTCGTCGTGGCCCAGCGGCTCCTGCCGCGCGCGCGGGGCGGCGGGCGGCTGCCGGCGCTCGAGGTCCTGCGCGTGACGCACGGGGTCGCGAACATCATCCGCGAAGGAAAGACGGCTCAGCTCGCGACGGCGCTCCAGTCCGGCCGTCGCGAGGGCATGCTCGCGCTCGAGCGATGCCTCGCGGACCGGGTCCTCGCCGGGGAGATCAAGGCGGAGGACGCCCGCGCCGCCGCGAACGATCCTGCGTCGCTCGCGCGATACTTGGCGGGGTGACGGCACGGGTTTCATGTAGGATCGGGACCCTGTGAGCGGGGTTCGGCGAGCTACGGCCTCGATCCTGGGAGGGGCGCTGATGGGCGCCGTCCTCCTCGGGACTTCGTGCCGCGACCCGACCGAGGTCACGGTCGACGTCACGACGACCGCGGCGTGCGCCGACATCACGAGCACGACCGTGACCATCGGCAGCCTCGGGTCCGACCTCGAGACGGCCTTGCCCACCACGTCGACCACCGGCTGCGACCAGGCGACCCACGAGATCGGAACTGTCGTCGTCGTACCCAGCGGATCCGACAACGCGGAGGTCGCGATCAAGGTCGTCACGGGCGTCCACAAGAGCGCGGACCAGTGCCAGCCCCCCGCCTACGACGGCTGCATCGTCGCGCGACGCGCGCTCTACTACACGCCGCACACGCCCCTCGTCGTCGTGGTCGAGATGGATCTCGCGTGCGTGGGCGTCCCGTGTGGGCAGCTGGAGACGTGCAACCAGGGTAGCTGCGTGCCTGCCACGGTTCCCAACCCGACCCAGTGCGAGCAATCGGGCGGCTGCTCGCTCCCGCCGCCCGACGGGGGCCCGGCGGACGCGCCTCCCGCGGACGCGCCTGTCGCGGACACGACCCCGGCGGACGCCCAGGACTCCTCGACGTCACCGGACTCGGAGGCAGGCCTCGACAGCGGCGTCGATTCCCAGGCGCAGGACTCGGGCCAGGAAGCCGGGCCCGACGCGACCGCCGACACCAGCAACGCCACCGCCGACACCAGCGACGCGGCCACGGAGGCGGACGCCACGGTCGAGGCGTCGACGGACTCCAGCGCCGACACCACCACCGACACGGGCAGGGACGCCACCAACGCCGACACCATGAGCCCCGACGCAGCGCCGCCGGCGTGCTCTCCCGCGTGCATCGACGGCGCCTCGTGCAGCGTGGACGGCGACTGCGGCTCGGGCGTCTGCATGGGCGGCAAGTGCGCCACCCCAACCTGCGCTCCGTCGTGCGGGGACGGCACCGGCTGCGGAGGCCCCGCCGACTGTGCGTCGGGGGCGTGCACGGACGGCGTGTGCCAGGCCCCGGCGTGCGCCCCGATGTGCTCCGACGGGAGCGGCTGCGGCGCGGCCAGCGATTGCGGCTCGGGCGTCTGCACCGCGGGCCACTGCGCCGCGCCCACGTGCTCCCCCACCTGCGCGGACGGCATGGCCTGCGGGGCGGCGGCGGACTGCGCCTCGGGCTCGTGCGTCGCCGCCGCGTGCGTGGCGCCCGCCTGCTCCCCGACGTGCGCGGACGGCAACGCGTGCAGCGCGGCCACGGACTGCGGCTCCGGGGTGTGCACGAGCTTCCGTTGCGCGATTCCGATGTGCGCGCCCACCTGCAACGACGGCAGCCCTTGCGGCAGCGCCGGGGACTGCGGCTCCGGGGTGTGCACCGCCGGCATGTGCGCGTCGCCGGGGACGTGCGCGCCGACCTGCGCCGACGGCAACGCATGCGGCGGCAACGGGGACTGCGCCTCGGGCACCTGCACCGCCGGCAAGTGCCAGCCTCCCACGTGCTCGCCAACCTGCCCCGACGGCAACGCGTGCGGCGCCGGGACGGACTGCGGCTCGAGCCTCTGCAGCGCAGGCAAGTGCCAGACGCCCGCGTGCTCGCCTACCTGCGCCGTCGGCAGCCCGTGCGGCGGCGCAGCGGACTGCAGCTCCGACGTGTGCACCGCGGGTCAGTGCGTGGCGTGCAATCCGACGCTCGATCCGAAGGACGAGCCTTGCCTCGTCACGGAGACGTACGGCGTCTTCGTCTCGAGCAGCGGCGCCGACGCCAACCCGGGAACGCGGGCTTCGCCGCTCGCGACGATCACCCACGCGATCGCGCTTGCCACGCAGCAGACGAGCCCGGCCCGGCGCGTGTACGTGTGCGGCGGTCCGTTCAACGAGCAGGTATCGCTCGGCACGACGACCGACGGCGTCAGCATCTACGGCGGCTTCGCCTGCACCACGTGGGCGTACACGGGCGCGCGACCGGTCGTGACCGCTCCGGCTGCCGCTCCGTACGCGCTCGCCGTATCGGCCCTCGTCACCGGGGCCACGATCGAGGACCTCGAGCTCGACGCGAGTCCGGGCGCCACGCCCGGAGGCTCGAGCATCGCCGCGTTCGTGACGCAGTCGCAGAACGTCGTGCTGCGCAGGGTCACCCTCCTCGCGCGGGGCGGCGGCGCAGGCGCGGCAGGCGCGGCGCCGGCCGCGAACTTCACCGGAAGCACGGCCCCGGGCGGCAACGCGTCCGGGGCGCAGGAGGTCTGCACGTGCACGAACGCGCAGACGTCGACGGGGGGCGCGCAGGCAACTGCAGGACTGCCGAGCCTCGGGGGCGGCGCCGCCGGCACCGAGGGAACTCTCTCGCTCAGCTGCACCGCAGGCGGCGTCGGTACGTCGACCGCACAGGCCAGCGGCGGATCGGGCGCGACGAGCGCGGGCTCGCTCGCAGCGACCGGATGGACGACGACCGCAGGAAAGAGCGGAGCCACGGCATCGGTGGCGCAAGGCGGAGGCGGGGGCGGAGGCTTGCTGCTGGGCGGCACCGGCGGGGGCGGCGGATGCGGGGGATGCGGAGGCGGGGGAGGCGGAGGAGGAGGAAGCGGTGGATCGAGCTTCGCGCTCCTCAGCTACGACTCGAACCTGACGGTCGACACCTGCACGCTCACCGCGGCGAACGGCGGAGCCGGCGGGGCCGGGCAGGCGGGAGCGACGGGACAGACGGGCGGCGCCGGCGCCAACGGCGCATGCCGAGGGGGCGCCGGAGGTAACGGCGGGCCGGGAGGAGGCGGCGGGGGCGGCGCGGGAGGTTTCTCCGTGGCGATTGGCTACGTGGGCACGCAGCCCACCCAGCTCGCCGGCTCGACCGTCGCGGGTGTAGCCGGTCTCGCCGGCCCGGCGGCCGGAAACGGCACGGCGGGAGCCACCGGGACGAGCGCGCCGACGATGCAGCTGCCCTGATCGAGCGGCAAGGACGCGTCGATCGGAGCAACCGTCGATTGGATGGCACGCGGCGACGAGGGCAAGGCAGGAGCGAGCACGGAGCGGAAGAGCCTCTTGGCTTTGAGCACCGCGCGCAGCGACCAACGCAGCCGTCGTCGCCGCGGGACATTCAAGCGACGGTTGCTCTAGAACGAGAGCATCAGCGGGCCGCGGACCTGGCCCGGAGAGAACGTGCCCGTCCCTGCCGGCTTGTCCGTGAGCAGCGCGGCGGTCACCACCACCCCGGTCACGACGACGGCGCCGATCCCCGCCCAGAACCACCACCTCGCGTAGATGGCGGGCGGGCTGTCGAGCTTCAGGTCGAGCGTCCGATGCTCGCCGGGCCCGAGGAAGAGCGGGAGCCTGGCGTCGACGTCGTGCGCGCCCGGGGCCACGCTCGCGTCGTAGGGGACCGGTCCCATCGAAGTCCCGTCGAGGACGAGCGTGCTCCCCGGCGGCACGGCGTTCACGGTCAGGAGCGCCTTCGCGTTCTTCTCGTGAAGCACGACGTCGAGCGGCACGTCCCCGCCTCCCGGAAGCTCCATCTCCGTCCGAAAGGGCACGTACCCGTCGGCGAGGATCTCCACGACGGCCTTGCCGGCTCTCACCGGGATCGAGGTCTTGCCGTGCAGCGCCCCCACCGGCTGGTCGCGCACGAGCACGCGCGCGCCCGGAATGTTGCACGAGATGACGAGCTTCGCGACGCGCGCGCGCAGGTCCGCGAGCAGATCGCTCAGGGCGGGCACCAGCGCCTTGATGTCCGGCGGCGCCGTCCGCGCGAACAGGTCGAGCTGCGCGTAGGCCCGCGGGTAGTCGCCCATCGCCTGGAGGGCTCGGCCCTCGTTGTAGAGGAGCGCGGGGTCCGCCGAGATGGCGTAGGCCTCCTCGTACCGCGCGAGGGCGTCCGCGAACTTGCCGTCGTCCATCAAGGCGTCGGCCTGCTTCTTCATCTCGACGGCGTGCGCCACGCCCTCGGCCGAGGGCGCCTGCGCCCACGCCGTTCCCAGCGCCGACGGAAGCAGGACGACCGTGAGCGCCGCGGCAACGGCCGCGCGGCGCGCCCCGTTCAGGACCCGGAACGATGGCCCCGTCCGCCCAGATCTCCCACGTGCTCGGCGATTCATCGGGCCTCGGATGTCTCAGATGTGAAGAGGATTCTTCGGGGCCGCGCTCGGAGCCGGCGCAGCGCTCTGCACAGGCGCAGGCACGCTCGACGGCGCCGCGCTCGCGACGGGCGGCGCGCTCGCGGTCATGGCGGGCTGCGTGCTCGGAGCCACGCTCGCCGTGGGCTGGAGGGTCGGCCCCGACGCCGGCCCATGACCGAGGGGCCGCGCGGGCGCGAGCGAGACTGCCGGCGGAACACGCACGGGGCGGGGAGGCTCCGGGGGCGCCTCGGCCACGGACGCCGCGACCGGGGCCGCCGCAACGGCGGACGCGCTCGGGACGGCCGCGGTCACCAACGCGGTGGCGGGCGCGTCCGACGAAGGAGCCGCGCTCGCGGGCGACCTCGCGGGAGGCCGCGTGAGGGCGAGGACGCCCGCCAGGATCGCGAGCACCGGGACCCCGGCCAGCAACGCGATCCCGAAGGCCTTCAGCGCAGTGGACGACCCTTGCGGAGCCTCGCGCAACGGAGGCGGCGCCGAGGACCACGCAGGCGCCGTCGGTGACCGCGGCGGCTGGACGAGATCGAACGGAGACGTCTTCGCCAGCGCAGCGTTCTCGCGCGCCGGTGCAGGGGCGGCGTCCGTCTGCTCGAGGGTCGAGACGCTGACCCGGGGAGGAGCCTCGCGCGGAAGGTTCGCGACGACGCTCGCGATCGGCTCCGACGGACCGAACGGCGCGATGGCGCGCCCAAAGTCGCGCACGTCCTGGTACCTCGACGAGGGCTCCTTCTCGAGCGCCTTCAGGATGGCTTCCTCGAGGGCGGGCGGGATCTCGGACCGCAGCTCGGACGGCCTCGGCACGGGCTTCATCATGATGGCCGCGAACGTGGCGGACGGCGGTCCGTCGAACGGGGTCCGACCGGTCAAGAGCTCGAACAGGATGACGCCGAGCGACCAGATGTCGCTCCGCGCGTCGGCGAGCTTCGCCGACTGCACGTGCTCGGGCGACATGTAGTACGGCGTCCCGAAGGTCCCCTGGGTCGCGGTCACGCGACCGTTCTCGTCGTCCGCCGTCCGCGATATCCCGAAGTCGATGACCTTGAGGAGCTTGCGCGGGGTCCCGGCGAGCGTCGTGACGAAGAGGTTCGATGGCTTGAGATCGCGGTGGACCGTCCCGAACGAGTGAGCCTCGGCCATGGCCGACGCCGCCTGGTGCACGTAGTCGACGGCCTCCTCGATGGGCAGCGGCCCTCGCGTCTCGAGCTCCGCGTCCAGGTCGTGGCCCGTCAGCAGCTCCATCACCATGTAGGGCAGGCCGTTGGGGAGGAAGTCCACGTCCGTCACCCGGGCCACGTTGATGCTCGTGAGCTGCGCGGCCGCGCGCGCCTCGCGCTCGAACCGGTGGACGACCGTCGATTGCGCGACGCCGAGCGGGCTCAGGACCTTGATGGCAACGCGCTGGTTCAAGCGGACGTGCCTGGCCTCGAGGACGACGCCCATCCCGCCCTTGCCGATGACCCCGACGATCTCGTACTTCCCGGCGATCGTCTCACCGGGCTCGGGCACGGCAGGAAGGGAGGAGGCCTGCTTCACGGCGCCAGCGTAGCTGAAACGACGGGCTCAGCGCCGCAGGAACATCGTCAGACACAGCGCGACCAGGGCGACCACGAGCACCCCGAGGCCACCCCCGAGCGCCGCGAGCCGGCGGTCCTTGCGCTTGGTCTGCGCCGCCGGCTCGGCGCCGGGCTCGAGCTCCGCGAGCTTGACGGGCATGTTCCGCATCCGGAAGAAGGAGGCGAGCCGGACCACGAGCTGGTCGTACTGGGCGCGCGGAACCGGAACCATCCCGCCTTCGAAGCGCGACCGGTAGCGGGAGACGAGGTAGTCGTACGAGCGCAGCTCCGTGATGCGGTCGAGCGGGCTGACGGTGCCCGCCACGAGGACCAGCCCCCCGGCCTTCTTCGGCAGGAGGCGCACGTGCTGGGCCGCGTGCTTGCCGCCCCCTGTCGACTGCCCCTCCGGAACGGCGAGGTCGACCGTGTAGGTCGTCGTACCGTTGAGCTCGACGCCGCGGACGAAGGTGGCGAAGTCGGCGGCGAGGTTCTCGGCCTGGGCTTGAAACGCGGTGCGCGCGTCGGCTACCGGGGTCACCACCTTGGCCGGGAGGGCCGCCGACGCGGCGGCTGCGGCTTGCCGAGCACGCTCGGAGACGACCACCGGCCCGGGCTGCCGCACGCTCGGGGCCGGGGCCGGGGCCGCGGCCTGGGGGGCCAGGTCCGGGCTCGCGACGGCCGTCTGCGCGGTGGGCTTGCGACGTTTCTGGGCGGCCCTCGGGCCTCCGCTGGGGGTCGCCCCCAGGCGCGTGGCCGTGACCAGGTCGAGCCGCTCGGTCTCGGCCGCGAGCGTCAGCTCGTTCACGAGCGTGTCGCAGTCGGCCAGCCGCACGGCGGGATCGTGCGCGAGCGCCTGGTCGATGACCGCCGCGACCCGCCTGTGCACCCACGGGGCCACCTCCAGCAGCGGCCGCGGGGGCGCCTTCATGACCTCGAAGAGGACCTGCTGGGGCGTGAAATTCCCCGAATAGGCGTCCCCACCGGACAGCGCCTCGTAGAGGACGACCCCGAGCGACCAGACGTCCGTCCGCAGGTCGACGGGCAGCCCCTGGGCCTGCTCGGGCGACATGTATTGAGGGGTGCCGATGATGGCGCCATCTTGCGTCAGCTGGCGGCGGCGACCGGCGGAGGGCTCATCCATGGTGAGCTTCGAGATGCCGAAGTCGAGCGCGTCGTCAGGAACACGTTGGCGGGCTTCAGGTCGCGGTGGACGACCCCTGCGGCGTGAGCCTTGGCGAGCCCCTTCGCGGCCTGCATGCCGATGACCACGGCGAGCGCCACGGGGACCTTCTTGTCGGCCTCGAGGCGGGCCGAGAGGTCCTGACCGCTCAGGAGCTCCATGACCATGTAGAGGCCTGCGACCGGATCGCGCCCCACGTCGAAGACCTGGAGGATATTCTCGCTCTGGACGGCGCTCGCCGCGCGGGCCTCGCGCTTGAAGCGGGCCTCGATCTCCTCGGAGCCGGAGTGCTCGGCGCTGATGACCTTGACGGCCACGCGCTTGCCCATGTCCACGTGCTCGCCCTCGAAGACGGCACCCATGCCCCCTTCGCCCAGCAGCCCCCGGACGCGGTATTTGCCCCCGGCGATGGTCGTACCGATGAGGTCGTGTACGGACAAAAGTGCCCTCTTATCGACCACAATAGCCCGGCCAGCCACCCCCCGGCAAACGTCCAGAGGCTCTCGGCGCCTACCTCGACGCATGGACGGGCACAAAAGCCCAAGCCGTCCTATGTTCTCCGGCGCCAGTGTCCTCCCCTGCCCCGACCTTCATGGAACCCCGCGCGGCCGGCCACGCGCTCGAGGTTGCGCTCAAGCGTGACGCCAAGCCCGGCTCCCCCCTGACCATCGCGGACGCGTCCGCTGCCAGCGGACTCGCCCTCCGCGACGCCGACCGCGGCCTCCACTGGCTCGTCAGCGAGTACCGCGGCCATCTGCGGGTGACGGACTCGGGCGAGCTGCTCTTCCTCTTTCCGCACGGCTTCGCCAAGCCCTGGGAGCGCCGGGACGCCTTCGAAAAGGCGGTGGGAGCGGTCGGGCGGGCCGCCCTGGGCATCGGTCGGTTCATCGTCCGGGCGTGGGTCATGGTCGTGCTGCTCGCCTACGTCGCGATCTTCCTCGCGGTGGTCATCGGGCTGACGTTCGCGAACCAGAACGACCGGCGCAGGAGCAGCGGCTTCCCGGGCGGAGCGCTCATCTACGGGCTCCTCCGCGTCCTGGCGGACGCCGCCTTCTGGATGTTCCACCCCTTCTCGCCCTTCGCGTACGGCTACGGGTACGGCGGGGGGTATGGCTACGCCGGAGCCCGGATGGGCGGCCCGCGCAGCCGCGCGCCGAAGGACGAGACGCCCTTCTACGAGAAGGTGAACCGCTTCTTCTTCGGCCCGACCCCGCCGAAGGAAGACCCGCGCGCCATGGAGCAGGCCATCCTGGCCGAGCTCCGGGCCGAGAAGGGGCGCATCGGCCTCGCGGACGTCATGCGCGTCACCGGCATGCCTCGCGAGCAGGCCGACCCGCTCATGGCGCGCCTCATGCTCGACTACGACGGCGACGTCGAGGTCTCGAACGACGGAGGCATCTACTACCACTTCGAGGCCATGCGGAAGACGGCGGAGGTCACGCGTGGGAGCGGCTGAAGAGCCTCCTGCCTCTCACGGGGAACACCGCCGGGTCCAACGCGCTCATCGTCGCGCTCAACTCGTTCAACCTGGTGATGAGCCTCGTCGCCATCGACCAGAACCTGACCCTGGCGAAGCTGCCCTGGCTCTTCAGCCGCATCCCCCTCGAGAACCTGCCGTACATGGGGACGCCGATCGTGCTCGGCGTCGTTCCGCTGGTCTTCTCGATCGCGCTCTTCATGCTGCCCGTCGCGCGCGCCATCGCGCGGCCCTTCAAGGCGAAGGCCGTCGCCAAGGAGAACGGACGGCTCGGCCTCCTCCGCGAGATCCTGACGCGCATCGAGTCCAAGGCGCCCCTCACCGAGAAGGGCCTCGTCGACGCCTGGACGCGCGCGGCGGGCTCTCCGCCCGAGCCGAAGGAGCTCACCAAGCGTGTCGTCGAGCTCGGCGGGGACGTCGAGATCCAGGAGGACACGGGCGACATCCGCTACCGCTTCGTCGACCTCGAGACCGAGGCAGCCGCGCTCGAGGCCGAGCGCGAGGCAGCGTCGGACGAGGAGAAGAAGGTGGGGAAGGTCGTCTTCGCGTCGGACCGGTGAGCGCGGGCTGTCCGCGCCGCATCAATCGCCGAAGAGATCGAGCGTCCTGCGGTCCGCCGACGCCCGGCGCGCGCGCGCCTTGCCCCACGCGCGCAGCGCCTGGATCTTCTCCTCGTAGAGGACGGCGAGCGGCGTCGTCTCGCGGGCGGCGGCGCGCAGGTCGGGCGCGGCGAGCTCGCGCTTGTTCGCGTACGCGCGGAAGAGCGCGCTCGTCACCACCTGCTCGAGCTCGGCACCCGAGAAGTGCTCGAGCTCCTCGCCGAGCGCGTCGGTCCCGAGGGCGAGCGGGTCGCGACCGCGCCTCGTCACCTGGAGACGCAGGATGTCCTGGCGCTCCTTGGGCGACGGCAGGTCGACGAAGAATATCTCGTCGAAGCGGCCGCGCCGGGAGAGCTCGGGGGGCAGGCGCTCGACCTCGTTGGCCGTGGCCGCGACGAAGACGAGCGAGCGGTGCTCCTGGAGCCACGTGAGGAACGCGCCGAACACGCGCGCCTGCCCGGCGTCGCTCGTCCCCTCCCCCAGCCCCTTCTCGATCTCGTCGACCCACAAGACGACGGGCGCGACCGCCTCGGTCACGCGGAGGGCCTCGCGCAGCGCGTGCTCGGGCGAGGCCATCGCGAACACGTCCGCGAAGTCGAGCCGGACGAGCGGCAGGCCGAGCACGCGCGCCGCCGCCTTGCTGACGAGCGACTTGCCGCAGCCCTGCACCCCGCAGACGAGCATCCCGCGCGGCTCGGCGAGCCCGAACGCGCGCGCCCCCTCGTCGAATGCGAGGACGCGGGCGCGGAGCCAGGCCTTGAGCACCTCGAGCCCGCCCACGTCCTCGAGCTTCACGTCGGGCGCGATGAGCTCGAGCGTCGAGCTGCGGCGGAGGGCGGCGCTCTTCTCCGCGACCACGCGCTCGAGCGCGCGGACGGGGTCGTACTCGTTGGAGGCGAGCCGGTAGGCGCGCGCGATCTCGCCGCGCGTCAGGCCGAGCGCCGCGCGGATGAACACGTCCCGCCGGAAGCCGCGGGCGGAGGCGACCTTGGCGAGCTCCACGTCGAACACGATGCCCGCCTCGATGGCGTCGGGCAGCGGCAGGTCGATGACCGCCGCGTCGCGCTCGAGCTCGATGGGGAGCGCGAGCACCGGCGAGAGGACGATGATCGTCGCCCCGGCGGCGCGCGCGCCCAGCGCGAAGTCCCGGAGCGCGCGCACGACGTGAGGGTCGGAGGCGAACGGGTGCAGATCGCAGAGGACGCGGACGGGCTTCTCGGGGGTGAACGGCGCCTGGATCGCGAGCGCCGCAGGCCGGAGGCTCGCGCTGCCGTCGAGGCCGCGCGTCGAGGTCCACATCCCGACCCTGTCCTTGCCGATGGCGCCGAGGATGGCGGCCCGCGCGCGCTCTTCCTCGTGCGTCACGATGTAGAGCAGGGGGACGCCCGCCGCGATGCGCGCGAGGAGCTCCGTCGTGAACCGGTCACTCGCCATGGACCGGCAAGGCTAACCCACCGGCCTCGGGCGCGTGCAAGTTGCCGTGCGCGACGCGATCCGCGCTGCACCGGTGAGATCTGCTCGATCCGCGACCAGGGGGACGGATCGCGCCCGACCATCAGGCTGTCGCCCCACGGCGACGCGCTCGCGCCGCGTCGCGACCTCGCGAAAGCTCGCGGGCGCCGCGGACGACGGAGCGACGGCAGCCATCAAGACCCGGAAAGCACGCTCCTTTTCCGGCTTGCCCGCCACGGGCCGGAGGCGAGAAGACCCCGCTCCTTCGCGAGCCGGCTCGCAGCTTGGCCGTACGAGTTCAACGGCACGGTGCGTGCTGATGACATCTACCCACACGGGAGGTCTCTCAACATGCGGGTCATCGGTCTTCGTCTTGCTGCGACGGTGCTGTTCGGGGTCTCTGTGACCGCTCCCTTCGGGGGAGGGCTCACCGCGTGCGGCGCGAGGCCCGACGACGCCGGGTCCGCGGCGGCGCAGGCGGACGAGGCCGTCCCCTCGACGGGCTGCGTGGTGAACGAGCCCATCACCGCGGATGGCTACACGGCCTTCTCGACCGTCGATCCGACGCTCGTGACCCGCAAGATCGTGGTCAACGGCGCCCTCGTCCAGGACCCGCAGGCCACCATCACGCCCACGTCGGACCAGATCGCGACCGCCACGGTCAACATCAACACCTACCTCGCGACGATCAACGCCCTCGGCGACAACATGCGCCGCCACGAGCTCTACTCGCAGACCGAGATCAACGCCGGTCGCGGCATCCCGCAGCCCTACTGCCTCTTTCACGCGGCCGGCCAGCCCATCTACGGCACCGTCATCCTGTTCCACGGCATGGCCGATCGGCCGCACCAGCAGGGCAAGCTCGCGTCGTATCTCTTTCACAGCGGCTTCAACATCTACAACGTGTTTCTGGCCGACCAGTTCATCGTCAACCAGAACAACAAGAGCGTCGACAACGTGCAGGCCGCGGGCGGCGACTCGACGGCGCTCTGGCCGCGCCTCGACTACAACCCCGCCTTCGCGTCGCAGGTCGAGGCGCTGGTGGCCGCGAACCAGACGACGCTCGCCCCCATCCTCACGACGCTCGAGCAGGGGACGAGCCCGAGCAACCTCTCGCCCGCGCAGCAGATGACGATCGAGAGCGTCCTCGGGCCACAGCTCGCGCAGTGGACCGCGGCGTGGGCCAACCCGGACCCGTCGAGCGCGGCCTTCGCGCAGGTCTTCAACGTGCGTAACCCGGCGACGGACGGGACGCAGGTGGCGCCCGGCGACGACGCCCCGACGCGCGCGCAGAAGATGCTGGCCGCGGCCGGGACCGCCGACTTCTTCGACTACGTCCGCGACGGCGCGGCGCGCATCGCCGACATCGCGCCGCTCGGCGGCCCGGTGTTCCTCCACGGGCTGTCGGTCGGCGGGCAGGTCGCCTTCGCGGTGGCCGAGAACGACGGCGGCGCGAACGTGCGCGCGGTGCTCAACCACTCGCCCTGGCTCCAGTCGATCAGCGCGAGCAACAACGAGCAGCTCAAGATGGTGGGCGGGCTCGACCAGAACATCAACTCGGTCAGCCCCGGCAACTATCCCATCGTCTGGACGCCGCACGACATCGCCTTCTCGCCCGCCGCCGTCGCCGCGAACCTCGCGCTCGGCCAGTGGGTGCAGAACAACCACGCGAAGATCGGGCAGATCCCGACCGCGACCGTCATGACGGCCGCCGACGACTCGGCCGACAACACCGCCACCAACGCCTTCGTCGGCACGCTGAACGCCGACCTGACGTCCGCGCTCGGCGGCGCGGCCCCCGCCACCTCGATCCACCAGACGGCGACCTACCCGGTCGCGCTCAACGTGGGTCACGCGATGACCGACCCCGAGAACTACCTCGACGGGGCCCCGGAGAACTGGAACCACTACTTCCGGCAGCTCTACCAGGAGAGCTTCCGCTTCTACCTCACGGGCCAGCTCGCCCCGAACGGCCTCGGCGTGAACCCGCAGGTCCAGGACCCGACCTTGCCGCAGGCGGCGTGCGTCATCCCGGACTTCCCCGGCCGCTGCAACGTGACCAACTGATGATCATCCGAGCGCAAAGGTCTCCCATGAACACCCTTCGAAGCATCAAGCTACTCGGGCTCGGCATCGTGACCGCGTTGACCATGTTCGCCTGCAGCTCGCTCGGCGACGGTGCGGCGAGCTCGCACGCGGCCGACTCCGTCGGCACGGGGCAGATCAACGACGAGTGCGGCGCGGGCCTCGCGCCGCCGGTCTTCTGCGGACCGGGGCTCGTGTGCCAGGCTCCGAGCTACGGCACGCCGGGCGCGGACGGCACGTGCCAGTACGCCGAGGACGGCGGGGCCGGCCAGGCAGGCCAGCCGTGCGTGGACGACACGGAGTGCAACCCGGGCCTCACGTGCGGCGCGGACGGCACGTGCGACGGCGAGGACGCGGGCGCGGACGCCGGCTCCGACGCCGCGCCGCCCGGGCCCGACGCCTCCGCCGACGACGCCGCGCCGCCCGGAGCCGACGCCGCAGCGCCGGAGCCCGACGCAGACCCCTCGCTCCTCGTCGACGCGGGCACGGACGACGCGGACGGGGGCCCCGACGCGGGGCCTCAGGGGCCGTGAGGGCTAGTTCTCCACCGTCACGCGCAGGACCTCGTCGAAGCTCGTCTGGGCCTTCGCGAGCTTCTTGATCGCGGCCTCGCGGAGCGTGAGAAGACCGTCGTTCTTCGCCTGCTTCAGGATGTCCTTCGCGGACGCCTTGGCGGTGATGAGCTTTCGGATCTTGTCGTCCACCGCGAGGACCTCGAAGACGCCCGTGCGCCCGACGAGGCCCGTCGACCGGCACTTCACGCAGCCCTCGCCGAACGCGACCTGGAGCTGCGGAGACTCGCCCTGCGACTCGAGCGCGTGGATGTCGAGGCCGATGAGCGAGAGCTGGTCGGGCGTGAGGAACGTCTCCACGCGGCAGTTGGAGCACACGAGACGGACGAGGCGCTGCGCGACGACGCCGACCAGCGTGGAGGCGAGGATGAAGGGGTCCACGCCGAGCTCGAGGAGGCGCGTGATGGCCGTCGCGGCGTCGTTCGTGTGGAGGGTCGCGAGGACGAGGTGGCCCGTGAGGGCGGCCTGCAGCGTGATCGACGCCGTCTCGGGATCGCGCACCTCGCCGACCATGATGACGTCCGGATCCTGCCGCAGGATGTGGCGGAGCGCCTCGGCGAAGTCGAGGCCGATCTTGGTCTGGATGGCGACCTGGTTGAAGGCGTCGACCACGAGCTCGATGGGGTCTTCGATCGTGACGACGTTCACCTCGGGGCGCGCGACCGTGCGGAGCGCGGCGTAGAGGGTGCTCGTCTTGCCGCTGCCGGTGGGGCCCGTGACGAGGATGAGGCCGTTCGGGCGGTCGAGGAAGGTCTGCGTGACCTCGAGCTGCGCGTCGAACATGCCGAGCTCCTGGAGGCCGCGCAGCACGGCCTCGGGATCGAACACGCGGATGACGAGCTTCTCGCCGAAGGCGACGCTGATGGTCGAGACCCGCAGCTCGACCTCGCGGTCCCCGCGGGCCGTCTTGATGCGCCCGTCCTGGGGCCGGCGCTTCTCGGCGATGTCGAGGCGCGCGAGCGTCTTGATGCGCGACACGACCGCGCCGTGGACGCCCTTGGGGAGCGTGTGGACCTGGTGGAGCACGCCGTCGATCCGCATGCGGATGACCGACTGCTCGCGCCGCGGCTCGATGTGGATGTCGGAGGCGCGCTGGTCGAGCGCGTAGTGCAGGATGTACTCGACGGCGGCGACGATGTGGCTGTCGTTGGCCTCGATCTCCTCGACGCGCTGGAGCTTGACGAAGCGCTCGAGGTTGCCGATGTCGACCCCGCCCGACACCTGCTCCTCGGCCGCGGCGACGGCGCCGCGGAACCCGTAGAAGTCGGTGATGAGCCTTTGAATCTCGCTGGGCGTCGAGATGACGAGCTTCGGGTTACGGCGGACGTGGTTCGTCAGATCGTCGACGAGGCCCTGGTCGAGCGGGTTGGCGACGGCCACCGTCACGTTGCGCTCGTCCGACGCGATGATGAGCGCCGTGTGCTTGCGCGCGAAGGGACGCGAGAGGAGCGCGGGCGCGAGCTTGGCGTCGATCTTCAACGGATCGAGGTCGACGAACGGCAGCCCGATGTACTTGGCGACCGCCTGCATGATCGTGCGCTCGTTGAGCGGCAGCCGCTCGTCGCCGCCGATGCAGAGCTTCATGACGGCGATGACCTCGGCCGGGTGCACGTCGTCGAGGCCGCCGCCGCGGGGGCGCGGACCGCCCGCCTTCGCGCGGACGATGCGCGCCTGCTCCACGGGGCCGCGCGTCTCCACCTCGCGGCGCTGGCCGGGCGTCATGAGGCCCGAGACCTCGAGGAGCTCGCAGAGGAAGTCGAGCGTGAGGCTTGCCGTTTTTGCCACGAGGAGAGGTTACTCCACCGGCTGGCGCGGCGTCCCGAGCATGAGGAAGGCCGGGAGGGCGCGGAGGGCGGTCAGCCTGAACGTCATGGCGGCCAGCGAGGGGCTCACGGGCGCGTTCATGAGCCTCGAGGAGGCCGTCATGAGCCTCAGGGAGGCCGTCATGAGCCGCATCCCGGCCGCTCTCCCGAAGAGAAAGGGGGCGTCGAGCCACATGCCGGGCGCCCTCACGCCCATGGCGACCCCTGTGGGACACGTGGGAGCCTTCCTCATCAAAATGACGGCGCCGTTTTCAAATATGCCATCGGCACCGGTTCAAGGAGTGAGGCCCTCGATGCGTGGAGCGCGCTGCTCCAGGCTCACGGCCGCCCCCCGTCCCCGAAGGAATCCGCAACCATGTCCAGCGACGTCAAGACCGCGCAGCTCCGCGTCGACACAGAGCTGCTCGAAGGCCTCGTCAAGAACGAGTCCGTCTTCCCCACGCTCCTCATGAACAGCAAGACCGTGGCCCCCGCCGACAGCATCGCCGTCGTCCAGCGGAGGGTCGACGCCGGCAACGCCTTCGTCCAGGCGAGGGCGGCCTACCTCGCGGCCGCGCAGGCCAACCGCGAGGCGCAAGCCGAGACCAAGGCGTTCGTGACGACGCTCCGCACGGCCATCGGCGTGGCCTACGGCGACTCGCCGGCCACGCTCGCGCAGTACGGGCTCGCGCAGCCCAAGAAGCGCACGCCGCTCACCGTGGAGCAGAAGATCGTCGCGGTCGCGCGGCGCGCCTCCACGCGGGCCGTTCGCAAGACGATGGGGCCCAGGGCGAAGGCCAAGCTGAAGGGCGCCACGCCCACGTCCGTCACGATCGAGGTCACGACCCCGGGGGCAGAAACCGCCGTGAAGGTGGTGAAATAGCTACCGCGGCGGAGGCCCGCCGTAGAGCGCCATCGGCGGGCGCGGCGGCAGCGCCTCCCCCGAGTCCTGCACGGGCGCGAGGGTGCTCGTGCCCGCGTCGGCCGGCGTGGGCTCGCCGGCGCCGGGGGCCGGCGTCACGGGAGGGCCGCCGTACACCGGGGCCACCGGCGCAGGCGCCGAGGGACCGCACGCGACGGCGACCGACATGGAGGACGCGCCGAGCGCGAAGAGGGCCGCGCGGCCGAGACGGCTCGTGATCGGGCGGGGGCCCGGGGCGGCGCGAAGCGAGTCTCCGAGCTCGGCCGTGCAGAAGGGGCACGCGTGCTCGCTGACGCGGACGTGGCGGCCGCAGGCCGGGCAAGGGGCGAGGTGGGGCTTTGTCATCGTGGGACGACAGTACGCCGGCGCGAAAGAAAGCGCTGCTGCGAAGGCCCTTGTACCTACATTCCGAGGCTCCGTAGATTGAGACTGCGCGTATTGCCGTCCGGCGTCGCGTCCCCACGGAACGGAGGCCCACGTGTCGCGTACGTACCTTGCGAGCCTTCTTGCTCTCGTGCTGGTGGGCTGCGGGTACATCGGCACGGAGTACGGCGCCTTGCCCGCCGACGAGCTGACGACGACGGGCGACTCGGGCGCCGGAGGCGCGGACGGCGCGGGGCTGCCACCGGATACGGGAAGCGCGAGCGACACGGCGGCGGGGTCGGACGCGGGAGCCGCAAGCGACACCGGCGGAAGCGTCGACACAGGCTCCCCTTCGAGCACGAGCGACGCGGACACGGACGACACCGGCAGCGGGCAGGGCCCCACGGGCGACGCGTCGGCCGACGCTGGCGCCGACGCCGAGCCGGACACGGCTCCGTCCGAGCCCCCGGACACGGGGAGCGCCGCCGACACCGGAGGGCCGGGCGAGGCGGCGGCGGGGGGCGTCTTCGCGGTCACGGGCTCGCTCACCGGCCTCGCGGCGGGAGCCACCGTGGTGCTGCAGAACGAAGCGGGCGACAACCTGGCTCTCACGGCCAATGGCACGTTCGCGTTCAGCGGGGGCCTGCCGACCGGCTCGCCTTACGCCGTCACCGTTCTCACGCAGCCCTCGGGCCCGAGCCAGACCTGCACCGTCACGAACGGTACCGGCACCGTCGGGAGCACCAACGTGACCGGAGTGGCCGTGGCGTGCGCCACGCGATCCTTCACGATCGGCGGCACGGTCTCGGGGCTCACCGCGGGGAGCAGCGTCGTCCTCGACGACAACGGCGGCAACGCGCTGACCGTCTCCGCCAACGGGTCGTTCCTGTTCTCCTCTTCGGTGCCGAGCGGATCTGCCTACGCGGTGACGGTCCAGACGCAGCCGGCAAGCCAGTCGTGCACCGTCAGCGCCGGCACGGGCACGGTCGGCGCGGCGCCGGTCTCGGGGGTGAGCGTGACGTGCGCGTCCGGGGTGACCGTCGGCGGCACCGTGAGCGGGCTCGCCCCGGGCGACACGCTGGCGCTCGAGGACAACGGGGGCGCGCAGCTGTTCCTCACGTCCAACGGCGCCTTCGCCTTTCCCTCGGCCTTGCAGCCCGGGGCGGCCTACGACGTCACGATCGTCGTCAATCCCTCCATCCCCGTCGCGCAGACCTGCTCGATCGCCAAGGCGACGGGCAGCGTCGGCACGACGAACGTCACGAGCGTGGCCATCACGTGCGTCACGCCGGGCTTCACGGTCGGCGGGACCCTCAGCGGCCTCGGCAACGGCGACACCGTCGTCCTGGAGGACAACGCCGGGGACAACCTCTCCTTGACCGCAAACGGCGCCTTCGCCTTCGCCACTCCGGTCCCGTCAGGGCATGCCTACGCCGTGACCGTCTCGACCTCGCCCGGTACGCCCACGCTGCAGAGCTGCGCGGTGACGGGCGGCAACGGCACGATCGCCACGGCGAACGTCACGAGCGTCGTCGTCACGTGCACGAACGACTACACCATCGGCGGCACGCTGACGGGGCTCGCCGTGGGCGACACCGTGGTCCTCCAGGACAACGGCGGCGACAACGTCCCGCTCACCGCCAACGGGCCCTTCACGTTTCCGACGGCCCTCGCGTCCGGTCAGCCGTACGCCGTGACCGTCCTCGTGAACCCGAGCTCCCCGACCGCCCAGACGTGCGCCGTCTCCATGGGGTCGGGAAGCGTGGGGACCGCCAACGTCGTGGGGCCCACCGTCACGTGCACGTCCGGCTGCGGCGGCGCGCCGTTCGCCGGAGGCAGCGGCACCACGGCGAGCCCTTACCTCATCTGCAACGCGACGCAGCTCGCCCAGGTGGCAAGCTTCACCTCGGCCAACTTCAAGCTCACGGCGACGATCAACCTCGGCGGGTTGTCGTTCCACACGATCCCCGCGCTGTCTGGCACGTTCGACGGCAGCAACTTCCACATCACCAACTGGACCTACCTCGGCGATGGCACGGACGGAGCGAGCTCGAACGTCGGCTTCTTCCAGACGGTGTCCGGCACCGTGAAGAACCTGGCCCTCGACGGCGTCTCGGTCACGTCCGGGGTGGCGTACGTCGGGGGGCTCGTCGGAAGCCTCGCGGGCGGCGGCACCCTGAACCGCTGCAGCACCACCAGCGGTACGCTGACCGACACGGGTGACGTGAACGGCAACGGCGCCTGGGGTGCCGGCGGCCTCGTGGGAGACGACAGCGGCACCGTGACGCAGTGCTGGTCGGGGATGACCGTCAACGGCGGGCACGCCTACACGGCCGGCGGGCTCATCGGGTACCAGAACTCGGGCGTCGTCATCACGAACGACTACGCCACCGGGAACGTCAGCGGCTACTGGGGCGCGGGTGGTCTGACCGGCGGGTGCGGGAGCGGCGGTTGCGGCGTGATCTTCACGAACTGCTATGCGACGGGCACCGCAACGGCGCTCCCCGGAAACGGCTGGGGAGGATCGAACGTGAGCTCGATCGTCGGCATCATCAACGGCCCCTGCACCGAGACCTCCTCGTACACGGACGTCGCTGGCGACAACGGCTGCGGAACCGTCGTGACCTCGGGCGCGCTCCTGACGCAGAGCACCTTCGCCGGCTGGGACTTCACGAACACGTGGTCCATGGGCTCGAGCGGGCCCGTGCTCCAGTGAGGCGACGAGGGGCGGCTCGCGCCGGCCCACCGCCCGAGGGTCACCGCCGGAGGCTCCCGATGACGAGGACGAGCTCCGTCGCGTCGACCGGCTTGGCGAGGTGGCTGCCGTACCCGGAGGCCAGCACGCGCGCGCGGTCCTCCGGACGCGCGTAGGCGGTGAGCGCGACCGCCGGCACATCGCCTCCGCCGGATGCCGGTCGCGCACGGACCTGGCGAATGAGCTCGTAGCCGTCCTCGCCGGGCATCCCGATGTCGCTCACGAGGACGTCCGGGCGGAAGCGCTCGAGCGCGAGGAGCGCCCCCTGCGCCGAGGACGCCGTCTCGACGATGGCGCCCTCCTCCACCAGCACGGCCTCCACGATCTCGCGCGCGTCGCCATCGTCGTCCACGACGAGGATACGCACCCCCCGCAGACTGGCGGCGCCCGGCGGCCGCACGGCGCCCGGCGCCGCGCTGCTCTCCTGCGGGAAGAGAGACATCGACACGGCCCGCACGGGGAGAACGACCTCGAAGGTGGCTCCCCTGCCGGCTCCCGCGCTCCTCGCCGAGACCTGCCCGCCGTGGAGCTCCACGAGGTCGCGCACGATCGCGAGGCCCAGCCCCAGCCCGCCGTAGGTGCGGGTCGTGGAGCTGTCTGCCTGACGGAAGCGCTCGAACACGAGCGGGAGAAAGTCCGGCTCGATGCCCCGCCCGCTGTCCTGCACCGTGAGCATGACGGTCGGTCCGTCCCGCTCGACGCGGAGGTCCACGACGCCGCCGGCGCCCGTGAACTTGATGGCGTTCGACAGCAGGTTGACCGCGACCTGCTGGAGGCGCGCCGCGTCTCCGGCGAGGCGGCACCGGTCCTCGGAGCTCGTGTTGAAGGTCAGGGCGACGCCCCTGGCGTCCGCCTGCGGACGCACGACGTCGAGCGCCGCGCGCGCGACGGCGACCATGTCCACGGGGACCACGTCGATCTTGAGCTTGCCGGTCACGATGCGAGACACGTCGAGGACGTCCTCCACGATCCTGGTCTGCGCCTCGGCGTTGCGCCGGATGACCTCGAGGCCCTTGGCCACCATGGTGGCGTCGTGGGGCTGGCGGAGAAGGAGCGCCGACCACCCGGTGATGGCGTTGAGGGGGTTGCGCAGCTCGTGGCTCACCGTGGCGAGAAACTCGTCCTTGATCCGGTTCGCCTCCTCCGCGCGCCAGCGCTCCTCGGCCGCGCGCCGCGCCGCGTCCTGCGCCGCGCGGTAGAGGTGCGCGTTGGTGATGGCCTGGTTGGCGCGGCGGCCGAGCTCCTCGGCAAAGTGGAAATCGCGCTCGCGGTAGATTCGCCGTGACTCCGCGGTGGAGAAGGCGATGCTGCCGATGCATGGGCCGCCGCCGATCTTGAGCGGAAGGATGATCGCCGACAGCACGAGCTGCTCGTTCATGAAGGCGAGCTCCTCCGCGTCGCGGGCGGTCTGCGTGACCACCTCGGGGGTCAGGCGGGGGTAAAACCGCGCCTTGCCGTCGGCGATGACGGCGGCCTTGCCCACGGCGCGGGCGCTGGAGGGATAACGACGAGCGACGGCCTCCGCGGCGCGTGCCTTCGCCGGGTCCTTGTGCGCCGTCGCGACCCGTCGGAGCTCTTCGCCCTGGACGAGATCGATCGCGCACCAGTCCGCGAAGGCCGGCACGGCCAGGCGCGCGAGGGAGCGCAAGCTCTCTTCCAGGTCCAGAGACAGCGCGAGCGTCTCTCCCGCGTCGGCCAGCAGGCGAAGGCGCTCGTTCGCTTGCCGCTCGCTGTCGAGGAGGCGCGCGCGATCGAGCGCCTGCGCGCAATGCTGGGCCACCGCGACGAGGAACCTGCGCTCGTCCTCGTCGAAGACGTGGCCCGGCGGGTGCGAGTACGACACGAGCCCCAGGACCTTGCCGGCGACCGACAGCGGGACCGCGCCGAACGTGAGGACGCGGCCCGCGAGCTTCGCCTTCTCGAGAATCTCGGGAGAAAGACGCCGGTAGTCGTCCTCGGTCTCGACCCACGCCGGCTCGCCGGTACGGACGATGCGCAGGGCGGGCGAGTCCTGCGCGTCGGCGGGGATGGTGCGAAACTGGGCCATGAACGGCTCGGGGACCCCGAACGTCCCGACCAGGACGAGGGAGCCATCCTCCTCGAGGACCCAGAGCATCGCCGCGACGGCGTCCGACGACTGGACTCCGATGCAGCAGGCGGCGTCCGCCACCTCCCGCGCGGTGCGGGCGCTCGACATCGCGGCCGTGATCTCCTGCATGCGGACGACGCGCAGCCTCGCGCGCTCCTCGGCCGCCACGAGCCGCGCCACGCGCCGGATCGTCTCCTCGCCCCCGAGGGACGAGGCGAACAGCTGCTCCGCCTCCGCGACGAACCGCTCGGTGGACGTCGCGCCTGCGAGGTCGGCATCGGCATGCACAACGGGCGATGGCATCGAACGATCGACTCTAGGCGATCGCCAGCGGCCCACGCAAAACCCGAACCGCCTGAGCTACCGTCACCGGCCCGCGAGGGCGTAGATCCACACCTCCCCTCCGGTCGAGCCGTGGATCCTCCGGCACGTGAGCGGCCACGGGACCTCGCAGGTCGCGCGAAGGACGCTCCGGTAGCCGAGGGAGCCGTCGAGCAGCTCGCCGAGGAACGCGCTCGACTGCGCGTCGCGGTACTGCATGACGCCGTACGGGTGCGGGCCCGTCATCCGGGTCGCCTCGACGGAGGAGAGCTGCGTCTCGAGGACGAGGACGTCCGGCGCGCGAGGCCGGGGGTCCATCGCGGGATCGACGAGGTCCGCGACGCCGGGGATCTCCTGCCGCTCGGCGATGGGGTCCTTGCCTGGACGGGTCGCGCCGAGCGCCGGCGGGATGCGCGGCAGAAAGATGGGCCCTCCGTACACCTCGACGCGCGTGCCGGGGCGTAGCGCCGAGAGAAACTGCTCCGCGGCGTAGCGGGAGTCGGCCACGAGCGTCGCGTCGACGGACGCCACGCCGACGAGCGCCGGTACGAGCGCCACGAGACCCGCCAGGAGCAGGGCAGAGCGGCCGGGGCGTGAGGCGCCGAGCCGCGTCCAGGCCTCGTCGAACGCCACCGAGGCGTACGGGAGAAAGAGCAGGCTCGCGGGAAGGAGGAAGCGCTCCTCGGTGCGGCGCGCCGCGACGTTGAACAGCAGCACGAAGGACGTGGCCGCGACGAAGGGCAGGAGCGCTCGAGCGCGCGTGCCGCCGCGCGCCCTCGCGAGCACGAGCGCGAGGCCGACCGCGGCCAGGGCCGCGATGGGCCAGGACGTGAAGCGAGGGACGTCGCGCACGGTGTCGGTCGCGAGCGCGAGGAGACCTCGCCAGCTCCGTGGGTACTCGGCCCACGTCTGGCTTGCGGGGCCCAGGAGGAAGGCGACCCGACGCCCGAAGCCCACGGGGTTCACGAGCGCCCCCGACCCGATGCCGTAGACGAGCGCCGCGAGCAGGACCGCCTTGACGAGGCTGCCCCGCAGCACGGGCGTCCCCCGCGACGCGCGCGGGACGACCGCGACGTAGACGACCAGCGGCACGAGCAGGGCCGCCGCGGCCTGGTCCTTGGTGAGCGCCGCGAGCGTGGCGAGAAGGAGCGCCTGCTTCTCGCGCGGCTCGCCCGCGGCGACGCGATCGATCTCGACGAGCGCCCACGTCGTCCAGAACAGGTAGGGCACCTCGAGGTTGCCCGTGTGCGCGTAGTAGACGAGCACGGCGTTCGTGGCGACGACCGCCCCCGCGACGAGCCCCGCCCGCCGGCCTGCGAGCCGCGTCCAGAGGCGGACGGTGTTGTGCACGATGCCGAGCGCCATCGACGCCGCCAGGACACGCGCGAGGATCTCGATCCCGGTCATGTAGAGCGGCTTGACGAGCTCGGCGCCGAGGGCCGCCGTGCTCGTCCCCACCCGGCTGGCGGCGAGGGCCATCCACGGGAGCGAGAGCAAGGTCAGGATCGCCATGTGGAGCGGCGGGTACGTGTGGAAGTGCCCCGGCCAGTAGGTCTCGGCGATCGCGAAGAGTCCGCACGAGCGCGGCGAGATCGAGTCCGCGGCCCACGAGTCGCTCCCGGGAAGCCCCCAACCGCACCCCACGGCGATCGCGACCGCAAAGGCGACGTAGAGGAGCAGGCTCGTGCCTGGCCCGCGCCTCATGGGAGCGCGTCGCCCGTGATGGAGCTTCGCGACGGCTCGTAGATCCACACCTCGCCCGCCGTGGACTCGTGGACGCGCCGGCACTCGAGCGGCCACGGCAACGAGCACGTCGCGCGAAGCGTTCGCTCGTAGCCGAGCGAGCCGTCCATGAGGCCGCGGAAGAACGCGAGCGAGACGGGGTCCCGGTACTGCATCTGCCCGAAAGGGCGAACCATCGTGACGATCTCCGCGGGCGTGGCGCCATCGGCGACGACGATGGCGGCCGGCGCGCGGGGACGGGGGTCGAGCAGCGGGTCGACGAGCTCCTCGATGCCCGGGATGCGCTGGCGGTCCGCGACCGGCTCGACGCCGGGCCGCACCGCGACGACGGAGCCGGGCATCCGCGGCAAGAACATGGGGCTCCCCACGACCTCGACATGGGCTCCTGCCGGCAACGCGGCGAGGAAGCGCTCCGCGGCGTAGCGCGGGTCGACGAGGAGGGTCGCGTCCATGGAGGCGACCCCACGCACCGCGAGCACGACGGCGAGGGCGGCCGCGAGCATGAGCGCCGGGCGCGCAAAGCTCCAGGCCAGGCCGCTCGTGGTCCGCTCCCAGGCGCGATCGAAGAGGACGGCCGCGTACGGAAGGAGAAAGAGGGACGCGGGGAGGAGGAAGCGCTCCTCGGTGCGCCTGCCGAGGAGGTGCAAGAACAGCGTGAACGAGACCCCGGCGACGAGCGGCAGCGCGAGGCGGGCCATCGCGAGGCTCGCCTTGCCGCGCAGTGCGACCGCGATGCCGAGGGCCGCGGCCACGGCGATGGGCCACGAGGTGAAGAGCGGAAGCTCCCGGAGCACGGCGCGCGCGAAGAACGCCGCGCCGCCCCAGCCGGCCCCGTAGCGAGCCCACGTCTGGCTCCCCGGGCCGAACGTGAACGCGAGGTGGCGCCGGTAGCCCGAGGGGTTGACGACGGCGCCCGACACGACCGCGTACACGGCGCCCGCGAACAGCGCGCCGCGCCAGACGGGAGGGCGGAGCGGTGAGGACCGGCGCTGCCACCAGGGAACGAAGAGGAGGTAGGCGGGTAACGGGAGAAGCAACGCCGCCACCGCCGTCTGCTTCGTGAGGGCGGCGGCCACGGTCAGGAGCAGGACGTGCGGCTCGCGACGCTCGCCGGCGGCGACGCGATCGAGCTCGACGAGCGCCCACGTGAGCCAGAAGAGGTACGGCACCTCGAGGTTGCCCGTGTGCGCGTAGTAGACGAGGACCGCGTTGGTCGCCACGACGACGCCGGCGCCGACGCCAACCCTGCGGCCCCCGATGCGCCCCCAGAGCCGCATCGTGTTGTGGACGATGGCGAGCGCCATGATCGCCGAGACGAGGCGAGCGCCGATCTCCACGCCGGTCATGTAGAGCGGCTTCACGAGCTCGATCGCGAGGGCGTCCACGCCCGTCCCTACCTTCGCCATGGCGAGGGCGATCCACGGGAGCGAGACCACCGTGAGGATCGCCATGTGGAGCGGCGGGTACACGTGGTAGTGCCCCGGCAGGTACGTCTCGGCGATCGCGAAGAGCCCGCACGAGCGCGGCGAGATCGAGTCCGCGCACCACGCGTCCGATCCGGGGAGCCCCCAGGTGCACCCCACGGCGACGGCGAGCCCGAAGGCGAGGAGGATCGCCCGCTCAGGCTTGCCCATGCGAGGACCTCGAGGGCAGGCGCACCCAGAACACGACCGCGACGACGACGTACGTGAGCGACGTGGACAGCGCGATGCCGGCAAGGCCCATCGGGCCGACGAGGGCGACGTTGAGCACGAGGTTGCACACGCTGTTCAGGATCCCCATGCTCGGCATGATGCGGCTGTTCTGCTGCGCGACGTGGGCGCGCGCGAGCACGAGCAGGGCCCCGAAGGGCGCGACGCCCGCGAGCGCCCAGGGCAGGACCGACGCGATGCGCGCCACGCCCGCAAGGTCCATGGCGCCGTGCAGGAAGAGCAGCCGGCAGAGGGGCATGCGGAGCACGATGAGGAGCGCCGACGCGGCGAGGAGGAGGAGGGCGACCGTGAACAGGGTCCGCCGGGTCGTCGCGCGGAGCAGCGACGGCCGGCTCGCCTGCTGGGCCAGCCGCGTGAGCAGCACCGGAAGCAGCGTCGCCTGGAGGATCGACGTCGGAAGCGACGCGACGTCCGTGGCGTACCGGAGGAGCGTTCCCCCTCCGACGACGCCCGCCATGCCCGACATGAGCTGGTCGATGACGGGGTTGATGCGCGTGATGAGCGAGCCCGTCACCTCGAGCCGCACGAGCGCGAAGATGCGGCGCACGGGCTCGGGCCGCGCGAGGGTCGGCCGGAGGCGCAGGGCGAGCGCGCGGCGCGCGAGGGCGGAGAGGATGGAGATGGCGACGAGCTCGCCGGACAGCATCGCGAGCGGGATGACGCGGACGCCGAGCGCCTCCTTGCCGAGGTAGGTGAGCAAGAGCGTGAGGCCCATGCCGAGGCCGCTCGCGACCGGGTGCGCGTGAAAGAGCCCGCGCGCGTTGAGGAGGCCCACGTAGAACGCCCGTACCGACGTGCACAGAAGCCCCACCGCCATGAGGGACACGAGGCCGAGCGCGAGGTGAAGTAGGGCTGGCGAGGGCGACGCGAAGAGGGCGACCGCCGCGGCGAGCGTGCCCATCACGAGCCCGACCGCCGCGCCGATGGCGAGCGTGTGGCCGAAGAGCGAGCCGGCCACCTCGGGGAAGCGCGCGGGCTCCTTCTTCTCCACCTCGATGAGGACCGGCACGACCCCCGAGTCCTGGAACGCCCCCGTGAGCAGCGCGCCCGCGAAGACGAAGTACGCCGCGAGCAGGTAGTAGAGGTCGGTGTCGGCGGTCCTCCCAAACCAGGCCGCGAGGAGGAGCGGCAGCACGGCCTCTCCACCGCGGAAGAGCGCCTGCAAGGGCAAGAGGAGCAGCGCCGTCCGGAAGATGCTGCGCGGCGGCGCGGCGGCGGGGAGCTCCTCCCTCATGGGAGGAAGACGCGGCGGCTCGCCCCCCGCGCCCCTCGGGAGACGAGGGCGTCGTAGACCCCTGCGTACCCTTCGCACATGCGGTTCGTGCTGGAGCTCGCCAGGGCGAAGCGTCGACCCGCCGTTCCCATGCGACGGAGCCTCGCACGGTCCTGGCTCGCGCGCCGCAACGTCTCCGCGAGCGCCGGGGCCGTCGCCTCCCGGACGAGCATGCCGGTCTCCCCGTCCTCCACGATCTCGGAGATCCCTCCCCCCGCGAGCGCGATGACCGGGCGCTCCATCGCGAGAGACTCGAGCACCGACAGCCCGAGCGGCTCGTCCCGCGCGGTGCTCAAGGTCGCGTCGCACGAGGCGACGAACGGGCGAGGGTCCTCCTGGCGGCCGACGAAGCGCACGCGGGCCGAGAGCTTCGCCGCGAGCGCCTCGAGCTTCGCGCGCTCCTCGCCGTCACCGACCACGAGGAGCTCGACCTCCGCCAGCGAGGCCGCCGCGATGGCGAGCTCGACCCGCTTCCACGCCGTGAGACGGCAGACGATGACGAAGCGCGCGCGAGCAGCATCGCCCGGGGCTCCGGCGCCCTCGGCAGGGTCGCGCGCCTCCCGCGGCGCGAAGTAGCTCGTGTCCACTCCGTTGCGCACGACCGTCGTGCGGGCGTGGACGGCCGGCGCCAGCCGGGCGAGCCTCGACTTCACGTACTCGCTCACGGCCACGAAGGCGTCGGTGCGTGCGGCGGCCCACCGCGTGAAGAACGTCGTGCTCGCGTCCTCGTAGTGCATCACGTGGTGCTCGGTGCGAAGCTGCGGCGTCCCTGCGCGCCGCGCGGCGCGGGTCCCGAGGACGTGCGTGCCGAAGGTGTGCGTGTGCAGGACGTCCGCGCGCTCGCGGGCGAGCAGCGACGCCAGCCACGCGACGTCCCGCGGCCCGAGCGAGCGGACGAGGTACGAGAGCGGCCCTTCGCGCACGGGACCTCGGTCGTGGATCCGCACGCCTGCCTGGGCGAGGTACGCCTTGAGCGCGGGGTTCGGCGTGACGAGCGCCACCTCGTGCTCCGCGCCCGTCTCCGCGGGCCGCCGGACGAGGTCCACGAGGAGCCGCTCGGCGCCGCCGATATCGCCACCCACCACGAGGTGCATGACGCGCACGCGGCCCATGATAGGCGGCTCCTAGCACGCCGCGCCACGGCGGTGGTAACGGTGACCGGATGTGCGGCATCACGGGCCACCTGGAAGGGAGCGCGTGCGCGGACGCGTCGTCCGCGCAGGCGCGCGGCCTCCACACGGACGAGACCCCGGTGCGGCGCATGAACCAGGCCCTGGCCCATCGAGGACCGGACGCCGAGGGCATCTGGAGCGTCGGGCGCATGGTGCTCGGCCACAGGCGCCTCTCGATCATCGATCTGAGCCCCGAGGCGAACCAGCCGCTGACGAACGAGGACGGGACGATCGGCGTCGTCGTGAACGGGGAGATCTACAACTTCGCCGAGCTCCGCGAGGGTCTCGTGCAGCGCGGTCATACCTTCAAGTCGCGGTCCGACAGCGAGGTCGTTCTCCACCTCTACGAGGAGCTCGGCACGGAATGCGTCGCGAAGCTCGGCGGCATGTTCGCGCTCGCGCTCTGGGACTCGAAGAGGCAGAGGCTCCTCCTGGCCCGCGACCGTGCCGGCAAGAAGCCGCTCTTTTACAGGCGTCTGCCCGGCGGCGGTCTCGCGTTCGCGTCGGAGGTGCACGCGCTCCTCCGGGGCTTCCCCGACGCGCCGGCGACGCCCAGCCTCGAGGCAATCGACGAGTACCTGACCCTCCAGTACGTGCCGAGCCCGCGGACGGCATACCGGGAGATCTACAAGCTCGAGGCGGGGCACCTCGCCGTCCTGGAACCGGGCAAGGAGCTGGTGACGAGTCGCTACTGGAGCAAGCCCGCCCTCCCGGAGCTCCAGGGCGATCTCGACGAGCTCGCGGGCGAGCTCCGCCGCCTCATCGAGGTCGCCGTGCGAAGGAGGCTCGTCGCGGACGTCCCGCTCGGAGCCTTCCTGTCGGGTGGCATCGACAGCTCCACCATCGTCGCGCTCATGGCGACGCAGTCGTCGCGCCCCGTGAAGACCTTCTCCATCGGCTTCCCGCACGCCTCCGACAGCGAGCTTCCATGGGCCCGGATGGTCGCAGCTCGGTACCGCACCGACCACTACGAAGCGGTCGTGAACCCGCGGATGACCGACGTGGTGGTGGAGTCGGTGCGGCACCACGGAGAGCCGTTCGCCGACAGCTCCGCCGTCGCCACCCACTACCTCGCGCAGATGACGAAGAAGCACGTGACCGTGGCCCTCTCGGGCGACGGCGGGGACGAGACGTTCGCAGGCTACGCGCGCTACGCGACGGCGCGCCTCGGCCACCTCCACGACGCCCTTCCTCTGTCCCTCCAGCCGGCCTACCGGGGCGGTCTCCACCGCATCACGCGCGCCTTCGCCCCGCACGTGGCGGGGTTCGCCGAGCACATGGGCGAGGGCGAGGCGGCTCGCTACCCGTACATCATGTGCCAGTTCACCGACGAGGAGAAGGCCGCCCTCTACGGCCCCGAGATGCGCGCGGCGAACCGGAGCGCCACGAGGGAGCGCTTCCTTCGCGTGCTCGAAGCGAGCGGGCGTCCATCGGCGCTCGGGCGGCTCATCGATCTGGACTGGCAGACCTACCTCGTGGACGACATCAACGTGAAGGTCGACATCGCGTCGATGGCGCACGGGCTCGAGGTGCGGTGCCCCTTCCTGGACACCGACGTCGTCGAGTTCGCCGCGCGGCTGCCCGCGCGAGCGCTGATGCGCATGCGGGGCAAGCGCGTGCTCCGGCGCGCGGTGAAGGACCTGGTACCGCGCGCCATCGTGAACCGGAGCAAGCGCGGGTTCGGCTTGCCGCTGCGGCGCTGGATGCGCGACGACCTCGCGCCGCTCGTGAGGGACGTGCTGCTCGACAAGACGGCACGCGAGCGCGGTCTGTTCGAGCCCGGCGAGGTGGAAAGGCTCATCCACTCGATGGACCGGGACCGCAACGCGCCCGACCGCGTGTGGACCCTCCTCGTGCTGGAGCTCTGGTTCCGCGAGTTCATCGACCGCGCTCTCTAGAACCCTCGCCAAAAGGCGGCCGCCGCGTAACCCGCCGCACGCCTCGCGTCACACGCGCTTGACGAGAAGGGCTCGGCTCAAGCATACGGGAGCCCCTTTTTTGTTCTTGCCCAAAGGACTGCCCGGATCCCCATGCACTTTCGAATCCTTCGCCTCCGCCCGGAGCCCGCGCTCGCCCTCGCGGCTCTCGTCTTCGCCCCTCGACTCGCCCTGGCGCAGAACGCTCCGGTCGTCCCGGGCGGAGCCCCCGTCGCCGACGCGACCGCGCTCGTCGCGGCGCCCACCGTGACGGATGCCCCCGCCGTGTTCAAGCCGGACCACAGCACGAACGTCACGGTCTCGGCTGGCGGTCAGGCTTCGACCGGCAACTCGAACTCTCTCGCCGGAACCGTGAACGGCGTGCTCGACATGCGCCGGGGCTACAACGGCTACGGCGCGGCGCTGCTCGGCAACTACGCGCGTGGCGCCCCCCCGGGCCAGCCCGAGGTCGAGACCACGGAGAACCTCCAGGGCAAGCTGCGTTACGACCGCTTCCTGGGCGAGCCTGACAGCGTCTTTCTCTTGACGACGGGGCGCCACGACAAGTTCCAGGGCCTCGAGTTTCGGCTCAACATCGACCCGGGCTTCAAGTACCTGTTCATCAACAAGCCCAAGTCGGCGCTGTGGGGCGAGATCGGGTACGACTTTCAGTTCGACGTCCGCGAGGACAACGCGCTCGTGCAGCTCGACCCGAACGGCAACCCCATCCCGGGCGCCCCGCTGCTGTCCAAGGACGGGACCGACCACTCGCTCCGCCTCTTCGCGGGCTACCGCCACGCCTTCAACAAGGAAGTGACGCTCTCGACCGGGCTCGAGTACCTCCAGAGCTTCGCGTCGTCGCTCAACACCTCGGCCGCGAACACCGACTACCGCCTGAACTTCGACGCGCGCATCGCCGCGGCCGTGGGAGGAGGCTTCTCCGTCGGCTTCGGATTCAGCGCGCGCTACGACCACGACCCCTTGCCGGGCAAGGTCAACACCGACACGGCCACGACGCTGAGCCTCATCTACGCGTTCAGCGACGTCGTGAAGCCGCCCGTGTGCCCGTGCCCCGTCCTGCCGCCGGCCCCGCCGCTCTTCGTCCCCGGGTGCCCGGTCGCCCCTCCTCCTCCTCCTCCTCCGCCGCTCGGGGCGCCCGCCGCCATCCCGGCTCCGCTGCCGCCCGCGCCCTCCACCTGGATGACGCCCCCGGCGACGACGCACTGAGGCGAGGGCGAGGTCCCTCCTCTCAGTCCGCTCGCTCCACCCGCTCGAGAACCCAGACAGGCAGCTCCGTGCTCGCGTGGATGTCCACGCGAGGCCAGATCGTGCTTCGCCACTCGGCGAAGCAGGCGACCCTGTAGCCGCGCTTTCCCGCGAGCAGCTCCCGGAAGAACGCTCTCGCTGCGTCCCCCTCCGGGACCCGCTGCGCGCGCGGCACGATGTGCCCCTCGAACGACTCCGGGCCAGGGTCCGCGAGGTACTTGGCGACCCACGCGAAGCTCACGACGATCCACCTCGGCCGGCGCCTGTCGACGCCGGCGTAGTCGTCCTCCAGCTCGACGACGCCCGGGAGCGGGCTGCGGCCGCGCGCGGGCTCCGGCCCGACGCGGACGACGCGCGCGCCGGCGGGGAAGCGTGGAAGGTACACGTTGAGCCCGTAGGTTTCGATCGCCGAGGCCGCAGCGTGCTCCTGCAGGTATGCCTCGGCTTCGTAACGAGGGTCGCCGAGGAGGGCCGCGTCCACCGCCGCGCTCTGGAAGAGCGCCACCGCGAACGCGCCGAGCGCCGCCGCGTACGTCACCCTCCGGATCCACCGGGAGCGCGGCGCGGACACGAGCACATCGAGGCCGAGGCCCGCGTAGAGGCCGGCGACGACGAGCTGCGGCAGGATGAACCGATGCTCGGAGCGGAGGGCGGTGAGGTTGATGCACACGGTGAACGAGAGCGCGGCGAAGAGCGGCACCATGGCCGCGCCGCGGACATCGGGCCCCGCGTCCCCCGAGGCGGATGGCGGCTCGCCACGGGCGCTGAAGGCGAGACCCACGAGAGCGAGCGCAGCGAACACCTTCGGGTAGCCGAGCGTGAAGTTACGAACGATGTCGGCGAGGACCGCCGCGCGGCCCGTCCAGTCCGACGTGTACTCGCCGTGGTCCTTGCTCGCGGGACCGAGCAGGAAGTGGACGCGCGCCGCGAAGCCTTGCGGGTTCAGGACGACCTCATCCGCCAAGAGGAAGACCGCCGCCGCGATCCCGAGCGCCAGACACGCCTCGCGGACGACCTCGCGCCGGTGCTCGCGGGCCCACGGAACCGTGGCGAGCCAGAACGCGACCGACAGCGGCGCTCCCAGAAGGAAGAGCCCCGCCGCCTGGTCCTTGCAGCCGATCGCGATGGCGCCGAGCGCGGCGAAGGTGCGCAGGCGCCGCGGCTCGCGCCGGGCGATGGCGCGTACGAGCGCGAGCAGCGCCAGGGACGCCCAGAAGAGGTAGGGCACCTCGAGGTTCGTGACGTGCGCGTAGTAGACGAGCGCCGCGTTCGAGGCGCACACGAGGGCGACGAGCGCCGCCGCCCTGCGCCCCCGGATCTCCGCCGCGACGCTCGCGAGCGCCCACACGACGCCGAGCGCCATGACGACGCTCACCATCCGCGCCACGTACGCGATCGCGGTCATGTACGGCGTCTGGATGATCTGGTGGATGATCGCCTGCGGGTCCGTCCAGTCGACGTGGGCGAGCGCCACGGCCGTGATCGGGAGCGTGACCAGCGCGAGGAGCAGCAGGTGAAACGGAGCCAGGTGGAGGTAGGCGAAGTCGAAGCCGCCCTTGTCGAACGACTGCGAGACGGCCACGAGAAAATCGCGAGGCGCGACGCCGTCGTTGTCCCACGTGTCCGAGGCCGGTAGCCCCCAGCCGAGCCCGACGGTGTAGAGGACGAACGCCCCAGAGAGGACCCACGCCACGGGCGACCGGAGGAGGGCCCAGGCCTTCGCCCGCAGTCGCTGCAGTCCGCCGGTGGTCACGGAGGCCTCGGCTCTGGGATTGACCGCGGGGACCATCTGCAATCGAAGAGAGTCCTCCGCGATGGCTGGCCCGTCGAGGAGATCTATCCTTCAGCCAGGCGCGGAGAGCGAGCGCGCCCTAGGGCTTCGTCGATGCGCCGGGCTTCGCAGATGCGTCCACCTTCGCAGATGCATCCGCCTTCGTGTCGGCCGAGGCTGCGCCCGGCGCTCCCGTAGAGCTCACGCCGGCTTCCCTTGGGCTCGCGCCCGACCCGGAGAGGGTCGATGCCGGTCCAGCTTCGCCGACGGTGCCGGCCTCGCTGCTGCCGCCTTCCCGGCCGGCGTCGAGCTGCTCGGCGGCCTTGGCGGCGGCAACGACCGCGGCCGCCTTCGCCACCGCGGCTGCAGCTGCAGCTGCAGCTGCGGCCTTCTCCTGGAGGAGCCCCTCCGGCGTCTTTCCGGAGACGGTGTCGATGGTCCCGGCTTCCCACCAGCCCTCTTTGCGTGGCTGCGGGTCGCAGAGCTCTGCCTGCATGATGCCGTTGCGGTACGAGCGAATGCACGCGACGGGCTGGCCCGGGAAGCGCTCGTCGGTGTAGTGCAGCGCGAGCGCGTACTGCTTGGCCGACGCGGGATCGAGGGTCATCAGGGTCGTCGGCCCGACGGCCTTGACCGTGCACCACGCGGGGGGCGGCTTGTCGGCGTCGAGCGTGCAATCGGGCACTGTGCCCCACTTGATCGGGGGCGGCGGCTTCGGCAGACCCTTCTTCGGCGGCTCGGGGGGGCTCTCTCCGAGGACGTGTAGCTCGATGCGAGGAAAGGTGGACGGGTCGTCGCTCGGGTCGAACTTCGTCCAGACGAACTGGAGCATGAGCGAGTCCACGGGAGGCGCCACCTCGATGTCCGCCGTCGCCGTCCCCTTGCGCTGAAGATCGTCGGTCACCTCCAGAGAGACCTTGTAGGTACCGAACACGTCGGTGACGAAGCTCGCCCCCTTGCCTCCCTGCGCGACCGCCATCTTCGCGAACGTGGCGCTCGGCAGGGACTGGAAACCCCACGTGAGGTCGAACACCGGCCGGACGCTCTTCGTGTCCTCCGCGACGCACGCCACGGGGGTGGAGGGCGAGACGACGAGCTTCTCTTCGAAGGGCGTCGTCGTCCCGTTCACGCGGCAGTGGATGATTGCCTTGGGCGGATCCCCGCACGGCGGGCGGGGCTCGGCGTCGATGTGAAACGTGACCTCCTTGCCGTCGACCCGTCGGATGCGCGCGAGATCGTACTCCTTGGCGTCCACGTCCCGCTCGCCCGCCGGGCAATCGAGCCCGGGGACCTGCTCGGAGACGTAGACGTGCAGGTTCCCGTTCGGCCCCTCGACGACCTCCTTGACCTCTGCCGCGAGCGCGTCCTTCTCGGGGGGCACGACCACGAGGAGCATCTCGAGGGAGAAATCGACGTCCTGGGGCAGGATGGGGATCTTGTCCGCGTCGGTGGTCGGCCACATCGAGCGCCACTCGAACTCGCTCTTGACGACCGTGAAGCCCTTGTTCAGCCCTGTCGGCCCATTGTCGAGCTCCCAGTGCCGGGTGGGCATGGTCCGCCCCTCGACGTGGTAGGCCCGGTCGGACGGGGCCGTGTGCGATACGAGCACCTTGGTCTGCGGCGAGAGAAAAGCGCAGGCGCCGAGGGCCAGAAGGGAGGGCCAGGCCAGGAGGCGAAGCCGTACAGGGAGCGGGGAACGGAGCATCGGCCTGCATCATCGCGCGGCAGCGCCAGGAACTCCAACTCTAGACGCTTTGTGTCACCTGGCGCCGCCGGCTGCAGAAAACTTGCCTCGGCCCGCTTCTCGCGCCGGGGGGGTGACCCGCAATAGGTCAACGATTGCAAAGAAGTGTAATACGCGTTGTATGCGGCTGCGTACTGGTGCAGCGTTTGCTTCATGGGCAGCGCGCCCGATCTTCTCTGCTCGCTGGCGCTGATCGCTCTCACCGCCGGTCTGGTGCTCGCCCTCGCTGCTGCAGGAGCTGGCGCAGAAGTTGGTGGCGCTTTCACGGAAGCCTCGCTGCGCGCGCTCGGTAAGCGCGTCCTCGGTCCCACCGCGCGAAGACTGGTCGCCGCGGGGATCTCGGCGAACATGGTCACGGCGTTCTCGCTGGGCCTCGGCCTGGGATCGGCGGTCCTCCTCGGCGCAGGCCGCTTCGGCGTGGCGTCGGTTCTGATGGTGCTGGCTTCGCTCGGGGACGCCATGGATGGGCTCGTCGCGCGCGAGAGCCGCACGGCGACGGCCGGAGGTGCGCTCTTCGATGCGAGCGTCGACCGCTACGAGGAATCCGCGCTCCTCGGGGCTCTGGCCATCTACTTCCGTGACCAGGTCGCGCTCATGGCGCTCGCCCTCCTCGCGCTGCTCGGCTCGTACATGGTCAGCTACGGGAGCGCCAAGGCGGAGGCCCTGCGTGTCCGCGTACCCGGCGGAATCATGCGCCGCGGCGCACGGGCAGCCTGCCTGTGCGTGGGCTGCACCCTCGTCCCGGTCTCCGGCTGGGTGGCTACGCGCTACGGCCTGGCTGCCTGGGTCGGCACGGCTCCCGTGGTGCTGTCGCTGGCGGCGATGGCGGGCCTCGGAAATATTTCTGCGATCTTGCGTCTGAGAGTGATCGCTATGGCCGGCTCGATCCCACAGAGCACTCTGGCCTCGCCCCCGCGCGGTCACGACGAAGGAGCCGCGACGGCGACTTCGCCGCAAGCCGTCTCACCCGTGGATTCGCAGCCGGCTCCGGTTCGTGTCGTGGAAGCCGACGCCTAGCCTCTCCTCACCAGCGTCACCAGCGTCACCAGCGTCATCAAGAGCTCTCCGATGGATGAACAACGAAAAGACAAGCACCGCCAGAGCTTCTATTTGCCGGAGACGATGCTCGACGAGATCCGCATCGAGGCGAAGCGGCTAAACCGCTCCGTTTCCTGGGTGGTCCAGCGCGCGTGGAAGCTCGCGAAGCGGGAGCTCGGGACCCTCCCGAACGCCTGATCGCTTCTGGCGGCGGCGGCCAGCCGGTGCAGTGGCGGTGCCAACTTCTGCTCGTGGGAGCAACTGCAGTCCCGCTGGTTGGATAGCGTTTGCATGGCGACGCCAACGGGGGAAAATGGGCCTCTACACCAAGCAGGCTCAACGGAGGGCACGCGGTGAAACCAGGCAAGCGTGAGGAACGCACGACGTCGAAGCGAGCGCCTCTGGACGCGGCGCGCACGCAGGAGATCGGCGCGGCGGATATCCTGGAGGACAACCCGATCGAGGTCGACATCCCGATCGACGTGGAAGCCGACGTGCCGGAAGACGACGCCGACAGCTCCAGCGTATCGGGACGATCGATCTCGCCGCTCGCGTTGTCGGTCGCGCCGCCGGAGCCCGGCCCTCGCACCGCCGACGCAACGTACAAGATCACCGCCATGCGGCCGCGAAGGCGCCTGGGCATGGTCGTCGTGGGCGTCATGGGGCTCTCCGCGTGCATCCTGCTCGGAGCAGCCGTCCGGGCCGGCAGCGGCAACGACGAGGCCGCGCAGACGGCAGCCACGTCGGTCTCGATGTCGAGCGGTCTTCCGCCGGTCGTCGCAGCATCCCCCGCGCCGCAAGCCGCCGATCCGGCGCCGGCGTCCGGCACCATCGTGTCGCGCGGCGCCTCGCTCGTCATCGACGGCACGAAGCTCACCGCATCCTCCGCCATGGTGGCGTGCGGCCACCACATGGTGCGCACCGGCCGCGCGAAGGCGAAGGATCTCGTCGTCCCCTGCGGCGGCACGCTGACCATCGACCGCTGGGGGAAGACGACGACCCGCTGATCGGAGACTGTCGACGAATCACCCGGGCAGGGATAGCCTCGGCTAATGAGCGGGCCCTCGGACGAAGCGCCCCGGAGCCTCGAAGGGCCGCGCATCCTCGGGCGGTATGCTCTCTACGACGTCATAGCGTCCGGCGGCATGGCCACCGTGCACCTCGGGCGGCTCCTGGGCCCTGTCGGCTTTGCCCGGACGGTGGCCATCAAGCGCCTGCACCCGCATCTGGCTGCCGACCAGGAGATCGTCGCCATGCTCGTCGACGAGGCCCGCCTCGTCGCACGCATCCGCCACCCGAACGTGGTCCCCACGCTCGACATCGTCGCCGAGCAGGGCGAGGTGTTCCTCGTCATGGAGTACGTGCAGGGCGAGTCGCTCGCCAGCATCGCCAGGATGATGCGCGAGAAAGGCGGCCTCCCCCGCCCCGAGATCGCCGCGACGATCCTCGCGGGCGTGCTGCACGGGCTCCAGGCCGCGCACGAGGCGAAGGGCGAGCGCGGAGAGTCGCTGGGGATCGTTCACCGCGACGTGAGCCCGCAGAACATCCTTGTCGGCCTCGACGGCGTGCCCAGGGTCGTGGATTTCGGCGTCGCGAAGGCCGTCGACCGCATCGGCGACACGACGGGCGATGGGCAGCTCAAAGGCAAGCTCGCGTACATGCCGCCGGAGCAGGTCGGCGGGGCGGTCGGGCCGACCACGGACGTCTACGCGGCGTCGGTCGTCCTCTGGGAGACGCTCACCGGCCGACGCCTGTTCGGCGGCGGCAACCAGCTCGAGGTCTACGACAAGATCATGAAGGGCACCGTCGAGCCCCCGAGCAAGCACGTCCCCGGCCTCTCGCCCGCGCTCGACGCGGTCACCATGCGTGGCCTCTCGAGGGAGCCGCGAGACCGCTACCAGACGGCGCGCGAGATGGCCCTCGCCCTCGAGGAGGCCTCGCCCATGGCGACGGCGTCGAAGATCGGCGCCTGGGTGGAGGCGGAGGCAGGCGCCACGCTCCGCGAGCGAGCGCGGAGGGTCGCGGAGATCGAAAGCGATTCGGCGATGGTGCCACCGAGCCGGCAATCGTTGCCGAGCAGCCCATCCCTCTCGGACTTCGTCCCCCCGCCGCGCTCGAGCGGTAACAGCTCGACACGGGCGTTGCTCGATGCCGTCCCGCATACCCAGCTCTCGAGCGGCTCGGCGACCGACCCCGCCTTCGGGAGCCTGCCGCGCCCACGGAGCCGACGGAGCCTCCTCGCGGCAAGCGCAGCGGGCGCGGCGCTGCTCCTCGTCCTGGGCCTCGCGTTCCGTCAGAGCCAGTCTTCCGCGGTGCCCGCTTCGAGCCCGCCGGTGGCGGAGAGCCTAGCGCCGATTCCTGGCGCCCCCTCCTCGGCTCCGGTGCGCCCCGCCACGCCGGCCGCCGTGGACTCGAGCCCGCCGCAGCCAGAGCATGCGGCCCCGTCGGAGGCGACGAAGCCCGGGCCTGCACAGCCGGGCGCGACGAGGCCCGGAGCCTCCGCCGCGATCCCGGCCTTGCAGCGCCCGCACTCGGCCGCCTCTACCCCCGTCAAGCCCGCAGCCTCCGTGGCCCCAGCCCGCCCGATCGACGACTATGACCACATGTGAACGACGCTCCATCGCCCATCGCAAGCGAGGCGGCTGGCGTCTCGGAGCGATGCTAGGCGTCGCGTCCGTTCTCTCGAGCAGCGCGCCCGCCAGCGCGCAGACGGGCGAAGCCGGCGCGGAGGATCAGGCGGCAGCGCGCGTGCTCTTCACCGAAGGCCGTCGCCTCATGAAGGCGGGGCAGTACGACGAGGCATGCCCCAAGCTCGAAGCGGCGAGCAAGCTCTACCCGGGATCGGGCGTGTACCTGAACCTGGCCGACTGCTTCGAGCGCGCGGGGCGCATCGCGAGCGCGTGGTCGGAGTTCGGCGAGGCGGCGACCGCGGCCATCCAGTCGCGGCGTGCGCACGACGAGGTCGAGGCCAAGAGGCGGCAGGCGGAGCTCGAGCCGCGCCTGTCGCGAGTCATCGTCGGCGTCGCGAAGGAGGCGCCGGGCCTCGTCGTCACGCGCAACGGGAAGGTCCTCGGACGGGGCGCGTGGGGCACGGCGATTCCCGTCGACCCAGGCAAGCAGGTCGTGACCGCAAGCGCGGCCGGATTCGTCGAGTGGTCGGTCACCGTGCCCGTGACCGAGCCTGGAGCCACCGTGACCGTGAAGGTGCCAGAGCTCGTGCCCATCGCTGCCGGCGTCGCGGCGGTGGCACCCGCGCCCGTGGTGCCCGTCCCCACGCCCGCGCCCGCCTCCGGGCGCACCTACTGGACGACCCGCCGCACGGTCGGCGTGGCGGTCGCAGGCGCGGGCGTCGTCACGGCCGTCATCGGTGGAGCGCTCGGGCTCGCCGCCAAGGGGCAGGACAACGCGGCCCAGTCGGCGGGCGGTGCGGCCCGGCACGACGACTCGGTGAACGCGGTCACGGCGGGCAACGTCGCCAGCGTCGTCTTCGGCGTCGGGGCCGGGATCGCTGCAGCAGGAGTCGTCGTCTGGCTGACGGCGCCGAGCGCGCAGACGACGGTGGGCACGAACGGAACGACGCTGCTTCTGAGGGGAACGTTCTAGGCCGATGACGCACCGCCCCGCACGATGCGCTTCGCGACCTGGGCGCTCATGGCGATTCGCGGCCTACGCGGGCCTCGCCTTCGCGATCGCCTCGGCGAGCGCTGCGTGCGACGCCGTGCTCGACATCCAGGAGTATCCCGCTGGCAGCGTCGCGGACGCGAGCCTCGATGACGCGACCCTGGCGGATACGGAGGGTCACGATACCGGACGGACGGACGCGCCGGTGAGCGATGCGCAAGCAGACGTGACGGACGCCGCCCACGAGGACACCCGGGGGCCGGACGCCGCCGACGACGCTACGGCCACCGACGCCGATGCCAGCAGGGACGCGGCGGACGAGGCTCACGACGCAGAGCTCGTCGACGCCGTCGGGAGCAATGACTCGCCCTCCGGCGACTCCACGGGCGAGACGGGAATGGCAGACACGGGCGTCGCCGACACCGGCGTGGCGGACAGCGGCGTGGCCGACTCGGACGCCGCCGATGCGTCCGGGGACTCGACGCTCCCCGCGGACTCGACGAGCCCGTTCCCCGACGGCGGCCCATCCTGGCCCGGCACCTACAGCTGCCTCATCGCCAACGACATCCTGCTGACCGAGCCCTTCGCAGGCCCCACCGACCCCGTGGTCTCAACCGACCTGATCGTCACCGAGACCGGCACATCCATCGTGGCGACGTTCACGAGCGACGGCGGCATCGACTGCTCGATGCTCCTCCAGGACGAGGGGAACGGCACCGCCACGCTCGATCCGCCCGACACGCAGACCTGCATCTTCTACCTCTCGAGCCCGGTCGGAGGCGTCTCGGTCACGTTGACCTTCGACGGCGGCGGCAGCGCGACGCTGAGGCCGCCCTCGCTGCGCGCGGACGGCCTCATGAACATCGTGACCGACGGCCCCGGCGTGGCCCTCGGGACCATGGGCACGGGGACGATGAGCGTCGACTGCACCTTGCTGTAACGGCGCGGAGAGCTAGCGGCTGCGGAGGGCGCTCTTGCACATCCGGACGCAGGCCGAGTCCCGCTCCTTCTTGCATACCTTCTCGAGCAGCTTGACCTCCGGCACGCTGGCCGTGCCCCGCTCGACCCCGGGCTGCAGCGCCGCGCGCGCCGCCGCCCAGTCGGCAGGGTCGCGCGAGTTGGCGAGGTCGTAGCTCGACCTGGCCTGCACCGGCGGCGGGGCGGGAGGCGGTGGTGGAGCGGGAGGCGCCGTCGCGACCGACGAGGGCGGCGGCGCCGGAGGCGGCGGGGCCGACGGGAAGGAGGCTCCGCCGTAAGGGTCCGGCGGCGATGACGGCGGGTGGGCGGCGGGGGCGTGCGGCGCAGTCGCGACGGCAGCCTTCGGCGCGGCCAGAACCCCGGCCTCGGGCGCTGCGTCGAGCGTGGCGAGGCTGGCGGTCGCGTTCGCGCGAACCGTGTCGTCCACGCTGGTCGCCGCGACCACGCGGCTGAGGAGCGCTCGCTTCGCGGCCGGGTCCGTCGCGTGGTCGGCCTGGAGGAGGATCTGCGCCGCCCACTTGAACTCGATGTCCTTGAACTCCTGCGATTGCCGGGCGTCACTCCCGGCCGGCAACAGAAGCAGGCGCTGGTGCGCGGCCTCGCAGTCGCCGCCGTCGCAGAGATGCTTTGCCTCGAGCACCGACGCCATGTCCGCGCTCGCCGGCACCTCCGCGCTCGCCGAGGCCGCCGCCGCGGACGCCGCGAGGGCGCTCGTGTGCTTGCCCCACGCCCACGCGCCGATGCCCAGCACCGCACCGAGCGCGAAGGCCACGCCGAGCAACCCCGCCACGATGGGGACCCGGGACCGCGGCTTCTCTCCGATCGTGTACGACCCCGCAGCGCCGGTTCCGGTCACGGCGACCGGGGGCTGCAGCGGCTGCGATGGCAGCGACGCATGCGACGGCTGCCGCATGGTGGGAGCGGGCTCCGGCTGCGTCATCGGCTGCGACTGCATGGCCGGGAACGACTGCGCGCCGGGCGCGCGCGTCTGCGGCAACGGCCCGGCGGCCACCGTCGTCGGCGCCTGGGAAGCGACGCCCGCGGGGGCGTACGAGGCGAGGGCCTGGGCGAGCGCCGCCCACGCCTGGGAGGCGTCGGGGAACCGCGAGGCGGGCTCGCGCACCACGCACCGGCTGAACCACGCGTCGAACGCGGGCGGGAGCGCGACGCCGAGCTCGCCCGTTCGCACCGAGGCCGCCACGATGGGCTCGAAGAGCATCTCCTTCATCAGCTGTGGGATCGTCGGATCCTCGGCGTTCGCCGTCCGCCAGTAGAAGCGGCCCGTCAGCAGGAAGAAGGCGATGAGCCCGAGGGCCCAGACGTCGGTCGCGGGGGTGATGGGGCTGCGGTCGGCCTGCTCGGGCGCCATCCAGATGGGTGAGCCCATGGCCGCCGTCTGCTTGGTCTTCGCCTCCGCGACGATCTTCGCGATGCCGAAGTCGAGCACCTTGACCATGAACGTCGCGCCGGCGCGGCGGGCCTGCGCGAGGAAGATGTTCTCGGGCTTGAGATCGCGGTGGACGATCCCGGCCCGGTGGGCTGCGCCGACCGCGTGGCAGAGCTGCTCGAAGATCTGGACCACCTCGCCCGGAGGCAGAGGGCCGCGGCGGGCGACGGTGAGCGACAGGTCTTCCCCGGCGAGGAGCTCCATCGCCAGCCACGGCACGCCCGACCCGGCGTCCACGCCGGCGCCGACGACCTCGACGACGTGCTCGCTCTCGATGCGCGAGGCGATGCGCGCTTCCTGCTCGAAGCGCTCGCGCAGCTTCGGGTCGGCGACGAGCTGCGGGAGCATCACCTTGAGGGCGCGCTGCTTTCCCGTGCTCAGCTGCTCGGCCTTGTAGACGGCGCCCATGCCGCCGGCGCTGAGCGGCTCGATGACGCGAAAGTCACCGGCGATGACCGTCCCCGACTGAAAGTTGAGCTGATCGGCCATGACTGGACCCCCGAGAACTCTAGCGCATCGGCCGCCAGGGCCGTAATTCGTCCCGATCCCGACGGTTCAGCTCCGGCGCGGGCGGCGCAGGATGAGCGTCGAGAACGGAGCCATCACGACGCCGCGGCCACCCTCGAAGTCTCCGCCCGGCGGAACCTTCGCCGACCGCGTATCGACAACGATCGACCACACGCCCGTGGGCAAGACGAAGGAGACCGCGAGCTTGCCCGCGTTCAGGAGCACGAGGAAGGTCTCGTCCACGACCGGCTCGCCGTCGTCGTCCACCGAGGGGATGCCGTCGCCCGCCAGCATCATTCCGACGGTGGGTCCGGGGCCGGTGGGCGACGCGTTCCAGTCGGCCTCGTTCATCTCGCGCCCGTCCGGGCGGAGCCACGTGATGTCCTTGTGCCCGCTCCGCGCGTGCACGCCGCGGAAGAACTGCATCCGCCGGAAGACCGGGTGCGCCTGGCGCAGCGTGATGAGGCCACGCGTGAAGGCGAGCATCTCGCGCTGCCCGGGCGCGAGCTCCCAGTCGTGCCAGGAGAGCTCGTTGTCCTGGCAGTAGGCGTTGTTGTTGCCGCGCTGCGTCCGCCCCATCTCGTCGCCGCCGAGCAGCATCGGGACCCCCTGCGAGAAGAGGAGCGTCGCGAGGAGGTTTCGCTGCTGGCGGGCGCGCAGGTCCAGCACCTTCGGGTCGAACGTCTCCCCTTCGACGCCGCAGTTCCAGCTCTGGTTGTCGTCCGTCCCGTCGCGGTTCGACTCGCCGTTGGCCTCGTTGTGCTTCGTGTCGTAGCTCACGAGGTCGCGCAGGGTGAAGCCGTCGTGGGCGGTCACGAAGTTGATGCTCGCGCCGGGGTGGCGCCCGTCCTCCTGGAACAGATCGCTCGAGCCCGTGAGCCTGTAGCCCATGTCGGCGAGGCGCGCCTTGTCGCCCTTCCAGAACCCGCGGACGGTGTCGCGGAAGCGGCCGTTCCACTCCGTCCAGAGGATGGGGAAGTTGCCGACCTGGTAGCCGCCCGCGCCGAGGTCCCACGGCTCGGCGATGAGCTTCACGCTCGAGAGCACGGGGTCCTGGTGCACGATGTCGAAGAACGCGCTCAGCCGATCGACGTAGTGCTCCTCGCGCGCGAGCGTCGGCGCGAGATCGAAGCGGATGCCGTCCACGTGCATCTCTGTGATCCAGTAGCGCAGGCTGTCCATCACGAGCTTGATGGTCTGCGGGTGCGTCATGTTCAGCGTGTTGCCGCAGCCCGTGAAGTCCTCGTACCAGTCCTTGTGGTCGTGCTTCAGCCGGTAGTAGCTCGCGTTGTCGATGCCGCGCAGGCACACCGTGGGGCCCTTCTCGTCGCCCTCGCAGGTGTGGTTGTAGACGACGTCCAGGATGACCTCGAGGCCGCGCGCGTGCATCGCGCGCACGAGCTCCTTGAACTCCCACACCTCGTCGCCGGCCCTGGCTGCGAAGCGCGCGTCGGGCGCGAAGAAGCCGAGCGTCGAGTAGCCCCAGTAGTTCTTCTGCCCGCGCGCCTGGAGGCCGATCTCGTCCATCGACGCGTGGACGGGCATGAGCTCCACCGCCGTCACGCCGAGCTCCGACAGGTGATCGAGCACCGCGGGCGACGCGAGCCCGAGGTAGGTCCCGCGTAGCTCGCGCGGCACGCCCGGGTGCCGCGCGGAGATGCCCTTCACGTGGGTCTCGTAGATGATGGTCTTGTGCCACGGCGTGAGCGGCTTCTTGTCCCCGCGCCAGTCGAACGGCTCGTCGTAGACGACCGACTTCGCCATCCCCCGGGCGCTGTCTCCCTTCCCCATGATGGCCGCGACGAGCGGCTTGCCCTCGATGACGCGCGCGTAGGGATCGAGGAGGAGCTTCGTGTGGTCGAACCTGTGGCCCGCGAGCGGGTCGAACGGGCCGTGGACGCGGTAGCCGTACCTCTGCCCGGCCTTGAGCCCCGGCACGAAGCCGTGCCACACGTGCGCGGTCCGCTCGACGAGCGGGATCTGCGTTTCGCGGTCGTGGCTGTCGAAGAGGCAGAGCGTCACGCCGGTCGCGTTCTCGGAGAAGAGGGCGAAGTTGACGCCGCCGGCGAGGGGGGTGGCGCCGAGGGGGTGGTGGCGGCCGGGGCGCATGGAGGGGGGCAC
>Ga0302279_10000389_pt1 | contig 63787 bp, 60 predicted proteins | sample III_Bog_N3_3_FD_194541 | JGI IMG/M metagenome (GOLD analysis project Ga0302279, IMG submission 194541) | Peat permafrost microbial communities from Stordalen Mire near Abisko, Sweden - III_Bog_N3_3 | ecosystem: Environmental > Terrestrial > Soil > Wetlands > Peat | place: Sweden: Abisko... | reverse complement strand
ACAGGTCGAACGGGGTCACCTGGTGCGCCTCGTAGTCGTAGTCGAGGACGATGAGGCCGGCCTCGACCCGGAGGACCTCGATCAGCTCGACGCCGAACGGAACGGCCCGCATCCGGTTGACGACCACGTCCCACAGGTCGACCGCGTCCTCGGGGCGGCAGAACAGCTCGAAACCCAGCTCGCCACCGAATCCGGTGCGCGACACCACGCAGGGCACGCCGCCCACGGTCGTCGCCTCGGGCACGAACCGGAAGTACCCGAGGCCCGAGATGTCGACGCCGCAGAGCGGGGCGAGCGCCTCGCGGGCCCGGGGGCCCTGCAGCCCGAGGTGGGGCATGGACAGCGTCACCGGGGTGATGTCGACCTCCAGCCCGGCCGTGGCGTCGGCGAAGAAGTCGATCCGGTCCGAACCGTTGGTCATGACCCAGACGAGGTCGTCGGCCACCTTGTAGACCGTGCCGTCGTCGACCATCAGGCCCTCGGCGTCGAGGAAGCCGCCGTAGCGGACCTGGCCGATGGCCAGCCCCAGGATGTTGTTGGTGTGGACGCGCTGGGCGGCGGCCACGGCATCCGGGCCGCGGAACTCCCATTTGTTGAGCGGCGAGACGTCCCACACCCCCAGGTCGTCGCGCACACCGGTGTACTCGGTGGCGAGGTCGCCGAACCCCTCGGTCCAGTACCACCCACCCTCCTCCATGAAGGTGGCGCCGAGGGCGGCCGCCGGATCGTAGAAGGGGCTGCGGGTGGATTCGCTCTCCATGCCCGCAGGATAGGACGTCGGGAGTCGGAATGTTGACTGGCCAGTCAATCCCCTGTTCACTGGGGAGCGGGGCGCCGCGCGCCCGCTCGGGTCGAGCGGTGGCCCCACCCCGGAACCCCCGTGCCCATGCCCACCGATCCCCCGTTCCCCCGCCTCTTCGCACCGCTCACCCTGCGGGGAACGACCCTGGCCAACCGGATCGTCTCGTCGGGCCATGACACCGTCATGGTCGACCACGGGCAGGTCACCGACCAGCTCGTGGCCTACCACCGGGCCCGGGCGGCGGGGGGCGTCGGGCTGATCATCGTGCAGGTGGCCGGCGTCCACGACACGGCCCGCTACACGAGCCACGTCCTGATGGCCACCGACGACTCGTGCATCGAGGGCTACCGCCGCCTCGTCGACGCCGTCGCCCCCCACGGCACGGTGCTGTTCGGCCAGCTGTTCCACCCCGGCCGCGAGGTCATGGAGTCCCCGGACGGATCGCTCCCGGTGGCGGTGGCGCCGTCCAGCGTCCCCAACGAGCGCTTCCACGTGATGCCGCGGGCCCTGGCCCTCGACGAGGTGGTCGAGATCGTCGACGGCTACGTGGCCGCCGCCCGGCGCCTGCGGGCCGCCGGACTCCACGGCGTGGAGATCGTGGCCAGCCACGGGTACCTTCCGTCCCAGTTCCTCAACCCGGCGGTAAACCTGCGGACCGACCACTACGGCGGGTCGGACGAGAACCGGCAGCGCTTCCTGCGCGACATCCTGGCGGGGGTCCGTGACGCCGTCGACGACGCCACCGTCGTGGGCCTGCGGATCTCCATCGACGAGCAGGACCCGTCGGGCCTGCCGGCCCGGACCGCGCTCGACGCCTGCCGGTCGCTGGCCGCCCAGGGGCTCGTCGACTACCTGAACATCACGACGGGCACCTCGGCGTCGCTGGCCGGCTCCGGCCACATCGTGCCGGAGATGTCGTTCGCCAACGGCTACACCGCACCCCTCGGCCGCCGGGTCCGCGACGCCGTCGACGTTCCGGTCATCGTGGGGGGCCGGATCAACCAGCCCCAGGAGGCCGAGCGCCTGCTGGCCGACGGGGCCGCCGACGCCTGCGTCATGACCCGTGCCCTCATCTGCGACCCGGAGCTGCCGGCGCGGGCGCGGGCCGGCGAGCTCGACGACATCCGGGCCTGCATCGGGTGCAACCAGGCCTGCATCGGCCACTTCCACGCCGGCTACCCCATCTCATGCATCCAGCACCCCGAGACCGGGCGTGAGCTCGAGTTCGGGCGGCGTCGGCGGACGACGACACCCCGGACGGTGCTGGTGGTGGGCGGCGGACCGGGTGGGCTGAAGGCGGCGGCCACGGCCGCCGGGTGCGGCCACGACGTGGTCCTCCACGAGGCCACCCGACGGATCGGCGGCCAGGTGCTGCTGGCCCAGCAGCTGCCCGACCGGGCCGAGTTCGGCGGCGCGGCCACCAACCTGCTGCGCGAGGCGACCCGGGCGGGCGTCCGGATCGAGCTGGGGAGCCCGGTCGACGCCGACGTGGTCGACGACCTCGACCCCGATCTGGTGGTGGTGGCCACGGGGGGACGCCCCTACCTGCCGCCGCTCGAGGTCATGGGGAGCCCGTGCCTGCTCGACGCGTGGGAGGTCATCGGGGGGACGACGCCCGGCCACGGCCACGTGGTGGTGGCCGACTGGCGCAGCGACTGGATCGGGCCCGGGGTGGCGCGCCTGCTCGCCGCCCGGGGGCGGCGCGTCACGCTGGCCGTCAACGCGCCCGTCCCCGGCGCCCTCCTGCAGCAGTACGTCCGCGACGCGCTGGTCCGGTCGCTCGTCCGCGAGGGCATCGAGGTCCTGCCCTGGGTCCGGCCGGTCGGCATCCACGACGACTCGGTGTACCTCCAGCACGTGCTGACCGGCGAGCCGGTGGTGCTCGACGGCACGACCGGGCTGGTGACGGCGGCCGGACACGTGCCCGAGTCGGCACTGCTCGAGGAGCTACGGGCCACGGGTCGACCGGTGGTCGGCGTGGGCGACGCCCTGGCGCCGCGCACGGTCGAGGAGGCGGTGCTCGAGGGACTGCGGGCCGGCGTGGCCGTCGAGGAGCTCGCCCGCCGCTGACCCCGGTGTCCGGGACGGCGCGGGCGTCCCGACTCGCCGCTCCCCGGGTCAGTCGAAGACGACGGTGCGCCCCTGGTAGGCGATGACCCGGTGCTCGAGGTGCGCCCGCACGGCACGCGACAGGACGAGGGCCTCGAGGTCCCGCCCGCGGCGGGCCATGGACGCCGGCGTGTCGGCGTGGGTCACCTGGGTGACGTCCTGGGCGATGATCGGCCCTTCGTCGAGGCCCGACGTGACGTAGTGGGAGGTGGCCCCGATCAGCTTCACGCCGCGCTCCCAGGCCTGCCGGTAGGCGTTGGCGCCGACGAAGGCCGGCAGGAAGGAGTGGTGGATGTTGATCGTCCGCCCGTCGAATTCGTCGACGAAACCCGGCGTCAGGACCCGCATGTAGCGGGCCAGGACGACCAGGTGGGGGTCGACGGCGCGGACCGCGGCACGGACCTCGGCCTCCTGGGCGGCCCGCGCCTCGGGCCCGTCCCCCTCGACGGCCAGATGGCGGAACGGCACCCCGAACCGTCCGGCCGCCTCGGCCAGGTCCTCCCGGTTCGACACCACCACCTCGATGGTGGCCGGCAGGTCGCCGGTGGCGCACCGGCCGAGCAGGTCGTAGAGGCAGTGCCCGTCCCGGGTCACCAGCACAGCCAGACGACTCACCTCCTCGCGGGCGGTGATGGCCCAGGTCATGGCCCGGCGCTCGCCGAGCGGGGCGAACGAGCCACGCAGCGCGTCGAGGTCGTCGTCGTGGGTGAACTCCACCCGCTGGATGAACAGTCCGTGCTCGGCGTCGCGTGTCTCGCCGGCGTCGACGATGTTGCCGCCACCGGCGCCGATCCAGGTCGCCACGTCGGCGACGATCCCCGACGAGTCGGGGCAGTGCAGGGTCAGGACCGAGGTGTGCGGGGCCATGGGCTCATGCTAAACGGCTGTACAGGTTGGGTGCGGTGGTTGCGGTGGGTGCGGCCGCCGGTGCGCCTGGAGGTCGGACGGTGACAGCCCCCGGGCCGGCCGCCGGGGCAGCGGACGGCCCACAACGATCTCGGTCAATGGCCGAAGCGTCACTTCGTTGACGTGATGAGCCGTTCACGGTCGAACAGCGAAGTCGCGATCCGCCATCCGAGTCGGTCGAGGAACAGGAGCCCGATCCCGCAGACCAGGGCCACCTGGAGGGTGGCCGGGATCACGTTGAATGCGATGAGTGAAGTGATCGCCACCGTGGGAAGGCTGACCACGATGGACAGCTGGCCTGCCGTGCGCATGTCCCGGGACCGGGCGGAGATGGCCATTCCGATCCAGATCGACATGATCACCAGGAGTGGCGTGAACACGAACTGGGCCAACACATCTGGACCCTGGACGAGCGCAGGGGCCACCCCAGGTGCGGCGAACAACTCGACGATGGCGATGAAGAGGGCGAATACGGCATAGGCGACGGAGACAGAGGGCAGGAACACGGCGAGTGCCTTCCCGAGAATCAGCTCCCTCTCCTGGACCGGGGTGGAGAGGAGTGGTTCCAACGTCCCCTGCATCCGCTCTCCCACGATCGAGTAGGCCGACAACGCCGAGGGCACGAGTGCCGGGATGGCGAGCAGATAGATCAACGTGTGCTCGTGGTGCAGCGCCGCCGACCCGCTCGACGGAATGGCGAAGACCTGGATGATGGGCTGAATCAGGAATACGAGGGGCAGGACCACCATGGCGGTGACGACGTTTCCGCTTCGACGCAGGTCGCGTAACTCCTTGCGCAGTACCGCCATCACCCGGCGCCTGCTGCTCCTCATCCGGCCGGAACCCCGCCAGGGGACTCGACGAATTGCAGGTAGACGTCCTCGAGCGAATGGTGGGACTCGGTCAGGGAAAGGATGTCGGCATCGGCGGCCACGAGCGCCCGGGCCACCCCCGGGGCCGCCGCTTCGATGTCGGAGACGCCGAGCACGTAGGTCGTGGGACCGTCCGTGCCAACGCTCGTGACACCCAGTTCTGGTCCGAAGACCACGTTCGGATCGACGAGCGGACGTCGGATCCTCACGGTCAGGCTCCTGTTGAACAGTCGGTCCCGCAATTCGTCGGTTCGGCCGATGGTCAGCATCCTCGTGTTGAGTATCGCCACTCGATCGCACAGGCGCTCGGCCTCATCGAGCCGATGGGTGGTGAGGAACACGGAGACACCTCGCCGACGCAGGTCGTCAATGATCTCGTGGACATCCTTGCTGGCCGCCGGATCGAGTCCTGACGTCGGCTCGTCCAGAAAGAGCACCTCTGGATCGCTGAGAAGTGCGCGGGCCAGCGACACGCGTTGCCGCAGTCCCTTGGACAGGGCGCCACAGGCATCAGGGGCCCGGTCGGCCAGTCCGACCGCCTCCAGAACGCCGTGGATGCGGTCGGTCGGGTCCGAGAGTTCATAGAGATCGGCGAAGCAGGCGAGGTTGTCCCGGACCGTGAGCCGGAGGTAGAGACCGGGCACCTCGGGCATGATGGCGATCCGCTCACGGATGGCCAACCCGTTCTCGGGCGTCAGGTCGAATCCGGCGACGACGGCCGTTCCCGAACTGGGAGCGATCAGCGTGCCGAGTGTCCGCACCGTGGTGGTCTTGCCGGCACCATTCGGACCGAGAAAGCCGAACACCTCCCCGCGACCGACTTCGAAGGAGAGGTCCTCGTAGGCGATGCGGTCACCGAACTGCTTGGAGAGTGACCGGACGACCAGCGCCACGTCCGGTTCCGATCCGGAGCCGGCACGAGGTGCGGTCTCGGCCCGGCTTCCATCGTCGTCCCCGGATCGCGGCATCGGGCCCATCATCCCTCATCCATGCGCCGATCCCACCGACGCCAGAGGAGCCGTACCCGGTACCCGGAGGGCCGGGGGTGACAGCGGTCGTCCCCGCGAGCGCACCGGAGGAGCGCCTCCGGCTCCGTCAGGAATTTCTCAGAATGCGTCATGCGGGGCGGGGACTCCGCCACGTATCCGGCCGCTGGACCGCAACGCTCCAGGTGAGACCGGAGGAGCCTTGGATCGGCGCCCGACGGGTCGGCTGCCGCGGCAGCCGGTGGCTGGGTCGGGGCGGCATGACGAAAGCCCCGGCCAGGACCCCATGTTGGGGCACTGACCAGGGCTCTCCTCTGCGTGGGCCGGGAAGGATTCGAACCTTCGAAGGCAGAACCGGCAGATTTACAGTCTGCTCCCTTTGGCCGCTCGGGCACCGACCCGCAGGCGGGCAAGGTTACCGCTTCGCGCGGCGCTACTGTTTCGCCATGCCCACCTTCGACGTCGTCTCCGAAGTTGACATGCAGGAGGTCCGCAACGCCGTGGACCAGGCCAACCGCGAGGCCACCACCCGATTCGACTTCAAGGGCACGGACTCGGCCATCGAACTCAACGACAAGGAACTCCTCCTCACGTCCTCCACGGAGGACCGCCTGCGCGCGCTCTACCAGGTGCTGCAGGAGAAGCTGGTCAAGCGCGAGGTATCGCTCAAGTCCTTCGACGTCGGCAAGATCGAGGAGGCGTCGAAGGGGACGGCCCGCCAGCGACTCGGCATCCAGGCCGGCATCTCGTCGGACCACGCCAAGAAGATCAACCGCTTCGTCAAGGACCTCAACCTGAAGGGCGTGTCGTCCCAGACCCAGGGCGACCAGCTGCGGGTGACCGGCAAGAAGCGCGACGACCTCCAGGCCGTGATCGCCGCCCTCAAGGCCGAGGACTTCGGGATCCCGCTGCAGTTCAACAACTTCCGCGACTGAGGGTCCCGGCCGCTCGCCCGTCCCGTCCGTGCCCGGGCGGCGCCACGGCATACTCGGGTGATGGACTCCCCCCGCAGTGCGTTGATCACCGGCGGATCGACGGGCCTCGGCCTCGCCACCGCCCACCACCTGGCCGGCCTGGGACTCGGCCTGACCGTCACCGGTCGGACACCGTCCACCCTTGACGCCGCGGTCGCCGAGTTGCGTGACGCCGGCGCCGACGTGGTGGGCGTGGTCGCCGACGCCGCCCAGTGGCCCGACAACGAACGGTCGGTGGCCGAGCACGTCGCCCATCACGGCGGGCTCGACGTCGTCGTGGCCAACGCCGGGTTCACCGCCGCCGGTGACCTGTCCGACGGCGAGCCGGACCAGTGGCGCTCGATGGTGCTGACCAACGTGCTCGGGCCGGCGCTGCTGGTGCGGGCCGCGCTCCCCCACCTCACCACCCCCGGCGGCCAGATCATCCTGGTGGGCAGTGTCGCCGGCCGGATCATCCGGCCCGGCAGCCTCTACGGCGCCACCAAGGCCGCCGTCGCCGCCCTCGCCGAAAACCTCCGTCCGCAGCTCACCGCGTCCGGCATCCGCGTCGCCCTCGTCGAACCGGGCATCACCGACACCCCGTTCTGGGGTGACGCCGGGGCACCGGCGTTCGCCCTGGAGTCGTCGGCCGTCGCCGCGGCGGTGGGGTGGATCGTCGGCCAGCCGGCCGGCGTCGACGTCAACGAACTGCTGGTGCGCCCGGTCGGCCAGCCGATCTGAGGCCCGGGCGACCGGCGGTCCCCGTCCGTCAGGAGGCCCGCCGGCGCACCGCCTTCCACACGGAGGCGACGAGCAGCAGGGACACGAGCACCGGGGCCAGGTAGGCGGCCAACGTGCGCAGGCCCGTGTGGGTACACAGCAGCGCCAGGATCCCGATCACGGCCACCGCCCCCACGAACAGCTCGGGCGTGTCGCCGATCAGGAACTCCCACCAGAAGTGCCCGAAGGCGGCCAGCCAGCGCCGCGCCGTTGACCGGGCGTCGCGGTCGGCGTCAACCATGGGTGGCCCCCGGGGCGGCCGCCCGGCCCGGCGCGGGACGGACGGCGGTCCGCTTCAGGGCCTCCACCAGCAGCCAGGCCACCGTTCCGTAGCAGGCCACCAGGACCGGGATGGCCAGGTCGGACCCGGGCCAGGCGACGTGGACCCCCTCCGCCGACCAGAAGGTGCCGAAACTGACCAGCATGAGTCCGACCCCCATCTTCATGGCGTTCTCGGGCACACCCGACAGCTGGCGGTGGACGACGAGCCCGACCAGACCGACCACGACGGCGGCCGCGGCGGCCGCCGCGGCGGCCAGGCCCAGGCGGCTCGGGTGGGAGGTGCTGCCCAACGTGATGACGATGACCACGACCTCGAGGCCCTCGAGGAAGACACCCTTGAAGGCCACGGTGAAGGCGGTGGCGTCCCGGCCCGTTGCCGGGGGTGCCTCCTGCAGCTCCGCCACCTGCTCGGCGAAAATGGCGTCCTCGTCGTGCTTCGCCTTGAGTCCGGCCGCCCGGAGGACGGCCTTGCGCAGCCACTGCAGCCCGAAGACCAGGAGGAGGCCACCGACCACGAGCCGGAGGGCCGACAGGGGGACCCAGTGCACGAGCGGTGGCCCCACCAGGGCGACCAGTGCGGCGAGCACGGCCAGCGCGGCGGCCACACCCTCGAGCGCCGACCTCCACCCGCGGGTGACACCCACGGCCAGGACGATGGTGAGCGCCTCCACCATCTCCACGGCGCTGGCCAGGAACACGGCGGTCACCAGCACGAGTGCGCCGGTGGGCGCCGTGCTGGCCAGGAGGGTCATGCCGGGATGGTCAGGCGGCCTCGACGAGCTCGTCGAGTTCCTCGAGGGGGTGCACCTTGAAGATCCGGTTGAACACCAGGTACTTCGCCACCCAGAAGACGGCGAACGAGGTGACATTGGCCACTTCGACGAGGACCGTCTGCTCGAAGTGGCTGAGACCGTAGTGCTCGCCGATGTGCTTGGCGATCGAGGCGCCGATGATGGAGAAGGCCACCCCGAGGGCGGACATCGTCCAGAACGGGATGATCTCCTTGACCAGATGGGAGCGCCCCTTCTTCCCCCACACCCAGCTGCGCGTCAGGAAGTACGACGGGATGCTGGCCACGACGTTGGCGAAGACCGTGCTGCCCACCTCGCCCCAGATGTGGAACACCCCGAACACCAGGCCGAGGACGGCGAAGGAGACGACCGTCGAGATGACCGAGACCATGGTGTAGCGCAAGAGCTGCTTGGCCTCGGGCGTGTCCCGCTTCTCCCAGAGGTGGACGACACGCTGGGCGAAGCTGACTCGCTCGGTGGTGCTCGGCATCGGGCCCACTCTAGTCGTCATGGATCCGTAACATTGGGGCACACCGGGCGGCCACCGGCGGCACCGCCGGGCCTTTCACACGGCGAGGGCGTTGGCCCTGGCCACATCCCCGAACCAGTGCGCACTGGGCTTGATCGAGCGCGCGAAGGTCTCCCGGTCGACGCCGACCAGGCCGAAGGTGGGGCCGTAGCCGAGGACCCACTCGAAGTTGTCCAGCAGGCTCCAGTAGAAGTAGCCGCGCACGTCGATGCCGTCGTCGAGGCACCCGCGCAGCCCGGCCAGCGCCCGGGTCACGTACTCGACGCGCCGGGCGTCGTCGTCGGTGCCGATCCCGTTCTCGGTCACGTACACCGGCAGCCCGCCGGTGACCTCGGTGGCCCGCCGGACGGTCGCACCGAGCGCCTCGGGCCACACCTCGTACCCCATCTGCGTCGTCCCCACGCCGTCCTCGGTCCCGAGTGCGCCGTCGGGACCGACCCGCATTCGGGTATAGGTCTGGACGCCGACGAAGTCGTCGCCGCCGAGCGCCTCGAGGAACACGTCCTCGATGGGCCGGCGCAGGCGCTCCACCCACTCCTCGCCGCCCGGCTGGAGCTGGTAGTCGGTCATCGACACCGTCATCCCGACAGGGAAGTCGCCCGGCCCGGAGCGGATGGCCTCGACCGCCTTGCGATGGGCCGAGACCATGGCCGCGTTGACGGTGTCGCGGCGGGTGCGGTCCCTGACGCGCGGCGGGAACAGGCCGAGGCGCCACCCCATGGTGGCGACGACGTTCGGCTCGTTGAGGGTGCAGGCCATCCCGATGAGGTCGCCGAGGTGGGCGGTCACCTTCTCGCAGTAGCGGGCGAACCGGTCCGGAGCGTGCAACGACTCCCACGTACCGGCGGCGGCCAGCCAGCGGGGGTGGGTGAAGTGGTGGAACGTGACGACGGGCAGGATGCCGGCCTCGTGGCAGGTGGCGGCCATCCGGCGGTAGTGGTCGAGGGCCACCCGCGAGAACTCCCCCTCCTCCGGCTCGATACGGCTCCACTCGACCGAGAAGCGGTAGGCGCCCAGTCCCAGGTCGGCGACGAGGGCGATGTCCTCGGGGTAGCGGTTGAACGAGTCACAGGCGTCACCGCTGACGTCCGCGCACCCCGACGTCGGGTCGTGCTCCATGGCCCACCAGTCGTTGTTGACGTTGCCCCCCTCGATCTGGTGGGCGGCGGTGGCGGTCCCCCAGAGGAACCGGTCGGGGAAGGTCAGCTCGGGCACGGCGACCACCGTAGCGGCGGGTCCCGGCGACGTCAGTCACGACGCCGCACGCCAGCCAGCCGTCCGGTGCGACCGGTGCGACCTGACAGGATGAGGGCCGTGAGCGACGAACTCGAACTCCTGGTGGACCTCCTCGACCTCGAGCCCATCGAGGTCAACATCTTCCGCGGGTCCAACCCCAACGAGGAGCGCCAGCGGATCTTCGGCGGCCAGGTGGCGGCCCAGGCGCTGATGGCGGCCGGGCGCACCGTCGAGGTCGGTCGCCCCCACTCGCTGCACGCCTACTTCCTGCGGCCGGGCGACCCCACCGTGCCCGTCCTCTACGAGGTCGACCGGATCCGTGACGGGCGGAGCTTCACGACCCGCCGGGTGGTGGCCATCCAGCACGGCCGGGCCATCTTCCACCTGTCGACGTCGTTCCACGTGGACGAGCCCGGGCTGGATTTCCAGATCCCGATGCCGGAGGTGCCCGACCCCGAGACGCTCCCGACCATGCGCGAGCGGCTCGAGCCCTACAAGGACAAGATCGGCGACCTGTTGGAGCGTCCCCACCCGATCGACCAGCGCCACATCGGTGCGCTGCCCTGGATGCACCGCGCCGTGACCGAGCCCCGGCAGCAGCTGTGGCTGCGGGCCGACGGCACGTTGCCCGACGATCCGCTGCTCCACACGTGCATCGCCACCTACGCGTCCGACATGTACCTGTTCGACACCATGCTCGCCCCCCACGACGTGGGTTGGGACGACGTCAACTTCATGGGGGCCAGCCTCGACCACTGCATGTGGTTCCACCGGCCCTTCCGGGCGGACGAGTGGCTGCTCTACGACATGGACAGCCCCTCGTCGTTCGGGGCGCGCGGGCTGGCCCGGGGCTTCATGTTCACGAGGGACGGGACGTTGGCCGTCTCCATGGTCCAGGAGGGTCTGATGCGCCTGGTGGAGCGGCCGGCCGGATCGTAGGTGGGGCGGGGCGACCGCCCGACGTTACGAGCGTTCAGCGATCGGCACGTAGTTCCGCTCGTCGTCGCCGATGTAGAGCTGGCGGGGCCGGGTGATCTTGGAGTCCTGGTTGAGCATCTCCTGCCAGTGGGCCAACCATCCGGCGGTGCGGGGGATGGCGAAGAGCACGGGGAACATCTCGAGCGGGAACCCCATGGCCTGGTAGATGAGGCCGGAGTAGAAGTCGACGTTCGGGTAGAGCTTCCGCGAGGTGAAGTACTCGTCGGACAGGGCGATCTCCTCGAGCTTCAGGGCGATGTCGAGGAGCGGGTTCTTGCCCGTGATGCTGAAGACCTCGTCGGCGGTGCGCTTGATGATCTTGGCCCGGGGGTCGTAGCTCTTGTAGACCCGGTGGCCGAAGCCCTGCAGCCTCCCACCCTCGCCGGACTTGACCGACTCGATGAAGGGCTCGACGTTGTCGATCGAGCCGATGTCGGTCAACATGCGGATGACCGCCTCGTTGGCACCGCCGTGCCGCGGGCCGTACAGGGCGGCGGCGGCGGCGGCCGTGGCCGAGTAGGGGTCGGCGTGGGACGAGCCGACGACCCGCATGGCGGTCGTCGAGCAATTCTGCTCGTGGTCGGCGTGGAGGATGAACAGCACGTCGAGGGCACGGGCGAGGACGGGGTCGGCCTCGAAGCGGGGCTCGGCGATCTTCCACATCATCGACAGGAAGTTCGAGGTGAACGGGAGGGAGTTGTCCGGGTAGACGAACGGCATGCCGACGCTGAACCGGTGGGCGGCGGCGGCCAGGGTGGGCATCTTGGCGATCAGCCGGATGATCTGCTTGTCGCGCGAGTCGGGGTCGAAGATGTCCTTGGCGTCCAGGTAGAAGGTGGAGAGGGCGGCCACCGCCGAGACCAGCATCCCCATGGGGTGGGCGTCGTAGTGGAAGCCCTCCAGGAAGCGCTTGCGTACGTTCTCGTGGATGAAGGTGTGGAGGGTGATCTCGCGCTCCCACACCTCGAACTCGTCGGTGGTCGGGAGCTCGCCGTTCAGGAGCAGGTAGGCCACCTCGAGGAACGTCGAGTCCTCGGCAAGCTGCTCGATCGGATAGCCCCGGTAGCGGAGGATGCCGGCGTCGCCGTCCAGATAGGTGATGGAGCTCTCACAGGCCGCCGTGGCCGTGAGGCCCGGGTCGTAGAACCAGACGCCGGGGAGCAGTTTGGAGAATTCGGCCGCCGACACACCCCCGTTCTCCAAGGGGATCTCGAGCGACTGCCCCGTGCGGTTGTCGGTGATCGTGATGCTCTCGGCCACGCGCCTCTATCCCTCCATCGGGTTCGTCTTCCTCGTTCGACCCAATCCTAGATGCTGACCTGGGGACCCCGACCAACCGGGCCCCGGTGACGATGGGTCACGGCGTGACGTAGACGAGGAACTGCTGGGACGAGCCGGCCGTGTCGGTCTGGCCCGGGGGGACCGACACCTCGACGGTGACCGTGTACCGGTGCCCGTGGGCCACGGGCAGGGGCGCCAGCGACGGTGCCGACGAGGACCCCGACGCCACGGCCACCAGCGCCGAGCTCCGTCCACCCCGTGCGCCGGCCGGAGGCGCCGCCTGACCGGGGACGTCGGCCGGGGCGACGGTCACCGACACGCGCACACCGAACTCGGGCACGTTCCCGCAGTTGGTGACCGTGACCGAGGTCCCGAGGGTGCCCGTCGGCGGTACCACGGCGGGCGTCGCCGTCGGCACGACCGACGTCGGGGTCGCGCACGAGGTCGACGCCGAACCGATGCCGCCCGAAGGGACGGCCGGCGGGTTGATCCCCACCGCCGTCACGACCAGCTGATGGAAGGCCGCGAGCGCCGGCGACGAGGCGAGGGCGCCGGCCGCGGCTCCGAGCTCCGTACTGCCGAGCGGAGCGGTGGAGGTGGGCGCGGGCACCCACACCGAGGGCTGCAGGCGGCGGGTCGGTCGGTAGGTGGCGGCCGCCGCCCGCACCGACCGGAACAGGTCGTCGGCCTGTTCGAAGGTCTGTCCTTCGGCCGCCAGCTCGGTCGCCGCCTGGGTCGCGGAGATCTGCGTGGTCGGGGCGCTCGGCGCAGTGGTCGACGGTGCCCCGGCGATGGGCAGCGGCTGCATCCCGAGCAGCCGGTCGACGGTCGACCGGAGTGCCGACGTCGCGGTGGCCCGCAGCGTCATGACCTGGGTGAACCGGGGTGCCAGGTCGTCCTCCGGAGGAGGGGAGGACAGGTTCCGGGCCTGGACCGCCTGGTCGGACGTCGCCCGCACCGCGGAGTCGAGCCCCTCCTGGAGGATGCCGCGGGCCGTGGCCGGGGCCGCGGTGTCGGGCAGGGATGCCGCGCCGTCCATAAGCGTCGCCAATCGGGCACCGGTGCGGGCCGAGGCCTGGCCCACGGGGTCGGCGAGCGCGAGGTAGGCGGTCGTCGTCGCGGTGCGGTAGCCCTGCGACTGGGTGTGTATCGCCAGCAGCGACCCGCCCACCAGCACCAGGGTGACGGTGGCGGCGATGGCGACGAGGACCGACTGGCCGAGGCCGCGCGTGCGCGTGCGACGACGTCGGCGGCTCGCTCTCGGCATCCTGACGACGATAGTGCCGCCCCCGGGGGCGGGCCCCGGCGCCGACCGGTCCGATCAGCTCGGCGGCCGGGCGGCCCCGTCGACCGGGACCGGGACCCCGGAGGCGCCGTCGTCCTCCGTCCCCACCAGCTCGGGGGCCTGGAGCGGACGGATGACGGTGTCCACGGGCGACGGACGCGTCGGCTCGCGCTCGCCCGCGCCCACCACTCCCAGCTCCACGAACCGCCGCGCCGTCACCAACACCCGCCCCTCGAGCGAGCCGACCGCCCGGTTATAGGAGGTCACGGCACCGCTCAGGTTGCGGCCCACCGCGGCCATGTGCTCGCCCAGGATCGAGATCCGCTCGTAGAGCTGCGCCCCCAGCACCTGGACCTGCCGGGCGTTCTCGGTGAGCGACTCCTGCTGCCAGCCGTAGGCGACGGCCCGCAGCAGGGCGATGAGCGAGGTCGGCGTGGCCAGCAGGACGTGGTTGGCCACCGCGTACTCCATGAGGCCCGGCTCGTGCTCCAGGGCGGCGGTCAGGAGCGGGTCACCGGGGATGAAGGCGACGACGAACTCGGGAGACGGGTCGACGCGCTTCCAGTACTCCTTCTTGGCCAGGGCGTCGACGTGGGCTTTCACCTGGCGGCCGTGCGCGGCGAGGTGGGCCCGACGGACCCCCTCGTCGTCCGCCTCGTTGGCATCGAGGAAGGCCTGCAACGGCACCTTGGCGTCGACGGCCACGTTCTTGCCGCCCGGCAGGTGCACCACCATGTCCGGGCGCAGCCGTCCGGCGTCCCCGTCGGACGTGACCTGCTCGGAGAAGTCGCAGCGCTCGAGCATGCCCGCCATCTCCACCACCCGGCGGAGCTGGAGCTCGCCCCAGCGTCCCCGGGTCTGGGGACTGCGCAGGGCGGTCACCAGGTTGCGGGTCTCGCGCTCGAGCCGCTCGTGGGAGCCGGTCAGTTGCCGCATCTGCTCGGTCAGTGCCGTGTAGGCCCCCTGCCGCTCCACCTCGAGGCGGCGTACGCCCTCGTCGTACCGGCCGAGCTGCTCCACCAGGGGCGCCAGCAGCCGGGTGATCTCCTCCTGGCGCCGGGACAGGTCGCCCTCGGCCGCCCGGTGGGTCTCCCCCAGGCGGGTGTCGGCGAGCTGCAGGAACTGGTCCGAGTTCCGCCGGAGCGCCTCGGACGAGAGCCGGGCGAATTCGCCCGTCAGCTGGCGTCGCACCTCGTCGGCGGTGGCGGCGCGCTCCTCGGCCGCCTGCCGGGTGCGGGCCAGCTCGGCCTCGAGCCGGGCCTGGGTGGTGCGCGAACGGGTCGACTGGCCCGAGCGGACGAGCAGCCCGACGAGCAGGCCCAGGACGCAGCCGGTGGCCAGTCCGATGAGGAGTCCGGTGAGCATGGTGGTTCCTCCCCCGTGGCGGGCGGGCCCGCCGGGGTGGCGGGGCGACCGGCACGGTCGCCGCGGAGCGTACCGACAGGGTGCGACAACGCCGGAGCGCCGTCGGCGCCTGAGGGCCGGGCCCCCTGTGTCACGATGGTCCGATGCACCGGGTCGTCGTCGTCGGAGCCGGATTCGGCGGGCTGTCCGCCGCCCGCTCCCTCATCGGCAAGCCGGTCGAGGTGACCGTCGTCGACCAGCGCAACTTCCACACCTTCCAGCCACTCCTCTACGAGGTCGCCACGGCCGGCCTCGACTCGGGCGACGTGGCCTACCCCATCCGGGTCATCTTCGGGAAGGCCGACAACGTCACCTTCCGGATGGCCACCGTGACCGGCGTGGACTGGGACCGGCGCGAGGTGCTGGTGGCCGACTCGGCCCCGCTCCCCTTCGATTCGCTGATCGTGGCCAGCGGCGCCACGGCCAGGTTCTTCGGCATCCCGGGGGCCGCGGAGCACAGCTTCCCCCTCTACACGCTGACCGACGCACGCCGGCTGCGCGACCACATCCTCCGGCGGCTCGAGGACACCGACGCCCACCCCGAGGGCGCCGCCGCCCGGGGGGAGCTCACGTTCGTCGTGGTGGGGGGCGGCCCCACCGGCGTGGAGGTCGCCGGTGCGCTGGCCGAGCTGCTCGACGTGGCCGTCCGGCACGACGGCTTCCGGTTCGACCGCTCGGCCGGCCGGATCGTCCTGGTCGACGCCCTGGACCGCCTGCTGACCCCGTTCCGCGAGTCGGCCGCCGACTATGCGGCGGGCACCCTGCGGGGCCGGGGCATCGAGCTCCGGCTGGGCAGCCACGTCAAGGCGGTGCGCGCCGACGCGGTCGAGCTCGACGACGGCACTCTCATCCCGACACGCACCGTGGTGTGGGCCGGCGGCGTGACCGTCGAGGGCACGGTCGTGGGGGACATCGACGCACCGACCGGCCCGAACGGACGCCTCGTGGTCGACCACCACCTGGCCGTGCCCGACCACGTCGGCGTCTGGGGGGTCGGCGACGCCGCCGCGGTGCTGTGGGGCGGGTCCGGGCCGGAGGCCGACTCCGTCTGCCCGCAGGTCGCCCAGGTGGCACTCCAGTCGGGCGCGCACGCGGCCCGCCAGATCCTGGCCCGGCTCGACGACCGGCCGACCGAACCCTTCGCCTACCGGGACAAGGGGATCATGGCCACCATCGGTCGTCGGGCGGCCATCACCCAGTTCCGCAGTGGACGGGTGGTGCGGGGCACGCTCGGGTGGCTGGCCTGGCTGGGCCTGCACCTCGTGTACCTGATCGGCTTCCGCAACAAGATCGTCGTCTTCATCAACTGGTCGTGGCGCTACCTGTCGTGGGGGTCCGGACCCCGGATCATCGTGAGCGAGGAGTCCGTCCCGTCCCTCGACGACGGCGCCGGACCGGGCGCCGCCTGACGCACGGTCCCCGACGCGCCGACGCCCGGTGAGCGCCGGCGATCGCAGGGATACGGTGGAGGGATGGAGTCACCCCTCGAGCAGATCGACAGGAAGGTCCTCCAGCTGTTCGCGCTCGTCGGCGACTCGGTGTCGGGTGCCACCCACGCGCTGCTGGCCGGTGACCGCGAGGCGGCGAAGGCGCTGGCCGACCGCGACGAGGTGGTCGACTCCCTCTGCCACGACATCGAGGAGCTCACCCTGCAGCAGCTCACGGTGGCCGGCATCACCTCCCCCAGCCAGCTGCGCTACCTCGTCACCGTCATCCGCATGCTGCCCGACCTCGAGCGCAACGGCGACCTGGCCGAGCACGTGGCGCGGCGGGCCGCCCGGGGCCTCGGCGCCGAGCTCTCGGCCCGGAGCCGTGGCCTGCTCGAGCGCATGGGCGAGGTGGCCGTGCACATGTGGCGGGCCACCACCGACGCCTACGCCGAGCGAGAGCCGTCCGGCTGGGCCCTGGTCGACGACCTCGACGACGAGATGGACGACCTCCACGTGAGCCTGACGGTCGAGGTCGTGGCCGGCACGATGCCGCTGCCCGTGGCCGTCGAGCTGGCCCTCCTCGCCCGGTTCTACGAGCGGTTCGGCGACCACGCCGTCAACCTGGCCAAACGGGTGGCCGTGCTGTCGCGGTCGAACTTCGTCACCGGCGACTGACCGGCCGGACGCCGCGTCAGGCGACGATGCCGAGGCGCAGCAGCGACTCGGCGATCTGCACCGCGTTGAGGGCGGCGCCCTTGCGCAGGTTGTCGCCGCTCACGAACAGCGCCAGCGCACGGGGTGCCCCGTCCGCCTCACGGATGCGCCCCACCAGCGTCGGGTCGATGCCCGTCGCCCGGCGGGGCGTCGGCAGGTCTGAGAGCTCGACGCCCGCGGCCCCGTCGAGGAGTTTGGTGGCTTCGTCCGGTGCGAGGGGTCCGGCGAACTCGGCGACGATGGCCAACGAGTGCCCGGTGAAGACCGGGACCCGCACGCAGGTGCACGTCACGGCCAGGTCCGGGATACCGAGGATCTTGCGGCTCTCGTCCCGGAACTTCTGCTCCTCGTTGGTCTCGCCCGAGCCGTCGTCGACGAGCGACCCGGCGATCGACAGGACGTTGTGGGCGATCCGGTCGGGGAAGACCGAGGCATCGGGCCCGGACACGGCCCGGCCGTCGAAGGTGAGGGCGGCCGCGCCGTCGACCGTCGCCCGGAGCTGCTCGTCGAGCTCGGCCACGCCGGCGAGGCCCGAGCCGGACACCGCCTGGTAGGTCGAGACCACCAGACGGGTGAGCCCGGCGGCGTCGTGCAGCGGCTTCAGCACCGGCATGGCCACCATGGTCGTGCAGTTGGGGTTGGCGACGATGCCCTTGGTGATGGCGCGCAGCGTCGACTCGTTGACCTCGGGGACCACCAGGGGCACGTCCGGGTCCATGCGCCAGGCCGACGAATTGTCGATCACGATCGCCCCGGCGTCGGCGAACCGCGGGGCGAGGTGGCGCGACGCGGTGGCGCCGCTCGAGAAGAGGGCGATGTCGATACCCGAGGGGTCGGCGACCGCCGCGTCCTCGACCACCACGTCGGCACCCCGGAAGGCCAGGGTGCGCCCGGCCGACCGCGCCGAGGCGAAAAGTCGGAGCTCGTCCACGGGGAAGCCGCGCTCCTCCAGGATCGCCTGCATGACGGTGCCCACCTGGCCCGTCGCTCCCACCACTCCGATGCGCATGGCGTCCAGTCTACGGGGGACCGGGGCGGCGGGCCGCGCCGGATGGTGCGGTCAGGCCAGGCCGAACGCCGCGTGCAGGGCCCGCACGGCGTCCTCCGCCTGCCCGGCGCGGATGAGGCACGAGATCCGGATCGACGAGGTCGAGATCATCTCGATGTTGATGCCGGTGGCGGCCAGCGACTCGAAGGTGAGTGCGGTCACCCCCGGGTGGGTCTTCATGCCCACGCCGATCAGCGACACCCGGGCCACGTCGTCGTCGCTCACCACGCCGGTGGCACCGAGTTCGGACACCAGGCCCTCGCAGACCTCCGTGCTGGCGGGCAGGTCGGCCTCGGGGATGGTGAAGGAGATGTCGGTGGTCCCGTGCAGGGAGATGTTCTGCACGATCATGTCCACGTTGATGTTCCGGTCGGCCAGGCCGCGGAAGAGCTTGGCCGCGAGGCCCGGCTTGTCGGGGACCCCGGTGACCGTGACCTTGGCCTCGGACAGGTCGTGGGTGACGGCGGTGACGACGGCCTGTTCCATCTGGGCATCCTCCTCCTCGACCCACGTGCCCGACTCCCAGGTGAAGCTCGAGCGGACGTGGAGCCGGACGTTGTGGTTCCGGGCGAATTCGACCGAGCGGAGTGCGAGCACCCGACCGCCGGTCGCGGCCATCTCCTGCATTTCCTCGTAGCTGACCCGGTGCAGCTTGCGGGCCTCGGGGACGATCCGGGGATCGGTGGTGAACACGCCGGAGACGTCGGTGTAGATCTCGCAGGCGTCCGCACCGAGGGCGGCGGCGAGGGCGACGGCCGTCGTGTCGGAGCCGCCGCGGCCGAGGGTCGTGACCTCGCGCTCGAGGGACATGCCCTGGAACCCGGCCACCACCGGCACCCCGCCGGCGGCCAGGGTGGTGCGCAGGCGGTCGCCGCGCACCTCGAGGATCTTGGCCCGGGTGTGGACGGCGTCGGTGATCATGCCGGCCTGGCTGCCGGTGAAGGACACCGCCTCCACGCCGAGCTCCGCCAGGGCCATGCAGAGCAGGGACATGGTGATGCGCTCGCCGGAGCTGAGCAGCATGTCGATCTCCCGCTCGGGCTGGACGGAGCTCACGTCACCGGCCAGCCGGACCAGGTCGTCGGTGGTCTTACCCATGGCGCTGACCACCACCACGACGTCGGTGCCGGAGCGCTTGGTCCGGGCCACGTGGTCGGCCACGGCGCGGATGCGGTCGGCGTCCCCGACCGACGTGCCTCCGAACTTCTGGACCACGAGCGACATGGTCCGCAAGGCTACAACCCGGCGCCCGGGGTCCCGGCTGGTCCGGGACCGCACCGGACGGACGGTCGCGTGGCCGGGCGGGCGGCCGCTCCGGCGGGGTCGACCGGACCGGCTACCCTGCAGGACCGTGGGAACCGAGAAACGTGAACGTCAGAAGGCCGGTCGCCAGGCCCGTCGCGAGGCGGAGCTGAAAGTCGCCAAGCGCAAGCGGGGGACGCGCCGCGTCCTCTCCATCGTCGTGGTGGCCGTCGTCGTGGTGGGGATCTCCTGGTTGATCTTCGGCCGCCACAGCAAGGCGACCACCGCACCGACCACGACCACGTCGACGACGTCGGCGTCGTCCGCCCAGCTCACCGCCGACGAGGCGTCCAAGGCCGCCGGTTGCCCGGCCAGCCCGTCGACGACCCTGCCCAGCCCGCAGTTCTCGACGCCGCCCATGACCGTCGACCCGTCGAAGACCTACACGGCGACCATCAAGACCGACCTCGGCACGATCGTGGCGACGCTCGACGCCAAGGCCGACCCGGTGGCGGTCAACAGCTTCGTCTTCCTGGCGGACAAGAAGTACTACAACTGCCTCACCTTCCACCGGGTCATCCCCCAGTTCATGAACCAGACGGGCGACCCCACCGGGACCGGCGGCGGCACGGTCGGCTACACCGTCCAGGGTGCGGTGCCGGCCACCGCCAACCCCCAGTACCCGATCGGCTCGCTGGCCATGGCCAAGACCTCCGCCGCACCGGCCGGCACCACCAGCAACCAGTTCTTCATCGTGGCCGGGCCCGAGGGCGAGTCGCTCCCGCCCGACTACGCCCTGTTCGGCCAGGTCACCTCCGGACAGAGCGTGGTCGACGCCATCAACGCCGACGGCGACTCCAGCGACGACGGCACGCCGCCCAAGGTGACCCACCGCATGCTGTCGGTGACGGTCACCGAGTCCTAGATGCACTCCGGGACGGGCATCCGTCCACCCCGGCTCCCGACCCACCAGGAGGTGGACCATGGCCCCCGAGGCCCCCGCAGCAGACGGCTCCAGCCCGAAGACCCAGCGGTTCGACGCCGCGCCGCCGATGATCATCGACCCGACCAAGACCTACACGGCGGAGATGCTGACCAACAAGGGCTCGCTGACCATCTCGCTCGACCCCATCGGGGCCCCCCGGACCGTCAACAACTTCGTCTTCCTGGCCCGCTGGCACTACTACGACGGGATCGTCTTCCACCGCATCATCCCGGGCTTCATGTGCCAGGGCGGTGACCCCGAGGGCTCGGGACGCGGCGGCCCCGGCTACCGCTTCGAGGACGAGCTGCCCATGCCCGGCCGGTACGAGATCGGCTCCATCGCCATGGCCAACGCGGGCCCGAACACCAACGGCAGCCAGTTCTTCATCGTGAGCGGCCCCGACGGCGTCGGCCTGCCGCCCCAGTACTCGCTGTTCGGCAAGGTCGTGCGCGGCCTCGACGTGGTCAAGGCCATCGAGTCGGTGGGCAGTCGCTCGGGCGCGCCGACCGAGCCCGTGATCATCGAGTCGGTGACCGTCACCGAGGGCGACTGAGTCACCCGGGGCCGGCCGGAGGGGGTGACCGCCCCCGGCCGGACGACCGCTCAGGCGGGCAGGGCGGCGAGCCCCTCGGAGGCGGGCGCTCCGTCCAGGAACACCGCCACCGAGCCGGTGCCCGCCGAGCGCCAGGACCCGTCCGGATCCCGGATGAGCGCCGTCCGCTCCGGAATGCCGACCACCGGCGTGTCCCTCGGGGCGAGCAGCACCGAACGGTGCATCTTCTCCCCCGTGCCGTCCTCGGCGGCGTCGCCGAAGTGGGGCACCACGGCGACCCCGTCGATGAGCCCGAGTCCGATGGTCAGACCGCCCCCGCGGGCGTCCACCATCGGGTCGGTCAGGGCCATGGCCGCCCCCGACGAGCCGACCACCACCGCCCCACCGCGCCAGGCCGCCACCAGGGCGTCCCAGACGGCGGACTTCTTCAGCACGCTGCGGATGTGCATGGGGGAGCTTCCGGCCAGGTAGATCAGGCGGGCCCGACGCATGATGTCGGCGGCACCGTCGTTCTCGGCGTCCGCCCGGCTCAGGACCATGAGACCCTCGACCTGGCCGCCCAGCGGGGCGAACCACTCGCCGGCCCGGACCACCAGCCGTTCGGGGTGCTCGTAGGCGGCGGCCGTGGGCAGGACCAGGACGTGCTCCGAGCCCGAGGCGGCCAGGAGGTCGACGTCGAAGTCGCAACCCTCCTGCCATTCCCCTCCGCCTACCAGGGCCAGGATGCCGGGAGTCTCGTCCATGCCCGGAGTGTAGAGGCCGCCCGGTCCCGTCAGCCGCCGGCGGTGCGGACGGCCCGGCGCATCAGCGCCCCCATGGCGTCGCAGACCTCGGTGGCCAGGGCCAGGCAGTCGGGCACCACGCCCATGCCGAAGAACCCGTGGACCATGTCGTCGTAGCAGCGGTACTCGACGTCCACGCCGGCGGCCCCGAGATCGCGCGCGTAGGTGGCACCCTCGTCACGCAGCGGGTCGAAGCCGGCGGTGACGACCAGGGCCGGCGCCACGCCACGCTTGTCCTCGACGAGCACGGGCGAGGCCCGCCACGTCTCCCACACCGCCGGGTCGGGCACGTAGTGCCTCCGGTAGGCCTCCATGCCCGCCCGCGTCAGGAAGAAGCCGTCGGCGAATTCATGGATCGAGGGCGAGTCGAGCCGGGCGTCGAGGGCCGGGTAGACCAGGCCCTGGGCCACCGGCGCGGGCACCGCACCGTCGCGGCCGCACAGGGCGACCACGGCCGCCAGGTTGCCCCCGGCGCTGTCCCCCATCACCCCGACGACCCCGGCGGCCGTCCCCAGGTCACGGTGGTGGTCGTGCACCCAGGCGTAGGCGGCCAGAGCGTCCTCGATGGCCGCGGGGTACGGGTGCTCCGGGGCGAGCCGGTAGTCGACCGACACCACCACGCACCCGGTCACCGCGGCCAGGAGCCGGCACGAGGCGTCGTGGGAGTCGAGGTTCCCCACCACCCAGCCCCCACCGTGGAAGTAGGTGATGGCCCCCGGCCGGGGACCGGGCCCGACGCCTGCGCCGAAGCGCCGGTAGACGCGGACCGGGATGTGAGGAGCGCCGTCGGGGCCCGGCACGCGCCGTCCCGTCACGTGGACGTCGGTGCGGACCGGCATGGCCATCCGGGCCAGGGCGGTGAACTGCTGCCGGGTCTCGACCGGGTCCGGCTCGTCACCACCCGACGACGACAACCGCTCGAGCGTCGAGGCCAGGACCAGGAGGGCCTGGACGCCCCGGTTGAGGACCCGGCCGCCCCGCTCCACCGGATCGGCCCGACCGGCGGCGCGGAGGAGCACCTCGGGACGGGACACCACGGCGGCGAGCGCCCGGCCGGCGAGGGACCACCGCTCCGACCGTGCCGCGAGGCGCCGGTCGTAGAGGGCCCGCCGGCCCCGGCGGCCCGGCGGGCCCCACGGCCCCCGTCCCGGAGCCCATCGTCCGGGCGCGGGCCCGTCGTGGATCGGTGCGTCGGTCGGGTCCGGGGCCGTGGTCACCGCCCCATCGTGGCGGGCATCCGCGGGCGGCGGCAAACGTCACCGGTCCGCCGGCACGGTCCTGTCGCCCCCGGGCCCCCGGTCGCTACGCTTGGCGCTTCCGCAACGATGGTTCGAAGGTCGGTGGCCACAGATCGTGAAGCGAAGGACCCGGAGGATGGAGCGCCCGCCGGCCGCGGGCGGTCCGGCCGGTGGCGCCGGTCCGGTGGGGGCCAGGGTCCCGTCGGACCCTCCCGCCGACCGGTCGACGACGCTGGTGACGGCGCAGGCGGTCTGGGAGTCCCAGGCCCGTGCCGACCCCCTGTGGGCCGTCCTCAGCGATCCGGACCGGGCCGGGCGTCGCTGGGACCTGCCGGCGTTCATGGCCAGCGGTGAGGCCATGGTGTCCGGGGCGCTCGCACGGTACCGGGCGCTCGGTGGGGAGTGGGTCGACCGGGAGGTCGCCGTCGACTTCGGATGCGGCGTGGGGCGCCTGACCCAGCCGCTGGCCCGGCAGTTCCGCCGGGTGATCGGGGTGGACATCTCACCGACGATGGTGGCCGTCGCCGACCGGCTCAACCAGTTCGGCGACCGCGTCGAGTACCGGGCCAACGACCGACCGGACCTCTCGTTCCTGGCCGACGGCTCGGTGAGCCTCGTGTTCACGCACATCACGCTGCAGCACGTGCCGGCCGGAGTCGCCGTCGACTACCTCCGGGAGTTCCTGCGGGTGGCGAAGCCCGGGGGCGCCGTCATCTTCCAGCTCCCGTCCCACCTCGCCGAGAGCTATCTCCATCCGGAGCGGGACGATGCCCCCGTGCCCGAGGCGGCGCGGGCCGCGGCGATCGTGATCGGACCGGCACCGGCCCAGGTCGAGGCGGGCACCGACCTCGAGCTGACCGTCGACGTCACCAACGTGAGCGACCGCATCTGGTACCAGAGTGGGGACCACTCGCTGAACGTCGGCAACCACTGGTGCGTCGTCGACACCGGGGTCCGGACGGTGACCGACGACGGTCGCGGCCGGCTCCCGAGCAGGTTCCGTCCGGCCGAGACCGCCCGGGTCGCCGTCCGGGTCCATGCCCCGGACGAGCCCGGGCACTACCGCCTGGAATTCGACGTGGTCCAGGAGACGGTGGCCTGGTTCGAGGGGTCCGGGAGCTCCGTCGGGAGTGTCGAGCTCGACGTCGTACCCGCCGGAGCTCCGGAACCACCGGCGGACGGGTCCGCGTCGGAGGCCCCCGCCTTCGGGGACCTCATCGCCGACGACTACTTCGAGGCGCCGGTGTTCGAGATGAACCCGGTCCCGCGCCACCAGGTCGAGGCACTCCTGCGTGACGCCGGTGCCACGCTCCTCGGGACGGAGGAGTTCGTCGACAACTGGCACAGCTACACGTACTTCGTGCGCACGGCCGACTGACGCCGACCCCCGGACCGCAGCGTCTCCCGGGACGGCGATCCCGGGTGGTCCGGCCGCCCGATCGGATCCCCACGCCCGGTGCGGTACGGCCGTCCCTCCGACGACCCGTCCCGTCGGTTCGGCGCCCCGGTGACCCCACCGCTAGCATCCCCTCCTATGTCAATCGCACGCGTGGGAATTGTCGGGTCGGGGATCATGGGGTCGGGCATCGCCGAGACGGCCGCCGTCAACGGGTTCGAGGTGGTCCTGCGCTCCCGCAGCCAGTCCACCGCGGACGCCACGCTGGCCGCCCTCGAGAAGTCGCTGAACCGGCAGGTGGAGAAGGGCAAGAAGACCGAGGAGGAGCGCGACCAGGCGCTCGGCCGGGTCACCGGCAGCTCCGACCTCGACGCCCTGCACGCCTGCGACCTGGTCATCGAGTCCGTCGTCGAGGACCTGGACGTGAAGAAGCAGCTGTTCGGCGACCTCGACCGCATCACCGACGACCACGCCATCCTGGCCACCAACACCTCGACGCTGCCCGTCATCGAGATGGCCATGCAGACCGGGCGGCCGGACAAGGTCTGCGGCATCCACTTCTTCAACCCGGCACCGGTCATGTCGCTGGTCGAGGTCGTCCGGCCCCTGACGGCGTCGGACGAGACCATCGCCGACGCCCGCGCTTTCGCCGAGTCCTGCGGCAAGACGCCCGTCGAGGTGAAGGACCAGGCGGGGTTCATCGTCAACGCGCTCCTCTTCCCCTACCTGAACAACGCCATCCGGCTCCACGAGCAGGGTGTGGCCTCGATCGAGGACATCGACGCGGCCATGAAGGGCGGCTGCGGCTTTCCCATGGGGCCGTTCGCGCTGCTGGACCTGGTGGGCCTCGACACGTCATTGGCCATCCTCGACGCCCTCTACGAGGAGTTCCGGGACCCGAACTACGCCGCCGTGCCGCTGCTGCGCCGCATGGTCACGGCCGAGCAGCTGGGCCGCAAGTCCGGCAAGGGCTTCCTCGACTACCGGAAGTAGTCCCGGCCGCCGCCCAGGGGCCCCCTTGACGGGGAAAGTCGGTAAGTTCATACTTACCGTTAGTGAGCACTGACGGACTTGCCCTCGACGCCCTCGGCGATCCCACCCGGCGTGCCATCTGCGAGCGGCTGTCGCGGCACCCGGCGGCCGTGGGCGAGCTGGCCGAGGACCTGCCGGTCAGCCGTCCGGCCGTGTCCCAGCACCTGAAGGTCCTGAAGGACGCCGGGCTGGTGACCGACACGCGCCACGGCAACCGCCGCATCTACCAGCTCCATCCGGAGGGGGTCGCGGCGTTGCGGGACTACCTGGACCGGTTCTGGGGCACCGCACTGTCGAGGTTCGCCGAAGCCAGCCGCCCCCGAGAGGAGCCCCACGATGCCTGAGCAGACCAGTCCACCCGTCCGCGAGGCGGTCGTGGTCGACGTCCCCGTCGAACGCGCCTTCGAGGTCTTCACCGGCGACATGGCGGGGTGGTGGCCGCCGGAGCACCACATCCTGGACGGCGAGCTGGCCGAGATGGTCCTCGAGCCCCACGCCGGGGGGAGGATCTACGACCGGGCCACGGACGGCTCGGAGTGCCAGTGGGCCCGCGTACTCACCTGGGACCCGCCACACCGTCTGGTGTTCTCGTGGGACATCACCCTGCAGTGGACCGTCGAGACCGACCCCGGGCGCGCCAGCGAGGTCGAGGTGCGCTTCGTCCCCGAGGGTCCGGGCCGCACGCGGGTCGAGCTGGAGCACCGCCACATCCACCGCCACGGTGACGGCTGGGAGGGCATGCACGCCGGCGTGGGCTCCTCCGACGGATGGGCCTCGGGCCTCGCCCGGTTCGCCGCGTACGCCGGCTCCGTCCGGAACGGATCCTGATGCCGGCCTTCCTCTTCCGGCTGGTCCCGCCCCGGCCCGACTTCCCGCTCACCATGGACGACGAGGAGCGGTCCGTCATGGTGGACCACGTGGCGTACTGGACGAGGCTCACCGAACAGGGCCGCGTGGCCGCCTTCGGGCCGGTCGTGGACCCGGCGGGCGCCTACGGCATCGGCATCATCGTGGCCGACGACCTGTCCGGCGCGGAGCGCCTGCGCGACGACGACCCGGCGATCCACTCGTCACACGGGTTCCGGACCGAGATCCTGCCCATGGCCGCGCTCGTCACCCCGGCAGGACCGATCGACGTCGACTGAGGCCGCGGGGCGGCAGGGCTGGTCCGCGCCGCGGGTTCCGGCGACAATAGGGGGATGAGCGACACCGGACAGCACGACCGCGCCACCGCACCCACCCGGGACAAGCCGTGGGTCATGCGCACCTACTCGGGCCATTCGACGGCCAAGGCCTCCAACGAGCTTTACCGGACCAACCTGGCCAAGGGCCAGACCGGCCTCTCCATCGCCTTCGACCTGCCCACCCAGATCGGCTACGACCCCGACGACCCGGCGGCGGCCGGCGAGGTCGGCAAGGTCGGCGTGCCGGTGGCCCACCTCGGACACATGGCCGAGCTGCTCGACCAGATCCCGGTGGAGTCGATGAACACGTCGATGACCATCAACGCCACCGCGGCGTGGCTGCTCGGGCTGTACATCGCCAACGCCGAGGACCGAGGCGTCGACCCCCGGGTCCTGTCGGGCACGACCCAGAACGACATCGTGAAGGAGTACCTGTCGCGGGGCACCTTCATCTTTCCGCCGCTGCCGAGCCGGCGGCTCACCGTGGACACCATCGTCCACACCGTGCGCAACGTCCCGAAGTGGAACCCCATCAACGTCTGCAGCTACCACCTGCAGGAGGCGGGGGCCACGCCGCACCAGGAGGTCGCCTACGCCCTGGCCACCGCCATCGGCGTGCTCGACGCCGTGCGCGAGTCGGGACAGCTGCCCGACGACGAGTTCCCGTCGGTGGTCGGGCGCATCTCGTTCTTCGTCAACGCCGGTGTCCGCTTCGTCGAGGAGACCTGCAAGTTGCGGGCCTTCACCGAGCTGTGGGACCGGGTGTGCGCCGAGCGGTACGGCGTGTCCGATCCCAAGCTGCGGCGTATGCGCTACGGCGTCCAGGTCAATTCGCTCGGCCTCACCGAGGCCCAGCCCGAGAACAACATCCAGCGCATCGTGCTCGAGTCGCTGGGCGTCACCCTGTCCAAGCGCGCCCGGGCCCGGGCCCTGCAGCTGCCGGCCTGGAACGAGGCGCTCGGACTCCCCCGACCGTGGGACCAGCAGTGGTCGCTGCGGATCCAGCAGGTCCTGGCCTTCGAGTCCGACCTCCTCGAGTACGGCGACATCTTCGACGGCTCCGTCGTCATCGAGGCCAAGACCGCCGAGGTGGCCGAGGCGTCGTGGACCGAGCTCCAGGACGTGCTGGCCCTGGGCGGCGCGTTCGAGGCCATCGACGAGTTGAAGGCACGCCTCGTCGGGAGCCAGTCCGAGCGGGTCCGCCGCATCGAGACGGGTGAGCTCCAGGTCGTGGGCGTCAACTGCTTCCAGGAGACGGCGGACTCCCCGCTGGCCAACGCCGGCGACGGGGGCGGGTCGATCATGCGGGTCGACCCCGCGGTCGAGGCGCAGCTGCGGGTCGACGTGGCGGCCTGGCGGGCCGCCCGCGACGGCGGCGCCGTCCGACGGGCACTCGACGACCTGCGTCGGGCGGCCGAGGGCCCGGACAACGTGATGCCGGCGACCATCGCCCTGGCGCACGCCGGCGGCACCACCGGCGAGTGGGCGGGCGCGCTGCGCGAGGTGTTCGGCGAGTACCGGGCGCCGACGGGCGTCGGCGGCGGTGTCGGCCACCGGGGAGCGGAGTTCCAGGGGGTGCTGGCCCGGTCGAAGGCGGTGGCCGACCGGTCGGGCGGGCCGCCGCGCCTGCTGGTGGCCAAGCCCGGCCTCGACGGACACTCCAACGGCGCCGAGCAGATCGCCGTGGCCGCCCGCGATGCCGGGTTCGAGGTCGTCTACCAGGGGATCCGACTGTCACCCGCCGAGATCGCCGCGGCCGCCCGGGACGAGGACGTCGACGTGGTCGGCATCTCCATCCTGTCCGGCAGCCACCTCGAGCTCGTGCCCGAAGTGGTCGACCGGCTGCGGGCGGCGGGCGTGGACGCGCCCGTCGTGGTCGGGGGCATCATCCCGCCGGAGGACGAAGCCGTGCTCCTGGGCAAGGGCGTCGCCCGGGTCTACACGCCGAAGGACTTCGAGATCGGCCAGATGATGGACGACATGCTCGACCTCGTCGAGCAGCACCGCGCCGCGTCGGTGGCCTGACCGCGGCACTGCAGACGTCCACCAGCGGGCGAGGGGTCGGTTGCTAGGGTCACCGCCGTGTCCCCACGAGACCCCCGAGCCGCCCGCCGATCCTCGGGCATCCTGTCCGGCCCGATCGACGCGACGCCCGCCGACCGCCTCGCTCCCGTCTTCCCCCAGGTGCCGGCGGCCGTCGGCATGGCGGTCGTGCACCGGGCCAGTGGGTTCAGCGGGGCCCTGGTGCGCATCGAGGGCGGGGGGGTCGAGCTGCGCGGCCGCACCGGCCAGGAGCGCGTCTTCCGCCTGACCCCCGGGGCGTTCAGCGTCGACGGCCGGGCGGTCACGCTGGTGCGGGGGCCGCAGGCCGCGCCGACCGGCTCCCCGTCGGTCACGGCCTCCGGGTCCGTGGCGGTGGCCGGGGCCGCGGCACGGGTGGCCCGGGCCGGACGGCTGTGGGTCGAGGGCGTCCACGACGCCGAATTGGTCGAGAAGGTGTGGGGCGACGACCTGCGGATCGAGGGGGTCGTGGTCGAGCGCCTCGACGGGATCGACCACCTGGCACGGGCCGTCACCGACTTCCGGCCGGGCCCCGCCCGCCGGCTCGGCGTGCTGGTCGACCATCTGGTGGCCGGCAGCAAGGAGTCGCGACTGGCCGACGCGGTCCGCCACCCGGACGTCCTCGTGACCGGGACGCCGTTCGTCGACGTGTGGCAGGCCGTCCGGCCGTCGGTGCTCGGCATCGGGGCGTGGCCCCGGATCCCCCGGGACGTGGAGTGGAAGGTCGGCGTCTGTGCCGAGCTCGGGCTCGGCGACCCGCCCGCCGCGTGGCGACGGATCCTGGCGTCGGTCTCGACCTACGCCGACCTCGAGCCCGCGCTGGTCGGCTCGGTCGAACGGCTCATCGACTTCGTCACCTCCACCGACTGACCGGGGACGGGGTGGGTGCACCACTCCTTGCCCTGGGGGACAACCAGGGACCAACGGCGGCCCGGTAAAGGTCTTTGTCCCCTAGGTGGACATTTCCCCTATCCCTACAGTCGCAAGTGGGTTCCTCGAAATGCGAGGGCGGAGTACGCAGAGGTGACGACATATGAAGCGCAAGACATTCGATGCCATTCTCACGCTGGTCGGGTTGGGGATCACCGTCTTCCTCATCGTGGCCGGAGGGCTCGGGATGTGGGCCTACAGCTTCGCCAACTCCAATGTGCACAACCAGTTGGCCCAGCAGCAGATCACCTTCCCGCCGGCGGCCGCGTTCCAGAACGCCAAGGTCGGCACCGAGATCACGCCGAGCATGATCCCGGTCATCTCGCAGTACGCGGGTCAGGATCTGACCACCGGCAAGCAGGCCGAGGCCTACGCCGACCACTTCATCGCCGTGCACCTTCAGGAGATCGGCGGCGGCAAGTCGTACGCCCAGCTCTCCGCCGAGGCCATGGCGCTGCCCAAGGGATCGCCGGAGTACACGGCGGCCGAGGCCAAGGTCCAGACGGTCTTCCAGGGCACCACGCTCCGGGGCCTGCTGCTCGAGGCCTATGCCTTCTGGCAGATGGGCCAGATCGCCCTCTATGCAGCCATCGCCTGCTTCGTGCTGGCGGCGATCATGCTGGTCTTCACGATCCTGGGCTTCGTGCACTGGCGTCGGACGACGGAGGAAGCCGAGATCTGAGGCACACCGGCTGACGGGTGCAGCGCACGGCCCCTGGATCAGGAGGGTGGTTCAGCCTCCGGTCCAGGGGCGGTCGCGTCGGGAGGTCGCCGGTCGGCTCCACCAGCGTCCGCTGAACCGCCAGGCGGGCGGCCCGGTGGGCTCCTCGGCCACGACCACGACGGGCCGGGGCCAGGCCTGGTCGACGGCGGCCGCCAGCACGGCCAGGACGGCCGGGTCGATCGGCTCCCGGGTGCTCACAGCGGCATGTTCCCGTGCTTGCGCTTCGGCAGGTCCTCGCGCTTGGACACCAGCAGCTCGAGGCTCCGGGCCAGGATCCGCCGGGTCTCCGCCGGGTCGATGACGTCATCGATGTAGCCCCGCTCGGCCGCCGCATACGGGTTGGCGTACCGGTCGGTGTACTCCTCGACGAGCTCCTTGCGGCGGCCCACCGGGTCGGCGGCCTCGGCCAGGTCGCGGCGGTAGACGATCTCGACGGCCCCCTCGGGCCCCATCACGGCCAGCTCGGCCGACGGCCAGGCGAAGGCCAGGTCGGCGCCGATGGACTTCGAGTTCATGACCACGTAGGCGCCGCCGTAGGCCTTGCGGGTGATGATCTGCACGCGCGGCACGGTCGACTCGCAGTAGGCGTAGAGCAGCTTGGCGCCGTGGCGGATGATGCCGCCGTACTCCTGGTCGGTGCCGGGCATGAAGCCGGGCACGTCGACGAAGGTCACGAGCGGGACGTTGAACGCGTCGCACGTCCGCACGAAACGGGCGCCCTTCTCCGAGGCGTCGATGTTGAGCACCCCGGCCAGCATCTGGGGCTGGTTGCCGACGATGCCGACGGCCCGGCCGTCGATGCGCGCGAACCCGCAGACCAGGTTCATGGCCCAGTGGTGGTTGACCTCGAAGAATTCGCCGTCGTCGACGACCGCCTGGATGACCTTCGTCATGTCGTAGGGCTGGTTCGGTGACTCGGGCATGAGGTCCGACAGCTCCGGGGTGAGCCGCTCGGGGTCGTCCCCCGTCCGGACCAGTGGCGCCTCCTCCAGGTTGTTCGAGGGGAGGAAGCTGAGCAGGTAGCGGACGTCGTCGAGGCAGGACTTCTCGTCGGGGGCGACGAACGCGGCCACACCCGACTTGGTGGCGTGGCTCATGGCACCGCCGAGCTCCTCGAGTGTCACGTCCTCACCCGTCACCGTCTTCACCACGTCGGGGCCCGTGATGAACATGTGGCTGGTCTCCTGGACCATGAAGATGAAGTCGGTCATGGCCGGGCTGTAGACGGCGCCGCCGGCACAGGGCCCGAGGATGACGCTGATCTGGGGGATGACCCCGGAGGCCTGGGCGTTGCGGTGGAAGATCCCGCCGTAGGAGTGCAGCGAGACGACCCCCTCCTGGATGCGGGCCCCCGCACCGTCGTTGAGGCCGATCATGGGGACGCCGATGGAGGAGGCCAGGTCCATGACCTTGTGGATCTTTTCGGCGAAGACCTCACCCAGGGCACCGCCGAAGACGGTGAAGTCCTGGCTGAAGACGCAGACCCGGCGACCGTCGATGGTGCCGAAGCCGGTGATGACCCCGTCGGTGTAGGGCCGGTTCTCCTCGAGGCCCATGCCGTGGGCCCGGTGGCGGGCCAGCATGTCGAGCTCCTGGAACGAGCCGTCGTCCAGGAGGTAGTCGATGCGCTCGCGGGCCGTCATCTTGCCCTTGGCGTGGTGCTTCTCCACCGCCCGGGGCGAGCCGGCGTTGCGGGCCTGCTCACGACGCTGTTCGAGGTCCTCGAGCCGTTGGGTCATCGTGTGATCCATGGACGGTGAGGCTACCGGACGCGCCGGAGGGGTTCGATCCGGGACCGGCGGACCTACCGGGCCGTGTTCACCCAGTGCGGCCCGCACCAGACATAGGTGACCGGGGCCGGCGTGCCGTCGCCCAGGTAGGCGGCGACGTTGCGCCCCACGTAGCGGCGCCCGAGCTCGGCATCGGGCGACCCGACGAAGGACCACCGGCCGGCACCGGGACGCGCGTCGGTGGCCGGCGACGGCTCCCAGGAGTCGATCCGGTAGACGGCGTCCACCAGGTCCCCCGCCACCACGACGGCCCAGCGCGGCGACCGGGGCGAGGTCGTGTCGACCCACCGCTGGCCGATGCGCCAGCCGTGCCGGGCGTGCCCGTAGGCGGTGTCGGCGTCGTGGGGCCCCACCCGCAGCAGCACGACGGGGTGGCGCCGCTTGAACCTCGCCCGCCCGGCCAGGTCGGCGCCGACCTCGACGGCCGGGCGCCGGCTGCCGCCCAGCCGGGTCTCCTGGCCGAGGCCCAGGGCGTCGACGACACCGGCTTCGACCAGGCGCGCCTCGTCCGGGGTGAGGCCGTGGCGCAGGATGTCCACCCGCACCGTGCGGCCGTCGGCCTCGGCGTCGCGGATCCGGTCGAGCGCGTCGAACTTTCCCGAGCGCGTGGTGCCCTCCGGTGCGGCCCGGGCCACCTCGACGTGGCGGAAGCAGCGGTCCCCCCGCCCCCGGCCGACGTAGAACGGCCGGCCCGTGCGGGGGTCGACCAGCAGGTACACGTAGGCGCCGAGCTTGGCCCCGACCCCGGGAGGGAAGTGGGTGCCGCCCACCCCCTCCGACCCCGCCGGCACCGGCTTCGTCGGCTCGACGGGCGGGAGCACGAGGGGATCGCCGAGCACCGGCTCGCCGATGGTGGGGACGGGGCGTGGCTCCCGGGCCGCCGGGCGGGCGCCGACACCGCCACCGGGGAGGTCGCCACCACGGGTGGCCGGCGTGGCGTCGGCCCGGGGGGCGGTGTCCATGTGCGGGTGCGTCTACTCCTGGACGAGCTCGATCAGGGTGCCGAAGGCACCCTTCGGATGGACGAAGGCCACGGTCGTGCCCCGGGACCCGGGCCGGGGGGTCTGGTCGATCACCTGTCCCCCGTGGTCCTTGACCGACTGCAGGGCGGCGGCGCAGTCGGCCACGCGGTACCCGACGTGATGGATGCCGGGCCCCTTCTTCTCGAGGTACTTGGCCACGGGCGACGAGTCACTGGTGGGCGTCAACAGCTGCACGTAGCTGTCGGCCACCTTCAGCAGGGCCTCCTCCACGCCGTCGGAATCGATCCGTTCGCGGTGGGTCACCGTGGCCCCGAACGTCTCGGTGTAGTAGGCCACGGCCGCGTCCAGGTCGGGGACGGCGATGGCCACGTGGTCGATCTCGGTGAGCAGCATCTCGGTCATGCCCCGTGCCTCCGGAACAGGGTGATGCGGTCCTCGCCGACCCGCTCGCGGAGTTCGGGGTCGTCGATGCCGAGTCCCTCCTCGGGGGCCAGGCACAGCACGCCGATCTTGCCCTCGTGGAGGTTCCGGTGGACCTGGTAGGCGGCCTCCCCCACGTGCTCGAGCGTGTGGACGGCCGACAGCGGCGGCAGGATCTTGCCCTCGCAGACCAGCTGGTTGGCGTCCCACGCCTCCCGGTAGTTGGCGAAGTGCGAGCCCTTGATGGTCTTCAGCTTCATCCACAGGTGGCGGTTGTCGTACTCGATCATGTAGCCGGAGGTCGCCGCACAGGTCACGATGGTCCCACCGCGCTTGGCGGCGAACACGGAGGCGCCCATCGTCTGGCGCCCCGGGTGCTCGAACACGATGTCGACGTCATCGCCGACCAGGGCGCGGATGTCCTTGCCCAGCCGGCGCCACTCCGACTCGTCCTGGTGGAACTCGTCCTTCCAGAACCTGTAGTTGGCGGCCTTCCGGTCGATGACGGCCTCGACCCCGAGCTCGTGGAGGAGGTCGACCTTGGACTGCGAGGACACGACGCCCACCGGGGTGGCCCCGCCGTTCATGCAGTACTGGACGGCGTAGGCGCCCAGGCCGCCCGACGCGCCCCACACCAGGACCCGGTCGCCCTGGGTCACGGGGGCGCCGTTGTGCGACACCAGCATGCGGTAGGAGGTGGAGTTGCACAGGGCGTTGACCGCCGCTTCCTCCCACGTGAGGTGGGCCGGCTTCGGCATGAGCTGGTTGGCCTTCACCACCGCCAGGTCGGCGAGGCCGCCGAAGTTGGTCTCGAAGCCCCAGATCCTCTGGTTGTCGGCCAGCATCGAGTCGTCGTGCGCGGTCGGGCTCTGGTCGTCCACGTAGTTGCAGTGGACGGTGACCTTGTCGCCCGGCTTCCACATCCGCACGGCCGAGCCCACCTGCAGCACGACGGCCGAGGCGTCGGATCCCACGATGTGGTGGTCGAGCGCGTGGCGGGCGCCCCAGACGCCCTCACGACCCAGCCGGTCGAGGAAGCCGAACGTCGGCAGGGGCTCGAAGATCGACGTCCACACCGTGTTGAAGTTGATGGCGCTGGCCATCACCGCGATGTACGCCTCGTCGGGGGCCAGTTCGGGGGTGGCGACGTCACCGACGTGGAGCGACTTGCGCGGGTCCTTGTCCTCGGACTCCATGCCTTCGAACATGGCGATCTCGTCACGCTTGACGAAGGCGGCACGGTACGACTCGGGGACCGGGAGGGCGGCGATCTCCTCGCCGGGGGCGCCGGCCAGGATGGCGGAGAGGATTTCCTGCATGGGGGAGGAGGATAGCCCGCTCGACGCGGGTGCTCCCGGGGCCGTCGGGCGGCCCGTGTGGCACAAACCGGCCGAGGCCGTATCATGGCGTCCTGTCGTCGTGGCGTGGCCCGTGGGGGGACGCCGCCTGAACCGGCCACCAGGCCGTGGAGGTTGCAATGTCCGGATCCGTCATCGTCGCAGGAGCCCGCACCCCGATCGGCAAGCTGTCGGGCGCACTCGGCGGCTTCGCCGCCACCGAGCTGGGCGGCTTCGCCATCGCCGCCGCCCTGGAGCGGGCCGGCGTGGCCCCGGACCAGGTCGACTACGTCTTCATGGGCCAGGTCATCCAGGCCGGCGCCGGCCAGATCACGGCCCGCCAGGCCGCGGCCAACGCGGGGATCCCGATGAGCGTCGCCGCCTCGACCGTCAACAAGGTCTGCCTCTCGGGCCTCAACACCATCTACCTGGCCGACCTCATGATCAACGCCGGCGAGGCCGACATCGTGGTGGCCGGCGGCATGGAGTCGATGACCCAGGCCCCCTACCTGCTGCCGGGGGCCCGGGCGGGCTACCGCATCGGCGACGGCAAGCTCGTCGACTCGATGATGTACGACGGATTGTTCTGCGCGTTCGACCAGGTGGCCATGGGCCTCGGCACCGAGCGCTACAACGGCGCCGACGGGGTGTCCCGTGAGCGGCAGGACGCCTTCAGCGCCCTGTCCCACGAGCGGGCCGCCGCCGCCATCAAGGACGGCAAGTTCGCCGAGGAGATCGTCCCGGTGGAGGTGCCCCAGCGCAAGGGGGACCCACTGGTCGTCGACACCGACGAGGGCGTCCGGGCCGAGACCACGGCCGAGTCGCTGGCCAAGCTGCGTCCCGCCTTCGACAAGGAGGGCACCATCACGGCCGGCAACGCCAGCCAGATCTCCGACGGGGGCGCGGCCGTCATCGTCATGTCCCGGGCCAAGGCCGAGGAGCTGGGGGTCCAGCCCATCGGCGAGCTGGTCAGCTACGGCCAGGTGGCCGGGCCCGACCCGTCGCTCCTCCTCCAGCCGGCCAACGCCATCCAGCAGGCCCTGGGCAAGGCGGGCCTCCGCGTGGACGACATCGACCTGTTCGAGATCAACGAGGCCTTCGCCGCCGTCGGCTGTGCCTCCGCCGAGAACCTCGGCGTCAGCGGCGACATCGTGAACGTGAACGGGGGCGCCATCGCTCTCGGGCACCCGGTCGGCATGTCCGGCACCCGCGTGGCGCTCACCGCCCTCCTCGAGCTGAAGCGCCGGGGCGGCGGCACCGCAGCCGTCAGCCTGTGCGGCGGCGGCGGCCAGGGCGACGCCGCCGTGCTGCGCACGCTGTGACGCTGCGCACCTCCTGACCGGGGCGCCCACCAGGTCGTGCCATCGGGCGCTCCGTGCGTCGACCCTCTGGTCGGCCGGGGCGCCCGGGTCACTGCGGTGTCGGTCGGTGCTGCGGGTCCGTCGGACTGCGGGTCAGTAGGACTGCGGGTCCGTCGGGCTGCGGGTCAGTAGGACTGCGGGTCAGTAGGGAGGGGCGAACAGCCCGACCAGCGTGCCGAGGCCGGCGGCCACGTCCTCCCAGGCCGCGACGGCCAGGTCCACCACAGCCAACGAGCACGTGGCCAGGCCGTGCGAACCCAGGCGGTCACGCCCGGGGGACGCGTCGGACGCCAGGTCGTGGGCCAGGTGGGACACGGTCGGGTTGTGCCCCACGACCAGGACGGCCGCCGGGTCACCGTCGACCTCGCGCACGTAGGCCAGCACCGTCTCCGGCTCGGCCGAGTACAAGCTCTGGTAGGTGTCGGTGCGGATCCGGGCGCCCAGTCCCCCGCACACCAGGCCGGCGGTCTCCACGGTGCGGGCGGCCGCCGACACCAGGGCCACCCCGGGAAGGACCAGGCCCGGCATGTCGAGCACCGGTCCGCCGGCCGCCAATCGGGCCCCGAGCGCGGCGGCGTCCCGCCGGCCGCGGGCGGTCAGCGGGCGGTCCCGGTCCCGTCCTCCTGCGGGCGGCTCGGCGGCTGCCTTGGCGTGGCGCAGGATCCACATCTGTCGGATGCCGGATGGCCGGAGGTCGTCCATCCCCCCATGGTGGCCCACCGGGCGGACCCGGAGGCGACGGTCGGTCCGGCCGGTGCCGTCAGGCGTCGACCTCGCGTCGACCCTCGAGTGCCCGGCCCAGCGTGAGTTCGTCGGCGTACTCGAGGTCACCCCCGACCGGCAGACCCGACGCGATGCGTGTCACGGTGAGGCCCAGTGGCTTGAGCAGTCGGGCCAGGTACATGGCCGTGGCCTCGCCCTCGAGGTTGGGGTTGGTGCAGAGGATGACCTCGGTGATGCCTTCGTCATCGAGGCGACCCAGGAGCTCGCGCACCCGGAGCTGCTCGGGCCCGATGCCCTCGATGGGGTTCAGCGAGCCCTGCAGCACGTGATAGCGACCGGAGAACTCACCCGTCTTCTCCACCGAGACGATGTCGCGGGGATCCTCCACCACACAGACCACGGTGGCGTCACGGCGGTCGTCGAGGCAGATGGCGCACTCGCCGCCCTCGGCCACGTTGAAGCAGCGCGTGCACAGGGTGATCCGCTCCTTGACGGCGATGATGGCCTCGGCCAGGCGCAGGGCGTCCTCGGGGGCCACCTTCAGCAGGTGGAAGGTGATCCGCTGCGCCGACTTCGGACCGATGCCCGGTAGTCGGCCCATCTCGTCGATGAGGTTCTGCAATGGTCCGTTGAAGACGGCCACCTACCCCACCTCCTCGGCGCCGGGGAAGGCCTGGAGGAGGCGCGCCTCGGCCGAGTTGTCGATCTCGGCGACCTGGAGGTCGTCGGCCTCGAAGACGGCCAGGTCCTCGACGTCCTCCGGGTCGGACGCCACGGCCGGGGACGGCGGGGTGGGCCCGGGCTCGTCGTCGGTCGGCTCGGTGGGCGCTCCCGGCGCACCGTCGACCACGAGGACGAGTGGGACCGGACGGCCGAACTGGTCGGCCAGTGCGGCCTCGACCTCGGGGCGCATGTCCTCACACCGGTTGCGGTGGATGTCGTTGGGCAGGCCGAACTGGGCCCGGCCGCCTTCGGCGGACACGAACCGGCCCGCCTGGAAGAGCGCCTTGGCCTTCGGCCGCAGGCGCCCGATCACGTGGTCGCCCCACGCCTGGACGAGCTCGTCACGGCTCGGGAAGGGCGCCGCAGCGTCGGGGACGGACGGAGCCGAGGCCTCCGACGGGTGGGCGACGGGCACGGAGGCCGCGGGCGCCTCGTCAGACTCGTCGGCCGCGATCGGAGTGGGCGGCGGCGCGGCCGCCGGAGCGGCGACCGCACCCGGGGGCTCCGCCGGTGTCGAACGGCGGCGCAAGGCGCCGAGGGTCGGGCGCGCACCCGTCGGGCCAGGGACACCGGCCGGTTCCTCGGCGGCGGGCGGGGATGCGGGCGCGGCCTCGACCGGGGCCGGACGACCGGTCGGCACGGCTGCGGCCCGGGCGGCCAGCGCGGCGCCCGTGGTCGACCCCGGTGCCGCCGGAGTCGGGGGCGGAGCCGATGCACCGACGGCCGCGGCGACGCCAGGGTCGGCGACCGGAGGACCGGAGGACTCGAGACGCTCGATGCGGGCCAGCAGGGCGGCCGGCGAGTCGTCGGCCTCGGGATGGACCAGCCGGACCAGGGCCACCTCGAGGTTGACCCGGGGGTCGGGCGCGTCGCGCATGGTGATCTGGGCCCGGCCGAGATCTTCCATGGCCCGGACCAGTGCGGCCAACCCGACGCGGCCGGCCTGGGCGGCCAGGGCCTCTCGCTCGGCGCCGGACACGGTCACCAGTTCGGGGGCCACCAGGGCCAGGAAGCCCTGACGCAGGTGGTCGACCAGGTCGACGGTCAGCTGCTGGGGGCTGAAGCCCGCGGCGGTCAGTCCGGCGACGGCCACGAGGGCCCGCTCGACGTCGCGCTCGGCCAGGGCCTCGACCACCTCGTCGAGCTCGGGCAGGTCGTCGTCGACCGCGTCGGAAGCGGCCACCTGGTCGAGGATGGAGAGGGCGTCCCGGGCCGAGCCTCGCCCGCGGCGGACGGCGAGGTCGAGGGCCTCGTCCCCCACGTCGAGGTGGGCGTCGTCGCGGACCTGCGCCAGGAGCTCGGACAGGGTGTCGGGCCCGAGGAGGCGGAACTCGAAGTGCTGGGTCCGGCTGCGGATGGTGGGCAGCACCTTCTGGGGATCGGTGGTGGCCAGTACGAAGATGACGTGGGCGGGCGGTTCCTCCAGCGTCTTCAGCAGCGCGTTCGACGCCGCCGTCGACAGCATGTGGACCTCGTCGACGATGTAGACCTTCTGCCGGCCGGGTGAGCCCAGAGCTGCCCGGGAGACCAGGTCGCGCATGGCGTCGACACCGTTGTTGGAGGCGGCGTCGAGCTCGTGGACGTCGAGCGACGTGCCCCGGGTGATCTCCACGCACGAGGCGCAGACCCCGCACGGCTCACCGTCGTGGAGATCGGTGCAGTTGAGCGCCTTGGCCAGGATGCGGGCCGTCGACGTCTTGCCCGTGCCGCGCGGTCCGCTGAACAGGTAGGCGTGGGCGACCCGACCGTCCCGCACGGCGTTACGGAGGGCGAGGACCACGTGGTCCTGGCCCTTCACCTCGGCGAACGTCGACGGGCGGAACCGCCGGTAGAGGGACTGGTAGGGGACTTCCTCGGTCACGTCGGCCACGCCGGGGAGCCTACCGGTCGGGTCGGACACGGTCCCCGGCCCGGACGCCTGCGCCGGACCGGGTCCGAAGGGGCGCACCGGGAGGCGACTCCCCCGGTGGTCGGTGCGACGGCCAGGTTGACTGCGGCACACGGCCGGACCCGCTGAGAGCTGCTGCCTTCCGACCCTGACTCGATTCACAGGAGGACGTTGCGCAGGACCCAGCCGTCGCACCCACCACCGGGGAGACCCCGATCCTACCGTCACCGGGCGCCGACCGGCATCCACGCGGACGGTCCGGAGGGCCGGGGCGACCGGAGTAGCCTGTCGGGGCTGTGGACGCCCCGGTCAGCCGGACGGCCATCGGCACGGAGGCGTGCGAGAGCGGCCGAATCGGCACGATTGGAAATCGTGTGTGGGGAAACTCACCGTGGGTTCAAATCCCACCGCCTCCGCCATGGGGTCCGGACGGAACCGGATCCCTGGACGTAACGGAACCCGATGTCGGACGGATCGGGAGCGGCTGAACGGCCTCGCACCCCGGCCGTGTCCTCTGGTCGTGTTGCCGAGTAGTCACCTGGACGACCGGCACAGCCCGGTGCGGAGGTTCCCGTGCGACAGGTTCGGGGACGCCACGGCCGCCCGGATGTCGTGCACCGGCCGCAATCCCGGGCCCGTGCCCACCACGGCGGTTCGACACCGCCCGTTCGGCCAGCGGCGCCTCCTGGGACCGTTCCCCCTCCCTCAAGCCAGGTGCCTGGGAGGACGATGGTCACAGTTGGGAGCGGACTGCGCAGGTTGGCGCACCTCCGACCCGACTCCGGCGATGGGGAGAGGACGGCACAGATGACGTCGACGCACCGTAGGGCAGATACTCGCCTGTGACTGGACGAAACGCGAGCCACGCCGTGGTTGTGGGTGCCGGAATGGCCGGACTGCTGGCGGCCCAGGTACTCGCCGACCATGTCGACCGGGTCACCGTCATGGACCGAGACCGGCTTCCCGACGGGCCGACAGGCCGTTCCGGCGTGCCGCAAGGTCGACACCTGCACACGCTCATGCCGGGTGGCTTGGAGCTCGCGGACCATCGGTTCCCAGGGCTGGTCGACGAGCTCCTTGCGGGTGGTGCACTACCGATGCGGTTCGGCCAGGACCTCTCCGTGCATCGACCCGAGGGGCGGTCCTATCTGGCTGCGGTCCATCGACCTACGCCATTGGACACCGGGATCGGCTATCTCTCCATGTCCCGCAGCCTGCTCGAGTACACGGTTCGACGTCGTGTCCGGGACGTGGACAACGTGGAGGTGCGCGGCCACACCGCTGTCCGGGGCCTTCTCACCGGGGACGACACCGTGCGCGGCGTAGCGCTCGACGACGGCGAACAAGTAGCCGCCGACCTCGTCGTCGATGCCGCTGGCCGACCGGGGCGTTCGCTCGGGTGGCTGGCCGATCTCGGCGTCGAGGCACCCGATGCCTCGATCATCCACTGTGACATTGCGTACGCGAGCGCGCTCCTCCGACCTGCAGATCCGGAGGCAATGGCCGGCGGTGGAATCCTCGTGCTCCCGGATCCGACGAGCGCCACGCCGACCCGCGGGGGCTACGTCACTCGCATCGAGGGCGGGATGTGGTTGGCCGGGCTGTGCGGCCGATCGGGAGACTATCCACCGATCGACCCAGACCCATGGCGGGCGTTCGGACGCACGCTGTCGACGCCTGACTGGGATGGGCTGGTCGGAACTGCCGAGATCGTCGACGGGCCCACCGGGTTCCGGTACCCGAGTTCGGTGCGGCGACACTTCGATCGGATGGACCGGTACCCATCCGGCCTCCTGGCCATCGGTGATGCCGTCGGGCACGCCAATCCGATCTACGGGCACGGAATTTCTGTTGCCGCCGGTCAGGCCCAGGTCCTCGATCAGGTGCTCACCGACCGAGAGCGGCAGGGCGGGGATGTCGCCGGCGTGGCCCATGAGTTCTTCCTCGGCGCCGCTGAGGCGACTCGGGGGCCCTGGGCGATGGCCGCAGGATCGGATTTCTTGAGCGCCGGGACCACCGGCGACTTCCCGGACGACGAACTCGAGAACCTCCTGCGGTTCGTGGAACTCGGGAAGCTGGTCGACACGGATGCCCACGCCGCGTCCCTGTTCGTGGACCTCTATACGCTTCGGCGTCCATGGGCGACTCTCGAGTCGTCGCCATGGCGTGATCATCTCTCCCCCCAGGTGACCAGCACCCCGGCGGCATGAGTCGCCCACAGGGCCCGCCACAACGGATCTCCCGTGGCCACGCGAGGGAGACACTGGCTCACGCTGGGAGTTCTCCATCACGCAGCAACTGCGTGCACGGACTCGTGGACCCGGTTGGACGGAGGACCGGTTCGAGCTGACCGGGGCGCTCGCTACGTCCCCCCGGCCGGGGTGATCCGGCCGTCCAGCATGTGCACCGTGCGATCGGCCACCGCGGCCACCAGTTCGTCATGGGTCACCATGACGATCGAGACTCCCCGGTCGGTCCGGAGGCGCTGGAACAGGGCAAGCACCACCTCGGTCGACCGGCTGTCGAGGCTCCCGGTCGGCTCGTCGGCGAAGAGTACCGATGGCTCGTTGGCCAGTGCCCGGGCGACCGCCACCCGCTGGCGCTCGCCGCCCGAGAGCTGCGGAGGCCGGCGGTGTGCGAGGTCGGCGAGTCCGACGTCGTCCAGGAGGCCGAGGGCGACCCCGGCGCGCTCGGCATGGGGACGGGTCGAGCCGAGCATCGCGATCTCCACATTGTGCAGGGCCGAGAGTCGGGGAAGCAGGTTGTGGAACTGGAAGACCAGGCCCACTTCCTGGCGTCTGAAACCGTCTGCGTCGTGGAGCTGCTCCAGCACGTAGGTCCCCACGCGGATGCTCCCCGACGTCGGTGCGTCCAACGCGGCGAGCAGGCCGAGGAGTGTGGATTTCCCACACCCGGACGGCCCGGTGACGGCTACGAACTCGCCGGCCGCCACAGTCAGGTCCACGCCGGCCAGGGCCTGCACCCGACCGTCGGCGTAGACCTTGGTCACCCCGTGGGTCTCGATCTTCGGCTCCCCCACGAAGAACTCACTCATTGCTGAGTGCCTTGAGCGGGGTGAGGCTGGCGGCCCGGACCGAGGGGTAGAGGGAACCGAGGACCGCCATACCGATGCCGACCGCGAAACCGCGCCAGAAGGCTCCCGGGGTGAAGTCGGAGTGCAGCACACCATGGAGCTGAGGAAGTGCCTCGAGTACCGACGTCACCAGGAACGAGAGGGCGACACCGAGAGCCGACCCGAGGAGGGCGAGCAGCAGGCTCTCGGACACCACGAGCCACACCACCCGAACTCGGCTCCAACCGATGGCTCGCAGAAGTCCGAACTCCCGCGTCCGCTCGAACAGCGACAGCAGCATGGTGTTACCCACGACGATTGCGCCGATGACGAGCGCCAGGATGGTGCTCCCGGTGACCGCCGCCTTGAGGAAGACGAGGTTCCGGTCGGCACGGCCGGCCTGGGCCAGTGTGGAGATCGTCGTCAGCTCCGGCTGGTCCCGGGTCAGGGTGCGCTGCACCCGGGCCGACGACTGTCCAGGGTCGATCTTCACGAAGACCAGGGAGACGGACCCCGGGACGCGGTTGTATGCCTGAAGCGCGGGCAACGGGAACATCGCCGCCGAATCCCCGTAGGAGATTCCGGTGGAGTAGATCCCGACGATCCGGTTTTCGGTGCCGTTGGCGTGGAACAAGTCACCCACGTGGAGCCCGAGATTCTGTGCGGCCCGCCAGCCGAGCATGACCTCGTTGCTCGCCGTCGCCCCGTAGGCGGACCCGGCCACGACCGTGACCCCGAACGTGGTGAGGTCGTCGGGCTGGATGCCGATCTCGATGAACAGCGGGTCGGCGGCATCGATCCGTTCCGTCTCCAGGAGGACGCCGACCGAACTCCTCACGCCAGGCGTCGCGCCGATCCGCGCTAGCTGTCCCGTGTCGATGTTGCTGTAGAGGAGATCGGAGACGCCGTTCTGGGCCACTGTGAAGTCGGCCTTGCCCACGGTCAGCACGGCGCTTGCCGCCGTCTCGAGCCCACTACTGACCACTGTGAGCGTCACCACCGTCATCACGGCGAGGGCCACGGCGAAGGCGATCCCCATCGAGCGGGCCTTCTTCGCCCACAGGTTGGCGCCGATGAGGGCCGTCATCGTCAAGGGGTGGTCGTCGCGGCTCGTCACCGGGTGAACCTCTTGCTCCAAGCCGTTCGCCGCCGGTGAGCGTGCGGGTCCACTCATGCCCGTCTGCCTGGCGTTCGGTGCATCGTCCGGTGACTCCGTCCAGGGTGAGGCGTGGCGTCACCGAGGTTCTGGAGCGACGGGTAGGCGGTTGCTGCAGTCGCTCGGCCTCGAGCCGACTGCAGCGGTGCCGCGACCGTACACCGGTACCGGACAGGCCCCGGCCGCTGCGAGTTGGCCGATTGCCGGACTCCGGCCAGAGCGCTGCCCGATAGAGTCCTCGAGCGCCCTGCGGTGTACCGTGCACGCAGAGTCCGGTCCCCTCCGGCAATGGGGACACGAGACCATGTCGCGTCACTCCAGACTCCCGGTGACGCAGTCCAGCACCGAGGCAGTCATGTCCCACCCACTGGTCACGCGGATCGGTCGTCTGCCCGGACCCGCCCTGCCGGGCGTCGAGGACGGCCTGGGTGGTAGATCCGGTCACCCCTCCTCTCCGGCGTTCCACGGACCTGCCGACCCTTCGGCCCGGAGACCCTCGATCGCCTCCGGGAGCCCGTTCCGGGCGCCGGCGCGACAGCGGACCAGCGGCCGGTCGACACCCGCCGGCGACCCTCGCCACGAGTGGTCCGCCTGACCGCCCGTCCGGTCCTCACCTCGGGCCCGACGGCCGATGATCCCGCGGTGGTCGGAACATGACCGGGATGGATTCCGCCGGCACCGAGCCCGTGGCGACCGGACCGGAGCCCGATGCCGGTGGCGACCTGAAGTCCCTTCCCCTCGCCGAGGTGGAGACGCGGCTCAGCTCGTCCCCGGACGGCCTCACTCAGGTCGAGGCCCAGAAGCGCCTGATCCAGTACGGCCCGAACGAGATCGTGGAGAAGCGCGTCAACCCGCTGCTGAAGTTCCTCACCTACTTCTGGGGGCCCATCCCCTGGATGATCGAGGCCGCGGTGATCCTGTCCGGTGTGCTCAAGCACTGGCCCGACTTCTTCATCATCCTGGTCCTGCTCCTGACCAACGCCGGGATCGGATTCTGGGAGGAACGCCAGGCGGGCCGGGCCATCGCCGCCCTGAAAGCGGAATTGGCGATCAAGGCCCGGGTCAAGCGGGACGGAGCGTGGGTCACTCCGCCGTCGCGTGAGCTGGTGCCGGGCGATGTGATCCGCCTGCGCCTGGGTGACATCGTTCCCGCGGACGCACGCCTCCTGGACGGCGATCCCATCGAAGTGGACCAGTCGGCACTGACCGGGGAGTCGCTGCCGGCCAGCTGCCGGAGCGGGGACGCGGTGTTCTCCGCCTCCGTCATCCGCCAGGGTGAGATCGGGGCGCTCGTCTACGCGACAGGTGCGGACACCTACTTCGGCCAGACCGCGGAGCTGGTCCAGGAGGCCCAGACCGTCAGCCACTTCCAACGGGCCGTCCTCAAGATCGGCACGTACCTGATCATCCTGGCGGTGGCCATGGTGGTGGTGATCATCGTCGTCTCCACCATCCGCGGCGACGCCTTCTTCACCACCCTGCAGTTCGCCCTCGTCCTCACCGTGGCCGCCATCCCGGTGGCCATGCCGACGGTGCTGTCGGTGACGATGGCCGTCGGTGCCCGGGTACTCGCGTCCAAGAAGGCCATCGTCAGCCGACTGGTGGCCATCGAGGAGCTGGCCGGCGTGGACGTGCTGTGCACGGACAAGACCGGGACCCTGACCCAGAACAAGCTCACCCTGGGTGATCCCTACGCCGTCGGCACGCTCACGGCCCGCCAGGTGATCCTCGACGCCTCGCTCGCCTCACGCGCCGATGATGCCGACGCCATCGATCTGGCGGTGCTCGGTGGCCTCGGGGACGGGCAGTCGTTGGCCGACTACCACGTGACCGGGTTCCAGCCGTTCGATGCGGTGCGCAAGCGGACCGAGGCCACCGTCACCGCTGCCGACGGGTCCACGTTCAAGGTGACGAAGGGCGCCCCCCAGGTCATCCTCGAACTGTCGACGAATCGGCCGAACGTGGAGGCGGACGTCGACGCCGCCGTCGACGGGTTCGCGGCACGAGGCTTCCGATCGTTGGGAGTGGCCCGGGCCGAGGGCGACGGTCCGTGGAATCTCGTCGGGGTGCTGCCCCTGTTCGATCCCCCGCGGGACGACGCCAAGGTGACGATCGCCACCGCCCACCAGATGGGTGTGGCGGTGAAGATGGTCACCGGCGATGCCCTGGCCATCGCCCGGGAGACGGCCCGGACGCTCGGGATGGGCACGGACATCCTCGATGCTTCCGGACTGGGCGACGTCGAGCGCGACGAGACCGAGGCGACCGCCCGATCCATCGACGATGCCGACGGGTTCGCTCAGGTCTTTCCGGAGCACAAGTTCCACATCGTCGACGTCCTGCAGAAGCGAGGGCACATCGTCGGCATGACGGGTGACGGGGTGAACGATGCCCCGGCGCTGAAGAAGGCCGACTGCGGCATCGCCGTCTCGGACGCCACGGACGCGGCGCGGGCGGCGGCGTCGATCGTGCTGACCACCCCCGGGCTCTCGGTGATCATCGATGCGATCAAGGAGAGCCGCCGGATCTTCCAGCGGATGAACAGCTACGCGATCTACCGCATCGCGGAGACCCTCCGCGTACTGCTGTTCGTCTCGTCCGTGATCCTGATCTTCAACTTCTTCCCGGTCACCGCGATCCAGATCGTGATGTTGGCCCTGCTCAACGACGGCGCCATCTTGTCCATCGCGTATGACAACGTGCGCTACCGGAAGCAGCCCGAGGCGTGGAACATGCGCCTCGTGCTGGGGATCGCCACCGTGCTCGGTGTCGTCGGACCGGTCGCCGCCTTCGGCATGTTCACCCTGGGCGACGAGGTGTTCCACCTCGACCACGCCCGCCTGCAGACCCTGATGTATCTGACCCTCTCGGTCGCCGGGCACCTGACCATCTTCCTCGCCCGTACCCGGGGTCCGTTCTGGTCGATACGGCCCGCCCGGATCCTCCTCCTGGCCGTGGTCGGTACGCAGGCGTTGGCGACCCTGATCGCCGTCTATGGGATCTTCATGACCCCTCTGGGCTGGGGGTATGCAGCTCTGGTCTGGGGCTACGCGCTGGTGTGGTTCCTCCTCACCGACCGGGTGAAACTGCTCGCCTACCGGACCATCGATCCGGTGGAGGCCGAAGCGCCGTCCGAGGCAGCACTCCCGACTGTCGAAGCCAGGCGGTGATCAGCACCGACGACCGAGGCGTGGATGACGGCGGGTCGTCGGTGGTCGCCCGGTAGCCCGGTCGCACGGACCCCGGAGGCCCGTTCGGGCTGCCCCGTCGGTCGGAGTGACAGGCGTGCGGCGGGCCTGGTGCCGGCCGAGGTGTACGGTCGGAATCGAACAACCACATGCGGGTCCGTCGACAGCGACGATCCGCGCACCGTCGCTCCGGACCCCTGGTGACGCTGGCACAGCACGAGGAGCTTTTCGTGAGCGCTCGACCTGAGCACGAGCCCGGACGTCACGCGGTGTCCATCTGCATGGGTCATTCGACTCTGCCGTTCCCGATCTGTCCGGTGCACCTTGTCGTGGTCAGGCCCTTGCAGGTCTGGCGGACGACCGGATCGGAGTACCGATGACACCCCGCCTACCGACTGGAGCCCCGCCCATGTCCTTCCATGTGGATTCCGAGATCGGCCAGCTCCGCCAGGCCATCGTCCACCGTCCCGGCCTCGAGCTGTCCCGGCTCACCCCCGACAACATCGGAGGCCTGCTCTTCGACGACGTCATGTGGGCGTCGAAGGCCAAGGAGGAGCACGACGGCTTCGCCGAGGCGCTGCGCGACAAGGGCGTGACCGTGCACTACTACGGCCGACTGCTGGCCGAGACCCTCGAGCTCCCCGAAGGGCGCGCCTTCGTGCTCGACCGCGTGTGCACGCCGGACAACCTCGGTCCGTCGCTGGTCGGCCCGGTGCGCCACCTGCTCGATGACCTGGACGGGACGGAGCTGTCGCAGTTCCTCATCGGTGGGATCCTGAAGGCCGATCTCCACCCGATGCGGGCCCACAGCCTCCGGTGGAACATGCTCGGGGCCGATGACTTCGTCCTGACCCCGCTGCCCAATCAGCTCTTCCAACGGGACAATTCCTGCTGGATCTACGGGGGTGTGACCATCAATCCGATGGCCATGCCCGCCCGGCGGCGGGAGTCCCTGCACACCCGGGCCATCTACCAGCACCACCCGCTGTTCGTGGGCTCGGACTTCACCACGTACTACGGCGCTGACGACCACGACTACCAACCGGCGCACATCGAGGGTGGCGACGTCCACGTCATCGGCCACGGCTCCGTCCTGATCGGCATGGGTGAACGCACGTCCCCCATGGCCGTCGAGTCGGTGGCCCGGGCCCTGTTCGCCGCCGGACAGGCGACGCAGGTGGTGGCCATCGAGCTCCCCCACAGTCACGCCTTCATGCACCTCGACACGGTGATGTCCATGGTCGACGCGGCCACGTTCGTGCTCTACCCCTACTTCGACCGGCACCTGCGGAGCTGGACCCTGACCGCCGGCGACGAGCCAGACGGATTCTCGATCGCCAGGAACCACAGCCTGTGGGAGACCCTCGCCGAGATCCTCGGGGTCGAGGAGATCACCGTGCTCACCACCGACGAGGACATCCGGGCCGCCGAGCGGGAGCAGTGGGACGACGGGACCAACTTCCTGGCCGTGGCCCCCGGGGTGGTCATGGGCTACGAGCGCAATGTCGCCACCAACACGATGCTGCGCAAGCACGGGATCGAGGTGGTCGACATCGGGGGCAGCGAACTCGGCCGCGGCCGGGGCGGACCCCGGTGCATGACCTGCCCGCTCGAGCGAGACGCGGCCTGACGGTGGCCACCGGAACCATCGAATCGATCGAAAGCGGTCACCTGCGGGGTCGGAGCCTGTGCAAGGTGACGGACCTCAGCGCGGCCGAGTTCCTGTCCATCGTCGACCTCGCCGCCCAGTTGCGGGACGAGAAGCGGTCCGGGACTGAGCGCCAGCGCATGGTCGGCCGGAACATCGCCCTCATCTTCGAGAAGGCGTCGACCCGTACGCGTGCCGCGTTCGAGGTGGGGGCGTACGACCAGGGGGCCCACGTCACCTACCTGGGTCCCGAGGGATCCCACATCGGCGAAGGCGAATCGATCAAGGACACCGCCCGGGTGCTCGGGCGCATGTACGACGGTATCGAGTACCGCGGCTTCGCCCAGGAATCCGTGGAGACGCTGGCGAAGTTCGCCGGCGTACCGGTCTGGAACGGACTGACCGATGAGTGGCACCCCACCCAGATGCTGGCCGACATCCTCACCATGCGGGACCACGTGGACAAGCCCCTCGACCGGGTCGGCTACTGCTATCTCGGTGACGCCAGGAATAACACCGCCAACTCCCTCCTCGTCACCGGTGCCCTCCTGGGCATGGACGTGCGCATCGCCGCTCCCGAGGACCTGTGGCCTTCCGCCGATGTTCAGTCCATCGCCCGGGCACTTGCCGCGGAGTCGGGCGCCCGCATCCACCTCGGTTCCGACGTACTGGGCGGGGTGGAGGGCGCCGACTTCCTGTACACCGACGTCTGGGTGTCCATGGGAGAACCGGCGGCGGACTGGGAACCCCGGATCAAGAAGCTGCTGCCCTACCAGGTCACCGCGGCAGCGATGGCCATGACCGGAAACCCCGCCGTCAAGTTCATGCACTGCCTTCCGGCGTTGCACGACACCGACACGGTGCTCGGTCGTCGGCTGGCCGACACCTGGCACCTGGACGCCCTCGAGGTGACCGACGAGGTGTTCGAGTCGCCTGCGTCGATCGTCTTCGACCAGGCGGAGAACCGCCTCCACACCATCAAGGCGGCGATGGTCGCCAGCATCGGGACCTGACCGGCGCCCACCCCTCATCCGACCAGCGACGGTGTCCACCCGGGGAAGCGGTCCCCGGGGTCCGCCGTCAGTGGATCAGCACCTTGAGTGCGTCGTGCTCCGCCGCATGACCGAACACGTCGTAGGCCTCGAGCATCTGGTCGAACGAGAACTCGTGGGTGACGAACTTGTCGGCCGGCAGCTTGTGCTCGGCGACGAGGGACAGCAGCATCCCGAGCGTGTTCGTGTTGACCAGTCCCATCGAGATGTCGATGTTCTTGATCCACAGCTCGTTGAGGGCCAGGTCGACCGACCTGCCGTGCACGCCGATGTTGGCCACGTTGCCTCCGGGACGGACGATCACCGTCGCCATGGTGAAGGTCTCGGGCACACCGACCGCCTCGATGGCCACATCGACCCCGAGGCCGTCCGTCAGGGCCATGACCTGGTCCTTCCAGTCCGCATCCCCCGAGTTGACCGTCGCGGTGGCGCCGAACTCCCTGGCCCGGGCCAGCCGGGCGTCGTCGAGGTCTACGGCGATCACCTTGGACGGTCCGTACAGGCGGGCCGTCATGACCGCGGCGAGCCCGACCGGGCCGGACCCGATCACCGCCACCACGTCACCCGGCTGCACGTGCCCGTACTGGACGCCGATCTCGAAGCCCGTCGGCAGGATGTCCGACAGCAGGATCCCCTCGGCATCGGTCATGCCGGCCGGGAGCCGGTAGACCGAGTTCTCGGCGAACGGGACCCGGACGTACTCGGCCTGCGTCCCGTCGATCATGTACCCGAAGATCCATCCGATCCCGGCCATCCCCTCGGTCGCCAGGCAGTGGCTGTAGACGCCCTTCCGGCAGTACGAGCACCGCCCGCAGGAACTCACACACGACAGGATCACCCGGTCGCCGACCGCGAGCTGGTCCACGCCGTCGCCGACCTCGGTGATCACCCCGATGCCCTCGTGGCCGAGGATCCGACCGACGGCGACCTCGGGGACGTCACCCTTCAGGATGTGGAGGTCCGTCCCACAGATGGTGGTGGCCACCATCCGGACGATCACGTCGGTCGCTTCCTGGATCTTGGGGTCGGCCACCTCTTCCCAGGCCTTCTCCCCCGGACCCTTGTAGACCAGTGCCTTCATGGCGGACCTCCTGCACCCCGTTCTCCGAGTGGCACGATGCGACCCGTGAGGCCGGCGTCCGCCCGGGCTCGGGCACGGCGACCTCCAGTCTCGATGGTACGGGTCGACCGACCGGGCGCCTAGTGCCGAAAGGCACTTCGGTGCCGCCGGGTCGCCCGGACCGAGGACGTCAGGACACGATCGCCAGCACGATGGCGAGCGCGAGGACTCCGAGCGAGGCGAGGAGGACCAGGCGCTTCGCCGGTGTGGACGGGTCCTCCGGAATCGGTGTCCTCCGGTAGAGCCCACCGACGAGCGCGCGGTCGCGCGGCTCAGGCGGCCTCATGCCGGCCGAGTGCATGTCGGATCCCCCGGATCGCTTCATCGAGGGTGTCGATCAGTGCGGTCAGCTGTTCCGACAGTTCGACGCCGATGTCCTGTCGGCTCTGGACGGCGGCGCTGGTGAATCCGCAGTCGAACAGGGCACGGATGAGGCCGTCGGTTTCATCGACGAGCGGTCGGAAGGTCGCCGACGGCAGCGGCGGATCCGCCGCTGCCCACCGGTCGGTGGACAGATGGAGAGGTGACTGGTCAGGTTCCACGGACAGCTCCTGGTGTACTGCGGGGTCACCGGGGTCCGGAGTGACGGTACGGGGTCGACCCTCGACGGGCCGACGACGGGGCGCAGGAACCTCGTCATCGACACCCTAGGCCGGATCGGGCCCACGGCCCCGGTCGATCAGGTGGAGGGCGACTCGCGACCGATCGACGGGTCCGGCGTGATCGCCCGGGTCCGCTCGCCGTGAGGCAGAGGGTCGAGACCGATGATCGAGGTCGTGCCTTCGGCGATGCCACGCGCCAGCTCGGTCAGGCGCAGGTTGTGGTTCCGCGCGTGGTGGCGGATGCGCTGGAACGAACGGTCCATGTCGAGCCCGGACGCCTCGCTGACCTTGCCCTTGGCCTGTTCGATGATGATCCGGCTGTTCAGCGCCTCGCTGAGCTGACCGTTGAGCACGGACGCGCTCACCGAGGCCTGGTGCTGGATGATGGCGATGGTCGCCACGTCGGCGAGTGCCTGCGCGACCAGCACGTCCTCCGCGTGCAGCGGTCCGGAGGCGATCCGGAACAGGTTGAGTGCCCCCACCGTGACCCCCCGGAGGTGCATCGGCAGTGCGTGCACGGAATGGAACCCGTCGGCGACGGCCCGTCGGGCGAACCGTGGCCACCGGTCGTCGACCGCGGCGAGCTCGAGGTTCACGATCGGCTGACCGCTGACGAAGCAGTCGACGCACGGGCCTTCGTCCGCCTGGAGCTCGAACAGCTCGAGTCCCCGCATGGCGGCGCTCGACGAGGCGACCACCTGGAGCTCACCACCGGGTGCCGCCAGCATCACCCCGGCCGAGTCCACGTCGAGGACCTCGACGCACCGGTCGCTGAGCACGGTCAGGACGTCGATGACGTCGAAGTCGTCCACGAGGTTGTCCGCCAACTCGACGAGTGTCTGTACCAGCAGGGCCTCTCGGGTCATCGTTCCGCCGATCGTCTCGGTCCGGACTCGTCGGCGACGCGAGCGGTAGTGGGAGCCAGATGCAGACTAGCCATCGGGCGCACCGGTCGATCCGTCACCCGGGCCGGCGGGTCCCCCGCCGTCCAGTCGGAGGCGCCGCGCCACGACGTCCCGGCTCACGTCGTCGATCGAGCGCTCCCCCACGAAGGCGTGGGCGCGGAGCCTGACCAGCGCCTCGGTGACGCCTATCCCCAATTGGATCGAGACCATGCCGGCCGCCTGGTGCACCACGAAGTGGAAGTTGGCCCCTTGTTCGAGCTCCGCCGCCACCGAGCCGGGAGGAGCGTCGGCCTGGAGGGCGAGGATGGTCCGGGAGGCCACGACGGCCACCGCGACGGCATCGGCGTACTGCAGGTCGCCGAGGGGTCCGGGGGTATCGCGGAAGAGCGTCACCGCACCGAGGCGCACCGCACCGATCCGGAGGGGGAAGGCGAACACGGCCCGCACGCCGGCCCGGACCGCCAGCGGGACGAGCACCGGCCACCGGACCGTGGTGCGTGCGTCGAGATCGGGCTCGAGCACGGGACAGCCACGTGCGTGCGCCTCGAGCGCCGGCCCCTGGCCCAGGGTGAACTGCAGGTCGTCGAGGTAGGCGGCCACGCCGTCGGTGGTGCAGAGCGAACCTCGGGCGAGCTCGTCGGACAGCAGCATGATGCTCGCGCCGCTGACCCCGGCGGATTCGGCGGCCACCTCGCACAGGGCCACTGTTCCGGCAGCGTCGACCCCGTGCGACGCGAGTCGGACCAGGAGGGCGGAGATCCGGTCGTCCGGGACCGTCACCGCCGGGACCCGGGGAGCCGGGACGCACGTGGGGAGGCCGACCTGCCATACGTCATGCATCGCCTCCTGGGTCCAGGGTGAGACGCTCAACGTGGTCCGGATTCAGCGCGTGCGGTCACAGGGGCGACCGGCTCGTCCTCACCCTACACACGCGGTCCCCTCCTCCGAGGGGCCGGGAGCCCGTCGTCCGACCGGGCGCTCCGTCGCCATGCGGTGTACCGTGCACGGAGAGCCCGGTCCCCTCCGACTACGGAGGCACGAGACCGGCGCACGTCGCTCCAGACACCCGGTGACGCAGCACGGCACCGAGGAAGTCATGTCCCACCATCTGGTCAGGCGGATCGATCTGCTGCTCGGACCCGTCCCACCAGCCGACGGGGACGACCCGCGCGACCGGTCCCGGCACCCCTCCTCCCCGGTGTTCCGCGCCCCGGCCGACCCCGGGCCCCGGAGACCCACGACCGCCGCCGTGGGGAGCCCGTTCCGGGCGCCGGCGCCACCGAGGGCCAGACACCGGGCACGATCGGCCGTCGACGCCCCCGGCGGCCGGACCGCCTGACGACCCGAAGACGGGGCCCACCCGCCCCGGGCAGCCAGCAGCTGTCCGTCGTCCCCCCCCGCCTATCCGTCGAGTCGACCCGTGGCCCGTAGCCAGTCCAGGGTGTCCCGGAACGTCTCGACCGTGGGGCGGTAGGTCACGCCGAGCTCGCGCACCGTGGCCGAGTCGTCGGCGGGACGCCCGGACGCCATCACGATGGCGGCCTCGACGGACAGGGGCGGCAGTCCCTCCGCCCCGCTCGCGCGCAGTTCGTCGAATCGGGCGCCGAGTCCGATCATGTCCTCGGCCGACACCCGGGTGAAGGGCACGGTACGGCCCACCGCCGTACTCAGGACGTCCGTCCACTGCTCCCAGGTGACGTAGTTGCCGGTCACCAGGTACCGCCGCGGCCCTCGACCCGGTTCCAGGCAACGGGCCACCACGGCGGCGACGTCCCGGACGTCCACCACACCCAGGCCGCTGTCGGGCGCCACCATGCCGGCCGCCAGGGCGCCGGTCAGTGCGGCGAACGAGCCGTCGAGGTGGGGGCTGACCGGGCCGTAGACGCCGCTGACCACCAGGGTGGTGACCGGGGCGCCCCCGGCCTGGAGCCCCTGGACGAACTCCTCGACCGCCGCCTTCTGGGCCCCGTAGGCCGACAGCGGCTCGGCCAGGGCGGTCTGCGGCGTGATCACCGGGTCCTCGGACGGCAGGTGGACGGTGATCGACGACGTGTACACGATCGGGTCGAGGCCGGCCTCCACGGCCTGGCCGATGACCAGACGGGCACCGTCGAGATTGGCGGTGGCCGACAGGCCACGACCCCCACCGACCCCGATCTCGGCGGCGCAGTGCACCACCGCACCGCACCCCGCCAGAGCGGCGACGACCGCCGTCGGGTCGGTCATGTCCCCCCTGACGACCTCGTCCGCCTCGATCCCGAGCGGCCCGAGCACCTGCGGCACCCGTGCCGGCTCCCGGGCGAGGACCCGGACGGCGTGGCCGTGGTGACGCAGCGCGCCGACGGCGTGGGACCCGATGAACCCGGTCCCTCCGGTGACGAGGACTCGCACGTGCCGACCGCTCCGATCCGGACACGACCGGCCCCGGACCCTCCGGCGGTCGTGACGACGATGGCCAGAACGTACCCGAGCGCCGCGGGCTCGGGATTCCGGTGCCACCTTCGGGCCGCCGCTCACCGGAGCCCTCCGTCCGGCCCACTCCCGGACCCGGTCACCGGAGGCCGAGCCTATGCTCGCCGCCATGGACGCCGGAGCGGTGACGAATCCCGGGTCGGCTGTTCCCCCGTCCGGTGCGGAGCCGGTGACGGACGACGCCTCGGCCATGGCCCTCGCCCTCGTCGAAGCGGCCGCCGCCCCGGCCCACGGCGACGTACCCGTGGGTGCCGTGGCCCTGGTCGACGGACGGATCGTGGCCTCCCGGCACAACGAGCGGGAACGGCGCGGCGACCCGACGGCCCACGCCGAGATCCTGGCCCTGGCCGACGCCGCCGCCGCACTCGGCACCTGGCGCCTCGGCGAGGTCACCCTGGTGGTCACCCTCGAGCCCTGCCCGATGTGCGCCGGTGCGCTGGTGGCCGCCCGCCTGGGTCGGCTGGTCTTCGGGGCGGCCGACCCCAAGGCGGGTGCCTGCGGCTCGCTCTACAACCTCTGCGCCGACCCGCGCCTCAATCACGAGGTGCCGCTGACCGCCGGGGTGCGCGCCGACGAGGCGGCGGCCCAGCTGTCCGGCTTCTTCACCGACCGCCGGAATTGAGCGCACGACGGGGACCACGAGCTCCGGCCCCGCGATCCGCCCGTCGCTAGGCTCGCTCCACGCCACGCGCCACGACCGCCCGAACCGGCCGTCGCCCGGCGTCGATCACGAAGGGGATGCGGATGACCGCGATGCGCGCGTTGACGGTGACGAGGAACGGCCCGCCGGCCGAGGTGCTGGCCGTCCGGGAGGTGGACCGCCCGGTTCCGGGACCCGGCCAGGTGCTCGTCGAGGTGGGCGCCGCCTCGCTCAACTTCAACGACATCGACCGGTGCCTGGGCAAACTCGTGTCGGTGCCCACCCCACCGCCATACACCCTGGGCATGGACGTCTGCGGCGTGGTCGTCGAGGCGGGCCCGGGTGCGGAGCAGTGGACGGGGCGACGGGTCGTCGCCATCACCACCACCGCCCTCGGCGGGATCGCCGACTACGCCCTGGCCGACGCCGTGTCGGTGTTCGACGCCCCGGAAGGACTCGACGACGTCGAGGCGGCGGCCTTCATCCTGCCGTTCCACACGTCCCACCTGGCGCTGTTCCGCCGGGGGCGGCTGCAGGCGGGCGAGACGCTCGTGGTGCACGCGGCGGCCAGCGGCCTCGGCACCGCGGGCATCCAGCTCGGCAAGGCGGCCGGTGCCCGGGTCATCGCCGTGGCCGGCGGACCCGACAAGGGCGCCCTGTGTGCGCAGCTCGGCGCCGACCAGGTGATCGACCATACGACCGAGGACTTCGTGGAGGCGGTGCTCCAGGCCACCGGGGACGTCGGGGCCGACGTCGTCTACGACCTGGCCGGCGGTGACTTCGTCGAGCGCTCCTGGCGGTGCACGGCCCGGGGCGGGCGCTACCTGGCCGTCGGCTACGCGGACGACGACGCCAACGGCATGACCGGCCGGCCGCTGCGGATGGCCAGCATCGGCAACATCGACCTGGTCGGCGTCATGGTCGCCTGGGTGGACTCGGTCGACCCGGGCATGCGGCGGTTCGGCTTCAACCCGTTCGGGCGCGACGTCGCCGACGAGGTGCACGGCGACCTGCTCCGGCTGGTGGCCGAGGGCGCCGTCCGTCCGCACGTCGGCCGTCGGGTGTCCATGGAGGAGGCCGGCGCGGCGCTCGAGGAGCACCGGGCGCGGCGGGCCGTCGGCCGCACCGTCGTCGACGTCGCCGGCTGACCCGCCTACCGGCCGTCAGGAACCCCTGCGGTCCCCGACGGCGTCATCGCCGTGAGGTCAGGACGGTGGGGTGACGTAGGAGTAGTCGCAGCGGAATCCGTGGTCCGGCCCGCTCACGGGCGGGTCGTCGAGGCGTTGCCAGTTGCCGCCCGTCACCTGCCCGATGATGTAGCAGTTGCCGGGCGTCTTGGTCGCCACGTTGTTCGGCCCGATGATGTGCTGCCCGTCGAACGACGTCACCTTGCCCAGCTGCGTCAACAGTGAGCCGCGGCTCGGGTCGGTCCCGGCGTTCTGCAGGGCCTGGGCGAACAGCTGGGCCGACAGCCAGCCGTAGAGCGTGTAGAGGTCGGGGGTGAACCCCGGCGAGGCGATGCTGACCCAGTGCAGGAAGCTCGCCACCGCCGGCACGGTGGAGGCATCCTGGCCCAGGTAGAGCGTGGTGCTCTGCTGGAGGTAGTCGCCGTTGACGGCCGACGGGCCACCGGAGTCGGGGATGAGCTTGTTGGTGTACGTCGCCGCACCCAGGACGACCACCGGATGGAAGTCCTGGGTCTGCAGCGACTTGAGGAGGCCCGAGGCGTAGGACTCGGCCATCGAGTCGACGAACAGGATCTTGACCCCGGCGTCCTTCATGGCGATCACGTTCTGGTCGAAGTTGGTCTGGGCCACGCCGTAGGTCTGGTCGTAGATCACCTTGTAGCCGACCTTCTCCATCACGTACTTCTCGCCCGCCCAGTCCGTTTCCGCCGAGGGCAGATCGGCGACGAGCGCCGCCGTGGCCGTCACGTCGGTCGGGAACTTCTTCTTGAAGTACTGGAGCGGGCCCTCCTGCCAGCCACCGTTGAGCGGCACCGGCTCGTAGACGTTCGGGAGCTTGCCGGTGGTGGTGTCGAGGACGTTGGAGATGTCGGGCATACCGGGGTCGGCGGCCAGCAGCGCACCGCCGTAGCTGTCCTCGAGCGAGAAGCTGCCCACCAGGGCGAAGTCGTTGGTGATGGCGTTCTGCGTGGCCTGCTTGTTGGTCGCCCCCGAGAAGTTGTCGTCGGCGCTGGCCACCTTGAGCTTGCGGCCGTGGACGCCGCCGGTGGAGTTCACGTAGTCGAAGTACGCCTGGGTCCCCACCACCGCCCCCTTGAAGAGTCCGCCGAGTGAGAGGGTCGAGACGTTGCCCACCGTCACCGAGTCCGCGGTGACGCCGGTGTGGTCGCTGAAGGCACTGGCCGGGATCGACGAGCTACCGCCGGAGCCGCCGCCCGTCGTCGTCGTCGTGGTCGACGCCGAATTGGTGGAACTGCAGGCCGTCGCCGTGGCGGCGAGCAGCACGGCCAGGCCCACTGCAGCCACCCGGAACCTGTCGGACGCACGTGCCACGTTTCCCCCTGTCGCTGGTCCGCCGGGCGCGGATGATTCCCCCAACTGCGCCCACGGTCTGCTCGGTGCGACGACCCTACTGCCCCTGCCGTCCCCGGGCCCGGGACCCTGTGGGTCGGGTCGGGTCCCGTTCCGGGCCCCCGTCCGTGCTCCGTTACACTCGCCGGCGGAAGGGTGGCAGAGCGGACTAATGCGCACGCCTCGAAAGCGTGTGAGGTGAAAGCCTCCGGGGGTTCGAATCCCCCCCCTTCCGCCAAGGTGATGTCTCCGGACGTCAGGGGCACCCTGCCCGTCACGGTTCCCGGTGCGGACCCGCTCCGCGTTGCGGTACGACGCCGTGCCGTAACTTGTAGGGCGATGGCCGACTCCGACGACTCTGGAACCCGGATACCGGGGGGCACGCGCAAGGCACCCGGGCGGCCTCCCGACCCGACCCGCGAGGCCGCCATCCTCCGGGCCGCCCTCGATGGTCTGGCCGAGTTCGGCTACGACAGGCTCACGATGGACGAGATCGCCGCCCGCGCCCGTGCCGGCAAGGGTGCGCTCTACCGACGCTGGTCGTCCAAGGCCGCGCTCGTCGTCGACGCCATCGTCGCCTGGCGCGCCACCCGGGCCCCCGTCCCCGTCCCCGACACGGGCTCGGTCCGGGGGGACATCCGAGCGGCCCTCGATGCCGTGCGGGAGTCGGACGATCGGGACCAGTCCATCTACGGGGTCTTCCTGGGTCTCGTGACCGCAGCCCAGCGCGACCCCGAACTGGCGGCACTGATCGACGCGAACCTGCTCGAGGTGCCGAGACGTGCCCTGCAGGAGGTCTTCGACCGGGGCGTGGCGAGAGGCGAGATCCCACCGGGACGGGACCTCAGCCTCGTCCCGGACATGGTCCTCAGCCTCAATTTCCTGCGATCGGTGACCGGCAAGCCCGTCGACCGAGACTTCATCCGCCGGGTGTTCGACGACATCGTGCTGCCGCTCGCCCTGGGTCGCGACGGGCTGGAGCAGTGCGGGTGACGAGGCCCCGGAAACCCTGGCAGACTATTCCGGTACGGTACCGTACCGGAATGTCTGGAGCCCCAGCATGGACAGTGCGATCGAGGTCGAGCACGTAAGCAAACGGTTCGGCGCCACGCTGGCGCTCGATGACGTCTCGCTGGTGGTCGGGTCCGGGAAGGTGCTGGCGCTCCTCGGTCCCAACGGCGCCGGCAAGACCACCCTGGTGCGGGTGCTCACGACCCTGCTGCGACCGGACAGCGGTCGAGCCCGCGTCGGCGGATTCGACGTGGACACCGATGCCCGGACCATCCGGACGTTGATCGGCCTCGCGGGCCAGTACGCCACGGTCGACGAACTGCTGACCGGGCGGGAGAACCTCGAGCTGGTCGGACTGCTCTACCACCTGCCCAGGAGCGAGTACGAACGTCGGGCGCAAGAGGCCCTCGAACGGATGACGCTCGTCGACGCCGGCGACAAGCCGGTCAAGACCTACTCGGGCGGGATGCGACGACGACTCGATCTGGCCGCGAGCCTCATCGGCCGACCTCCGATCCTCTTCCTCGACGAGCCCACCACGGGCCTCGACCCGCGCACCAGGAACGACCTGTGGGCACTCATCGAGGAGTTGGTCGCGGAGGGGACCACCGTCCTGTTGACCACCCAGTACATGGAGGAGGCCGAACATCTGGCCCATCGGATCGTCGTGATGGACAGCGGGCGCGTCGTGGCCCAGGGCACCGCCGACGAGCTCAAGGACCACCTGGGCGGCAACGTGCTGGAGGTGCAGGTGGTCGACCGGGTCGACCTCGACAAGGCCGCTGCACTCATCGTCGGTCTCGCCGGAGGGCCGCCGCGGGTCGACCCCGACCTCCGGCAGATCAGCTTTCCGATCGACGGTGGAGCCAACGTGCTCATCGCGGCGGGGCGGGCCCTGGGCGACGCCGGTATCGACGTCGAAGACCTCGGCATCCGACGCCCGTCACTCGATGAGGTCTTCCTCTCGCTGACGGGCCACACGACGACACCGCAGTCCGGTCGCACCGCACCCGCTACCGGAGACACCCATGCCTGACCTCGCCCTCGATCCGGACCTGGTCTCGGCGGCACCCGTCACGCTCGGGCTCGCCGTGCGCGACATGAAGGGCATCACCAAACGGAATCTCCTCCGGATCATCCGGACGCCCCAGTTGCTGTTCATGACCCTCGTGCAGCCGACGATCATCCTGCTGCTGTTCCGCTACGTCCTGGGAGGGGCGATCCGGGTCCCGGGGCTCGACTACGTCGACTACGTGGTCCCGGGGATCTTCCTCGAAGCCGTGCTCATCGGGGGCATGACCACGGCGCTGGCCCTGGCCACGGATCTCCAGGCGGGCATGATCGACCGGTTCCGCAGTCTCCCCATGACCCGCTCGGCATTCCTCATCGGACGCACGTTGGCCGACCTGTGCCGCGCCGTGCTGGCCCTGGCCTTCATCATCGGCCTGGGTCTGCTCGTGGGGTTCCGCTTCCACAGCAGCCCGGGGGCCTGTCTCGCCGGGATCGCGCTCATCGTCGGGTTCGGCTACGCCTTCACGTGGGTCTACGCAGCCATCGGACTGGCGGTGAAGGACCCGCAGACCGCCCAGATGACGTCCATCCTCCCCATGTTCATCCTCTTCTTCGCCAGTTCCGCCCTGGTTCCCGTGTCGACGATGCCCGGATGGCTGCAGCCCTTCGCGCAGAACCAACCGGCCTCGGTCACCATCGACTCGGTCCGGGCGCTGTTCGAAGGTGGACCCGTGTACCACGACCTGTGGCAGGCGGTCCTGTGGTGCCTGGGGATCTTCGTCGTCTTCTTCACGATCTCGCTCACGCTGTACCGGAGGGCGACGGCCTGAACGACGCCGGACCGTCCGGTCCGGTGGGGCGATGCCGGGAAGGTCAGACCCGTCGCGAGTACGAGCGGACGGTGAGCGGGACGAAGATCGCCGCCACCGTGGCGCATCCGAGGAGCGCCCATCCGACCTGGGCGGTCACCGCACCGTCGTTCATGAGGTCACGCAGGGCCGACACGACGTGGGACACGGGGTTGACCCGGGTGACGGCCTGGAGCCATCCCGGGAGGCTGGCGACGGGGACGAAGGCGTTGGACAGGAACGCCAGCGGGAACATGACCATCATGGACATCCCCTGGACGGCACCGGCGCTCCTGGCCCGGGTGCCGACCCACAGGAAGATCCAGGCGACGGACCAGCCGGTGATCATGGCGAGCAGCACCCCGGCGAGCACTCCCGGAACCCCACCACCGGGGCGGTAGCCCATGATCATGCCCACCGTCACGGTGATGCCGGCGGCGATGGCGTAGCGCACCAGGTCGGCCAACATCGGCCCGGCCAACGGGGCGATGCGGGCGATGGGCAGCGACCGGAACCGGTCGAACACCCCTTTGTCCATGTCCTCGCGGAGTTGGATGCCGGCACCGACGCAGGCGGTGATGGTGGTCATGGCGATGATGCCGGGGATGAGGGTCGGGAGGTACTCCGCGGTGCTGCCCGAGACGGCTCCACCGAACATGAGCCCGAACATCACGGTGAACAGGATGGGCATGGCGGTGACGTCCACGAGCTGCTCGGGATTGCGGAGCATCTTGAGGACGGCACGCCAGGCGAGCGTCGTGATCTGGGTGACCGCGTCGCGCAGGGGTACCGACGCCTGGACGGGACGGGCGGCGGGTCGCGACGCGGCGGCCGGGTCGATGACGGTGGTGGTCATGCGTTGCTCGTTTCCGTAGCGGGGACCGTGGGTCCTCCGGTGTGGCCGGTGAGGGCGAAGAACACCTCGTCGAGACTGGGCTGCTCGACGGTGGCGCTGGCGATGTCGAGTCGGTGGTTCCGGAGTTCGACGAGGACGTCGGCCGCCTGATTGGCGTCGCTCAGGTTCACGCTGAATCCGGAGCCCGACGGGGCGGCGATCGGCGTGTCGCCGGTGACCGCCGCAGCCAGGGCGAGGGCGTCGGCCGCGTCGGCGTGGTGGACCATCTGCACCCGCAGACTCGAGGCGCCGATCTGGGTCTTCAGCTGGGCGGGCGTCCCCTCGGCCACCTTGACACCGCGGTCGATGACGGCGATCCGCCCGGCGAGTGCGTCCGCTTCGTCGAGATACTGGGTGGTCAGCAGGATGGTCGACCCCTCCGTCACCAGCTCGCGGATCGTGTCCCACATCCGGCTGCGGTTCCGGGGGTCGAGACCGGTCGTCGGCTCGTCGAGGAAGAGCAGTGCGGGTCGGGTGATCAGGCTGGCGGCCAGATCGAGGCGCCGCCGCATCCCGCCGGAGAACTGGGAGATGGGTCGGTGGGCGGCCTCGGTGAGGTCGAACTGCGCCAGCAGGTCGTCGGCGACACTCCGGGCCCGCTTGGACGGGAGGCCCTGGAGCCGGCCGAACATCCACAGGTTCTCCGCGCCCGTCAGGTTCTCGTCGACCGAGGCGAACTGACCGGTGACGCCGATCAGCTGCCGCACGGCATGGCCCTCGGTGCGGACGTCGTGGCCGAAGATCCTCGCTTCGCCGCCGTCGATCGGCAGCAGCGTCGCCAGCATGTTCAACACGGTGGTCTTGCCGGCCCCGTTCGGGCCCAGCACGCCGAAGATCTCGCCCTCGGCGACGGTGAGGTCGATGCCGTCGACCGCTCGGTTCGTCCCGAAGCACTTGGTCAGCCCGCGCGCCTCGACGGCCGGGATCCCGGAAGGTGCGACGCCGCGCCCGGCTCCGCCGGGACTCGTGTCCGGGCGCTCGCTGCCGGGGACTGCAGTTGTCATATTGCTGCTCCAAACTTCGTGTGACTCTAACTCTAGTACGACTCTACGTTCTTGTCTAGACTCGGTCGACATGACGGGACTGAGCGACGACCCCGACCTCCAGGCGGTCCTGGAACTCTTCGAGGCGGCGCACTTCGACGAGACCCAGCACCCGGACGAGGGCCTGCGGGAGCGGAAGAAGCGACAGGTCCGTCAGCGGATCTCCAATGTGGCGACCGCGCTGTTCCTGGTCCACGGGTTCGACAACGTGACCGTGGCGCAGGTGGCGGCGGCGGCCGAGGTGTCCGAGCAGACGGTGTTCAACTACTTCTCGACCAAGGAGTCACTGTTCTTCGACCGCTCGGAACCCATGATCCGCACCGTGGCCGATGCGGTGGGCGAACGCCGGGACGAGCCGCTCATCGAGGTCGCCGTGCGGACGATCGCCGGCGAGATCCACCCGGGCCGCTGGGCCAACCTCGACGATGCCGGTCAGCTGATCCTCATCCGCCGCTTCTGCGAGGTCGCCACCGGTTCGCCGACGCTGGTCGCCGCGCGCTTCGCTGATCTCCAGCGCTTCGTCGACGAGGTGTCCGTGGCCCTCGGGCGGCGCGTGGGAAGGGATCCGGGGGACGCCGAGGTCCACCTCGCCACGTTCGTCATCGCCGGTCTCGTGGCGGTCCGGGTCCAGTCGGCCTATCGCCACGCCCGACTGGCCACCTCGTTCGCCGAACTCAACGACCTCATCCAGCACGACTTCCTGGACGCCGCCCGGATCGCCGAGCCGTCCCTGACCGCCTTCGACGACCTCGGAGCGCGGGCACCCGGCTGAGCGCGGCTGTTCGCAGTTCCGGCGGGGACACGGCGAATTCCGGGACTCGCGGGGTCCGACCGGCCCGACTTCGCCA
>Ga0302279_10000388_pt1 | contig 63929 bp, 63 predicted proteins | sample III_Bog_N3_3_FD_194541 | JGI IMG/M metagenome (GOLD analysis project Ga0302279, IMG submission 194541) | Peat permafrost microbial communities from Stordalen Mire near Abisko, Sweden - III_Bog_N3_3 | ecosystem: Environmental > Terrestrial > Soil > Wetlands > Peat | place: Sweden: Abisko... | reverse complement strand
AGCGACGTGAGGCCCGTTACGTACCGCGAGAGCGGGAACTGCGGATCGAGCCCGTACTTCGCCTTCATGTGCACGTGGCGGAGGTTGAGGTCGAAGCCCCAGTCGTTCTTGTTGCTGTACGGGTTGCTCGGCGAGGTGCAGTTCGGGTCGGTCGAGCCCTTGGCGCACGACGTGCAATTCTTGTCGCCCGGGTTCGAGTTGCATTGCGAGGTGCCGCTCGGCGGCTCGAACGCCGTGCTCATGAACAGGTACCCCTGCCCACCGAGCGAGCGGACGTCGATCTCGGAGTCGTTCTCGTCCGTGAGGACGATGATCGCGACGAGCGAGTCGGGGCGGAGGAAGTCGCGGCGCTCCTGGAGGATCGTCTGATCGACGCCGACCCACTGCGCGTGCTGGCTGCCGTCGAGCCCGAGCGAGTTGTACGGATCGGGCTGAATCAGGAAGCGGTACCAGTTCTCGAGCTGCGACTCGATGCCGCACCCGAACCACTGGAGTCCACCGACGAGATCGCCGAAGTCACTCTCGAGCGTCGTCACGCTGGTGACGGCGGGAGCGCCGACCGGCGCGGGCTTCCCCGTGTTCTCCGACACGGTCGGGAACCACGCGAGGAAGCCCGACGGAGCGTCGGTCGATGTCCCCGTGGTGGGGTTTCCGGTCGTATCCGTGTTCCCCGTCCGGGTGATGAGGTGCGCGCCGTCATCGTTGTTGTCCGGAACGCTCTGCCCACCGATCGAGGTCGTCGCGGTCGGAAGGCACGCGCCGCCGCTCGCTCCAGCGGTCGTCTGATCGCCGAGGCGCGGCCCGAGCGACGAGCTCACGATCCCGATGTGCATGTCGTGCACGGGGGGGAACTCGACGGTCTGCCCCGTCGGACAGATGCCGTCGGTCGTCCCGCTGGTGGTCGACGGAGCGACGGGGTTGTTGTTGGCGTCGAGGCAGTACGGCGACACCAGCCGGCTGATGAGGTCGGGGATGGCGGCCGCGAGGAAGACCTGCTTGTCGCCCATCGACGCCGAGTTATCGATCGAGAAGAGGATGTCGAGCTTGTCGACCGCCTGCTCCTGGATGTTCGTCGTGAAGTTCGTCTTTGTGACGGGCTCACCGGGGACGACGGGGCGGCTGAGGCACCCCGTGACGAAGGTGCCGCCCGTGATGGACGCGAGAACGAGTCCCGCCAGGGCGCAACGGACGAAGCTTGAGTGCATCGCAATCTCCCGAGAGGTAGAGGCAGTCCCACAGAGCCGATGGCCGACCGAGGGGAGAACCGTCATCCAGAAAACGTTCTTCGTGAAGGAGGAAAGCTAGATTCCAGGCGGGCCAGAAAGAGACAGCCGCACGCGATCCTGCGTTGTGCCATCCACTTGCGTCGCGATTCACGCGTAAATCATGTGGTTTCGTCAATCGCGAGCGCAGAACGATACCTCCCTTCGCGGGATCGGTCCATGTAGGTTCGGGCTCTCTTCGCCGTCTCGCGAATCCATTGCGCCCGCCGGGCACGGCTCGCAAGCAAGCTCAGTGCTTCAGCGCCGCATCCAGGATCAGCGGTACTCGCTTGATGGCGTCGGCGCGCGCGGCCGGATCGGTCCCGACCGTAGCCGTGCCGCTCTTGGTGCTGGGGATGTCGTGCAGCTCGTGGAGCGGCATGCCGGGCGCGTCGAACTCGTGATAGGCGCCCGGGTACGAGACGATCTCGGCCGGCTGGCCCGCCGCACGCGCCCGCTCGACGAGCTCGATGCACGGGCCCGCCATCGTCCAGCCCGACGCTAACCGCTGTCACAGCGATCGCAAATACGCGACGAGCGCGGTCTGGTCAGCTTGCGACAGCGTCGACGCTCCCATCCCGGGCGCGCGCGCGAAGACGTCGAACAGCGTCGCCGCGCTCCCGTCATGGAGGTAGGGCGCGCTGTCGGAGACACCGCGTAGCGTCGGCGTGTCGAACGAGCACTGCGGGCGCGGGTCGCCGAGCTCGTCGGGCGTCGCGACGTCGGGGTACGGCCCCGTGGTGACGCAGGTCCCGACGTCGTGGAGCAGCGGCAGGATCGTGAGGTCGAGCGTCGGGTTCCCGTGCCCCGAATCGGTGAACGCGGTCCCCGCGTGGCAGCTCGGGCACCCCAGCCCCTGAAAGAGCTGCGCTCCTGCCGCGACCTGCGAAGGGTCGAGGGTGCTCGGTGGCACGGGGTACGGGATCGCGTAGTTCACGTACTGGGCGAGCGCGTCGAGCTCGGCGCCGAGCGCGGGGACGGCGTCGGGTCCGGTGGGGTCCGGGAAGCTCCCCCCCTGCTCGGCGTCGATCGTCTGCCAGTAGTCCTGCACCTTGTTGCGCGCCGCATTGCGCAGGAGAAACCCGGTCTGCAGGACCCCTCCGGCGTTCGACGGCGTATCGCGCGGCCCTTCGTTGAAGCGCCACGTCACCGCGTCGCTCCGCGCCTCGATGTGGCAGGTCGTGCAGGCGACCCAGTGGTTCTGCGTCGTCGGGAGCTCGTCGCTGTTGGCCGAGTTGAACATGTGCTGACCGGTTCGCAACTCGTTCGGCTGGTTCAGCACTGGCAGCGCGGTCATCGGGTCGCCGTGCGCGAGCCTCGGAATCGTCGCGCCGTCCACGGTCACGCTCGCCCCCGTGTCCCCCTCCACGAAGTCGAGCACCGCCACGTCGCTGGTGTTCCGCTCATCGACATAGACGTGCCCGTCGCTCGAGACCGCGATCCCCTCCGGCTGATGCCCCGGCAAGGGACGCACGAGCGAAGACTCGAACCGCGTGCGCGCATCGACGACGAGCACGTCCTCGCTCGCCGTGTCGACGACGAACGCGAACCGGCCGTCGGGCGAGAACGCCATCGCGCGCGGCCCCGAGGTCACGTCGCCGAACGCCCCGCCGTCGCCCGCAACCGCGCTGACGCTGAGGCGCGTGAGCGGCTCCCCCTGCGGGTCGAAGAGCGACAGCGAAGGGAACGCGGTCATGTTGAAGACGAGCGTCGGCTCGGGCGTGTCGATGCCGAGCATCATGTGGGCGACCCACACTTCGTTCGAGCCGGGGCGCGCGAGCGCGTCGTAGATCCCGCGCACCGGACCGTGCGGGAGGAGCGGGTCCTCGGGGCCGGTCGTGTCCGGATCGTTCCGCGGCGGCCCATCCAACAGCGCCCACGTGGTCGACACCGCGAGCGACGACGCTTCGAGCACGGTCACGCCCGGCCCCAGCAGATGGGTCACGTAGATCTGCGAATGATCCGCGCTCCACCCGAGCCCCCACGGCTTTCGATCGGTCGATGTCGTCGCCCTCTTGGCGAGCGACGAGGCATCGAGCGCGACGACCATGTCGTCCTGCGAGCACGCGACGTACACCGAGGAGCCGTCGGGCGAAGCGAGCACCCCCACCGGCTCGGAGCACACGGCGGCGTCGTGCAGTACGGCGCCCGTTGCCGTATCGATCGCATAGACGTGCCCCGATCGCTCCCCGGTCACGTACAGCGTCGCCCCGTTCGGCCCCAGCGCGAGCGCGCGCGGACCGACCGCCGGATCGAACCGCCCCGTCGCGTCCACCGCCGGCGCGACGCTCGCGAGCAGCACCTCGCGCGTCAGCGTGCGCGTGTGCGCGTCGAGGAAGGACACGGAATCCGCGTCCGCGTTCACCACGTACACGGTCTTCGCGTCGAAGCTCACCGCGATGCTCGACGAGTGCTCGGAGACGTCCGCGACGCCCGCGTGCGACGAACATGCGTCCGTCGCAACCCCGGCCGCGACCGCCGTCGCGATCCAAGCGTTCAGCGTGCTCAGCGAGCGCGCGCTCACGGGGTCACCCCCTTGGTGATCTGGAACGTGATCGAATCGGCGAGCGCGGCCGGCAGCTGGGCCGCGGAGATCTCGGGCACGCAGTCCGAGTCGCGATCGACGAGCGGCTTCCGCGCGACCCCGGAGTCGAACGTGTCGATGTTGCTCCCCGACTCACCGGTGAGCGTTCGCTCCCCCATCTGCAGCCCGCCGCGCGGCACGCCGTCCTGCACGAGCATGCACTCCTGCGGGTAGTCGACGACGCCGTTCTCGTTCCGATCGTCCCACCCGTTGAGCACGAGCTTGTTCATCCGCCCGACCCGGTCGAGCAGCGTCGCCGCCAGCGCGCTCTGCCCGTCCTTCGCGGCGATGAGCTCGTAGGTGTCGCGGAGCATCGCCTGAACGAGGCCGAAGCGGAGCGGCGTGTACGTCTCGGTGCTCGAGGTATCTCCGGCGACGGACCGGTACAGCCGCGCGGTCGAGTCCCAGAACACGGCGTCGGCGCGCTCGAAGACCGCGAGCGCGCGATCGCGGTACTTCACGTCGCCCGACGCCAGGTACGCGAGCAAGAGCGCGCGCACGGCGGCCGTGTGTGAGTCGAGCAGGTCGTCGTTGCTCGTCACCGCCCCCTGCGCCACGTCCCACCCGGCCCACGCACGCCCCGTGGCGTCGGTGAGCTCGTCGTAGAAGAGGTTCGACAGCGCGACGATGAGCGCGTTCAGCTCGGTCGTCGCGGTCACCGACGACGCGATCGCCGGCGCGTCGATCGGCGTCGCCAGAGTCGCGGTGTCCGGCGTCGTGTTGGTGTAGAGCGTGAGCAGATCGGACATCGCGCGCCGCGTCGTCCGGAGCGCGAGGAACGCGTAGGCCGCCGTCTGCGCCGACACCGTCGTTCCGCGCACCGGAGCGCCGTTCACGAGCGTCACGTCGTCGATCGGGAAGCCCGAGCCGGGGTCGACGTGCATGCGGAGCAGGTTCACGAGCGCGACGCGGATCACGCCCAGCGCGCGATCGTGCAGCGTGTTCTCGCCGTCGGCGAGCTGGTCGTCGGCCGGAAACGGGTCGCCGTCGAAGTACGCCTCGGCCGCCTGCGTGCCGCCGGTACCGAGGTTCGCCCGATCCGTGAGCGCGTAGAGGCTCGCGTACGTCCCGAGAAGCCCCGCGAGATCGATCACGTGACTGTCGCCGGACCGGATCGCGTACCCCGTCGGGCGCGGGAACGAGCAATCGAGGTCCTCCCCCTCGGTCACCGAGATCTCGGCCGGGAACCATCGCAGAGGCGCATTCACGTCGTAGGCGAGCGCGCGGTCGAGGTCGGCGAACCCGCCGAGCGTCGTGCCGTCGGTCGTCGTGTGCGCGAAGAGCCAGTCGGCGGCCTCGTTGTCGAGGGCCGTGATCATCATCCCCGCCTGAAACCCCTCGATGTTGCTCGACCCGAGAAAGATACCGGGAACCGGCGCAGGCACGTCCCCGACGTCGGTGCTCACGATCCGGTTCCCCGGCATCCCCACGTTCGCCAGGTCCGAGGGGGCGACCGAAGTGATCCCCGTCTCGTTCGAGTCGTGCATCACCTGCAGGTAGTTGAGGATCCAGAGCGCCGACTTCCACCCGGCCCACCCGCTGGTGCCGGGAGAGATCGCGCTATCGACCTGCGTGGACCGGTTCGGCAAATGGAGCGAGGTGGCATCGCATTCGTAGTCGTCGCTCAGCATCGCGCCGGTCGCGCCCGGGTCGTCGTCCGACGTGATCGAGCACTGCTCGACCACCGAGCTCGCCGCCGCGATCGTCGGATCGAACGACATGAACGGCTCCGCCGTCGGCCAGATCCCCGGCCACCCCAGCGGGTTGGTTGGCGTCTCTTCGGCATGAACGAACCGCGCCGTCGCGTTGCTCGCGCCGGCGAGGTGCTGCACCCGCGCGCGCAGCGTCGAGCACGCGAAGCTCCCGTCGAACCCGTTCGGGTTGAGCAGCGATCCGTACGCCAGCGACACGCCCGCCCCCGACTCGAAGGCGAGGTTGTTCATCGGCTGCTTCGAGTACTCGTACGACTCGATCCCGCTCGAAAACCCCGGGAGATCGGTCCACGGCCCAGTCGAGGTAGGCGACGGATCGAAGTAGATGTTCGGCGGAAGCCAGTCGCGGCTGTACCCGCTGAGCATGCGCCCCATCGAGCTCGCGAACGGCTCCCCCGAGAGCTGCATCTCGAGCGCCGCGATCATGTGCTCGCGCACCACGAAGCGGGTCGCACGCGACGAGATCGTCACCGTCGCCCCCTGCCCCGCGTCTCCGGTGCTCGTCGAGGTCGACGCGCCGTGCTCGTGCGAGCAAGCGACGACGAGCGCGATGCACGAGGCGACCCCGGAGAGAAGCGAGACCGCCCGGCGCATGACTACAAGGTCACTCCGATGACGGTACGCACCCAGACCGGCCCGTAGTTGTCGAGCGGCTGCGCGGTGTGGCTCATGTCGTCGACGCGCACGTAGACGCCCGTCGACCACCAGATCTTGCCGAAGTTGAACATCACGGCCGGCCCGACGAACTGGTGCGGCCCCAGGTTGAACGTGCGCGTCGCCGGCGCAGGATCCGGGAACTCGGCGCGCATCCAGTACTCGGCGCCGACGTTGAACGTGGGCGTCACCTGGTACGTCGCTCCGACGGTCGGATTGATGACCCAGTCGCGCTGCGGAAGCTCGTAGTACCACTCGCGCTCGGCCCAGGCGTTCGCCGCGATGCGCAGCTTCCCGAAGCGCTTCTGCAGGATGATCTTCGCCTCGATCTCGAACTCCACATCGTACTCGACGAGCTCGCCGTACAAGGCGACGTCGACCGGCCACTCGTTCTCCTCGGCGAGGCGATAGCGGAGCCGCTCCTTGAAACCGGTCCCCTCGGTGAGGGTCGCCGCGTCGACGTAGTCGGGCTTCGGCTGCAACGCGACGTAGAGCCCGAGCTCGAGCCGGTCGGTGATGCCGTACTCGAACTCGGTCTGGTACTGCATCGCCGCGTACGTGACCTCTTTGCCGACCTCGTCGTGCGCACGCACGGGGGTCATGTCGACGTACTGCTCGATCTCCCCCTCACCCTCGCCGAGCGTCTCGTAGTTGTACGTGAACGGGAGCGGGCGCGGATTCGCGCGCGACGACGCCGACATCAGCGTCACGCCCGCGATCACCGCGAGAGAGCCAATCTTCTTCATTCGGACGCTCCGTCCCCCTGCGCATCGACCTGGGACGGCCCGCTTGGCCCGGCATCATCGAGGACACCGCCGTCGAACGGCGCTCCGGACTCGAGTCGCGCGAGATTGAGCGCCAACGACTGCACGTAGTCGTTCCCCGCCGCATTCGAGTGGCACTGATTGCACGTGACGGGCGAGTTCGCGTACGGGTCGCCCGCGGGCGCGATCGCGTCCGGGCCCCACAGGATCGTGACGCTTCCGTCCGCGTTGTTCTGGAGCTCGTACCAGGCCCAGTCGACGGCCCCTTCCGGGTTGAATCCGCCGCCGACCTTCACCATCGCGAAGGTCACGCGCGTGGGGACGGCGCCCGCGCTCATCTCCTTGACGATGATCGTCCCCACCGGGAACTTCGTCGCCCCCTGGGGAGGGACCTGGTTGACGTACTCGATGCGAGCGCCCGCCGTCGCGTGCGGGCTATCGGGAATCGCCGCCCCTTCGAACGTGAAGGAGGACCACGAGTGGAAGTCCTGAAAGTTCGAGTTGTACGCGGTGAACGTGTCGCCGCCGTCGGCCTCTTCCGCGGCGTCGCTCGAGCTGCACGCGGGTACCGCTGCGGCGACGCACGCAAGGAGCGCCACGCCTGCGATGTGCTGAAGGGGCCGGTTCAGCTGATATTGATATCTACTTTCAACAAGCAAGCGCACGGAAGCCTCCATCGCGTGTTCCCTCGCGACCGCTCAGGCCGCGCGGACGCGAGCGAGAGCGCGAGCATCAACGAGCGCACCGCCAGAGCAAGAGTCGATCATCTCGTCGATGGCTCGGTGGCAGCTTCCGCAGTCGCCACCAGCCCCGCACGCGCGGGTCACGTCGGTACGCGTCTTCGCGCCCCCCTCGATGGCATCGCTGACTTCCTCATCCGTGACGCCATTGCAGACGCAAACGTACATCCGACGAACCTCGTGTCTCAGATGATACTGAATGCCATTATCAACTTCAAGGTCGGGACCGTCGATTTGGGGCAACTCTTCGTCACTCCGAGCGAAAGTGGGACGCTCCCGCGCCGAGAAGGGAGGAGGGCCACTCGTCGCCTCGATTCTTGGAATGACGGCAAAAGGAGCGCCGCAGCCGGGCCAAGAGCCCGGAATGACGCTCCAAATGCCGGAGTGAGCGAACAGGTCGCACCAACGGCCTCGGAGCGATGCCGAGGGTGCTCACGAAACGAGCTCGGACCTTCGCGCAGGCGAATGACCTATGCGCGAGCAGGCCGCTCGCTCAGCTGCGGATCTGCTCCGCGAGGTAGGGGACCTCGCCCAGCTGTTTGATGAGCTCGAGCTGCGATTCGAGCCAGTCGACGTGCTCTTCCTCGCTGACGAGAATGTCGCGAAGGAGCTCCTCGGTACCGTGGTCGCCGAGGTTGCGGCACTCGAGGATGTGCGCGTTGAGCATCGGGATGGCCAGCATCTCGAGCGCGAGGTCGGAGCGCAGGATCTCGGGCGCGGTCGTGCCGATGTTGAGCTTGCCGAGCCGCTGGAGGTTCGGGAGCCCGTCGAGGAAAAGCACGCGCTCGATGAGCTTGTCGGCGTGCTTCATCTCGTCGATCGACTCCTTGTGGATGTGCGACGCGAGGTGCTCGTAGCCCCAGTTCTTGCACATGCGGGCGTGCAGAAAATACTGGTTGATGGCCGTAAGCTCGTTGGTGAGCACTTCGTTCAGGATTTCGATGACGCGCGGGTTGCCCTTCATTGCGCCGGAGAGAGGAACACCGGCCGCGGACCTTGGCAAGGGCGTGCTGGCGCAGCAGAGAACCACTCGACGCGCAGCCGACGACGTTGGATAAGCAGCGCGTGAAATCGGTGGCGCTTCGCAGGGTGGCTCTTCTTTCAATCATCGTCGCTGCAGCGTGTGCAGAGGACGAGGCGCAGTGGAACGTGAGGTTCGCGCCGGAATTTCCGAAGACCCCACAGAAGATCTCGATCCTCGGCGTCTTCCGCGACGGACGGATGAACGCGGAGAGCTGGGACGAGCTGGGCATGAGGCTGTCGGCGCCGTTCGGGACGGGGACCTGCCCCATCGCGTTCGACAAGGACCTCATCTCGAAGAAGGAAGATCTCGCCAACGCCATCGACGACTACGCGCGGGCCAACGGCGTGACCGAGGGGCTCCTCGACAAGCTCGCGCCGGCGGCGAGCGGCGACGAGGTGCTGGTGTTCACCATCGCCGGGAAGCCACGGATGCACGACGTCGACGGCGGCGTGCCGACGCAAGCCGCGTCCCCGCCCACGGCGCCCTCGACGACACGGGGTGGAGGCATGGGGCGGCAGCGCGGCGGCATGGGGATGTCGCCCATGCGAGCCGCGGAGAGGAACTCGTTCGAGGTCTCCGCGACGCTCTTCTCGCCGCACGACCACCGCTCGGTCGGGCTCGTGTCGATGGACTACGCGGGATCGAGCGCGAACGACGCTTTTGCACGGTTCGCACAGAAACTGTCGGCGTCCCTTCCGGGTGCGTCGTGCGCCGGGTGGCACTGGGACGTGCCCGTGGACGAGAAGGCGATTCGCGATCTGAAAGAGGACGAGTAGCGGCTGACTACTCGAAGCGGAGCGCGTCGATCGGGTCGAGCTGCGAAGCCTTCCGCGCCGGGTACAAGCCGAAGACGATGCCGACGAGCGCGCTGAAGCCGACCGAGACGGTGATCACGTCGGGCTGAATCAACATCGGCCAGTGGAACTTCCCGGCGAGCCACGTGGCGACGCCGACCCCGAGGCCGACGCCGATGAAACCCCCGGCCGTCGAGAGGGAGAGCGCCTCGATCAAGAACTGCGCGAGGATGTGCTTCGGCTTCGCGCCCACGGCCATTCGAATGCCGATCTCGCGCGTTCGCTCGGTCACGCTGACGAGCATGATGTTCATGATGCCGATGCCGCCGACGAAGAGGGAGACGGCGGCGACGCTCGCGAGAAGCGTGGTCATCGTGTCGGTCCCTTGCTGCTGAGCGCTGGCGATCTCGCTCAGGTTGCGGAGCTGGAAATCGTCGTCGTCGGCCCGGGTGAGGTGATGCCGCTCGCGAAGCAAGGCGCTGATGTCCGACTGCGCGCGCGTCGTCGCCGCGGCCGACTCGGCGGCGACCATGATCGAGCCATGAAGGTACTTGCCGAGCCCCCCTTGCACCTTCTGCGCGAACGTCGTGTACGGGACGAACGCGGCGTCGTCGTAGTCCTGCCCCGTGGCCGACTGCCCCTTCTTCGCCGCCACTCCGACCACCTGGAACGGGATGTTTCCGATGCGCACGAACGAGCCCACGCAGGAGGCGTTCGGGCCGTACAGCTTCTCGACGACCGTGGCGCCGAGGACGACGACCTTCGCGCCGCTGTCGATGTCGGACTGGGTGAACGAAGCGCCCTGGTCGATCGGCCAGGTGCGAACGTCGAAGTAGTCGGGGGAGGTGCCGGTGACGCTCGTGGTCCAGTTCTGCTCTTCGCTGATGACCGGGAGAGACGAGCGGAGCATGGGGGCAGCAGCGCGCACGCTCGGGACCTCGTCGCGGATGGCGGCGAAGTCGTCCCACGTGAGCGTGGGCTGCGAGCCGAAGCCCCCGCGAACGCCGCTGGCCGACGACGAGCCGGGCTGGATGATGAGCAGGTTCGTGCCCATGGCGGCGAACGCCTGTTCGACCTGTGCCTTGGCACCCGCACCGATCGCCATCATGGCGATGACGGCTGCGACGCCGATGACGATGCCCAGCGTCGTCAGGAACGCCCGCAGCTTGTTGCGGAAGATGGCGCGCAGGGCGACGCGGAGCGTCTGGAGGAAGTTCACTCGGCTGCTCCCGACTGGGAGACGGCGCGGCGGGGGACTTGTCGCTCGTCCGACTGGATGCGGCCGTCTTTCATGGCGACGACGCGCGAGGCGTAGGACGCGATGTCCGGCTCGTGGGTGACGACGACGATGGTGATGCCCTGGTCGGACAGCTCCTGGAAGAGCGCCATCACCTCGACGCTCGTGCGCGAGTCGAGCGCGCCGGTCGGTTCGTCGGCCAGGATGACCTTCGGGTTGTTCACGATGGCGCGGGCGATGGCGACGCGCTGCTGCTGACCGCCCGAGAGCTGGTTGGGGTGGTGCTCGAGTCGATGGCCGAGGCCCACCCGCTCGAGCGCGGCGATCGCGCGCTTTCGTCGCTCGCGCGAGGGGGTCCCTGCGTAGACGAGAGGGAGCTCCACGTTTTCGATCGCGCTCGTGCGGGCCAGCAGGTTGAACTGCTGGAAGACGAAACCGAGGAAGTGACCGCGCACCTCCGCGAGCTCGTCCTTGCTCATGCCGGAGACGTGGCGGCCGGCCAGCTCGTACGTCCCGGTCGTGGGCCGGTCGAGGCAGCCGACGATGTTCATCAACGTCGACTTGCCGGAGCCCGAGGTCCCCATGATGGCGACGAACTCGCGCTCTTCGACGTGAAGTGAGACGCCGTCCAGCGCGCGCAGCTCGACGTCTCCGGTCGTGTAGACCTTCGTGATGTCGACCATCTGTAGAAGTGAGCTCACACGACCTCTCGTGGGCTCACATGAAGCCGCGAGGCATGCGACTCGATGACGTGGACGACGGCTGGGAATCTCCGCCGTTCGCTTCGGTGACGACCTCGTCGCCTTCTTTGAGATCGCCGTCGACGACCTCGGTCAAAGAGCCGTCGCTGAGGCCGGTGTGGACGGAGACCGATTGCGGCGCGCCGTTGCGCATGACCCAGATCGAGCGCGCTTCGGGCGCGTCGTCCGCGCCGGCGGGCTTCGAGTGATGGTTCCTTCCGCCGCTCCCCGACGCGCTCGCCGAAGCGGAGGCCAAAGACTGCGGCGGACGGTAGCGGAGCGCCGCGTTGGGGATGGAGAGCGCGCCGTCGCGCTGGGCGTAGATGACCGTCACGTTCGCGGTCATGCCGGGGCGAAGGCGGAGGTCGGAGTTGTCGACGTCGATCACGGCGTCGTACGTGACGACGCTCTGCACGGTGGTCGCGGAGTTCCGGATCTCGCGAATCTTTCCGCGGAAGCGCTGACCCGGGTACGAGTCGACGGTGAAGTAGGTGGCCATCCCGACCTGAAGACGGCCCACGTCCCCCTCGGCGACGTTCGAGTCGACCTGCATCTTCGTGAGGTCTTGGGCGATCGTGAACAGCGTCGGCGCGGAGAGCGATGCGGCGACGGTCTGCCCCACGTCGACGCTTCGCGAGATCACGACGCCGTCGATCGGGGAGACGATGTTCGTGTACGAGAGGTTCACCTGCGACGAGTGGAGCGAGGCCGCGGCTTGCGCGAGGTTCGCCTTCTGCATGTCGATGCTGGCGTGCGCCATGGCGGCGGTGGCTTCGGCCGTGTCGAGATCGGCTTGGGCGGCGAGGTTCTGATTCCGGAGCGCCTGCGTCCGGGCGAGCTGCAGGTCGGCGTTCTTCGCCTGCGCCTGGGCGTTCACGACGCTGGCTTGCCCCTGGAGGAAGTTGGCCTGCGCTTGCGCGACGCTCGCTTCGAAGATCTGCGGATCGATTTTGGCGACGAGCTGCCCCTTCTTCACTTGCGAGTTGAAGTCGGCCATCAGCCTCTGGATGCGCCCCGACACCTGCGTGCCGACCTGCACGGTGACGATCGCCGACAGCGTCCCGCTCGCGGTCACCTTCCCGACGATCCGGTGCGGAGCGGCCGTGACGGTCTTGTAGACGACGTCCGGCGCGTGGTGCGTCGCGCGGTAGCGCCAGAACGCGACCCCCGCCCCGATGAGGACGAGGAGCGCGAGGATGGGCCCGACTCGCTTCTTCACCGCGTGCGACTCCCGTTCATCGTGGCGGCAGTCTAGTACGCAAGAGGCGGGATCGAAGGGCTGGTTCGTCCGTAAGTTCGCGGGGCTCGTGCTTGAGCGCCGACCGTTCGTGCCAATCGCGAAATCAATCGCCCGCCGCGTCGGCCGCGTCGGCTGCTGCGGAAGCGTCGGCTGCGTCACCCGCGTCGCTGGCATCGGGCGACCCGGCGTCGAACACGGGGCCTCCGTCGGGACAGGCGATCGAGCTGGCGACCGGCGAGGCCGCGTATCCGGGCGAGACGACGTTGTCAGGGAGGCCGTCACATCCGCACACGGGGGGCTCGGTGCCGCAGTTGGACGCGTCGTTTTGGCAGGGGAGCGGCGGGTTGATGCACTGACCTTGCGTCGTGCAGCCGCCGCCGATGGGGAAGCCGCACGTGAGGCCGAGGTCGCAGTCGGCCGTGGTAGCGCACAGTGCAACGTCCGCGCCGCAAGGGGGGCCGGCGTCGGTGTCGAACTGCATACAGATCAGCCGCGTCGGGTCGCATTTGACGCCGAGACAGACGTCGCCGGTCGGAAGGCACGGCTCGGGGCTCTTTGGGTTGCACGTCGCGCCAACGGCCTGGGGGGCTTCGGCGTCGATTCCGACGGCCGCGGACGGCGGCTGTGAGCTCGAGCAAGCGAGCAGCGCCAGCAGAAGGGAGCCGGCAGCCGTCGTCGTGAGGAAGAAGAGGCGGTGCGGGCGCATTTCAGTTCGTGCCTCCGTCGAGCTCGGGTGGCCCGGCGTCACTGACGCTGCAGCTTGGGACCGTCGCTGTCGTCGCTTCGCACTGCCAGACGCCGTCGGGGCAAGTGCACTGGAAGGGGGTTGCGTTCGACGTAAGGGGGACGGAAGCGTCGGGGAGCCAGTCGTTCGAGCAGTCGTCGATCGTAGCGGAGCAGGCCTCGCCGGTGGCGCACGGGAAACCCGTAGGGAGAGCGCGGAGTGGCAGGATGCCGGCGTCGCTGAAGGGGACGGCTGACGATTCGTTCGCGCACGGGGGGACGCCTTCGTACGTATTGGAAGAGCAGGCGTACATTGTCGCACACGCGAGCGTGATGGCTGACAGACGCAAAACGCGCGGAGCCTACTCCTCGATGGGAGCGTCCGCCCGACGAGAAATGAACGTCCATGCGGGGTTGGACGACGAAACGAGCAGCGCGACCGTAACGTCGAGAAAAATCGACGCGAACTGTGTCGCTAGCGCTCGCATCGGGCGCGGGCGTGCGTAAGGTAAGCACCGCCATGCGAGCCATTGTCTCCCTCCTTGCTCTAGGGTGCGTCGGTGCGAGCCTTCTCGCAGCGTCGCAGGACATCTCGATAGCGTTCGTCGTCGCAGCCATCGTGCTCGCGGGCGGGGCCGTCGGGACGTACGTGTTCGGAGAGATCCGCATGCCCAAGCCGGTCCGGACGAGGGGTCCCAACATGCGCGGCTTCTCGCGGCGCATTCCGGTCGAGTACGTCGACCCGGCGCGCCGCAACGACGGTGATCGTCGCGAAGCGCACTCGATCTAGCTGCGGCACCGCGCGAGCGGCGCAGTTGACGATCGGTTCTCGCGCGGATAATCGTTGGCCCTCACAAATGGCTGAGCGTGCCTGTGCGCGCTCGCCGCCGAGGAGGTCCACGTGCGTACGTTGGGAAGCTTGAGCCTGGTCGCAGTTTGCTTCGTCGCTTTCGCGTGTGCCCCGAAGACCACGTCGCCCACGGCGACGCCGGGCGCCGCCGCGAGCGCGTATCCGGGGTACGGACAGCCGGGAGCCCCCGCGGGCTACCCGCAGGCGGGCGCGCCGGCAGGCTACCCGCAGCAAGGGGCGCCCGCGGGCTACCCGCAGCAGGGAGCTCCGGCCGGCTATCCGCAGCAGGCGGCGCCGGGCACGGTTCCGGCTCCGATGCCGGGCGCTGCTTCGTCGGCCGCTCCGCTCGCGACGCCCGGTCCGCTCGCGCTCCCGTGCACGAGCGACTCGGCGTGCGGCCTCGCCCACTGCAACACGCAGTACGGCAAGTGCGCGTTCCCGTGTCAGCAGGCGACCGACTGCATCAGCGGGGCGACCTGCAACACGATGACCGGGCTTTGTCTCCCGGGCGGCGCGGCTCACTGATCAGCCGCTAGAGCTTCACGCGCGGCGGCTCTTCAGTCGTCGCGCGGAACGCTCGGCGCGATCGTCAGGGACACCGCCTTCGACGTGCCGTCGGCCTGCACCAGCAGGTGGCCCGCCGTGCTCGTGTCGAAGCACGCGCCCGCGATCGTGACCACGTACCCACCCGGGTACACGCGCGCGGGGAGCGACACGTCCGTGACGCCTTCCACCGGCGTGAACGAGAGCGTGAAGGTTCGCGTGGCGTAGTTCCACGCCTGCGTGATCGCGCTGCCCGCGACGGCGCGGGCGTACGGACGGAGGATGGCCTGGACGACCGGGTACTCGCCTCCGTCGGCGGCGACGACGCTGTCGGTCTCCGAGTTCCACTCTTCGCTCTCGACGCTGTATTCCCACTCGGTCGCGCTCAGTCCGAGCGTATCGAGCGCGTTGTAGATGTCGCTCATGTACGAGAGCGTGTCGTAGCCGACGTCGCTCGCGCCGAACTCGCCGAGGAACGTTGGGACGTTCCACTGTCCGCCGAGGGTCGTCCAGGTCTGCAGGCCGGGGAGCGGCTGCGTGTCGTCGCCTGCGAGCGGGTAGTAGTGGGGAGCGAAGACGATGCCGTCGCCCGCCGGCTTGCCGAGCGTCGTCGAGACGTACGTGCCGTCGACGCCCGTCGGGTCGACGAAGACGAGCGACGAGGGGGCTTCGCCGCGCATGCGGGGAACCATCATCGAGTAGAACGCGGTGAGCGTCGTCGAGTCGAAGGTGGTCTCGCTCGCGGTGCCCCAGCCAGGCTCGTTGATCGGCTCGAAGCCGAGGACGCCGGGCTTGTCCTTGTAGCGCGCGATCATCACGTCCCACGCGCTCAGATAGGCGGCTTGCACCGGGGACGACGCGTCCCAGAACGTATCGAACGCCGCCTGCACGCCGGGGTCGTTGTAGTACTCGAGCTGCCAGCTCGGGCAGTCGTGGTGCGAGGGGCCGGCGTCGGGGACCGTCCAGGCGGGGAAGCCGTCGCCGCAGAAGACCTCGGAGTAGACGTCCTGGTGGAAGTCCACGACGGTGTAGATGCCGCGGGCCCACGCGGCGTCGAGGAGCTGGTCGTACATCGAGAGCCAGTTCTCGTCGTCCTCCCCCCGCACGGGCTCGAGAGCCGCCCACGTGAACGGGACGCGCATGGCGTTGATGCCCCACGAGGCGGCGCGGTCCATGTACGCGGCGAGCGACGTCGGGTAGCCGCCGTCGGGGAAATCGAACGGGACGTAGGGGGCGAACTTGCTACGGCCGCCGGCGTCGACGCCGCGGAGGAAGACGACGCGGTTAGCGGAGTCTCTGAAGAGCGTGCCGTCGGCGTGCAGACGCCAGTCGGAGAGCGTCGGGGTCGCGATCGAGCACGAGCCCGCAGGCCCCGCGTCCGCGGAGGGGGACGAGGAGTGACAGCCGACGCTCGAAGCGGCGAGCACCAGGGCGAGGAGCCCTCCGCGCGTGTTCATCGCGCGCGAGCTTAGCGCTTCGCGCGCGTTTCGGTGACGTGCGCGCGAAGGGACGTCGTGAGCTCGCCCCACCAGAGGCCAATCATGGCTTCGAAGGCGCGCCCGGTGAGACCGTGGCGGACGGGGTGATCGGCGCGAAGCTCTTCCCATCCGGTGTGCTCGAGCGTCACGCGCGTGCCGCCGTTCTGCGGCTCGAAGACGACCGACACGCGCGTGTGCTCTCCAGGGGCGAAGTTGCGCGCACGCCACTGGAGCACGAGGCGCGAGGGGGGCTCCCACACGAGCACGCGACCGATCTCGAACGGCTCACCGTCGTCGACCGATTCGACCAGGCGGCCCCCCTCCCCCGGCTCGAAGCGGATCGTGCTCCGCTTCTCGCGGTCGGCGCGGTAGCGCGGACCGCGGCGCCACCAGAGATCGGTCTCGCGTGTGAACACTTCGAAGGCGTCCTCCGGCGCGACCTCCACGAACGTCGTCACCTTCACCCCTTCGGCGGTCTTCACCTGCCTCTCCCCTGTTTCGTTTGCCCCGCGTGCCCCGTCTTTGGCTTCGTCTTCTCGGCATGTGCCTTGAACGCGTCGAGCTGGTCGCCCCAGAACGCGTCGACGTCGTCGAGCCACGAGCGGAGCGCGACGAACGGAGCGCGTCGCAGCCTGTAGACGCTCACGCGCGCGTCGTCCTCGAGCGCGCTCTCTTCCACGAGGCCCGAGCTCCGCAGCACCCGGAGGTGGCGGCTCATGGCCGGCGGGGTCATGGAGAGGGCCTGGGCCAGCTCGCCGGCGCGGCGGGGCTTGGTGCGGAGCAGGTCGACGACGCCGCGACGCGTGGGATCGGAGAGCGCGGCGAACGCTTCGTCGAGCTTCCGCGCGGCGCTCACGAAGAGCCCCCCGCGCCTTCGCGCTCGGCCTCGGCGAAGATCCAGCGATGCCCTTCGAGATCGAGCGCGCGGTACATCGCCGAGCCGTGCTCGAAGGAAGGCTCGGCCACGATCGTCGCGCCGGCGTCGCGCGCGCGGGCGAAATGGGCGGCGACGTCGTCGACACGGCAGTGCACCTGGGCGCTTAGCGCGGGGAGATCGCGCGGGCTGGCGAGACCGAACCCTTCCCACGCGGAGGCGAGCATCAGCACCCCCTCTTCGTAGGTGAGCTCGGCGTGACCGATTCTGCCGTCGGGCATGGGGTAGCGCATGCGCTCCTTGAACCCGAAGGCGCGGCAGAGGAAGTCGATGGCTTTGGGGGCGTCGGCGTACACGAGGTACGGACTGAGCCGGGGGGCGGTGGACGTGGAGGCAGCCATGTTCGTTCCTTTCAGAGCCGCTGCGCGAACCACCAGCGGTGCCCTTCGAGGTCTTCGAGCTCGTACGAGCGGTTCGTGCCGTAGTCGTCGCCGTAGTTCGTCGTCGTGGGTGCCGTGACGATCTTGGCGCCGGCGGAGAGCGCGCGCGCGTGGTGGGCGTCGACGTCGCTCACGTAGACGAAGAGCGACTGCGTGTTGGCGCCGCCGAGCTGGCGCGGGCTCTTCAGCGGGGTGCGGGAGGGGGACGCCACCATCACGACGCCGTCGCCGAACGTGAGCTCCGAGTGGATGACCGCGCCATCGCTACCGTCGATGCGCAGTCGGGTCTCGAAGCCGAGCACACGGACGAGCCAGTCGATGGCCGCGCCAGCGTTCTCGTAGAAGACAGCGGACGAGATCGTGGGCCAACCTTGGGGGGGGTTCTTCGGCATCGTCGTTCTCCTGGGCGCGAGAGTGCGCGAACGGACGCGCGCTCGTCGGCGCGTCCATCGGGACGACGAATTAGTTAACGCACACGTGAATTATCGTCAAGGCGCCGCGCTCACAACGTCGCGCGGCGCGGCGCGCGCATGGCCGAGCTCTGCGCCGGTTCCCACATCGGGATCGCCCACGTGAAGCCGAGGCGAACCTCGGCCGCGTTCTCGTCACCGACGCGCGCGCCGCGCAGGCCGAGGTCGAGCACGAACGAATCCTGCACCGTCCAGATGGCGCCTAGGAGGATCGACTCGGTCTGGTCCACGGTGAAGTTGCGCTCGTAATAGAGCTCTGCGACGGGGCGCACCGTCCACTCGTGGGGACCCTCGAGGATCACACCGGAGAAGAGGTCGGCGGTGCGCTCGCGCGTGTACTCGCCCCACTCGTTGAAGTGCACGGTGCCGAAGTCCCAGCGGTACGAGACGATCACGTCGAGCGACGCGCCGAACGCGTTCGTTCCGTTGATCTCGGGCGTCAGCGGGCCCCCTTCGGCCGCGATGCTGAGCCCCGATTTCCCCTGGAGGATCCCCTCGCGGAAGACGTGCTTCACGAGCACGTCCGTGTCGAGCAGCGCCACGCGCGGCTGGCCCGGAGGGAGGTCGCCGAGCGCGACGAAATTCTGCAAGTCGATGACGAGCTCGGTCCCGGGCAGGATGCCGAAGTTGAGGACGGTCGCCGGCGCGATGAGGTAGTTGCGGCTGGCCTGCGTGTAGAAGTGGCTCGGCCCCAGCTCCAGCTCGAAGTGGCCCAGCTCGGCCACGTCGGCGTCGGTCCCGTCGAACGGGCGGTAGGCGCTCGCGCGCGCGGAGGCGGAGAGGACGGCGAGAGCGACGAGGAGGGCGGGCTTCCAGCGCACGAGGCGGGCAACCTAGCAGAACCTCGGCGGGTCTTCGGCCCACGCGCGAGCCATTCCTCCTGAATGGAGCCCCTACGTCCGGGGTGGAATGAACCCTTTGCGTGCTGCGCGATCGCGTCGACTACAGCTTCGTCCCGACGCTCCCCACGGCCTGGACGAGCGCCTCTTCGACGTGGCGCGGCGCGGCCGAGCGCGCGCGCGCCTGCGCCGAGCGCCCATGCACGCCCACCACGACGAAGACGGCACCTTCCTTCTCGTCGTGCGTGACGAGGTGGAAGCCAGACTGAAGCTCGAGCCAGCGCATCGCATCCTCGTACGACGCCGGCGGGCGCCAAACACCACTCGCGAGAAGCATGCTGGTGGAGTGGGTCCGACGCGGTGAAATGGATCACGAGCGACGCGCGAATGTCGAAGCGCACACGCGCATACCTCGTTGACGCGCGGCTCAGTCCGTCGCCCGCGCGCCCCCCGGGAGGAGCGCGAGCCCGACGGCCGCGACGCCCGCGCACCCGGCGCTCACCTGGAAAGCGAGCGCCACGTGCCCCGAATAGAGCGCACCGAAGATCGCGTTCGCGGGGAGCACGGCAAGCCCCGTGATCGCGTGGAGCGCACCGTACGCGCGTCCGCGCGACGCGCTCGGCGCGAGATCGGCGACGAGCGCCTTCTCGCCCCCCTCGGTGAGCCCGTAGTACGCGCCGTACGCGACGAGCAGTGCCCACGTGAGCGCGATCGACTGCGTCATCGGGAAGAGCGCGTACGCGAGCGCATACACGAGCCACCCGGCGACCTGCGCGCGCTTTCGCCCGAAGCGATCGCTCAACCGGCCGCCGGCGATGTTGAGGACGGCCTTCGACGCGTTGAGCGAGACCCACGCGATGGGGACCAGACCCGCGGATAGCCCCAGGTCGACCATGCGAAGCATGAGGAACGAGTCGGCGGAGGCGCCGAGCGTGAAGAGGGCGACGAGCGCGAGGTACCCGCGAAGACGCGCGGGGAGCGCCGCGGCGGGTGCGCTGGGGGCGGCAGCAGGCAGCGGCTTCTCGGACGCGGACTCGCGAACACGCGTGACCGTGAGGAGCGCGAGAAGGCCGGGGACGATCGTGAGCGCGAAGACCGTCCGGAGAGAGAGCCCCAGCCCGCGTACCAGCATGAAGGCGACGAGCGGCCCGACGACGGCGCCGATGTTGTCCATCATCTGGTGGAAGCCGAACGCGTAGCCGCGATGCGCGCTGTCGACCGAGTGCGCGAGCAGCGCGTCTCGTGGCGCGGAGCGAAGCCCCTTGCCGATGCGATCCGTCGTCCGGATCGCCACGACCTGCCAGGCGCTCCCGGCGAGCGAGAGGAGCGGCCGCGCGATCGTGGCGAGCCCGTAGCCGACGACGACGAACGGCTTTCGCGCGCGTCCGTCGCTCGCGCGCCCCGTGAGCCATTTGACGAGCGCGCTGACGCTCTCCGCCGTCCCCTCCATGATGCCGAGCGACTGCGCCCCCGCGCCGATCGACCGGAGGAACGCCGGCAGCAGCGGGTACGCCATCTCGGTGGCGACGTCGGTGAAGAGCGACACCCAGCCGAGTGTCTTGACGACGATCGGCAATCGAAACGGAGCGCCGACCTCACCGGGCTCCGCTCTTCGCCGGTCGCTCACTTGATCTGGAGGCTCCCGAGGATTCGCTCGCAGGTCGGCTCGACGCTCTCGAACGCGACGACCGGCGCGCTGCACGTGAGCTCGTACCCCTGCCCCTTCGCCGCGACGGCGTACTCGACGAACCGGGACACGACCGCGCCCCCCGCGATCATGCGCCCCTCGCGCTTCAACCCATCGGGCTGGCTCTCCGACTCCCACGCCTCCTCATCCACGACGACACCGCTCCGCGTCCGTCGCTCCAGCGCCTTGAAGTACGCGGCCGAGTCCCCGGCGAAGCTCGACACGACGAGGCGCACGCTAGGCGTCTCCCCGGTGGCCGAGGCCGGCCCCTTCCAGAGCGTCCCCTTGGCGTCGGTCGCGTTCTGCCAATCGGTGGGCACGGCGAAGCTCCACCTGTCTCCGGTGACGGTGCGCGTCGGCGACTCGACCTCGGGCGCGCTCGGCACCGAAGTGCGACCGCGCAGGTTGCCGACCGGTGCCATCACCGGGTCGGTCGAGTGCCCCATCCCCGCGTGGTCGGACAGCGGGTCGGTCACGCTCGTGAGCGCGGAGCCTCCGTCCGTCTTCGCCTGCGTCGCCCCCGCGACCACCTGAACGCCGCTCCCATCCGGCACGAGCAGCCATGCGACGAGCACCATCGCGCCTGCGCCGAGGACGATGCTCCAGTTGCGGCTGAGACCTCCGCTCTTTCGCACCCGTCGACGCACGCGCCGTGTCGACGCGCGCTGCGTATCGTCGGACGCCCGCCACTCCTTGGCGTCCTCCTGCCTCGCGAGCGCCTGCGCGGGCGGCGCTTCGGGCATCTCTTCGACGGGCGTCGTCAGATCGTCGTAGAGCTGTTTCTTCTCCGGATCGCTGAGGACCTGGTACGCGGCGTTGGCCCGCTTGAAGCGGAGCGCGGCCTTCGCATCGCCGATGTTCCGGTCCGGGTGATTCCTCGCAGCGATCTTGCGGAACGCGAGTCGAATCTCCTCGTCGGTAGCTTCGCGAGGGAGCTCGAGGACCGCGTAGAGGTCACGCCGGTTCTCGTCTTCGTCGGTGTCGTGCTGCTGCTCCTCGGACACGGCTTCGTGCAGAAGGATAGCCCCGCGCAGCGCGAGCGTACATGTCGTATCGGTACGGTCCGGGTGGGGCAGACCGCCGCGGGCCCCTGATTCACGCCGCGGCGGAGGCCGACTTCGCGAGCCCGACCAGCTTCTCGCTGACGTCCCAGAGGCGCTCGGGCGCCCCTTCCTCCAGCGCAAAACGCGATGGCTTCGCTTCCGCGCATTTGTCGAAGTACTTCCCCGTGATCCCTTCGACCTCGGGCGAGGAGCTCAGCCAAACCTGAGTCTTGGCGCCGTCTTCCGTGGTCGAGAGGAACGGCTTGCCGAGCTTCACGAGCACGCTCAGAAAGCCCCCATAGGTCTGCCCGAAGCCCGAGGCGATGACGCCGGGGTGGAGGCAGTTGGCGGTCACCCCCGTCCCTTCCAGGCGCCGGGCGAGCTCGCGCGTGAAGAGGATGTTGCACAGCTTCGACTGCGAGTACGCCTTCATGGCCCCGTACCCGTTCGCGAGCTGCAGGTCGTCCCAGTGCATGCGCCCGCTGCGGTGCGCGGTGCTCGACACCGTGACCACGCGCGCGCCCGGCGTCTTCTTGAGCACGTCGAGCAGCAGGTTGGTGAGCAGGAACGGCGCGAGGTGATTGACCGCGAACGTCTCCTCGATGCCGTCGACCGTCGTCCGGCGCGACGGCACGATGAGCCCGGCGTTGTTGAGCAGCACGTCGAGGCGCGTGTGCTTCGCGAGAAAGTCCTTGGCGACGCGACGCACGTCGGCGAGCGAGCCGAGGTCGCCCTGGATCAGCTCCACGTTCTTCGCGCCCGCCTTCTCGATCTCCGCGATCGCGGCGCGCGCCTTCTCCTCGCTGCGGCACACGAGGACGAGCTTCGCGCCCATCCTGCCGAGCGCGATGGCCGATGCCTTCCCGATGCCCTGGTTGGCACCCGTGATGAGGACCGTCTTGCCGTTCATGTTGGGCATGGTGACACCTTCCGACGCCCTTGGATGCGGCTTCCTTGGGAGACGTTGCGATGCGTCAGGCGTTCGAAGCGCGTATCGTCGGCCGCATGAGCGGACTGGGGAACGACGCGGGGCAGAGGGCGCACGGAGCGGCACAAATGTCGGTTCCGCAGAGCGACACGCACGAGAGCGCGGCGCTGTCGCCGGACGCGGTCGTCTTCGGCATCTTGCTGGGGGCCGTGGTCTACGTCCTCTTGAGATACGTGCTCTCCGGCTTCTTCACCGTCGACCAGAACGAGCGCGCGGTGAAGACGTCGTTCGGCCGGGCGCAGCGCATCAGCGGCACCACGCTCGACACCGCGATCGCGCAGAAGCTCACCCCCGAAGAGCGCGACCGCTACGCGTACCCGCAGCTCCAGGTCATCCCGCCCGGTGGCCCGTACTTCCGCTTCCCGTGGGAGCGCGTGCGGAAGGTCTCGATCGCGACCGAGACCATGAACATGGCGTACGACATCGAGCTCCCGACCGCGAACCAGAACGGGCAGCTCCTCGAAGCCATCACCAAGGACCACCTGAACACCGGGCTCACCGGGCAAGTGCGTTTCCGCGTCTCGGAGCAGAACCTCTACGCGTACCTGTTCGGCATCAAGCGCCCCATCATCCACGTGATGGCGTACTTCGTCTCGATCCTGCGCGAGCGCATCGCGAACTTCTCCGCGCCGCTGAAGCCCGGCGAAGTGGACGACCCGAGCGCCGCGAAGGTCGTCGGCATCTCGATCAACGATCTGCGCAAGAACCTCCGCGACCTCAACGACCACATGGAGCGCGAGTGCGGTGCGTCCGCCGCGCGGTACGGCATCTCGCTCGACGCTTCGCTCATCACCAGCATCGACCCCCCTCCCGACGTGGAGGCCGCGCTCGCCGCCATCAACACGGCGCACAACCACGTGTCGTCGGAGATCAGCCTGGCGCAGGCGTCGGCCGATCAGCGCATCGTGCAGAGCCGGCGCGCGGTGGAGATCGCGACGCTCAGCGCGCAGGCCGAAGTGGAGCCGCTCACGCAGCTCACCAACCAGCTCCGCGAGCTCCGCACGCACGGCCCCGGCGCGCTCGTCGCGTACGTGCGCAACGTCAGGCTGTCGCTCTACCAGAAGACCAAGCGCGCGATCGTCCGGGTGGCGCCATGATCTTCTTCGTCGCCATCGCCACGTTCTTCTTCCTGTTCATCACCGGCTTCTTCGTCCGCGTCTTCGCCCGCCTCTTCGGCCTGTACGTCGTCATCCAGGAAGGGACCGCGCGCGTCTACGTGCTCTTCGGCAAGGTGCTCGGCGTCATCAAGGAGCCCGGTCTCCACTCGCCGCTCGCCCGCTTCGGCCCCTCGGCGCTCGTCGTGAACTGGCTCGGCAAGTCGTACACGGTCGATCAACGGCTCGACCAGGAGTACCTCCGCAGCCAGCCGGTGAACTCCGAGGAGGGGGCGCCGATGGGGATCGGGCTCTGGTACGAGATGCACATCAGCGATCCGGTCGCGTACATCTTCAAGAACGCCGACCCGCGCGGCAGCCTCCGCGCGAACGTGAGCAACGCCGCCGTCCGCTGCCTGTCGAACCTCGCGCTCACCGAGATGCTCGAATCGCGCCACGCGATGAGCCACTCGGTGCGCACGGAGGTGTCTCCGCAGAGCGAGGAGTGGGGCTACATGCTCGGCTCGGTCTACATCCGCAAGGTGCATTTCCGCGACGTGGAGATGATGCGGCAGATCGAAGGCAAGGTCGTCAATCGACTGCGCCAGGTGACCGCCGCGATCCAGCAGGACGGGACGAACCAGGTGAACATCATCCGCACGACGGCGGAGCGGCAGGCGGCGATCGAGTTCGCCAAGGCCACCGCGCTTCGCCCGCGAATCGTCGGCGACGCGCTCAGCCAGGTGGCGAGCGATCCGGAGATCGCCGGCGCGCTGTTCGAAGTGCTCGAGGTGTCGCGGCTGCTCGACTCGGGGGCCGAGATCACGCTCGTGCCGAGCGACGCGAGCGACACGCTCAGTTCGCTCGTGGCTGCGGTGGCGCCGCGCGCGGCACCTCCACGGACCTGACTCTCTTCAGTCGCCCTCGTCCTCGGCGTCGCCGTTGCCCGCCTCTTCGCCCGCGTGCTCGAGAGCCGCGCGAATGAGGCTGCTCACGTGCTCGTCCGCCAGCGAATAGAAGATGTGCTTGCCGGTCCGCCTGCGCGCGACGATGCGCTCGGCGCGCAGCGTGCGGAGTTGCTGCGAGACCGTGGAGAGTCCGACGCCCGACGCCAGGGCGAGCTCGGTCACGCACCACTCGCCGTCGGAGAGGCGGTCGAGGATCTTGAGGCGCGCGACGTCGCCCGCTGCACGAAAGAGAGACGCGGCGCGCTCGAACGCTTCGCTCGTGAGCTGCTTGCGCTTGAGGCTGCGGCGCGCGTGCTCGTCGGGACCGCACGTCGCGGTCTCGGGTTTCGCGTTCTTCGACTTCTCGATCGGTCGACGTTCCATCGGCCTCACTTATGTACTCGATCGCATCGCAGTTGCGCGCGCTCGCAGATCGAGTAACAGACGAAGACCGACGAGCGCAAAACCGTTGATATCACTTCACATAATGAATCGATCAATTGAGCGAGTGATGAAATGAGAGCCCTCGATTCGCGCTTTCTGTCGCGCCTGAGTGGCGTCGCGCTCGTCCTCGGCGCGCTCGCTCTCGCCGAGGACGCGCGTGCCCAGGTCGCCCCGGTCTCGCAGACGACGCCGCCCGTGGTCGTCGCGCACGTCGATGCCGTCTATCCGACGTCCGCGCTCGCGGAGCGGAAGCACGCCGACGTGATGCTCGCCGTGACGGTCGACGCGGACGGCCACGTCTCGAAGATCGACGTCCTGCAGTCGGCGGCGCCGGACCTCGACGAGGCGGCCATCGTCTCGGCACGACAGTGGACGTTCCGCCCGGCGCTCCGCGACGGGAAACCGGTCGCGAGCCGCATCCGGATTCCGTTCCACTTCGCCCCGCCGGCGCCCGCGCCCGAGGTCGTCGAGACGTCGAAGCCGAACCAGCTCGACGAGCAACAAGCGACCCAGCAGGCCACGTCCCCGAACCAACCTCCCGCCCCGGGCGCGGCGACGAAGGACGAAGCGGCCGAAGACGTGACGGTCCGCGGCCACATCCAGGCCCGCTCCCACGGCACCTCCGACTACCAGGTCGAAGTCGGCGAGCTGCAAGCGGTCCCGCGCACCAACGCCTCCGACGCGCTCAAGCTCGCGCCCGGGTTCCTCCTCACGAACGAAGGGGGGTCGGGTCACGCCGAGCAGGTCTTCATGCGCGGGTTCGACGCGAAGGAAGGGCAGGACCTCGAGTTCTCCGTCGACGGCGTCCCGATCAACGACGCGGGCAACTACCACGGCAACGGCTACGCAGACACGCACTTCATCATCCCCGAGCTCATACATTCCGTGCGCGTGCTCGAGGGTCCGTACGCGCCGCAGCAAGGGGACTTCGCGGTCGCCGGGAGCGCCGACTACCAGCTCGGCCTCGACCGCCGCGGGCTCACGACCCAGTACGAGACGGGGATGTACGGCACCCAGCGCCTTCTCCTCCTGTGGGGACCGAGCGACGGTCCCACGGGGACGTTCGGAGGCGCCGAGTACTACACGACCAACGGCTTCGGGACGAACCGGCAGGCCAAGCGCGGGACGGCGATGGGGCAGTACGAGATCGCGCTGCCGGGTAAGGCGACGCTTCGACTCAACGCGACGGCGTACGCCACCGAGTACAACTCCGCCGGCGTCGTTCGCGAAGACGACTACGAGTCGGGGCGGGTCGGCTTCTACGGCACCGAGGATCCGAACCAGGTCGGCAACACGTCGACCCGCGTGTCGGTGTCGGCGACGTACGAGAACCACTACCGGACGCTCGACGTGCTGCAGCAGTTCTTCGTCATCGACCGGACGATGCGCCTCTTGGAGGACTGGACCGGGTACCTCAGCGACGTGCAGCTCCCCACGCAGTCGCCCCACTCGCAACGCGGCGACATGGCCGACTTCCACTTCAGCGAGGTGACCCTCGGCGGGCGCGGCTTCGCGCGATGGCACGGCGAGGCCTTCGGGCTCCGGCAAGAGCTCGAGGGGGGGTACTTCACGCGGATCGATCAGACCACCTCGACGCAGTACCGCGACATGGCGGCGAACGGCGCCCCGTACCTCACCGACGCGGACCTCACGTCCACGCTCGCCGACGTCGGCACCTACGTCGATGCCAACGTGCGCTTCGCGCGCTGGCTCACGCTGCACGGGGGCGTGCGCGCCGACATGTTCATGTTCGACGTGCTCAACAACTGCGCCGTCAACGCGAACGAGGGGGTCGACAGCCCGTCCAAGCAGTACCTCCAGGTCGACCAGCCGTGCCTCAGTCAGCTCGAGCACGGGGTGTATCGCGAACCGGTCGGACGCTCGACGACGGCGGCGGGGGCGGTCATGCCGCGCGCGACGGTGGGCTTCGGCCCCTTCGATCACTTCGAGTTCACCGTCAGCGCGGGCAACGGCGTGCGCTCCGTGGACCCGAGCTACGTCGCGCAGGGGCTGCTCACGCCGTTCGTGAACGTGCAGTCGCGCGACTTCGGAGGCTCGTACTCCAACCAGTTCGGCACGACGGCGTTCTCCGCGAAGTCGGTCTTCTTCGAGACGCACGCCGATCAGGATCTCCTCTTCGACCCGACCGCGGGGCGCAACACGCTCTCCACCGGCTCCACGCGCACCGGCTGGTCCGGCTCCACGCGCGCGCTGGGGACGTTCTTCGACGTCTCGGCGAACGCGACGCTCGTGAAGGCGGTGTTCGACGACACGCACCTGCTCGTCCCGTACGTCCCCGATCTCGTTCTCCGCGCCGACGCGGCGCTCTTCCACGACCTCCCCTTTCGCATCGACGGCAAACCGATGCGCGGCACGATCGGCTACGGCGTGAACTACGTCGGCCGCCGGCCGCTCCCGTACAGCGAGGTGAGCGACATCTATTTCATCTCGGACGCCTCCGCGGCCGTGGCCTGGAGCGCTTTCACCGTCCGCCTCGCCGCGACGAACCTGTTCAACGCCAAGTACAAGCTCGGCGAATACAACTACGCCTCCGACTTTCACTCCCAGGCCGCGCCGACGCTCGCGCCGGAGCGCTCGTTCACGGCGGGGGCGCCGCAGATCATCATGCTCTCGCTCGCCGTCACGCTGGGAGGTGCGTCGTGAGGAAGCTCGCGCTCGCGGGGCTCCTGGGCTTGGCCACGCTCGCCTCGGCGTCGTGCACCGGAACGACGGGCGACGAGCTCATCACGTTCCCGGCGTACGCCGCCGGCGCCCGCGGGGCGGGACAGCCGTTCTCCGTCAACGGGTACACGATCCAGCTGACGATGGCGCAGATGTACATCGGCGCGGTCTACGTGGACGAAGCGCCGCTCTCGACCGGCGCCGAGTCCCCCATCTGCACCAACCCCGGCGTCTACGCCGCGCAGGTCCCCGGCGGCGTCGAGGTGAACCTCCTCTCGACCGCGCCGCAGCCGTTCTCCGTGCAGGGGAACGGGACCGCCGACGTGGGGCAGAGCTGGGAGCTGTGGCTCGTGGACGGCGACGTGAACGCGCCGAGCAACACGACCTCGACGTCACCGAACATCGTAGACCTTCAGGGGACCGCGACGCGCGAGTCGGACGGGACGGCGTTCACGTGGGCGGCCACGGTGAACATCAACCAGAGCAATCGCGGGATCCCGGTGAGCGATCCGGCGCAGCCGGGGCTGAACCCGATCTGCAAGCAGCGCGTACTCGAGGAGGGGGGGATCGATCAGCCGCTCTTCGAGGACGGGCGGCTGCTCGTGACGATCGACCCGCGCGGATGGTTCAACACGCCGATCGACTTCTCGACGCTCCCCAACGTCGCGACCGACGAGTGCGAGATCGACAACGCATCGATCTACGGCAACGCCGAGTACTGCATCCCGGACACGAGCTTCGGGACGGGCCTCGGCGCGACCCAGGGGGCGGCGCTCTACGACGGCATCTATACCGGCGGGCCTGCCGCCTACACGCTCACGTTCACGAAGGCACCTTGAGGGGAGTCGCGATGCTGCGCGCACGCATTTCACGGTTCGCTCTCGGGAGCGCGCTCGCCGCCATGCTCGCGGTCGGAGTGCTCGACACCGCCTGCACGGTCTCGGCGTCCACCAACAACTCGGGCGGAGGCACCGTCTACCCGCCCCCCGCCGCCGCGCCGATCGAGGACGGCAACGGACACACGCTGAAGACCTTCGGCGCGGTGACCGATCCGGGGGCCGGCGGCTTCCTGATCACGATCTCCGGCGAGGTGAACGCGCTCACCGGCTACCCGTACCCGCCGTTCGATCCGAGCCAGACCTGGATGGTCGACGGCTGGAACTGGCGGATCGACAAGTACATCGTGGTGCTCGACAAGATCACGCTGTGGTCGAACCCCAACCAGAGCGCGACCGACCAGTCGCAGCACGGCCCGGCCGTCGCGCAGGCGAACGGTCCGTTCGTCGTCGATCTGCACAAGGGGGGACCCGTCGCGGGCGTAGGGGGCGCGGGTGAGGAAGCGCTCCCCATCGCGACCATCACCAGTCAGAACTTGAACGGCAACGCTTCGTTCGACCCCTCGACGGCGTACGGCTTCGGGTTCAGCACGGTGCCGGCGCCCGGCGACGGCAGCGCCATCAACGTGAACCTCGATGCGACCGAAGAGGCCGACTACCAGTACATGGTGAAGGGGGGTTACAGCGTCTACTACTACGGCACGGCGACCTGGGCCGGCGACGCGAGCGGCGGCCAAGCCGGCTTCGCCGCGTGCACGCAGACGAGCACGAACGTGAGCTCGAGCGAGGACGCGGGGACGAGCGCGGACGGCGGCGCGGTCGACGGGGGAGCGTCGTTCGGCAGCTACGACTTCACCAAGCTGCCGCGCACGATGAAGTTCCAGCTCGGGTTCTCGACGCCGACGAACTACGTCAACTGCGTCAACTACACGGTCAGCGAAGAGGAGAACCAGACCGTCCGCGGCGTGCAGACCTCGACGAGCCAGAGCGTGACCGCGCAGGTGACCGTCCACATGGACCACCCGTTCTGGGAGAGCTTCGAAGAAGACACGCCCGTGCACTGGGACCAGATCGCCGCGCAGTACATCGGGGTCGCGAACCCGGTGGCGCACACGGAGGACCTGAAGGGTGTCCCCTTCAGCCCGTTCACGGACAGGAACGGAAACGTCATGCCGTGGCGCGACTGCGAGCCGACCTACTACACGCCACCGGGCAACGGAGCGATGTCGTTCAGCACGCTGAGCGTGCCGCAGAACCCGAACGGGGTGTGCACCGGAGAGAGCGGACAGGCCACCTCGAGCGACGACTGCCCGGCGATCCGCGACTACTACGACTTCATTCGGTACACGCAGTCGACGCAGGGGCACCTGAACTCGCAGGGGCTCTGCTTCATCGACCGGCAGTTCCCGGCGCCGTCCGGCGGATCGTGAGCGCGGAGAGCAGCGGAATCGGGGAGCGTCGCCGCTGGCCGCGGCGTTGACGTGCGCGAGCCCGTGGACGGCAGATTTCTTCCGAGATGACGCTCCCCTCGCCCATCTCGCCGGCCGCCTGAGCCCGTTCACGGGCTCCGCAATGCCGCCCACGGGTTCCGAGAGCCCGCCCACGGGTTCCGAGAGCCCGTCCACGGGCTACGTTAGCCCGTCCATGGGCTACGTTAGCCCGTCCACGGGTTCCGAGAGCCCGTCCACGGGCTACGTTAGCCCGTCCACGGGCTACGTTAGCCCGTCCACGGGTTCCGAGAGCCCGTCCACGGGCTGAGTTAGCCCGTCCACGGGTTCCGCGGTCCCCTCCACGGGCTGAGTTAGCCCGTCCACGGGTTCCGCGATCCCCTCCACGGGCTGAGTTAGCCCGTCCACGGGTTCCGCGATCCCGTCCACGGGCTCCGCGAATCCGCCCGCCCTACTGGCGGTCGTCGAGCGGGTCCACCTTGCCGTGCGTCGGCGCAGGCGCCGGCGCCGTGTGCACCGGAGGGGGCGCTGGCGCACCTGAGGTCGCAGGGGGCGGCGCGGAGGACGTGGTCACGCGCTTCGCCGTGCGCGAAGCCGCCGCATACGTCGCCACGTGCGGTGCGGATGGAGCGACGTGAGCGGGGCTCGGTTGTGTAGCCACGGCGGGCGCGGGCGCGCTCGGTGCTGCGACCGCGGGGGCCGTCGCGGCAGCGTTCATCGCGACCTGCGTTTGCGGCGGGGCAATGTTCGCCGCGCCGATCGCGACCGGCGCGCTCGCCGCCTGCGCCGTCTCGCTCGCGCGCGGCGCTCGCGCGAACGCGACGAACCCGATCACCGCCACGGCAACTCCCGCTGCAGCCCACGTCTTCCCCATGCGCGACTTCGCAGCGACGCTCGGTCGCGCCGACGGCACGCGGGCCTCAGGAGGGACGGAGATCTGCGACGCGCCCGTGCTCCCGAGCGAGAACACCGCATGGCTCCCGGTCGTCATCGACAGAGGGCCCGAGCGATTCGACTGCGCGGCAGCAGCGGCGGCGGGCTCGAGGACCGCGCCGATCTGCGCCCTCACCTGCGCCGCGAAAGGCGACTCCACCGCTTCGAGGAGCGCGCCCGCGAGCTCGGCCACGTTCTGCACGCGCTGCTCCTTGTCGCGCGTCAGACAGCGGAGGATCAGCGCCTCGACGCCCTGCGGGATCGACGGCTCGAGCAAGGTGGGGCGAGGAGGGGGCGATCCGCCGGCGATCGCCATGAACGTCTGCGTCACCTGCGGGAAGTCGTACGGCGGACGCCCGGTGAGCGCCTGGTACAGGATGGCTCCGATCGACCAGACGTCGGCGCGCGCGTCGATCGCGCCGCCGTTCAGCTGCTCGGGCGACATGTACTTCGGCGAGCCGAGCATCATGCCCGTCTTGGTGAGCTCCCCGACGTCCTCTTCTTTCGTCGTCCACTTCGAGATCCCGAAATCGAGGACCTTCACGAGCTCGGTGCCGTCTTGGCGCCTCGTGATGAAGATGTTCGCCGGCTTGAGATCGCGGTGAACGATCCCGTGCGCGTGCGCCTCCGCGAGGCCGTCGCAGATCTGGACGACGTACTCCACGGCCTGCGAGAGCGAGAGCTTCGCGCCGTCGCGGAGGGAGCGCCGAAGGTCCGTCCCTTCGAGGTACTCCATGACCATGAAGGGGACCTTGCCCTCCCAGATCCCGACGTCGTGCACGCGCGCGATGTGCTCGTTCCGGAGCTTGGCGCACACACGCGCTTCGAGCGCGAAGCGCGCCCGGAAGTCGTGGCCAACCTCTTCGTCCTTCACCTCGAGGAACTTGAGCGCGACGCGCTCCTCCAGGTGAATGTGCACCGCCGATGCGACCACGCCCATGCCCCCGCGACCGATGATGCGGTCGATACGGTGCTTGCCCTCGACGATCGTGCCCGCCGTCAGCGTGGCGAGCAGATCGCGGTGCCCGGCGTCGTCGTCCGGAACGACCTCCGCCGCATCTCGTCCTTCATGATTGGTAGGGTCTGCCATCGTTCTCCCGAGCGTACAGAATGTCTGCGCGAAGCGGGCTTCGCCACTCGCTTTGGACGCACCAAGTCGGAGAGGTGCGCACCGAGGAAAAGCAGCGTTATCCGCCGTACGTGGCAGGCTACTCGACGCGCAATGACGCTCCGTGTTGCGAGCGACTCGCGTTCTCCCTACAAGCGACCACAGCATGGCCACCGCAAAGCGCACCCGCCGTACCGCGCCTCGCAAGAGACCGAGGCAGGACCGGTCGGAGGCCACCGTCGACGCGATCCTCGAAGCCGCCGCGCGCGAGTTCGCCAGCGAGGGGTACGAAGCGGCAACGACGAACAAGATCGCCGAGGCCGCCGGCACGAGCGTCGGCTCGCTCTACCAGTACTTCCCGAGCAAGGACGCGATCGCGGTCGAGCTCGCGCGCCGCTTCCGCGCGGGGCGAATCGCCTTCATCCGGACGCAGCTCGAAGCGGTGGGGTCGAAGCCGCTCGAGTCGGTCATCCGCGCGCTCTTCTCGTCGTTCCTCCACGCCGACGGGATCCGCCCCGAGCTGTACCGCGTGCTCATCGAGCAGGTGATGCGTACGAGCGCCGAGGAGCTCCGCGGATACGAAGAGAAGCTGGAATCGCTCGTCGCCGCTGCCCTCAAGCGCGTGCAACCACCGCCGCCGATCGATGACTACGATCTGGCGGCGTTCATGCTCGTACGACTCGTGCTCGCGCTCGTGCACTCGGCGAACGCCGATCGGCCGCGGTACAACACGCCCGCGCTGGCCAGCGAGCTGACGAAGCTCGTCGTCGCGTACCTGGGGCAACGGCCGTGAGCACCCGCTTCGCGCAGATCGAGCCGACGACGCGCTGCAACTTCACGTGCGGCTTCTGCGCGGGTCGCTCGATGCGCCAGGGGGATCTCCCGTGGGAGACGTTCGAGCGCTTCCTCGCGCAGAACGACGCGCTCGAGCACGTCGAGCTGCAGGGCGAGGGGGAGCCGCTGATGCACCCGCGGTTCTTCGACATGGTCGCGCGGTGCCGGGAGCGAGGCATCCGCGTGTCGCTCATCACGAACGGGAGCCTCCTGTCGCTGCATGCCGACGCCTTGATCGAAGCGGGGATCGAATCGCTGGACGTGTCGATGGAGTCGGCGCTCGATGCCGACTTCCAGAGCATCCGCGGCGGGAAGCTCGCGAAGGTGAAGGAGGGCCTGCGGCACCTCGTCACGCGACGGCGCGAGCTCGGACGCGACCGGCCCGTCGTGGGGCTGACGGTGACCGTGCTTCGCCGCACGCTCGGCGCGCTCGACGGCATCGTCGCCGTCTACCGCGAGCTCGGCCTCGACGGTGGCGTCTCGGTACAACCGCTCCAGCGCATGCACGGGTACACCGATCGCTACGACGACGCGATGCGCGCCGAGATCGTCGGCGACGACGCCTGGCGCAGCTACCTCGATCGCTGCGCCTCGCAGCTCGCGAGCGTGCGAAGGACGAGCGCCGTGCGCCGCTTCTACGACGACCTGTTCGAGCGCTGGCACCCCGACTACGGCACCTGCCCGTGGGTCGAGAGCGGCGCGTACGTGACCATCGACGGCGAGGTCCGCCCGTGCGCGTACCAGAAGCAGCCGGAGGACACGCTCGGTCGCACGTCGAACGACACGGACGACGCGAGCGCCATGCAGAAGAAGCGCTCGCTGCTCGCGAACACTCTCCGCTCGGGCACGCTGCCGGCCCCGTGCGCCGGGTGCCCGACCGGGACGCTCGCCGTCGCTCACGTCCAGGCGGCCCGGCGGAAGTTCGCGCCTCCGTGAGCGCGCACACGCTCGCGCTTCGCTTTCACCTCGGCCTGACGACGGCGCGGTTCTGCACGCTCGCCATGTAGGCCCCCTCCGCGCCGGGCTTCACCGCGCCGCGCTGCTCGAGCAGCATCACGCACCGGAGCGCGAGGTCGAACGAGCCGTAGCAATGGTCGACGATGATCGCGAGCTGCTTCAGCTGCTCGTCGCTCATCGCCTCGGGCTTCGAGATGTCGCGCGCATAGACAACGTCCGCCTCGAGCAGCTGCCGCAGCGCGGTCCTCGGGTCGCCGTTGATCACGGCCGGCGCGACCGGCCACGGCTTGATGTGCGTGAAGCAGTGCGGGAGGAACCCCTGCGCGCGCAGCTCGACGTCCACGTCGCCGAAGCTCGGCTGCCCGCGGTAGAGCGTCACGAACGACACCTCGGTGTGGATCGCGACGGCGTTCGCGAGCTTCGCTTTGCCCGAGCGAAAGACCGCGAGCTCGGCCCCCTGGACGTCGGTCTTCAGGAAGTCGATCTCCGCGACCTCCTCGATGTCGTCGAGGCGTCGCGTCGCGACGGGGACACGCGCCGTCACCTCGGCGAGCGGCACGAGCGCGGCGAAGAGGCGGAGCGTCGCGGGATCGGGCTCGAGCAGGCTCGTCATACCGGTGCCGGCGCACACGTGGAGGACACCCGGCGCTCCGTCGCCGACGACGTACGGGAAGTAGCGCTCGCTCGGCCCCTTGGTCGCATTCAGGCGCGCGAGCGCGTCCTCCTGGGGCTCGAAGCCGGTGACGCGGCACAGGCCCGACGCGAGCAGCGGGCGGTAAGGGGGCAGGCCGCCGTCGAGCGGGCTGGCGCCGACGTCGACCACCTCGGTGAGGCGACTCGGGGAGAGGATGTCGCGGAGGGGGGAGCTCATCGGGTCGTCGCGCGTGGGCTCGCCGTGGCCTCAGTCGAGCGTCAGAGGAGGGAGGTTGGTCACCTTGTTCCGCCGCACCCCCACGCGCGGGATGGGCGTCCCCATGGGCGTCAGCGTCGTACGGTCGCCGTCGATGTCGACCCGGAGGCCCCCCTTTCGAGTGAGCCCGTAGCCGACCGGCTCCTCGTCACCGCGGACGCGCAGTAGATCGACGAGGACACGCAGCTCCGCCCAGTCGTCCCCCTCGGCGTGCGCGTCGGCGTGGATCGGCGCGACCCCGAGGCAGGGGAAGAGCTCCGGTCTGTCTTCGCGCCCCTCGGGGAAGCGCACCCACTCGCACGCCAGCATGAGCGAGCCGGCGCTGATCCCGAACATCGGCTTCCCTGCGGCGGCGAGCGCGCGGATGGGCTTCACCATGTCCTTGTCATGAAGGATCTTCATCCCGTGATCCACGTCGCCCCCGGAGACGAACACGAGATCGCTCTTCTCCAGGAGCGCACGCGCGTCGCTCGCTGACGCGCGTGGCGACGCGAGCTTCGCCATCTTGAAGCGGGCCGTCGTCCCCGGGCACACCGCCGCGCGGATCATCGTGAAGAAGCCCGCGTTGTCGTTGCTCGCCACGCCGACGTAAGCCACGAGCGGCGCCTTCTTGGGGCCGAGCGCGGCGAGCGCCGACTTGAAGTGGCGGCGGAGCGCGAGGATGGCGCCCGGGCCGCCGCCGATGAGATCGATGTGGGTCTTCACGGCGCGAAACGCTAGAGCGATTTCGCGCTCGCGGCCAGTCGCTCACTTCTTGGCGATGGCGCGCTCGAAGACCGCCGGGGGCTGCGCGCCGGTCACGCGATGGCCGTTCACGAAGAACGTCGGGGTTCCCGTGACGGCGAGCGCGGTCGCGTCCGCGTTGTCGGCGTCGATCCGCGCGTCGAGCGAGGGGTCGTCCATGTCGCGGTCGAAGCGGGCCACGTCGAGCCCCAGGTCCCGCGCGACGCCGTCGAAGGCGGCGCGGTCGACGACGCCGGTGAGCGCGAAGAGGCGGTCGTGCATCGGCCAGAAGCGCCCCTGGGCATCGGCGGCGACCGCGGCCTTCGCCATGGCGCGGGCGTGATCGTGGAACGGCAGGGGGAGGTTCTTGAACACGACCCTCACGTCGCCCGGGTGCGCGTGCTCGACGGCGTGAAGGTTCGCCTCGGCGCGCGCGCAGAACGGGCACTCGTAGTCGGCGAACTCGACGATCGTGATCGGCGCCCACGCCGCGCCGCGCGAAGGGGCGCGGTCGACCGGCACGCTCTCGACCTTGTCCCCCACCTGCTGCGCGGCCTTCCCATCAGGCGGGCCGTTGCACTCGCCGCCGCCGCACCCCGGGCCATCCTCGTCCGCCGCAGGCGCGCCCGCCTTCTCGACGCCGGCCGCGACAGCGTGCGCGTAGACGTCCTCGGGTCGCACGCCGGTGTCGGTCAGCGCGCGCGCCGCCGCGAGGCGCTCGTCGATCACGGCGCGGAACTTCTCGACCGGCTGCGCGCCGACGACGCGCCGGCCGTTGATGAAGAACGACGGTGTGCCGCGGACGGCGAACCTGTCGGCGAGCGCCTCGGCCTGCACGAGCGACGTCGCCGCGACGCCGGCCTGGTCGGCGTTGAAGCGGTCGACGTCGAGCCCGATCTCCTTCGCTGCAGACACGATCGACGCGTCATCGAGCGGCCCGGCGAAGAGGCGCGCATGCATCGCCTCGAACGCCCCCTGTGCCGCGGCGGCGAGCGCCGCGATCGCGGCCGGGCGCGCGCGGTCGTGCATCGGCAGCGGCTTCTCCGCCACGACGACCCGCACCTGGTCGCCGTACGACGCGCGGATCTGCGCGATGGTGGCGTCGGCGCGACGGCAGAACGGGCACTGGTAGTCGGTGAAGGCGACGATCGTGACGGGAGCGCGCGCGTCGCCGAGCGACGGGAGCCCCTCCAGAGGGACGCGGTAGATCGTCTCCGCAAGGGCGACCCCCTTGGCGGCCGGAGCGCCCGCCGTGTTCGCGGCGACGGCAGAGGGGGACGGCGACGGGGCCGGGTCGCTGCCGGCAACGCCGTGCGAGCAAGCGGACGACGTCAAGACGAGACCGAGAACGATGGCGTTGCGCATGATGGACCTCTCCTGTGCGGCGCCCGCGGGGCGCCGAGAAAAGCGTGGCTAGCCGCGCTCGTGCACCCTGCACGCGCGCGCGAAGCTCGCGTTCAGCGGATCAGTGAAGCTCGGACGGGCCCGGCTCGGCGCTTTCGCACGACAGCGTCGACGACGACGCCGGTTCGAACGTGGCGAGGGGCGCGCCGCACGTCCCCTCTTCCGGGACGGGAGCCGCGGCCGGTGTGACCTTCGGGACAGGCGGGAGGGGCGCCACCGGCGTGACGCTCGCGGACGTGCGGTCGAGCGTGCAGGCGTTCTCTTCGGCCTCCTCGCACGTGTCGTGGCTGAAAGGCGCGCTCGCCATGACGACGTCCGCGGCCGCGCGCGCATCCGGCGCAATCTTCACCGGCACCGCTGCCGGCGGCGAAGTCCGCATCACGGCGACCACGCACGCCGCTGCGAGCGCGAACCCGCTCCACGCACGCGCCCTTGCGACCGACCGCTCGCGCCACTGATCGCGCGGGGGGCGCGCCGGCACGGCCACCGACACCCCTTCGTTCGCCGCAAGCAGCACCGCTTCGAGCGACGGCACGCCGCCCGCGGGGAGCGCACGCGCGCGGCGCTCGAAGAGCTCGCGCTCCACCGTTTCGTCGACTTCACGGAACGTCGCGCTCACGACCCACCTCCGACTCTTCGCACGCCTTCGCCTCGATACTCCTCGAGCGTCGCGCGCAGCACCTCTCGGGCGCGAAAGATCTCGATCTTCACCTTCGAAAGCGACCAGCCGAGCAGCGGCGCGATCTCGTCGTACGCCAGCCCGTGGTCGCAGCGGAGCAAGAGCGCGACGCGGCGCTCCTCGGGGAGCTGCGCGAGCGCATGGTCGACCACGAAGAGCGCCTCGCGATCGAGCAGCTCCGCTTCGGGCGAGCGCCCGCGTGCGTCGGCGACCCGTTCGTCGGGGGTCACCGAGTCGTCGATGATGCGCCGCCCACGCCCACGCGCTTTCCGCATCTCCATCGCGACGAAGCGCGCAACGCCAAACACCCACGGGACGAGGCGCGTCGTCGGCGGAAGCTCGTCGACCCGCTTGAAGGCGCGTACGAACGTCTCCTGCGTCGCGTCGGAGGCCAGCGTCGCGTCGCCGAGCAGGTCGCGCAGGAACCGGTGGATGCGCGGAGCGAGCGTTCCGTACAGCGACACGAGGGTCGCGCGGTCGCAGACGACGCGCGTCTCGGCGAGCGGCGCCTCGGAGGCGTCTTCCCTCGCCGTGATCCCCTCGGCATCGCCGAAGAACGCGCGCACGACCGACAGCTCTCCTGCGCCGGCGGACGGTTCGCCGAGGAGCGGTCGGATGCGCGGAAGAATCGCCACGTCTCTACCATGGCCGCTCGAGCGTCCGAGTTACAGCAGCCGCTGCTTTTTTTGGTCCAACCCGCGGAAATGAGCCGCTCAGCCGGGGGCGAGCCGCTTCTCGTAGACGTTGTCCTCCCAGTCGTTGTCCAGCTGGGCGAGGAGGACGAATCCGTTGCGCTCGTACAGGACGTGCGCCCTGGCAAAGCGCCGGGAGGAGTCGAGCCAGATGGCGTCGTAGCCCGCGTCACGGGCGAACCGCTCGGCGTGCTCGTAGAGCGCCTGGCCGAGCCCACGGCCGCGCTGATCGGAGCGGAGGTAGAGGCGTTTGAGCTCGCAGGTCCCCCCTTCCTTCGGCCGTATGGCGACCGTACCGACGATCTCGCCGCCGAGCTCCGCGACCCAGAGTCCCGCGCGTTCACCCGCGTAGCGCTCGTGGGCCTCGGCGAGGTCGCGCTCGAGCCCTCCGACGGCCGACGCGAACCCGTGCTCGGCGAGCACCTGGCTGACGAGAGGGAGGACGACGGCGTAGTCGTCCGGCTCGTAGCGGCGCAGCCTGAGACCCGTCACGTTCGCTCCCTTCACGGCCCCTCAGGCCCTCACGAAGTCGATGAACCCCTTGCGTGGCTCGGTCGCGACCAGGCGCACCCGTACGTGGTCGCCGACGTCGAGCCCTCGCTCGCCCGTGACCACGCGCCCCTCGGCCGGCGGCTGGAGGAGGCGCACGAACGTCCCCTTGTCGGCGACGCCGGTCACGATCGCGTCGAACTCCTCTCCGATGCGGTCCCCCAGGAAGACCGCGGCCGCCTGCTTGCGCGTCGTGCGCTCCACCTTGCGCGCGTCGTTCTCCTTCTGCGTGCAGTGCGCCGCGACGCCCGCCAGATCCTCGTTCGAGTAGGGGCAGGCCGTCTTCTCGAGGACCGCCTTCACGAGACGCTGCGTGACGAGATCGGCGAAGCGGCGGTTGGGGGCGGTGGAGTGGGTGTAGTCGACCACGGCGAGACCGAAGTGCCCGTCGTGCGGCTGGCCGGCGAGCTCGAGCGCGTACTCACCGGGCCCCATCAGCTTGACCACCGAGAGCGAGAGGTCGGCGAACGTGTCCGGAGCGGCCTGCTTTCGCCGATCGAGGAACTCGGAGAGCGCGCGCGAGCTGGGCTCGTCGGGGAGCACGTCGCCGCATTCGTGCGCGAGCGTCACGATGCGCGCCCAGCGCTCCGGTGACTTCACCACGCGGCGGATCGAAGAGACGCCGTGACCGTCGAGGAACTGCGCCATCGCGCCGTTCGCCGCGATCATGAAGTCCTCGATCAACGCGCGCGCACGGCTCTTCTTGGTGAGCTCGATGCTCGTCACCGTGCCGTCGCGTACGACCGCGCGCGCTTCGATCGTCTCGAGGTCGAGCGCGCCGTGCTCGTGCCGTAGCTTCTTCAGCGCCTGCGCGGCCGCGTCCTGGAGGCGGAGCTGCTCCTGCAACGGCGCGCTCGCCGCCACCTTGGACGGCGCGCTCCCGTGGTCCTCGAGCCAGGCGCCGACGCTGTCGTACGCCAGCTTCGCGTGGTTCCTCACGGCCGCGCGGTAGACGTCGTGGGCGCGCACGACCCCTTCGCGATCGATATCCATCTCGACGACGACGGCGAGCCTGTCGACCCCTTCCCCGAGCGACGTGTGGTCCGTCGACAGCGACTCCGGAAGCATCGGGAAGATGCGGGCACCGGTGTAGACGGTGCACGTGTTGTGCGACGCATACTGATCGACGGCGCTGTCGCGGTGGACGAGCGCATCGACGTCGGCGATTCCCACGCGAACGCGCACGAGATCGTGCGAGAGCCGCTCGGCGACTTCGATCTGATCGAGATCGCGCGAGTCGTCGTTGTCGATCGAGGACCACAAGAGCGAACGCAGATCGCGCACGCCGGGACCGCCGGGGGCCGCCGGACTTAGCCGCGCCGCTTCGCGTTGCGCGGCCGCGGGGAGATCGGGCAGAAACCCCGTCTCGATCATGACCAGGCGCGCGGCCTCCGCGAGATCGAACTGCTTCACCGACATCGATGATCTCCTTCGAGGCATGCTACCCGTCCGAACATGGCGAACGACACGTCTTCCTCTTCCCCCCTCCCCGGCGCGGCCCTCGGCCCCGACTGGGGAAAGGGGACACGCAGCGAGACCGAGAGGCGGTTCCTCCGGGGGCCGCGGCCGCGCGGCGTCGAGCTCGGGGAGGCGCTGAACATCTTCTGGCAGTGCATGCGGGGCTTCCGGGCGCTTCACTTCGTCGGCCCGTGCGTGACGGTTTTTGGCTCGGCGCGTTTTCGGGAGGGGCATCCGTACTACGAGCTCACGCGCGAGGTGGGGCGCGCGATCGCCCAGGCAGGGTTCACCGTGATGACCGGCGGCGGCCCCGGGTTGATGGAAGCGGCGAACCGCGGCGCCAAGGAGGCCGGGGGATATTCGGTCGGCTCGAACATCGAGCTCCCCGCCGAGCAGAAACCAAATCCGTACCTCGATCGGTGGATCGAGTTCCCATACTTCTTCGTTCGCAAGCTGATGCTCCTCAAATATTCGTATGCGTTCATCGCGATGCCTGGCGGCATCGGAACGCTGGACGAGATCTTCGAGACCGCCGTCCAGATCCAGACCGGAAAGATGAAAGGGTTCCCGCTCGTGCTTCTCGGCAAGAGCTACTGGGACCCGCTGGTGGAATACCTGCGCGACACGCTTCTCAGGCAGCAGACCATCGACGCCGAGGACATCGACCGGCTCATCGTGACCGACTCACCGCGCGAGGCGGTCGAGATGATCAGCGCGCGGGCGACCAAGGAGTTCGGGCTCGCGTACGAACCGCGGCTCAAACGCCGGTGGTACCTCGGCGAACGCTGAGGCGGCGCTCGAGGGCAGACTTGGTCGCCGACCATTCGTAGGCGAGCAGCGAATACATCGCCGTGTCGCGCACGCCGCCGTCGGCTGCAGGCATGTGCGCGGGGAGCACGCCGTCGAGGTGTGCGCCGAGTCGCTCGATCGCCAGACGCGAGCGGAGATTGCGCGCGTCGGTCTTGAGGTTCACGCGCCGCAGATTCCACGTCTCGAACGCGTGGACGAGCATGAGCAGCTTCGCCTCGGTGTTGATCGCGGTGCGCTGCGCGCTGGCGGCGAGCCAGGTCCCGCCGATCTCGGCGGCGTCGAAGTCTACGGTGGGTACGGGGGGCGTGCGCTCCGCGCGCCACGTCCAGTACTCGACGTTCAGGAATCGCGTGGTGCCGACGACGCGCGCGTGCGCGGCGTCGACCGTCGCGAACGGGAGCGCCACTCCTTGGTCGCGCTGCGCGAGCACGAGCTCCACGTAGGCGCGCATCGAAGCCTCGTCGCCCGGGACGTTCGTGAGCGCGTAGGTCGCGCGCGACTCGCTCGCGGCTTCGAGCAGCGGTCGCACGTGCGTCAGCTCGAGCGGCTCGAGCCACACGTGACTCCCGACGAGGACGACAGGTTCCAGAGCCTTCATCGCGGCGGATGGTAGCGGAACCCGGCGTCGCAGCGTCGTGAGGTAAGCGCGATTGTTCAGGCGCGCGGCGGCTCGGGCCGCTTGGACGCGAACTCGGGCAAACGGCGTCGAATGAGCCGCTCGATGTCGGCGAGGAGGCCTCGCTCGTCGCGGTCGCAGAAGGAGATCGCGCTTCCGGTCGCCCCCGCGCGGCCCGTGCGGCCGATGCGGTGGACGTAGCTCTCGGGCACGTCGGGGAGGTCGTAGTTGATGACGTGCGAGATGCCGTCGACGTCGATGCCGCGGGCGGCCACGTCGGTCGCCACGAGGATGCGCGTCGTCCCGGCGCGGAAGGCGCTGAGCGCGCGCTCGCGGGCGTTCTGCGATTTGTTGCCGTGGATGGCCACCGAGTCGATGCCCGACTTCTCGAGCTGCTCGGTGAGGCGGTTCGCGCCGTGCTTGGTCCGCGTGAAGACGATCGCGCGTTCGACCTTCCCCTCGCGAAGGACGCGCTCGAGCGCAGCGCGCTTGTCGAGCTTCGCGACGAAGAGCACCGACTGCTCCACGTTCACGGCGGTGGTGACCGCCGGCGTCACCGAGACGCGCACCGGGTCCTTGAGCAACCGAGCCGCGAGCGCCTCGATCGACTGGGGAATGGTGGCGGAGAAGAGGAGCGTCTGGCGTGCCGTGGGGACGGCCGCGATGACGCGCTTCACGTCGTGGATGAACCCCATGTCGAGCATGCGGTCCGCTTCGTCGAGGATGAAATACTCGACGCCGTCGAGCTTCACGACCCCCTGGTTCATCAGGTCGAGGAGGCGACCGGGCGTGGCGACGAGCATGTCGGGGGCCTGGCGGAGCGCGATCTCCTGGCGGTGCTGGCTCACGCCGCCGTAGACGACCGTGTGTCGGATCTTGAGGTGGCGACCGTAGGCGCTGATGCTCTCGCCGATCTGCGAGGCGAGCTCGCGCGTCGGCGTGAGGATGAGGACGCGAACGCGGCCCGACGGCCCCGGCGCCGAAGCGTGGAGGCGCTGGAGGAGCGGCAGCACGAACGCTGCCGTCTTACCGGTGCCGGTCTGCGCGCACGCGAGGATGTCGCGCGCCGCGATCACGTGGGGAATCACCTCGCGCTGCACGGGCGTCGGCACCGTGTACCCGTCCTCGAGCACGGCGCGCACGAGCGGCTGCAAGAGGCCCAAGAGGGAGAAGGGCGACGCTTCGACCGCCGCCGTCATCTCCGCCGTGATCGGCGTCGACGCGCGCACGGGCGCTGCGGCGGGGAGCGGGGCGCCGTCGTTGGACTGGCGCTGCTGGTTCTGATTCGAATTCGAGGAACGAACGGGGCGCCGGTTGGGGCGCGGACGGAAATGCATCAGGTCTTGGGTACTCTCTTGCGGCGACACTCGGCGTTGGACGCCGGCGTCTGTTTGGTTTGGCCGTTTCCTCGCTGCCGCGGGGTCGGAAGGGCGCGGCGCGACCTCTCTATCGGGTCGCGTCATCACGCCACAAGGCTGCGATCTTCTCGCAAGCCGGCATCGTGACGAGGATGTAAGTAGCGCGCCGCGGCGTGCCGCGCAAGGTGTGCACGGGCGGGCCACGCGAACGTCACGGCTTCGCGGCGCGCATTACGGCGCGAATGTGGCGGCGAATGGGGGGGACGTCGACCGCTCGACGTAGAACCGGAAAACCCGTGTGGCCCGTTCGGGTGACACGTCCCCCTTACCCCCTCCTGTTACAGGCTCTCCCCGATGCGCTTCCCGATCCTCGCGCCTTTGACGTTCGCCACCTTCGCCGCCGCGGCACCACTCGCCGCATGCGTGGCCCCCACTTCGGAGTCGACCGGTATGACCAGCTCGGCCATCACGCCGTTCCCCGAGACGTGCGGTTACGATCCGACCGATGCGAGCTCGCTGGCGAGCCTCATGGCGGCGCCCATCGCAAACGACGCCGACGCCGACACGCGCTTCCAGTGCCTTCAGCAGATCCTCATCGACCGCGGCGATCGTCGCGCCCCCTTCGCGACCCTCTATTCGATGACGACGGCGAACGTGATGGCCGCCGTCGCCGCGGGCAACCTGTTCCAGGACGGCGTGTGGGTCTCCCGCTACCTCGAAGCGTTCGCCGAGCTGTATCGCGCGTCCTTCTACAACTACGAGATCGGCCACCGCTCGCAGGTCCCCGACGCCTGGCTCATCGCGTTCGACACGGCCAAGAGCGGGAAGGAGCTCATCGCGCAGGACCTCGCGCTCGGGGTCAACGCGCACGTCGACCGCGACCTCGCCTACGCGCTCGTCTCCGTCGGTATCGGCGACACGCCGGCCGAGCGCGCGAGCCGCTACGCCGATCACACCGCCGTGAACGACGTCCTTCACGCCGAGCTACAGAGCGCGATCGCGAAGATCGCGGTGCTCTACGCCCCGGGCTTCGCCGAAGCGCCGGCCGATGTGATGCAGACGCTGGAGAACGTCTTCTTCGCAGGGCTCGTCGCCGGCCGGCAGGTTGCGTGGGACCACGCCGTGGAGCTGACCGACACGAGCGGCCTGGCGAACGATCTCGTCGAGGACGCGATCGGCGCCGAGTCGACCGCGCTCGCCGACGCGATCCTCGTGCCGGAGCTGAGCCCGGCGCTGATGGCGGAGCTGCGCGCGCTCGAAGGGAGCTGATGTCCCGCAAGGCGAGGTAGCGAAGGCTCCCGCCTCCCCTCTCTTCGACCCCTGCGCCCCCGTCAGGTCACCTACGAATGCGCCGCCCCATTCGCGCTCCCCGCGACACCGTTGGTCGCCGCGGGCGGCGTGGCCACCGGAGTCGTGGAGGACACCACCGCGTTCCCCGCCGTCTGCGCCGCCGCGTTCTTCTCCGCTAGCGCCGCCTTCGCCGCCGCCTTCTGGCGCTGCTTGCCGACCTTCCCGCTCGTCGGCAGCTCCCCGTTCTCGGTCTTCTTCTGGTTCGCCTTCTTCGTCGACACCGCCTTCTGCGCGATCACGCTCGCCGCGCCGAAGAAGCGCACGAGCGCCGGGTTCTGCGTTCCGACGGTGGCGTCCCCCTTCACCGCCAGCTCCAGCGCCGGCTGCATGCGCTGCATGGCGAAGTGGACGTCCTTCCACGCCATCGCCTCCTGGGTGCGCGTGTACTCGTCCCAGGTTTGATTCTTCACGTGCATCTGCGACCACTGGTTGGCCGCGTCGAAAGTCTGGAGCACCCACGGAAGAGGCGGCGCGGTCTTGCCGAAGACCTCGGCGTAGTCGGTGAAGCGCCGGAGCTCCTTGATCACGTCCGGGAGCGCCGTGAGCTGCGACCCCTTCGGGAGCAGGCCCCGGTACTCGGCCAGATCGGCCGGCGTGTACCCGCCTGGGGGCGTAGGGACCGTCTCGCCGGGCACCGGCGGGCTGATCGCGATCTGCGTCGGTGCGGGCGCCGCCGCGATGGCCGCGGGGACCGCCGGCGCTTCGGACGTAGTGGCGGGCGTGGCCGGCGCGGGCGCCGAATCGGTCGTGGACTTGGACGCAGTCTTCGTTTCGCGGATCTTTGCCATGACGAACCTCGTTTGCGGAATGGTGAGCGCGTGGAACGGCCGGATGACTGGCCCCGTGGAGCGAGCCGAGCGAAGGCGTCGGCGACCGGCTGCCCGCGCCCTTGAGCACGGAGCGGGCCAGGCTCGATCCTTCGCGATTTCCTGGCCGAGACGACGGGACAGCGCGCGGAAGCGGTTGCGAAGTGCGACAGCCGGTAGCAACGCGCGACTGTGCGGCGGGATCGTCGCCGCGCGCGCGTCCGAGCGTGTGTTCAGAAGACGATACGGCGAGCGAACGACTGTAACGATTCGTGAACAGGGTTTCCCGCAAGGGTGCCGACCCACGGTCGAAGGGTGCGCACTCATCCGGGAAGAGTGCTCACCCTTCCTCCAAGGATGCCCACCCACGCCGCAAGGGTACTCAGCCACGCGACGAGGCGAAGGAGCCTTGGTGGATGGGTGTGCCGCCTTGGTGGAAGGGGGGACACCCATGGTCGAAGGGTGCCCGGTCTTGGAGCATGGGTGCTCACCCTCGCGGGAAGGCGCGCCGCGCTTACGGCTGGCGAGCACCAGCCTCCCGCCCCTTCGATACGAGACGCCAGCGACGGGGAACGGAGCCACCGAGACGATTTCCGCCCCCTCCTTCATAAAGCGCCCCCCCTCCCCCCACTCACCATCTGAAAGGGAGGACCCATGCGCCCCTGCATCTTCATCCAAGCTTGCCTCGCCGCGACCGTCGCTTCGTTCATCTCCACCCACGCCTTCGCCGACGAGCCCGGAGCTCCCGCGCCCGCCGCGTCCGACGGCCCCCCCGCCGTCACGGTGACGCTTCGCGCGAGCGACGCCGGCACGCGCCTGGAACGGCGAACCCAGACGCAGACGTACGGAGGGCTGCCGTTCAAGGATGCCTCGCTGTTCGGCGTCGCGACGTGGGAGCCGGCGTGCGCGGCTCCGTGCGGGACGAAGCTCGATCCGCGGTTCGCCTACCGCGTCGCGGGAGAAGGGTTCGTACCGTCGGACGCGTTCGCGCTCCCGCTCGGGAGCCCGAGGCTCGGCGTGGATGCGAAGATGGGCTCCTCGGTCGAGCGCATGGGAGGCATCGCGCTGACGGGAGCGGGCGCCGCGGGGTTGCTCCTCGGCAGCGCAGCGCTCGTGGCGACTCCGATCCTCGATAGCCACGAGGTCGGCAGTCAGTCGTTCCGCACGGGCGTCTTCGCCGGCGGCGCGATCGTCGCGGGGGCCGGGGCGATCGCGCTGGTGTCCGGGTTGATGCTCTGGTTCCACAGCGACACGACGTACCGCGTGGAAGCGCAGGCCTCGTCGGTGTCCGCCTCCCGACCGCACATGACGGTCACCGGTCTCGTGTTCTGACCCGTGCGCACCACGGTCGTCGTGGCGGCGAGCTTCGCCGTCACTCTCGTCGCGGCGTTCGCGCCGCGCGTCGCGCGAGCATGCGCCGTCTGCGCGACGGCGGACACGACGCTCACCCCGCAGGGGCAAGAGCAACCGTTCGCAGGGCGCCTCCACGCATCGGTCGACGTGCGGGCCGGCGGCGTCGAAGCGGGCGGCATCCAGGTCGACGACCGACGCGCGGAGCTCGCTTTCGCCTACGCCCCGAGCGAGACGCTCTTGCTCACGCTCGGGGTCCCTGCGCTGTCGCGATCGATCGTGTCACCCGATGGCGCGACCGCGGACCGCACGAGCCTCGGCGACATCGAGCTCGGTCTTCACGTGGTGCGAACGCGTCACTTCGACGGCGGCCTCACGCAGCGCTTCGGTGTGTTCGTCGGGTTGAAGCTGCCGACGGCGCCGCGCGAAGCCGACGCCACGGGCGCCGTCCTGTCGTCGGTCCTGCAGCCGGGGTGCGGCTCGCTCGTCCCCGCAGGGGGCTTCGACTACGCCCTCCGGAGCGCGGTCTGGTCGGCGTACGGAAGCTTGTCGTTGTGGCTCCCGTTCGCCGTGCGCGCGGGGCCGCACGCGGGTGAGTCTCTCCGCGCGAGCGTGCGTGCGCAGTGGCAACCGACCCGCACGATCGCACTTCGCGCCGGGCCCAGCGCGCGCCTCGACGCGCCCGGCGAGCTCGCCTCCGGCACCGGCGACCCCAACTCGGGCGGCGTCGTGCTCTACGCCGCCGGCGCGATCGTCGTCACGCCGCTCACGGATCTCACGATCGAAGTTGGCGGCCTCTACCCGGCGCTGCAAGCGCTGAACGGCGAGCATCGCGAAGGGGCGATCGCTGCCGTGACCGTTGGCTGGGATTTCTAGCGGAGGCTCCGATGTTCAAGCGCTCGTTCCTCGTCTCGCTCGCGGTGCTCTTCGTCATGGCGCAGGCTCACGCGTCGGCCGACGGAGAGCGCCCCGCCCCTCCCCCTCCTGCCGCTCCGACCACCGTGCTCTACGCCTCGACCGGCGTCGGCTCCGTGCTCGACACGCCAGGCGGGGCCGCGCCGGCGGGCACGGTCTCGATCCGCCTCGCGCTCCCGCTCGCGCGCCTCTTCGCCCTCGAGCTGATGGGCACCACCGGGTACGCCATCGGTCGCGGCACCCCCGACGACTTCTGGGCGCGCCTCGCACTCGGCCTCCGCGTCGAGGACGGACTCCGCGCGATCCGCCCGTACGCCTCGTTCCGCCTCGTTCACCTCCACTTCGCGCCCGCCTCCATCTGGGAGGACCATCCCGGCGCGTCGATCGCCGGCTCGTCGATCGAAGGGCTGCAACATCGCTCCGGGATGGCGACGGCGATCGGCCTCTCGTGGGCGATCCCTCGCACGAGCATGCGCGCGATGGCGGAGCTCGAAGGTTCGTGGGTCCCCATCGGCAACGGACCGCAGTGGTTCGCGACGACCGAGCTGGGTCTCGGCTACGTGTTCTGAGCGCGCCGGGTCGAACGCTCAGCCGGAGAGCGCGTAGTCGAGCTCGTAGAAGTGCTTCCCCTCGACGATCTGGATATCCATCCGCCCGGAGAGCCCCTTCAGCTGATCGGTCCCCGAATCGGGCACCACGACGACGGAGAGCGAGCGCTCGCCGCGCGTCATGAGGCCGGTGTGCTGAAGAACGAACGTCCCGCGCTTGCCGTCGAGCGTCCCGGTGACGCGCTCGATGGCGACGTAGCCTGCCGAGCCATCGACGGCCGTGCGCGCGCCGATCATGTTCACGACGCTGATCGCGTCGAGCGCCCCGTGAAAGCGCTTGTCGAACCGAACGCGCGCGAGCGAGACGCCGTCGACGACGTCGTAAGGGGGCTCGGGGTGCATGGTGAGCTCGAACGGACCTTTGGCGATCGTCATGAAGCGAGTCGTAGCGGCACCACGAGCAGACGTCTCGCAGGAAGGCGAACGGATTCGCCGAGCCGCTGGATCGTCACGGCTTGCGCCCGAGGATGACGTCGATCCGGCGCAGATGGGTCGACGACGGGTACGCGGCCGAGAACCGTGCGGCGCGAGCGGTGGCATCGTCGTGTCGCCCGAGGCGGACGAGGGCGTCGATGGCGAGGACTTCGCGCTCCTGGGCGAGGAGGCCGTTCGGGTAGCGCCGGGCGTCATCGTCGCAGTCGGCGAGGGCGAGGGCGGGGTTGGTGGGGAGGGCGTCCTGGGCGTTCTGGAGGAGGGTGACCTCCGCGGGCGGAAGTGAGGTCGGGGCCGCGCTCGGGGTCGCGGTCGCGGTCGCGGTCGCGGTCGGGGTCGGGGTCGCGGTCGGGGTCGCGGTCGGGGTCGGGGTCGCGGCCGGGGTCGGGGTCGGGGTCGGGGTCGCGGTCGGGGTCGCGGTCGGGGTCGCGGTCGGGGTCGCGGTCGCGGCGATCGCAGTCGGCGTTGGACCGTCCTTCGGTGCGCGCGCCACGAAGTGTGTCGCTGTGAGCCCGAGGACCGTGACGACCGCTGCTCCAGCAACGACCTTCGCCATCGTCGCCCCAACGATCCCCTTCGCCGTCGCCGCCGCCACGACCGACCCCGCCCCGCCGCTCGCGCCCCCTCCGTGCCCCCCTCCCCCGCCGACGATCGGCCCCAGCTTCACCGCCAGCGCCGCCAGCTGCATCGCGCTCGGCACCTCTTCGCGCCCGGCGTCCGCGTGCAAGCGGGTCACGGCGTTCGCCACCTTCGTGCGCGCCGCGTGAAGCCGCGAGTACGCCGTCTGCAGCGGGCACCCCACGGCTTCGGCGATCTCGCTCATCGTCACCTGCTCGATCTCGTGCAGCACGAAGACGGCGCGCTTGTCGTCGTCGAGCTGCGACAGGATCGCATCGAGCTGTGCGCGTGCCTGGCTCCCCGCGAGCGCGTGGTGGGGGTCGTCCTTCGACTCCTGCTCGGGCGGCTCGTCGGTGACGATCTCGCGTCGATGCCCGGCGCGACGCCTGTAGTCCGACGCTACGCGCACGCACACGCCGTAGACCCACGTGCGCAGCGAGGAACGCCCTTCGAACTCCGGGAGCCTTCGGTGGATCACGACGAACACCTCCTGGCACACGTCCTCGACGTCGCGCTCCTCGACGCCGAGCCGCCGGAGCACGCGCCACGCGTACGCCGCGTGCTCGCGGAAGACGCTCGCGGTGTCGATCGCGGTGGGAGAGGTCTGGGTAGCCACGTCAGATCATCCGCGCCGTAGCGCGCCTCGATCGTGAGTGGGGGCTCCCCGTCGAGATTATGATCACGGCAGGACCACACCGAATCCGGCGTCCAGCGCAGCGGCAACGGGCGCTGACGTCTTCACGAACGGGACGATCACGGCGAGCCCGCCGCGCGCCGCGATGGGCCCGAGCAGCTTCACGCTCAACCGCGCTTCGAGCTCGCCTCCCGCGTAGAGCTGCGCCGCGTCGCCGCCCCCTTTCGTGTACCCGAGCTGCCCGGATGCACACACGTACGCCGTGAAGAGCGTGTCACGGTGACGCAGCGGACAGAGTCCGGCCCCCACGTAGCCGAGCGTGACTTGAGGGGCGCCGTTGGCGAAGTCGTCGAGCCAGAGCGCACCGTACCCCTCGAGAGGGATGAAGCCGGGTGGCTCCAGCAATCCGCCGACGTAGAACCCCGCCGCCGGATGCGGCAGAAACCCGAGACTCGCCGCGAGTGAGGCTCCGGCGTCCACGTGCCACGCGGGAGCATCGGGCGGAGGGGGCGCCTCGACGGGCACGTAGACGGGGACCGGCTTCTCGACGACGACGGTCGTCGGCTTCGGTGGCGGTGGCGCGGGAGCCGGGGCCGCGGGAGGCGGTGGAGGGGCCAGCGCCGCATCGGGATCGATCATCAGCGCGACCACCAGCACGAGGGGGTCGCGCATCGAGTCGCACGACGCCTCGTCGTGGGCCAGCGTGCGCGTCCCGAGCGTGGCCCCCTTCGCATCGCGGAGCACGAGGGTCGCGCGCCACCCGGGTTTCCCGTGGGCAGGCTCGATGCGCCCCTCGACCGACAGATCCGCCTGCGCCGCCGACACGAACACGGTGCGCCCGAGCCTCGTCTCCACACCGCGGGCGAGCTCCTGCGTCGAGACGCAAGCGTCGGCACCGGCGAGCCTGACCCAGCTGAGCGACGAGGTTCGCGGCGCGGGTACGTCTGCGGCACGCGCTCCGCGGGCGCTCGTCATCCCGAGGAGCGCCGCGATCACCGCGACGGAGCGACCGTGCTGCACCCCACGAGATCTACTACGGGACGTAGCAGGTCATGATCACATCGCCGTTCTCGGCGATGCAGCTGCAGGTGCTGACCCCTTCCCACGCTTGCACGCAGTCGCACGAAGCCGCTGCCCCTGGCGTGCACGAGCCAGGCAGCGAGATGCACGCGTAGCCGGAGCTCGGCCCGCCGTCGGGATTCACGGGGCCGCCCGTGAGGATCTGGCAGTACGACTGCGTCGGGTCGCACGCCTGGTCGCCGCACGCGAAGAGGCTGGGCCCACCATCGTCATAAGGGGGCGGCCAGGCATCGGGCGCCTCTGCGTCGTCGCATTCGCCCGTGGAGACGCAGGTCCAGTTGCCGTTCTCACACTCCGGCTGGGAGGACAAGGACACGCCCGTGCACCCGGTTTTCTGCGCGCACGCGAAGGGGGGGTAGCTCGAGCAGGCATCGGGCCCGGGGCCGCCATCTTCGATGCAGTCGACGCCGCCGTACTCGGGGCACTGCCACGTGCCATCCACGCACTCAGGCTCGGTGTACCCGCCGCCGCACGGCTCGCTGCAAGCGAACCCCGGCTGGGCGCCACAGCCGCCGCCGTCCGGCGAACCACCGTCGTCACCGGGACCGGGGCCCGAGTCCTCGCCCGGACCGGGGCCGCCGTCGGGCGACTCGCTGAACCCCCTTCCACACGCGGCCGACGCGAAGAGAAGCGGAAGCACCAGGGCGAGGGGGTAGATCGTTCGCATGCCTCCCCCTTCAGCACGGCGTGTGCCGCCGCATTTAGCCGAAATACGCCCAGTTCAGCCCGCGCGCGCGCGCCATGTTGCGCCACGCGCGACGGGCCAGTCGTGTTTGGCTCAGTGACGGACGGAAGCCGTGACCGTCGCGCCGGCGGCAGGCGCCTTTGCCGTTCCGGCCGCAGACTTCGCCTTCCGGCCGACAGGCGTACGCTTGCCGTTGGTGGCCCCACGGCGTCGCGCCGCGGGCTTCTGCTCGTGCTTGTCGAGCTCCACCAGGCGAGCACGAATCTTCGCGTCGATCGCGCGGAGGGTCCCGTCGACGCGCGTCAACACTTCGCGCTCGATCGCGGGCACGGTGAGGAGATCGCGAACCTCGCTCTGCAGCTGCGTCGTCCGGGTGGAGAGGAACCGCTTCCACCCCTTCCCCTCGCTCCGCACGAACGCGACGAGATCGCGCCCCGCGCCGGCCACTTCGTCCACGAACGCCGCGCCCGCATCGCGCGTTCGCCCGAAGAGCGCGTCCGTCTTCTTGGCGGCGTGCTGCCCCGTCTCCTGAATCTTCGAAACGACACTCTCCACGGTGGCCTCCTTGGTTGGATGCGCAGCGAATCTTCGCCGCGCCGTGTCGTATCGTGACACCTCGCGTCATAACGTCAAGGATCTGGCTTCTTTCTCGTCGTATCGGGCATCGCGCAGCGCGATGAAGCGGGGAGACGTAGGCTCCGTCCAACCGCCATGCGTCACTCCGTCTTGAAGGCTTTGCTTGTCGTCCTCGGCACCCTCCCTCCCGTCTTCGTGACCGCGCTCGCGCGGGCCGACGGCGCGCAACCGCTCCCCCCGCTCCCCACCGCGGCGACTCCCGCAGCCCCCGCCCTCCCCGCGCCGCCCGCGAGCCCTCCGGTCGCCGCACCCTCCGAGGAGGGGAGCGCGACGACGGAGGCGACCGCGACCCCAGCTGCGGGCCCGCCCCCGACGGCCCCAAGAAACGTTCGAGACGCGGACACGACGCTGACCTTCACACTTTGCAACGGCACCGACACCAAGAGCACGGTTCATCTCTCCACGGGATGCAGCGGCGTCTTTGGTCTGCGCGGCAGCGTCACGCGCGTCGATGGTGTCCCTGCCACCGAAGGGGCCGGCTTGATGTTCTCTGCCGACGGAGAGGACTACTGGCAGCGCCGCATCTTCAACACGCGTGACGAGTACCGCGTGGCGCTGGGCGGAGGCGCCGTCGGCCTCGAAGGTGCTCTGCTCGGCGCGTTCGCCTTCGGCTTTCGTGCGCCGGTGACGGAGCAGCAGGGTCCAGTCGTTCGCGCCGGTGCCTATGGATATCTTCTCGGCAACGACGCGTTCACATCCTCACTCATAGAGCTTCCACAACTCCAAGTTGGGTGGCAGTGGTCGCGCGGACACGCGGTCGTCGAGCTCGCGGGCACCACCGGCGTCGCTCTCACAGGCCGATACAGAGTCGGCGACGCGGAAGCGCGTGACATCGGACAGGGCTTCACGGTCGGCGCTCACGCTTCTTTCCAGATCCCTTGGCTGCGCGTGTCACTCGAAGCCGAGCGCCTCCCGACGCACGATGCGATCGCTCTGCCGGTGGATGTGGCTACGGGAACGCTCTGCGCCGTGGCGTCACCTCTCGCCATCTGCGCCGACGCGCGCATCACGCAAGCGCGCGCCTTCGTCGCCGGAGCCGAGCCTCTCGTGCGTGTCGGGTACGCCGGTTTGACGATTGGGCTGACCGGAGAGCAGTGAGCTGAGCTGTGTAGTCCACGGTGGCTGAGCTCGGCCGATCGTGCGCGGATGCCAGACTCATTTTTAAGAAATTGAACAAACGCCCTGGCAACGTTTTCGGGCGCGAGTAAGCTCCTGCTCGTCGTCGGATACATCGGAGTGTCCATCGAATTTCGTAGCGCCCAGTAGCGTCACGAGTCGACGACGCATGCATAGCGTCCGGCCTGGGGAAGCCACCGTCTCGACGACGGCAGGCGTGGGGATACCTGCGTGCTTGGTCCACATACGTCCACCGCCGGCGCGGTCGGACAGAACGGGTCACCGATGCGGCTTCGAGCCTCACCTTCGACGTGCACCGAGAGGCGCTCGCCATGAGCTCTCAACAAGCGCGGTCCGAGACCGAGCTCCTTCGCGAGCTCGGGAAGTACCACCTCATCGCCCAGCTTGCGCGCGGTGGGATGGGAGACGTGTACCTCGCGGCGGCTCAAGGCCCGGGTGGCTTCAACAAGCTGCTGGTGGTGAAGGAGCTCAAGGACGAGCTGTCCGAGGACGAGAGCTACGTCGCCATGTTCCTCGAGGAGGCCAGGCTCGCGGCGCGACTCATACATCCCAACATCGTGCAGACCAACGAGGTCGGCTCGGAAGGGAATCATCACTTCATGGTGATGGAGTACCTGGACGGCCGTTCGCTTCACCGCATCGACAAGCGCCTCGGACAGCCCGGCACCTTCACGGTCGGCGCGCACCTCCGCGTGATCGCGGACGCGCTCCTCGGGCTCCACCACGCGCACGAGCTCCGCGACTTCGACGGCGAGCCGCTCGACATCGTTCATCGCGACATGAGCCCGCTCAACGTCTTCGTGACGTTCGACGGACAGGTGAAGGTGCTCGACTTCGGGATCGCCAAGGCGGTGGACTCGTCCCTGAAGACCGAAACCGGCGTGCTCAAAGGGAGGGTCGCTTACATGGCGCCCGAGCACGCCTGGGGGACGAAGGTCGACCGGCGGGCCGACATCTACGCCGTCGGCGTGATGATATGGGAGGCTGCGGCACGTCGGCGGCTCTGGCCGGGGATGCCGGACGTCGAGATCCTCGCGCGCATCTTCCGCGAAGGGCCCCCTTCGCTCCGCTCGGTTCGCCCCGACGCGCCCGAGGAGCTCGACGCCATCTGTGCGCGCGCGATGGCCAAATACGCCGTCGACCGCTACCCCACGGCCGCCGATCTTCGCGACGACCTCGAAGCGCACCTCGCCCGCAGAAGCGACGCGATCACGGTGCGCGAGATCGGGACGCTCGTGAGCAACGCCTTCTCGGAGGAGCGCGCCAAGACGACGGCGCTCATCGAGAAGACGGTCTCGCGCCTGCGCGGAGGGCCACGCTCCGGCGTGATGCCGGCGTTCGACGCGGAAGTGGGCGCGCAGAGTGATCCGCACCTGGCCTACGACGAGTCGCGGAGCTTCTCGTCGCGGCGAGCACGCACGCCGACGCGCACGCCGACCGGTCTGGGCGCGCGCCCTCTCGGAAGTGACGTCCCCGTAGCGCACGCTCCGAGCGCTGCCCCGGCGGGCCAGACCAACGCCCCCCCTGCCGCGACCCACGGTTCGATGCGCCTGGCGATCGCGATGGCGTCTGCGCTCGTGCTTCCGATCGTCGGCGGCTACCTGGCGACGACGATGCATCGAGGCACCGCGCCTTCGGCGGCGAGCGCGCCTCCCGCCGCGACGATCGCCCTCCCGGCGCCGATCACGATTCCGCCGACGTACTCACTTCCTGCGCGCATCGCACCGTCGTCTGCACCCGCGGGCGCGGACGGCACGACGAGCGCCCCCCCGCCGCGCGCGACGCCGAGAGAAGAGCGCGGCCGCCCGCCGCCGCCGCCTCCGCCCCACGCGCTGCCGAAGCACGGAGCTCCGCTCGCGGCCACGAGCGCGCCTGCCGCCGAGACCCCGTCCGCCTCCCCGTCGGCCACGTCGGCACACACGGAGGTGAGCTCCGCCGGCGGACAACGTCCGCTTCGACCGATCGCAACGACGAACCCCTATGGAGATCCATGAACACGCGCCGTCGTCGCCTCGTCCACATCGTCTTGGCGCTCGCGCTCCCTCTCGCGTTGCTCCCCGTGAACAACGCATCCGCGGACGAGGGCGCGCACGAGGCCGGGAAGCACTTTCAACGCGCGGTCGCCCTGTACGGTGAGGCCGATTATCGCGCCGCGCTCGTCGAGTTCCGCCGGGCGTATGCGCTGTCTCCCAACGCGGCCGTTCTCTACAACGTCGGCGAAGCCGAGTACCAGCTGCAGGACTACGCCGGCGCGCTGCAGACGTTCGAGCACTACCTGACCGAGTCGAGCCCGAGCGACGCGCACCACACGGAGGTCGAGGCCAACGTGGATGTCCTGCGCGCGCGCGTCGGCCGACTCACGATTACGACGAGCCCTCCGGGCGCCGACGTCACCGTCGACGACCAGTCGGTCGGAAAGACCCCGCTGGAAAAGTCGGTGCTGGTGAGCATCGGGCATCGAAGAGTGACGACCTCCATGCCGGGGCGACTGCCGGTGACCCGCTATGTCGACGTCGCGGCGGACGACAACGTGGCCGTGTCGCTCCAGCTCCCGCCGCAGTCGGAGCCTTCTTCCGCGCCTCCGGTGGCACCTTCCTCCGCCACCCCGGTAGACATGCGGCCCTCGCACACGGGTCCAGCCCTCCGCACGGCGGGGTGGATCACCACCGGGACGCTCGCTGCAGGCGCGATTTCGTTCGGCCTGCTGGCGTTGAAGGAGTCGAACGCGCTGAAGACCGCGCGAGACAGTTTCCCGACCTCGAGCGCGACCCTCCAGCACGACGCCGCAGCCACGCAGACGTACTCGGCCGTCGCCGACGCGCTCACCGCCGCCACGCTCGTCATCGGCGGCCTCACGCTGTTTTCCACACTGACTTCGACTTCATCGAGCGGGACGCAACGCGGCAGCACCGGCACGACACGCATCGTGCTCGGCCCCGGCGCGGCCCGACTCGAAGGAACCTTCTGAGCCATCCATGATGACCAATCTCCCCTCTCGAACGACCTCGTGGCACGTGAACGGACGCCGCTGGGCGAACGCGATCGCAGCCGGCGCCCTGCTTGCCTGCGGGGCTTGCTCGGTCCTCCTCAATCACGACCAGACGCAGTGTCATGCCGACAGCGACTGCACCCAGTTCGGTGGGCACCCCTATTGCCAGTCGGGCGTCTGCGTGGCGTCGGGCCTCGAGCCTGCCGACTGTTTCCTCGGCACGCCGCAGCAGCCGACCGACTTCCTCAATCAGTGCAGCACGGCGGAGTGTCTCTCCTTCGACGACTGCACCCGCCTCGGCGACTGCGGAGGCGGTTCGACCGAAGACGGCGGTCTCGTGTCGCCGGTCGACGCGGGCGCGACCGTCTCCAGCTCGACCACTACGGCGGAGGACGGTGGCACGGCGGCCATGCCGAGCTGCATGGACCCCGCGAACGGCCGCGCGCAGGTCGTCGTGATCACCGGCTCCTCCAACTTCCCCCCGACGCTCGCGAAGCTCGCGCCGCTGATCATCGCCGCCGGATACACGCCGGTCTACCAGGTCACGAGCTCGTGCAACGGGGTCGACACGGTCTTCGACCCGAACCCAGCCAACCACGTGATCACCGACCCCGCGCCGAGCCCGAGCGCGAAGTACGCGAGCTACTATCAATCCAACGGGAGCGCTGTCCCCTGCCTGCTCGGTGAAGGGGGCGCCGCCGTCGATGTCGGCGAGTCGGACGTCTTCTCGACGACCTGCAGCGCAGGCTACGTCGCGGGTAGTGGGATCGGAGAGTACCTGGGCCCCATCCAGGCGATGGCGTTCGTGGTGCCCGGGAAGTCGCAGGAGGTCGCCATCTCGGCCGCGGCCGCGCGCGCGGTCTTCGGAATGGGCGGCGACTACGGCAAGGTCGCCCCCTGGACCAACGCATCGCTCTACTTCGTGCGCAACGGCAACACCGGGACCCAGCAGATGATCGGGCACGCGATCGGAGTGCCGGCCAACGAGTTCTGGGGGATCGACCGCGGTACCGCGGCCAACGTGGACGCGCTCCTTCGCGTCATCACCGATCCGACGCTCGCCGAGCAGGCCATCGGGATCATCTCGGCGGACTACTACGACGACGACCGCTCGAACCTGAAGGCGCTCGCGTTCAAGGCCGAAGGCCAGGAGTGCGCGTACCTCCCCGACTCGACCCAGTTCAAGAAGGACAAGGAGAACGTTCGCAACGGGCACTACCCGATCTGGGGACCCATCCACTTCTTCGCGAGCGTTGCCAACGGCGTACCCGTATCACCAGGTGCCCAGGCGTTCGCCTCCGTCGTCTCGGTGCCCAATCTCGCGCAGGGGCTGCTCGACGCCTTCATCGGCGCGAGCCTCGTCCCCTCCTGCGCGATGAGCGTGCAGCGAGCCATGGAGCTGGGACCGCTGAGCACCTACTCGCCCCCGTTCCAGTGCGGCTGCTACTTCGAGGCGAGCCCCGACGTGAACGGCTCGCCGCCCGCGGGATGCAGCGTCTGCAAAACCGCGAACGACTGCACCAACCCGGCACGCCCAGCGTGCAACCTCGGCTACTGCGAGGTCCAGTGACTCTCTCTTTCTCTCTTCCTCTCTCACGAACGAAGTTGGAGGCCCGATGCAATCTCTGAATCTCATGGCCGAACGTCTCCGCGAGCTCCTCGATTCACCCGAGGGCATCGAGCTCCCTGGTTGCTACGACGTGCTCAGCGCGCTGATCCTGGAGCGCGCGGGGTTCAAGTCGGTGTTCATGAGCGGGTACGGCGTGGCCGCCAGCCTGCTCGGCAACCCGGACATCGGCCTCACCAGCCTCGTGGAGACCGCGCTCATCACCCGGAACGTGTCCCACGCCGTTCACGTGCCGCTGATCGTCGACGCCGACAACGGCTACGGCAACGAGGACAACGTCGTCCGGACGGTGCACGAGCTCGAGCACGCGGGCGCCGCGGGAATGATCCTCGAGGACCAGGTCTTCCCGAAGCGCTGTGGCCACGCCGCCGGCAAGGCGGTGCTCCCGCTCGAGCAGTACATGCGGAAGCTGGAGTGCGCGCTCGTGGCGCGGCAGACGCCGATGGTCATCGTCGCCAGGACCGATGCGCTCTCCATCGACGAAGGGATACGCCGTGCCAAGCAGTTCCACTCGGCCGGCGCCGACGTCGTGCTCATCGACGGGCTTCCGTCGATCGACGCGCTGAAGCGCGTGGGCGACGAAGTCCCGGGGCACAAGGTCATCAACCTGATTTTCGGGGGCAAGACGCCGCTCCTGCCGTCAGCGCAGCTCCACGATCTGGGGTTCAAGATCGTCCTCTACTCGACCCCCGCTCTCTATACCGCGGCGAGCACGATGCTTCGCACGATGACCCTGCTCAACGAGACGAAGCAGCTCTCCTCGATCTCCGACGACAGCTGCACCTTCCGCGAGTTCCAGCAGTTCATCGAGGAGCAATACCTCCGTCGCCGGGACTCCGGCGGCCTGACGCGCGACGGCGCGAACGAGAACGGGCGCGCGGGCACCACGACGTCCGGCGAGCACCGGATCGACGCGGATGCGTCGCACTCGCGCTTGAGCGCGGCGGCCGAGGCGGCGGCGCCCGCGGTGGCCGTGGGGCAGCGGCGGTAGTCGAACCCGCGCGTTCTCGAGGGTGACGACACGGGGGTCCCCGACGAACCACGCGTCGTCTCGTCGTTCCCGCGCGTGATCTCGTTCGAGGCACGCGTGGTCTCGCCGTTCCCGCGCGTGGTCTCGTTCGAGCCACGCGTGGTCTCGTTCGAACCACACGTCGTCTCTCCGTCACCGCGCGTGGTCTCATTCGAACCACACGTCGTCTCTCCGTCCCCGCGCGTGGGAAGAATCATCCCGCGCGTCGTCTCCATCGGACGTCGCGTGCTGTCATCGTGACGGCGCGTGGTCGCAATCGAACCACGCGCCGTGGGTGTCACGCGACCGGGAGCGTCATTTTCAGGGCGATGCCGGGCAATCGCTCTTGAGGCAGCCGTAATCGCCGTTCGTGACGTGCGCGACGCACGTACCGTCCCAGGTGAACTGGCAGCAGAACGAGTCGTTCGCGCAGATGGCAGTGATGCAGGCGCCCCCCTGGTTGTCGTCGGTGCAGCTCGCTCCCAGCGCGTCACCCGAGGTGCACGCGCTGTGGTCGCACGAACCGGCGTCGGAGGAGACGGTGCTCCCCGCGTCCGAGCTCCCGGCGTCCACGGTCGTCCCGGCGTCGTCACCGGTCGACCCGCCCGAGCTCGATCCGCCCGAGCTCGATCCGCTGCCACTGCCGCTGCCGGAGGAGCCGCCGCTGCTGCTCCGGCTGCTGCCGCCGAAGCACGAAGGCGGTGGGGCCGCGAGCGGAGCGACGGCCGCCGGCGGGTTGGACGTGCACGTCGTGGTGGCGCCGCCCGGAAGCGGGAAGGTGCCGCTCACCGCCGCGGTGGGTGACTCGACGTCGAACAGCGTACAGGTCTTGTTCCACTGGTAGAGGCCGAAGACATCGACGTTCGCCGAGGCGACCGCGTCGATCCCCGCCTGCGCGCTGCCGCTCACGGTCGCCGTGAGCGCGCTGGGGCTGCACACCGCCGAGGCGTCGAGCGAGACGTGCGGCTGCGCGTAGATCGACCCGGAGGCGACGTCGAAGAACGAGAGATCGAACTCCGGCTTCACGCTGCAGAGCACGTGGACGGCGGCGTCCGAGGTCCAGTTCGGGCCGATCATCGTGAACGACTCGCTGTGGTCGAAGACCGGGGTGAGCTGCGAGCTCTCGTACTCGAAGCCCGCCGTGACCGAGCCGCTCACCTTGCCGCCGACATCGACGCCGACGCCGCCGCCGTACGAGAGCTCGCAGGCGAGCGTCGCCTTGAACTCGGCGTGGACGGGGATGCTGATGATGCCGAGCGAGATCGAACCGAGATCGATCGGGTAGTCCGCCAGGGTCGCGCTCGGCGCCTGGAGCACGTTCTCCGCGATGAGGTCGGTGAGGTCGGCGCCGGTCATGTTCCCGGTGAGGGCGAAGCCGAGGTTGAGCTCGAGGTCGGCGTCGAGCTGCCCGTTCGCCTTCACGTGGAACTCCTTCACGCTGGAGAGCGGGTCGGAGAGGTTCGGCTCGATGTCCGCGCCGATGTCGAACGACGGGGAGAAGTCGAGCGTGCCCGTCGTGACGGTCGCCGTCGCCGTGTAACCGACCGTGTCGCCGGAGTGCAGGGTCACGCTGTTGGCGACGTTGAGGAGCTTGGTGCCAGAGAAGTCGAGGAGCTGAATCGTGGTGCCGCCCGAGGTTCCCACGCCGCTGAGCGCATGGATGGGGCGCGCGTCCGCCGTGACGGGGCCGGTCGCCGTGAGCTTCGGCGCCTGGAGCGTGCTCTGGAACGTCGCCTGCGAGACCGCCTCGTTCAGGGTCGCCGTGGTGGTGGCGATGGTGATCGTCTCGCCGTCGAGCACGGGCGCCGCGGTGACCTTGCGGAGGAAGCCCCAGGGGTTCTTCGTGCTCGGGCCCCCCTTGTCGCCGACGATGATGTCGCCCACGGCGCGCTCGAGCTGATCGGAGTGCGTGGACGCGGGAAACGCGAGGAAGGCCGGCTCGACGTCGACGTCGCTCGCCGACTTGGCGTTGAGGAAGACGGCGTTCTGGGACAGCGTCCCCGAGCCTTGCGGGCTGCCGGCGGTCCCCTTGGTTCCGTTCGAAGAGCTGCAGGCCACGAGGGTCCCGAGCGTCGCGATCGAAAGGAGTCCAGTTCGCATCTTCATCGTAGTGTCTCTCCTCGTTGGTCGACTGAACCGCGCGTGCGGCCCGCCTTCAGGGCGCAATGATCCAAGCGCGGCGGGTCATTCCGCCGCGAAGTCCGTGGTGAGTATCCGGTGTCCGAGTCAGTCGTTGATCGCGCTCACCGTGACCGCCTGCTGGTCGATCTTGGCGCGCACCTGGAACCCGAACGTCTTGAAGCCGGCCATGCCCACGATGGCCACGACGCCGACGATGATGATGTACTCGACGAAGCTCGCTCCCCGCTCGTCGCGAGCCATCGCGGCGAGCACCCCAGCGCTGTCATCGAGGCGGTTTCTCGTTTGACGCAGCATGACCGCCTTCCTCAGCAGGAAGTGTGCGCAGATTCGCGCGGCTCCGGATTCGCGTGAAGGCGCAATATTTCGCAGGAATCGTGGGTCACCGCGGGCTCACCCGGTGGATCGTGGACTAGCCGGTGCTGGATCGCTCGTGCACCAGTCGGCGCCCGCCGCGCTACGCTGGGGGCGCGTGCCAAGCGTCCTCCTCATTGACGACGATCCCGCGCTCCTCGACGTGCTTTCCCTGGCCTTCGAGGAGGCCGGCTACGACGTCGTCACCGCGGTCGACGGGCGCGCGGGGCTCGCCTTGATCGAGGCGAAGCGCCCTGACGCGATCGTGAGCGACGTGAACATGCCTGGCCTCGATGGCTTCCAGCTGTGCCGCACGCTCCGCGCGCGTCACGACCTCGTGCCCCTCGTCCTGCTCACGTCGCGCGACAGCGAGATCGACGAGACGCTGGGGCTCGAGCTGGGGGCCGACGACTACGTGGCCAAGCCGTTCCGGACGCGTTCGCTGCTGGCGCGAGTCGCCGCGCTCCTCCGCCGGGAGGCGCGCCGCAACGACGGGGGCACTCCTCGAGCGACGTCGCGCGGCGAGCTCACGGTCGACGGCGAGAGACTCGAGGTTCGCTGGCGCGGCTCGCTCCTGACGACGACGCTCACCGAGTTCCGCGTCATCGAGTGCCTCGCGCGGCGACCAGGGATTGTGCTGTCGCGGGAGCAGCTGCTGGAGCAGATCCGCGACGACGGCTCCGTCGTGGGCGACCGCATCGTGGACACGTACGTGCGGCGCATTCGACGGAAGCTCGAAGCGATCGATCCCGCGTTCGATCGCCTGCAGACGGTCGTCGGCGCAGGCTATCGATGGCGCGACGATGGCGCCTGAGGCGAGCCTACGTGCCCGGCTCGGGGCGCGGATCCCGCGACTGCGGTCGATGCGCGTCCGCGCGATCCTCGTCGTCGTCGCGGTCGTGCTGGCGCCGCTCGGCCTCGTCGCCGTGATGGGCGTCGAGGAGCGCACGGTCGGCGCGCGCATCGCCGAGAACGTTCGTGAAGGCGCGGACGAGGCGTGGCGCGATGCGACGGCCGCGAGCCTCGATGCCATCTCGCGGCGGCGGGACTTGCGGATCCGCGTGCTGGACGAGAGCGACGTGGTCGTCGCCGAGGCCGATCACGAGGCGGGGGCCAACCCGCTCGCCTCGCTGAGCACCCTCTTCTTCGGCAACGACGGCGCCCCCTCGCTGCACGCGTTCGACGCCACGCTGGGGCCGCTGGCCTCTCGCGCCGAGGTGCGCCGCGCGACGACGAGCCGCGCCGACGTGGAGTGTCGTACGTCGGAGGGGTCGAGGCTCCTGCTCTGCAGCGCCGCTCGGCGATCGACCGCGGGGCTCGTCTACGCCCAGGAGAGCTCGCGTCGCCCCGTCCGCGCTCTGTACGACCTTCGCTACGAGCTCGTGAAGATGGTGTTCATCCTGCTGCCCGTGGGGTTGCTCCTCGCGTGGTGGCTGGGGTGGCGGACGGTGCGCCCCATCGAGCAGCTTCGCGCGCAGGTCACGGCCGCCGCCGCGGGCACGCTCCCGCCGTCGTCGATCGATCTCCGCCGGCGCGACGAGATCGGGGACCTCGCCCTCGCGTTCACGGGCCTCTTGCGCGCGCTGGACGAGCGCCGGCGCGACCACGAAGCCTTCGTGACCGACCTCGTGCACGAGTTCAAGAACCCGGTCGCCGCGATCCGCGCGTGCGCCGAGCAGCTCGAGCAGGCGACTCCCGATGCCCGCACGCAGCGCATCGCGCGGATCCTCGACGACAGCGGCGCCCGCCTCGACGCGCTGGTGACGCAGTTCCTGGAGCTCGCGCGCGCGGAGTCCGGGATGCCGAGCGAGGCGCGAAGCGTCGTGGACGTGGCGGCACTGGCTCGCGGGATCACGGAGACTGCGCGCGCCGACGTGCGCTGGTCGGGCGTGCGCTTCGAGGTCGTGACGCCGGAGGATGCACGCGTGAACGGCGTGGAGTCGCGACTCGACTCGGCGATTCGCAATCTGGTCGAGAACGCGGCGTCGTTCGCAGCAACCGACGGCGAGGTGGGCGTCGAGGTGACCGTCGCGAGCGACGTCGTTCAGGTTTCGGTGCGGGACACCGGCCCAGGGATTACGGACTCGGACCTTCCTCGTGTGTTCGAGCGCTTCTTCACGACGCGCGGACGAGCACACGGCACGGGCTTGGGGCTCGCGCTCGTGAGAGCGGTCGCGATCGCCCACGGCGGCGATGCGCGCGCGGAGTCCGCGCCGGGCCGGGGTGCGACGTTCCGGATCGCGTTGCCGCGCGCGCTCTAAGACTAGAGGCTGTCCCGAGCTCGAGCCGTCGGAGCCACGAACACGGGGCAGGGTTGGGAGGCAGGCGTGCGCTGGCGCCGCGGGCGTGGGCCGTGCGACGGCGGCGGCCAGCCTCCCCCACCCACGCCGTC
>Ga0302279_10000387_pt1 | contig 64005 bp, 65 predicted proteins | sample III_Bog_N3_3_FD_194541 | JGI IMG/M metagenome (GOLD analysis project Ga0302279, IMG submission 194541) | Peat permafrost microbial communities from Stordalen Mire near Abisko, Sweden - III_Bog_N3_3 | ecosystem: Environmental > Terrestrial > Soil > Wetlands > Peat | place: Sweden: Abisko... | reverse complement strand
AATACACCGACCTCCTGTGCTCGACCCCAGGTAGGCCGGCGCGCGCAGGGTTAGTACGTCTCCTCCGCCAGCACCCCCATCGTCGCTACATCGAACATCATCCACCGCTTCGGTGACGCCAGGGCCACCCGCTTGCCGTCAGGCGAGAACGCCTCCGGACGGCGAGCGGACGCGTAGGTGGACGCATGCAATGGGCTCTCGACGTCCCACGAAAGTGGCCGTGACGGCCACGTTGCGAGCGGATCGTCCGGGACCGAGAAGAGCCGCGGTGGATGCATGAAGACGAGGACCGTTCTCCCGTCAGGTGCCACCTCGAGCTCGGCACCGGCGGTCGCGAGCGTCCGGAGTGGCTGTCCCCTTCGCCAGACCAGGAGCCGATCGGGGGCGTTTACGTCACCTTGCTCACCCAGGACCACGAGGTCCTCGCCGGTCGGCCAAAAAAGGTGGGTCCACCGGGGCTCGCAGGAGTCCGCAGCACGCTTGGCAGCAGGGACGACGCACGGGGCCTTCGGGAACGCGATTCTCTCCGTGCGCTTTGGATTGCGCGGATCGAAGAGGAGAAGCTTGCCGTCGTTGAGAACGACGCGGGAGCCGTCCGGCGTCCACACGGGATCGAGGAGCGAGCCGCGCAGGTGCACGTGCCGTTGGTGCAGGTCGAAGAGATAGTCGCCCGCGGAGTAATGAGCCACGAGCTGACCATCCTGGCCGAAGGCGACGGGGTGGAGCGCGTTGTAGCCGTCGGTCGTGCTCTGTTCGACGCGCCACGCGAACGCACCGTCACCCTTCGTTGGCCTCACGTTGACCAAATCGGGTCCGGACTCTGCGAGCCACGAGGCGGTCGGATCGAGGACACCGTCGCCGGCGCTGTGGGTCTCGACACGCGACCACTCGCTGCCATCTTCGAGGCTATAGATGTGGAGGGTGCGGTTGCTCTCTTCCACGACGTAGCGCTGACCGAAGAAGCCGGTCATCCCCTCGGTCTGGTGAGACGGATGGAAGCCGAGCGCGATACGCCGGAGCACCGACCCGTCCGGGCTCCGCACGACGAGCTCTGAGGCTTCACGCCGTCCCTCGAAGCTCGCGATGGTCCCGGAGGGTCCCGTACCTGCGACCCTCCCGCTCGGGACGCGCACGCGGCGGGCGCCGTCAGCCGGCACGAGCACGAATCCTTCCTCCAGCCGGACGAGGAGCGTGCCGTCTGCAAGGAAGGTGGTGCCCGTCACCTTGGGGGGTAGGGTCTCGGGGTGCGGGACACTGGAAACAACGACGGGCATGGGCCCGAGCGCTGCGTCCGAGGACGACGCGGGGGCGGCCCCGGTGACCGGCGCGGCTCCGTGTCCCCGTCCGCGGCACCCGACTCCCAGGATGGCCAGCACGGCGAACAGGGTCCGACCTTTAGCGCGCGTCTTCGTCATTCAGGAGCCCTGCCGATCAGACTACCAAGAGAGGCCCCTGGTGAGCACGCGAGCGGAGGCGAGGTTCTCCCACCAGCTCGCATCACCCGTTCGTGCGGGCACTTTCCGGCGCGCCACGCGTCCAATCCGACGAGCAGACTCCACAGAGCCTCGCTCCGCGCGAGTGGAAATCCGCCGCTGCGTACGACCGGAAAGAGACCATGAAGCTTCACACCGCTGCCCTCACTTCCCTTGTCACCTCCGCTCTCCTCGGGGCCTGCGCCCTCCATACGACCGACGACTCCGGCGCAGGACTTACACCCACACCGGGTGTAACGCTGCCCTGTCCCGACGCCGTTCTGCACTCGCGACAGACTTACACGGCGTGCTCGAACGGCCTGGTCACCTACATGGAGGAGGACAACTGGTGCTGCCCCGACGGCACGACCCCAACGACTGACTCCGCCGTCGGCACGACCGACACGGCGTGCGGCGACGCGCAGGCGGACGGCGGCGTCTCGACGGGCAACGGCGGCGGGTCCAATGGACAGGGCAACACCGGCACGGCCGCGTCTGGCGATTCGTGCACCTCGCTTGATGAGCAGCTTCAGAGCTATGTGGAGGCGCAGGGCGGCGGAAGCGTCGTCTACGGCTCGGCGGAGGCGATAGCCCTCGAGCAACAGTTCTATGGAGCCCTGACTCCGAGTCAGCAGCAAACCTTCAATCAGTGCCTGGTTCGCACGCATACGGACACGGCGGGCGTGGGGCCAAGCGACAACGGTGTAGGCGACCCCTATGAGCCTGGTGGCAGCGGGAATCCGCCCGTCCCTCCGGGCTGGTCGCTCGCCGGGACCGGGAACGCGAACGGCTGTCTGCTGTCGGTACAGGTGAACGCCACGGGTACACCCATGACGATGAGTAAATCTTATCCTAACAACATTATTACGGAGAATGGTTCGACCTTCTCCACATCATGGACGATGACGCCCGGAGGCTACAGCATCCAAAATGGCTTCGGTTCAACCGTGGGGAATGCCACCTACAAGCAGATCGAGCTCGCGCCGAGCTGCACCCTAAACACGACGCCTACAGGCGTTGACTGCGTGCCCACGGCGACCCAGACGAACTGCGACGGCTCGAACAACGCCAATGGATCCTGGACTACTCCGGTAACGTTGACTTGCAACAACCCGACGATGTCGTGTGGATGGGTGAGCGCGTGCGGAGCTGGGACGAACTACGGCTTCACTCCCATCGGAGGCAGCGCACCGGGAGGGACCAACCAGGCCGGGGCGGCGTGTGGTTGGAATGCCGGGGACTCCGTTCTTGGATCCATCACTGTCGGTCTGGATGGGAAGGGATTGGGCGTGGGCGTTACCCTGAATGGAACGTCGTACAATGAAGCCGGGTCGTTCCAGATGACGATCAATTGCACTGCCGTCCAATCGAACAACTGACACCAGCGTCTACTGGACGAACAACGCCGACGCCGGCAGCGTGATGAAGGTCCCCATCGGAGGTGGCACGCCCACGACGCTCGCCTCGGGGCAAGGGAGTCCCGCCTGCATCGTCATCGACGCCACGAGCGTTTACTGGACCGACTTTGGCTCGGGCGCGGTCATGAGCACGTCCAAGGCCGGAGGGGCGCTCGTCACGCTCGTTCGACTTTCGGCTGATCGAGCAACATTGCGAGTGCCAGAGACGTGAAAACGGGAGCGTGTACATCTACCTTGGCCGGCGCCGCAGGTCTCGCCGCCAGCCCCAAGATTAGCCTCGAGGCCCCGAGACCGGCGACTTCGGCGCCTCCGTCTTCGGCGCGAGCAACGGCGTTCCACCGCGTAGTGGCTTGATGGTAACCTCGGCAGCGTGAACTCGCGGCACATGCGCTGGCTCGGCCTGGTTGCGATTGCTGCCTGCCTGACCCTCGGCTCATGCAGTCTCGTGGCCGACCTGGGAGGCGACTACGCAGCCGTTGGCGACGCGGGCAACGATGGATCTCCGTCGGTTGAAGGCGGATGCGCGTTCAACGGCCAGGCGGTCGCTGCGGGCGGGCAGGTCCAGGCCTACGCGGCGCCCACTGTCCCACCCGACCAGACCTGCCAGTCGCAGTCCCGAACCTGCTCTGACGCCGGGCTATCCGGAAGCTTCACCTACGCTTCGTGCACCGTCCTCGCCCCGACGTCGTGCACAGCCCAGACGCTGGCAAACTGCGCTGTCTCCGTCGCGCCGAACGGCGACACGTCGGGGGAGTGCGCTTCCGGCACCGACGGTGGGTGCTCGTACACATGCCAGGACGGCGGGTGGACCTACAACGCCGACACCTGCGCGGGAACCGCGAGCTACATGACGACGGGATGCAATCCGATCACGATTCCCAATTACAAGAGCTGGTTTCGCATCACGCTCAACGGCGCCGGAGGCGGCGGGACGTCGGAGGGCAACTACTAAACCTGCGCCAGCTCGTACGTCGTGGCCGGTAGCGCTGGCGGCGACAGCACGTTTGCTGGTCTCGTGGCCGGTGGCGGAGGAGGAGGCGGAACCGGAAGCGGGCAAGGGGGCGCCGATGGTGGCGACACGAACATCGTTGGGGGCGGCTCCGTAGGGGGCACCGGCCTGGGGAATGGAGGCTGCGACACCGCCGTCAGCGGGAGCCCAGGCGGGCAGGTCGTAAGCACCTACCTTCCGTCTCTTCTCGCTCCGGGCAGTGTCGAACAACTCTGCCTCGGAGAGGGCGGCGCGCCCGGGCCGAATTCGGGCTCCGGATACACGATGATCGGCAACGCAGGCGCCAATGGCTGGGCGCAGGTCGTGTGGCATTGAGCGCGCCGCGAGCGCGCGCCTCGACGCAGCCGCCCTTGAGACCGCCCCGGTCCTCGTCCGCGAAGTCCACCGTCACTTCCACGTCCCACCTTCACGGCGGCCGTATCGAGCCGGCTGGTGGTCACTTCACCCCTCCGAATGCGCACGTGGTGGAGGACCAGCGACTGGTACGTGTCGAACTCGACGGAGACTTGCGAAGCCGCCTGCAGCCCAGGACCGCTGAGGATGCGCTTCGCGATGTGTGTAAACGTCTCTACGCGCGATTCGCTCACCCGAGTGTCTCTCTGCAGGAGTAGGTACTCCTGTCCGCCGCTCGCGCCCGTGGAGGGCGGCGCCGCGAAGTCTGGTTCGAGGGTCCGGGCCCAGGCGGGAGCTTGCACGACCGAGAAGGCTCGAGGCGGGTCAGCCCTGGCGGGAGCGGCTACGAGCGCGACGGCTAGCAGCCACGCGCCAAGCGCAACGGCCGGATGAGCATTTCGCATCACTCTCGAACATCTCACAGCTGGGGCTCTTCTTTCGAGGTTGTCAGGCGGGTGAGCCGCTGGGGTGCCTTCTTGCGAGCATCGCCTACGGCGAAGGACGGGGTGTCCCCAAGGACCTCGACCAGTCGTTCTCGTACGCGCAGCGGGCGTGCGCTGCGGGCACGGCGGGAGGGTGCGTGCGTGTCGCGAAGGCGAAGATCCTCGGGGAGGGGGTGACGAAGGACGTGAAAGGCGGGCAAGATCTTCGCCACGGCCGACCAGGACGAGACCACGCGGGGGCAAATTGCCGCGCAGCTTGTGACCAAATGCGACGAGGGGAGCCTGTTCGACTGCAGTGTGCTCGGGGAGAATCTGATCGCCGGGATTGGGGTGAGCGTGGACCGGGCCAGGGGGATGGATCTTCTGGAGAGGGCGTGCGAGGGAAAGTGGAGCGGGTGTCTTCGACTACGAGCAGGGAGCGCCTGACCGCGGCGCTCGAAAGCGTCCGCTCAGCCGCCCACGACAGCGATGCCAGGGGGAGGCCGGGACCGTGACAGAGGGGCCCGCGCGCGACGCCGCGAAAACGGCTCTAGACTTGCAAGTGCCGGACGGGCCCGACGGGCGCGTAGCCGACGGCGGCGGCGCACGTGAGGACGGCGCAAGCGGCGAGGGCGTGGATCACGGCCACTACCAGGAGCTTGCGACGGGCCTCGGCGACGGAGCCGCGCAGGCGGACCACGCGCACGCCACCGGCGCGGTACACCGAACGCGTGTCGTCGATCCGCTGCGAGAAGAGCGCTTTGCCGATCCCGAGGTCGAGCACCTCACCGTGGAGCACCGGCGCGGACGGCTCGACGGGAAGTGACGCGAGCCTGGCTCGAACGGCCGCACGGTAGATGCCTCGGACGTCGGCCGCGAGAATCACGACCAGCGTGAGGGCGCCGACCGCGACGACAACACGGGCGCACGGCGCGTCCTCGCCCCACCGCTTGGAGAACCACCAATGCAGCTCGGAGGCGATTGACGAAGAGGCGGCCACGGCGGCCCACGGCGCTCTTCGATGGGCTGCGTCCAGGAGACTTCCGACGCGCGCACTCCCGACGCGGAGACCAGCACCCGACTTGCCCGCGTCATCGAGAGCGCATGTTGCCGGCAGTCAGCCCTCTTCGCAGCGCTTTCAACGAGTACACGATCGCGGACCTCATTGCCCCCTATCGCGGGAGTCTGCGTCGCGACTGTGCCGTGAACGTCTCCGCGCGTCGGACGCGATTTAGGATGGCTTGAGGCCCATCCCGAGCACCAAGCCACCATCGTGCCACTGAGGAGACTGGCCATGCGCAAATGCCGATCGCAGGAAAGAACCAGCTCGTGAATGACCACGGTCTACAGCTGGCCCATCGGGACGACCGCGGCCGCCACGCAACTGGGCCCCACGATCGAGGTAGGCTGGAAGGAGCGCCTGTTCGCCTCCGTCGCGCTGCTCGGCAGTTGCACGGAGGTTGCTTTCTGCATCCTCCTCGGGTGCTGCTACCGGTCCGGCGACGCGCGCACGGCTAGCGGGCCTCGACTCGACGACGGGCCGCGCGTTCATCCCCGCGTTTACGCCGTGCGCTCACTTCGCGCTGAGGACGGCGGTGCTCGAGACGACGCTGTTGGTCGCCTCCATCTTCACCTCGAACGCGCCTGCGTGGGCCACCGTCGTCGACACAGCGTCCACGGTGAAGACCACCGTGCCGGGCGCAAGGTGCGCCATCGCGTCCGCGGGGATCACGCCCTTGCCGGCCTTGCCGTCGAACTCGCACGTGACGTCGACCTGGGAGGTGATGCCTCCCACGAGCTTGACCCTGACCACACCGTCAGGGGTCACCGGCGACCAGGCGAGGTCGAACGGGGCGCCGGCGGCGAGCTTCGGCTGGCCAGGGCCCTTGGGGGTCGTAAGGTTGACGAAGACCGGGGCGGTGACGTCGCCCGAGAACGCCGGGACGCCGGTGGGGTCGCCTGGGGCCTCGAAGTGGATGATCTCGCCGCCCTTTAGCGGCGTGAGCGGGACCTGGCCCGCGTACGTGCCGTGCACGGGGCGCAGCTTCAACTTCACGGGCCCGACACTCGCGTCGATGACGCCCGCGACGGGGCGCGTGGTGCGCGAGCCGGCGGGGGTGGGCATCGGGGTCGGGCACGTGCGGACGTTGCACGTGGGGACGCTCGTGCTGGCGTGGGTGCAGAGGTCGCGGTCAGAGGCGTTCGCGTAGGTGGTGTCGAAAAAGTAGGCCTGAGCATACGCGGCGAGGGACGGGGCACGGCTCTGGACGATCGAGACGGCGCCGGAGGCGTCGCGGGTGCTCGCGGGGGTGGGGATGGTGGAAAGCGAGGAGGACGGGCTGGGGCTCGCGGAGGGGGGCGCGGCAGCGACCGCGGATGCGGCGGTCGGGATGGGGTGGGAGGAGGAGGCGGCGGTCGCCCGGGCGGCGCTGCTGGAGGAGTCGCAGGCCGCGGCGAGGAGCAGGAGCGCGAGGGCGGCGCGAGGGCTTCGGGGCGTCATGGCGGGCACTCTACACCTCGGCTCGCCGAGTGGGCGGGCCGCTTCGGCTCGGATCCTGCGACGGACGCCGGGATCGACGCTGAGGTCCCTGACGGAGGTGCTCCGGCCGACGCGCGCCCATCCGATGCCGGGGACGTGGTCCTGGCTTGCCGCGTCGTGCCCGCCTCCCTGCAGGACGCCGGAGGCGGCGCCGCCGTCGTCCCCGCGTGCGCACTGCCGGGGCCCGGCCAGGACGGGCAGCCATGCGCGCGCGGCACGGACTGCGCGCCCACCTTCGACTGCGTCGGCGACGCGGGCCACGGGACGTGTCGCCGCTACTGCTGCGACAACCAGTGCGCCGACGCCCGTGCCGACGGTGGAGCAGACGCCGCACCACCCCGCCTCCACTCGCGTTGTCGCCCACCGGCGCTTGGTCCGATGCGACGTAGAGCGCCGCGGGGCAGCCTCCGATCGCGACCTCGCTCGCGCGGCCGCCGAGGACCACGGGGGCTCCGCCTGCCGCCGGGACCATCTCCAGGAGGCCCTCCACCGGCGCGTACAGCGTCCCGTCGGGGTGGGCCTTGAGCGGAGAGTCGCCGGCGGCGTCGCTGTGTGGCTCGAGCAGAGAGAGGACGTCCGATAAGATTCATGAGCACGACGTTGCAATCGACGCCACGAGCCTCACTGGGTTTCGCGGGGCGGGGCTACAAGCTCACCCCTCCACACGAGCCAAGCTCCCAGCCCAAGGCAGTAGAGGACCGCGCTCCCGTGCACGGATAGCGCGTACCCTACCGAGCGAGCGCCGTGGCCAAGGACGGTCAGTGCGTCGACCGTGGGGCTCACCGCGCTGACCAGTGCGATCACCCCGAACAGGCGACGCCAGCGCCCGAGGATGAGCACCAGGAGGATCAGTCCGAGGCTGAGGTCACGGTCCGCCTTGATTCGAAGCCAAGGGAGCGCGTCGGCGCTGCGGATGGGAAGGCCGAAGCCGTCGGCGGCTCCAACCGGATCGAACAGACCCCGCACGCTCAGGAACAACATGAACGCGGCGAGCGCCCAGGCGAGCAGCGCGGATGGCGACGTGAGGTTCCAGGTGCTCCGAACAGGGGACAACGGAGAGGTCGTCATGGCTTCCTTCCAAACGCTACGGGCCCGAAAGAAGCCCCGGTTGATGGGAGAGAGTGTGGCGACGGCCCGGCCCAACGGCCATGCGCGAACGGCTCAATGCTTTGCCCAGGATGCTCAGACGTCGAGCGGGCGACGAGGCGGGCGCGTAAGCTAAGGGGATGGACGATTCGCGCCCGGCCGATGTGCTCGGTCAGATCCTCGATCGCTCGCGGCTGACAGGTCAGATCTACTGCCGCACGGTGGCGAGGGCGCCGTGGGGGCTGCGGTTCCCGGCGCGCCCAGAGGTGGTACTGCACCTCTGTGTCGCGGGCACTTGCCTCCTCTTTCAGGGCGCCGAGAGATTTGCGCTGGGTCCAGGAGACGTCGTGCTCCTGCCGCACGGCGACGGCCATGCAATGGCGGACTCACCGCGCAGCCCGCGCAAACCGCTCACCGAGTGGCTGGAGAGCCCCGGGGCAGCGCGAAAGCGGCTGGGGGGCGACGGCCTCGAGACGGTGGTGCTCTGCGGGTCCTACGCGTCCGTCTCGCCGCTCGTTCACCCGGTGCTTCGCCTGTTGCCGTCGCGCGTTCACTTGCGCGGGGCCGAGGAGTCGGCGCGCGCTCTCGGGCCGACAGTGAGTCTCCTCGACCGCGAGTCCGAGCGGAACGAGCGGGGCGGGTCGGTGATCGTGCCGCGGCTGCTCGACGTGCTGCTCGTGCAGGTCCTGCGGGCCTGGGCCGATCGGCAGCCGCCCGGCGAAGCCGGCTGGCTAGGGGCGCTGCGTGATCCGATCCTCTCGCGAGCGCTCGGACTGATGCACGCCGAACCCGGGCGCGACTGGGACATACCCGAGCTCGCACGTCGCGCGGGCACCTCGCGTCCGACGCTGGCCCGCCGGTTTGCGGCCGACGTGAGGCAGTCGCCCCGCGCTTACCTCACGAACGTCCGGATGCAAGAGGCGGCGCACCTCTTACGTACGACGGACGACAGTCTTGGAGCCATCGCGGAGCGTGTCGGGTACCGGTCGGAGTTCGCGTTCAACCGCGCCTTTCACCGCGCGGTTGGCGCGCCCCCGGGGGCCTATCGAAAGGAGCACGGGGCCGAGCGCTTCGGATAAACGAGTAGTCTCTCCTTCGTAGGCGCGGACTGAGGTCACGGCGACCGTCCGCTCAGCGCTGCCAGGCGCCCCCCCGCTTGCTACAAAGGCCCGGATTGGAAAGCTTCAACGCGGAGACCATGGGACGGAGGGCCCGCACGCGACACTGCCGGTGTACTCTCGAGAGATGAATCTGCGCATGGCGGCGGTCTCGCTCGCGCTCTCCACGGCCGGACTCTGCTCCTGCGGTTCGAATGGGAGACTCCGGGGCGCCGAGCCCAACGCGCGCTTCGTCACCGAGCGAGGCGCGTTCTACCTCGGCGCTGCGGACGGCATCCACCGGGTGGCGCTCGACGGCTCTACCGATACCCTCGCCATACCAGGCCGGGGGCTGACGGTGCAGGACGTCTCGGCCGACTGGCGGACCTTCTTGCTCAGCGATTCCGAGACCGACCTGTTCGTCGCAGACGTGGCAACAGGCAGCAGGCGTCCCGTACCGGCCCTCGCCCGCCGCCTCTCGGTGGCGTCGATCTCGCCCGATGGCACGCGCATCGCGGCGACCCGGCACGCGGACTTTTCCCTGCCTCAAAGCAAGTGGGTCGATGACGACGCCGTGGTCATCATCGACGTTGCAACGCTCGCGGTGGTGAAGGAGCTGCCAGCGTCGTCGCAAAACGAGGTGCACCACGTCCGATGGGCGGCGGACGGCTCGGCGATCTGGCTGATGACCGACTGGCAGCTCCCGAACCAGTGGGTGACGCTCGCCGACGGCATCCGGCGCCCCGCGGCCGCCGGGTTCACCGCCGCGCCGCCGTCCCCGCTTCGTCCCGATCCTCGTCGCTGGCCGACGCCATGCGCCGCCTCGCTCGTGGCAGACAAGCGGGCCACGGAGATCACGATCGTCGAGCCCGGAAGCCCATCCCGGGTGCTCGTCGCCGAGGAAGGTCGCTCCCGCGGCGTGCACGACCACGAGTCCGACTTCTACGAGCCCACGCTGTCGCCCGGTTGCGCCACGGCGCTCTTCGGTTTCCGCGGGACGCTCTGGGCGGCCGACGTGCATACGGGACGCGTGGGCAAGCTCGCCGTCGGGGAGCTGCTCTTCTTCGCCCCGCCTTGACCGGCCCGGTCTTCCCGCCCGCCCTCGGCCGCCTCTACGTCAAAGGGGTCGGCTCGGTAGTCGATTAGGGCTTGGGCTTTCGCCGCGCCATCTTCGAAACGGGCGCCGAGGCCTCCCACCCCTCGCGCAGGGCGTTGGTCAACGCGCGCAGGGTGACCTTCGGGAGTTGGATGAGGATGGCTGCGTACCCGTCGAAGTGCGAGATCGTAAAGAAGGCAGACCGGTTGCTGGCGAGCAACGCGTCTTTCGCGTCCAGGTCGGTGACGCTCACGGCGACGATGGGCCCCTCGGGCGGCCTCTCCTCCCCGAAGCGCTTGATGTCAGCCTTCGAGAACGGCCGCTCCCAGGCGAACGCCTTTCCGCCAACGAACCACGTTCGATTCCCGTAGCGCTCGCCCACGGTCACGTCCGGTAGAGCCTGCGCAATGCGCGCCACGTCGTCGAGCGTCGCCGCCATGGCCCCGATTTAGCATCTTGCGTGGCAACGGGCACGCGCGCGTTGCGAGCTGGCCCGGGGCGAGCGCACGCAGTCACCGCTATCGCGCGCCTGAGCTGGGATCGGGCTGCTACTGACTACCGCTGCGGAATGGCCGGCGCTATCAGGGCGCGGTCGCACAGATGAATGAGAGCCCGTGGATACCGCACGCCTGGGCGCGTCTCCGGCGACGTTGATGAAGACGCCGCCGCAGCGTGAATCGGGCTCTCCCTCAGGGACAACATCAACGTCGAGGCAACCTGGCCTGCCTGATCGCGATCCCCCAGGAAGAACTTCACCAACACCTCGTGCGGCGTCCGCGATTCGAAGGCGCTCGCGCAGACGACCGCGCCGACAGCCTTGACGGCGCGGGGTTCGTCATCGTGTCCGGCCCGGTGAAGCAGGTCCTCGCGGAGGCCCTCCCGCTCGGGGACACGCCCGGCGCCCCGGCGCGGAACAAGTACACAGGGCTTGTCTGACCTCCAACGGAGGGCCCGAGGAGCTCCTTCACCCGCGACGTCTCGATGTCGTGGCGGATGCTTCGAGGAACTACGAGGCTCCACCGTCAGGGCGCGTTCCAGGTTCCTTTGCAGGTCTTGGCGAGCTCTGCGGCGGTGGGACCTCCCGGGTTGGATGCCGGGTTGGGATAGTAACAGTCTGAAAAGCCGTTCAACGTGCACTTGCCAACGAGTCCGGCGGTGGGGCAACCGTTCGAGCGCGTCATGTCAGGTCCCGTGCAGGTCAACATCATGTCCCTGACGAGCAGGGAGGAGGCGATCCCCTCTGCGCAATAGTGCCGTCGTGCGGAGTGCAGCTCACACGACGTCAGCATCTCGGCGGACGGGGCGGGCGCGGGCGCGGCCTGCGAGCCGGGCGCGTCCCCGGAATGGGTGGAGCCACAGGAGCCAACTGCGGACGGGCTGCGGCACGCGACCAGGAGCCACGCAGAGACCAGCACCCGACTTGGCCGCGTCATCGAGAGCGCATGTTGCCGGAAGTCAGCCCTCTTCGCAGCCTTTTCAACGAGTACACGATTGCGGACCTCATCGCCCCCCTATCGCAGGAGTCTACGTCGCGACTGTGCCGTGAACCTCTCCGCGCGTCAGACGCGATTTAGGCACCGCAACGCGCTACCTCGACCTGACGACCCACGCATCGGATGGCTGGGCCAGGAGCCAGGCATTCCCTTCGTTCCGTACTCGTTCTTTTGCGGCAGAGGGCGGCAACCTCGTGGCGACTCCCAGTGCCATTTACACGTACATCGTCGCCGCATGAGGCGTTCGCTCGTGCAAGGCGGCTGAGCGCGATCACGCCACCATGGCGATCAGTTGAGACTGATGTGCAGCCAGCGCTTGCTCGCGGAGTCGCGAGCGAATCCGATCCGGGCGGGACGGCCTCCGCACGTCACCTGGGTGAACTCGGACAGGGCTTGCAGACGATCAAGGTAGGGCTGGAAGAAGCGCTTGTTCGCGTCCGTCGCGCTGCTCGGCAGTTGCACGGAGGTTGCTTTCTGCATCCTTGCGAGATCCGCCCCGGAGGCTTCGGCAGTCACGCACGCCCCTTCGCCGAGTCGTCGCGTCACGTTGTCCGCGAACCGCTTGATGTCCTGATCCGACGGCGCCGCATGGGCCTCGAGCTCTCTCTGGGACTGGTCGAGGACACTCTTCACCGCATCCGGAGCTACCGATCCGGCGACCGCACCCACTCCGGTCCGCGCGTCACTGAGGTCCCAGGCAAAGGCGCTGCGCAGCGCGTCGGTCCCTTCGTTCCCGGCTCCCACCGATCGCGCCGACTCGAGCAGGCCGGGTAGGCTCTGGCCACGACTGCAGCCGAACAGCGGAGGCAGGGAGACCACGAGGGCGGCCGCCCAGAGTCGCTTCTTCGTCGTGGGATTCATGCGAGCGGTGAGTAGGACGTGATCGTTCCCCTTGCAAGGCCCGCCACGTCCTCGGTTCCCTTGGACCCGCAGCCCACCACAGCGGCCACCGTGATCGGGAACCGGTTGGAGGATCGTTGCGGTGGGAGGGGCGGTTTCTCGGGTGGGGTGCGCCCGATCCACGCTGCGGTTACCCAAAGTAGACGCGGATTGGACGGCGCTCCCGGCTTCGATGCGTCAGATCTCTGGCCCGCTCGGGGATCGTGAGGAGGAAGTCGGAATGCGAACGTCATCGATGATCGCCGTGGCTTTGATCTTCGGGCTCTTCCGGCTTTTGGGCGGGTCCAGACACGGCATGATGGTGGAGCGGCCCCCGAGGGAGGAGCTCAGGCGGCGAGCCCGCGCACGACGGGCTGAGGTACGTTCTCGTCCACGTCCTCGTGCACGTGCTCCTACTCGTCGCCGTGCGCGTGCGCGCGCGCGAACGGGCGTTTCCACGCAACCGAAACGCGCCACCACCGAGGGGAAGGCATGAACGACCCTCGCGTTTGGACCACGAGAAGCGCATGTCTACCAGCTCGCCACCCTCGACAGGGGGTGGCTGCAATCAGGTGAGCAAATGCACCTAGCATCTGTGACCTGACGAACGTGGCGAGCCTCCCCGAGGAGACCGCGCGTGACCCGAGCGTCCCGTCGGATGATGGGCCCCGACGGGGAGCTGGACGACGTCGTGCACGACATCTTCGTCCGCGCGCTCGAGTCGCTGCCGCGCCTGCGCGATCCGTCGGCGCTGAAGTCGTGGCTCTTCGGCATCACCGTGCGAACGGTCCGCATTCGCTTTCAGAAGCGCACGCGCCAGCGCTGGCTGCGCTTCGTGGCCCCGGAGCACGTCCCGGAGCAGGCCTCCGTCCCGGTGACCGAGCTGGGGGGAGATTCGGATGGCGGCCTGACCGCCAATGGAACGCCTGTCCTGGGTGACCTACGTACTCGTCATCCGATGAGGGCGTCGTGTCTGCGGCGCCTTACTGGTCCAGCTCTTCGCCATCCAGGCCCTTGCGCGTTGACGCCGCCGTTGTCCGGGGCAACGACCAAGGCGGCGCCAAGGAGCTGGCCGGAAAGCCTCACCCGCAGTACCAAGGGCGGGATGTCGCCCCTCGACCGCGCCGTTGCGAACCTCCAGCCACTTCGTGGCCGCCTTCTCGCGCATCCGCTCTACGCGGCGATTGACTCGCCGGGGGCACTCCGCGTGTTCATGGAGCACCACGCCTTCGCCGTCTGGGACTTCATGAGCTTGGTGAAGGCCGTCCAGCGCCAGCTGACGTGCCTCGACGTTCCGTGGACACCTCGGGGAGAGCGTCGCAGCCGGCGTTTCATCAACGAGATCGTGCTCGGCGAAGAGAGCGATGACGACGGCGCCGGTGGTTTCACGAGCCACTTCGAGCTCTACCTCGATGCCATGCGGCAGGCGGGCGCCAGAACGGACCGTATCGAAGCCTTCCTCGATCTCCTCGGCCACGGTGAGACCGTTGACGAGGCCCTCGACCACGCTGACGCGCCGCTCGCGGCACGGGCGTTTGTACGTTCCACCTTTCGAGTCATCGCATCGGGTTCTTTGGCCGCGGTCGGAGCCGCCTTCACGCTGGGCCGGGAGGACGTTATCCCGGATATGTTTCGAGCCTTGGTTGTGCGGCTCGACGACGCCTCTCCGGGTCACTTTGGCCACCTCCGCCGCTATCTCGAACGCCACGTCGACGTCGACGAGAACCGTCACGCTCCGATGGCGCGGGCCTTGCTCGAAACGCTCTGCGGGGACGAGCCTGCGCATTGGTCCGACGCCGAAGCCGCGGCCAAGCAAGCGCTCGAAGCTCGCCTCGCTCTCTGGGATGGTGTTCTCATCATTGCCGACCAGGCGAGTGTCTAACGTTCTCGGCGACACGTGGACGTGGAACGGCACGAGCTGGCCCCAGCAGAACGTCCCAGGCCCCAGCGCGCGCATGAGCCCCACGATGGCGGCGTGGTGAAGCCGATACCGGACGTCCCAGTCACACGATCATCTGCACCCCTGGTGCGACAGGTGGCCAAGATCGCGTGACCCGAATGCGATTTAGTCGACGATGAAGAGACGGGCGCCTCGCGGGCTTCGCGACCGATGCGCACCATCCCCGCCGGCGACGACGTAGCTCTGCCCGGGTCCAAGGGCCACCTCACGCCCGTCGCGAAGCTCGGTGACGAGCTCTCCTTCGAGGACGAGGACGACGTGCCCGCGCTCGCACCAGTGGTCGGCAACGTAGCCCGGGGAGTAGTCGACCACCCGGATCCGCACGTTTCCGACCTCCTTCGCGCGCCACGTTGCCACGCCCACTTCGCCCGCGTGGATGGTCGGGTCCACGCCGGACCAGTCGGTCGTCTGGAACGAGATCCCTTCTAGCTTCATCGCGAGGTCTTTCTACACCCGTCCGAGCCCGTGCGGCCACCCGGCGTCTTCACGGCCGTCGCGAAGACGGAGGACGCCCCGCAGCCGCCGCTACTCGCAGGCGACTTCGAGCACCTTCTCCAGATGAGCCAGCACCTCGAGGCGAACGCGTTGCCCGGGTCGGCACGACGAGAGCTTCTCCTCCGCTACCTCCGCGCCCCAGCCGGTGAGGTTCATCGAGAGGGCCGATCCGTCGTTTGTGGACAGATCGAGGCTCAGCCAGATCGAGGCCCCCCCGCCCGTGCGTGCGCTCGACGTCGGCGCGAGGAGCTCCGTGCAAGACGAGCGGGCCACGCGCGAGATCGCGCAGCGGTGTCGCCGCCATGAGCACGACTCCGAGTATGAGGCCCCACGTGCGCGGCGCGTACAGGTGCGCCGACGTGCGCTTTGTCGCGCCCGACGGCGAGGTGATTCGCCTCACCAAACACGATCCCGGAGGCGTGCTGCGCGAGCGACAACCCTTTCACTTCTACGTGCGAGCTTCACTCGCTCCCTTCGAGCGGATCGCAGCGACGCTGGCGCCGCTGCCTGCGAGCCCCCCGGATCCTCGCACGGCGAGGCGGCGCGGCGGCGCGCTGACCGACGTCGCGGTCTGGGCCGTACGGATCGCCCAGCTCGCCCTCGCCCGCTCACGGCTCCGGCCCCGCCGCATCGTTGCGCTTGGCGCCCGAGCTCGCGCTCCGCGTCGCGTGGACCGTCCTGCTCGTCGCGTCTCCGTCGATCTGGTGCGGGGGAGCGGCCCTCGATAACAACCTGACCTCGTAGTCTCTCCTTCACGTCCTCTCACATTTCGTGGAGGGCGGCCGCGGTCGCCCCTGGCGCCGCTTGGGGGATGACACACCCGTCGTGGTCGAGCTCGATGCCTCGGCCTCGTCCTCCGTGCGCATCGAGGCTATGACGACCTTGGCTGCCTCGCATAGCTCGCCGAGCGCTCGCTCCAGAAACCCGAGCTGTCCGTCATCGTAGCGCGCCAGAACGCCCGCGACGGTTCTGCGCATCAGCGCGCTCGAGGGATGGGAGCGCCACGTCCCCGATTTCTCGGCGACGATCACCTTGCGCCGGTCGGCCTCGTCTTTCCGCCGCTCGACGAGGCCCGCTCGTTCGAGCCGATCGATCGCGCCCGTAATGGCACCCGTCGTTAGCCCAGTCTTCGTGGCGAGGGCACCGGCCGTCACGTCGTGACTGGTCGCTACGAGGTTGAGGCACTCCAGGTCGGTCGTGCTCACGCCGAGCTGCAACGCCATCTGCTCGCTAAAAACGAGGGTCAGCCGGGTCACCTCCCGGATCTTGCCCTGGACCGCTTCGAGCCGTGCCTTCCTATCGCGCGTCCGCACCATTTTGCTCCTCGTTGCTCGCCATCTTGACGCTATTGTCTTAGTCACTAAGATACACGGCAGCAAAGATACATCGAGAGGCGGGTAAGATGGCTTCTGAAACGCTCGCGATCGTTCCGCTCATCGCACTGACACTCGGGGCCGTGGCCCTCGGTGGGGGCCTCTACGAGACGCTTCTCGTCGACCCGGTCTGGCCTCGCAACCCCGCGGTGATCCAGCCGCGCCGCGGGGGTCTCGATCGCAAGCGCTTCTGGGGCCCCGTTCACGGCCTGTTCGAGGTCGCGCTTCTCGTGAGCGCCTGGACGGTGTGGGGCGACGCGGCGGCTCGTCCCTGGATCGTCGCCGCGCTCTCCGCGCACTTCGTGGCGAGGGCCTGGTCGTTCGCGTACTTCATCCCCTGGGCCCTTCGCTTCGAGAAGATGGGCGACCTGTCGGAAGAGCAAGTGGGTCTGGCCCGGCGATGGATCCGCCTCAGTCGCTGTCGCCCCGTCCTCGAGCTCGCCTCGATAGTCTCGCTGGGCGCGGCGGTCCTCTCGGCGCGCGGGTGAACGCGCGCCCCACAGACTCGGGCCGCGTGCGCGTCCTCGGCGAGATCACCCTGCCCACGATCGTCGGGGCCAATCCTGGAGACCATCGGGATGCCCTGCTGCGCCGCGGCCCCTTCCAAGACTTGCGATGCGGAGAGTACGGGGCCGCCTCGCGGACAGATTCGGTTAGCTCTCCACGGGACCCGAGCGCAGCTCGAGAAGTCCCGCGTCCCGGAGCAGGCCCATCACGTGATGCACGGTCTCCGGGTCGCGCGCGTGGACGTGGACGATCGCGCTCTTCGGGGCTGTGATCGACGCGACGAGGCCGCGGATGCAATCGCGCGATAGCGCTCCGGTCCACGTCACGCTCCCGATGCGCTCGCCGCCACGATGCTCGAGCTCCGCGCGATTCGGCTCGAGCGAGATCCGGAGGTCGTGAATCCGTCCGGAAGGCGCGGCGCGGGGAGGCGTCTTCGCCGGCGTGGCCTGCCAGGAACCGAACGCCAGCTCCAGCTCGATCCGGGACGGCTCGTCGCCCTTGTAGCGAGGGGCGCGTGCGAACAGCGCCTCCGCGTACTGCTCGGCGAGCTTTGGAAGGTGCTCGACCCGTCCGGAGAAGACCTTCACGAAGCTCGACCACCTCGCGTACGAGACGCAGTAGCCGCGCGATCCGCCGACCGGATACGAGCACGCGTACACGTCGGTCGCGAGCCAGAATAGGTCTTCGTCGGACCACGCGCCGAGCGCACTGCATACCGTGTCGAGGAGCCCGTCGTCACCAGTCGGCCTCGCCGAGGCTTCGTGGAGCCAGACCCACACAGGCTTCTCCTCACCGGCGATCGCGAGGCGACGATCGAGCGGCCCTTCGGTCAGGTAGCGGGCCATCGTGTCGGCGTGACGCCACGGCAGCCCGGCGACCGGGAGCGCTAGGTCGGCGTCGCGCGCGATCGCGCAGAGCTCGAGCTGCGCGCCGTCGAGCTCTGCGCGGAGGATCGGCGTCGCGGGTGTGCGGCCCGCGAGCGGGCGAAACACCGCTCGAACGACCGCTGACAGCAGCGTTCGCGTCACGTCGTCGTGCTCCCTTCGAGCGAGGCGGGCGCGCATCGTGGGTCGCGCGACGGCGAGCATGCGCACCTCCTCGCGCGCGTCGAGGTCGGCGAGCGCGGCGGCAGCGATCAGCGCGTACCTCCCGGCCGCAAGCGGAAAGAGATCGGCGTCGAGAGGAGGCGTGGCGAGCGCGCGCCCGATCGCGTCGAAGTCCGCACCGTCAAGCGGCGCATGAACGAGCGCTCGCGTCACCGACCGCGCGGTCCGAACGACGTCGTCCTCGTCCGGCCGGGAATGGAGATCAGGCTCGCGCAGGGCGATGAGCAAGGACGCGCGAACCAGCGCCTCGGGCTCGCGCGCGACGAGCCCGGCGATGTCGTCGCGCACGTCCGAGGGCGCCAGCGCCCGGGCGAGCAGCGCCGCTTGCACGCGAACGCGCGGGTCGATGTCATGGAGGAGCGCGCGGTACGCGGGAAGCGCCGCGCGAATGGCTTCGATCGACGCGATGGCCTCGTCGTACTCGGGCGCCAGCGGCGTCGTGCGGTAAACGAACGGCTCGAAGCCTCTGTCGAAGTCCTCCTCCCCGGAAGAGACGAGCTGCACGAGCGAGCGGAGGATCGCGTGTCGATCCGGGACGCCTGGGTCGATGGCGAGGCGAACGAGGAACGGCATGGCAAGCGGCTCCGCGGGGGAGAACGTGCCTTGGTGCCAGAGGCCCGCGGCGAGTGCCTTCAGCGCGCGCTCCGCGGCTTGCCCGCCGTTCAGGATCTCCCGCAACCTCGCGGGCACCTCGTCGGCAGGGCCATACGCGTCCTCCACGTCCTCGAACGCGACCGCATCCAGGCCTTCGAGGGGCTTCGTCATCTGCGCTCCGCTGCCCGAACGTCGCCCGCGCGTTTGCTGGGGGCCGCAGGGAGCTCCTCCTTCCTCCTCCGCATGCGCCGAGCATATCGCTCCGACCCGTCGACGTCAGCGCGTTTCCTCCCCCAGGAACGCACCCTCGCGGCGCCAATTCCCGCTTTGGAGTTGCTACGCGTATCCGCTAGCGTGCGGGCAGCGTCCTTGGACTCGTCAACGTGGCCCGGTCTCCTAGCCGTCGCAGCATTCCTGATCGCGGCCATCCTTTTGGATCCGCTTGCGACTCGAGCCCGCCCCGCGCCGCGTTTCACGCGTCGACGCCGACGGTCCCGGCCGCGGCGTTGCCGCAACAGCCCCAGCCTCCGGTCGCCGTCCGCGACCTCCCAAGAGACGCCTCCACGACGGCAACCGCGACGAGGGCGCTGCGCCCCGTGGACTGCGGCGCAAGCTATCCCTCCGTAGGCAGCGCATGGCTCGAGCAGGTGGTGCGCACGCAGACCCGTGCTCCCAAAGAGCCGCGCGACATCGAAGAGACAACGAACCTCGACGTCTTCCGGGAAGAGGTGCTCGCGAGCGACGGGACCATGCCCGAAAAGCTCGGCGTCACTCACCTCGAAAGCTCCATCACGGACAGCGCCTTCGGCTGGCGCCAAAGGAGGCCACGGCCCGGGGGCGCGCTCGTCGTCGAGGCCGGCGCCAGCGGACCGACGCTGCGCGTCGACGAGCCGATGGGTGACGCGGAGGCCGCGCTCTTGCGCGCACGGTACGCCGCGTTCGGAAAGCCAGACGTCCTCGCGGCGGCGCTGGCCAAAACCCTCGCGAAAGGGGCCGTGAGCGCGCCCCTCGGCAACGCAGTCCGGGCGATGGCCACGGCATCCGGCCTGGATCAGCTCGAGACTTCACGCACCAGGGTGACCTATCTCGGCCCGACCCGGATGGCGTGGGGCGAGATGCTCGACCAGTTCGCCGTTACCCTCGACGAGTCGGAGAGCTCGCAGTCGATGGGCAGCGTGCACCTCGAGAAGCGCGCTCTTCGGGGCACGCTGGTCACGCGTCACGATCGCCATTGGCTCGTCTCGCTGGTGATGCGCGGGACGACGTCGAGTCGACGGCGCAGTCTTCGAGGAGACCCTCGAAATCACGCGCCCATGCCTACGCACGTCCTCCGGTGAGGTACGTGGCGTCAAGCCCTGCTCCGCGATGGGCGGGTACTGCGCGGCCGACCGGAACGGCCCCGCCGAGTGCGGAGGCGGGTTCGCCGCCGTTGGCAGGGAGGTCGCCGCCTGCACGAACGCCACCTGCTGCCTCCGTTCGAGGCCGACCGGCGTGGACGTGGACTTGCCCGACGAACCCCCGAGCCCCGAAGGAGGCCTCTGCGCCGGCATCAACGAAGCTCCTCGCTGCGAGTTCCGCTTCTTCTGCAAGGCCGAGCGGCAGGACGAGCTCGGTCGGTGCGTCGCCGAGCAGCCCTCGCCGTGACGTGCACGTCGTGGACTCGCAGGAACCGAAGTCGCGCCGCGCGCTCGGGACCTGCTTGCTAGACCGCACGCCGTGCGCGACCGCGTCACGCGTCCGACTTCGTCCATTCCATGATCAGGAAATACGGTGCCTTGAGGTAGCGGCGAACCTTCTCCGGGGGTCCGCCGTGCGGCCTGGGTTCGGAGAAGTGCCGCAGCTGCAGTCCGGCATCCAGGAGGCCTTGCATGTACGTTTCGAGCGGGCGGTGCCAGTTCCTGATGCTGACGTCGCGCCACCTCACCTGGCTCGCATGCTCGTCCAGGTAGCCTGCGTGCCGGTCCGCACCGCGCGGCCGCCTCCCTCCGAAGACCATGCCCGCGGTCGTGAAGCCCGTGAGATTGGCGATGAGCAGGGAGCCGCCGGGTCGAAGCACGCGCGTCATCTCGGTCAGCGCCGTGCCGAGCTGCGGGACGTCGATCAGGGACAGGTAGCTCACCACGAGATCGAACGAGCGGTCCCCGAAGTCGAGGCGCTCCGCCACCCCGACGCGGTAGTCGCCCGTCGGGTCGAGCGCGATCGCGCGCGCAAGGAGGGCCTCGGTGGGGTCGATGCCGACCGCGCGGACCCCGAGGGGCTGGAGCATGCGACAGAAGCGTCCCTCGCCGCAGCCCACGTCGAGCGCGTATGCGTGAGGCCGCAGCCGGACTCGCTCCAGCATCGGCTGATCGAGAACGAAGCGACGGCCGAAGTCGCCCACGTCTCCCATCTCCGCGATCCACGCCGCCGCGGACTCGTCCCATCCGTCCGTGGCAGGCGGCGCGGTCACTGCAGTTTCGGCTCGGCGCCAACGTGCCATTGCGGATTGCTCGCAAAGGCGGCCGCGCACGTCAGCGAGCAGAACCAGTAGGTCTCTCGCTCGAAACGGAGCTGGCCGGCCGCAGCGCGCCGGTCGACGATGACCTGGCACACCGGGTCGATGGCCGACTCCATCGCCCCGACCATGAAGCCGAGTGACGACAGCACGGTCGCCTCGCGGACGTTCTTCAACGCGACCGTGCCGATCTCGACGACTGGGATGCCCTTCTCGGCGGCAACCTCCGCGACCCGGGAGGTGGCGAGCACCTCGCCGGCGTAGGCCTCGGCCGCGACGCGCGCGGCGAGGTTGACCGCGGCGCCAAAGACGTCGGCGTCGCGCTCGATGGCGGGTCCGTGGTGGAGTCCGGCTCGCAAGGCGGGGAGCGTCTTGTCCTCTCCGGCGGCCGTGAGCATCCGATCGACCAGCTCGATGGCGGAGCCCGGCGTGCGTGACATTACGAAGACCGCGTCGCCGATCGTCTTGATGAGTCGGTCGTCCGGCCCGAGGGCAGCGCGCGCTATATCCGCGAACCTGGTGGCGACGTCTGCGGCGTCGAAGTCACCGTGCTGCTCGGTCAGCGCGGTGAAGCCTGCCATGTCGATGAAGCCGAAGGTGGCCTCGATGCGCCTCGACGGAAGGCGGGCCGACACGGGAGCACGGCCTGCGGTGCTGCCGGCGTTTCCTCGGGACGGGCGAGCCATGGAAGCGTCCATGTTGTACCCAGACCCTTCGCCTCGACCAGAGCAAACAGCGCGCTCCGAACCGGCCGACCGTCGCCTGCGCCGTTCACCTCGCCGGGTACCCTTCACGAAGGGGTCGAGGGGCGAGCTCGCGCTCGCACACCGACCGCGCCGCAGCCAAGCCCGAAGCGACCGGGTTACGAGGTCGTGAGCAGCCCGCAGGCTTCACGCAGGTTCTGGGAACATGGACGCACCGGGCGGGTCCGACACCCCGCCCGACTTCTTCGCGTCGGACAACGGCACGACGTGGACCGCGGGCGTTCATCTCCCGAGCAATGGGCGATCCCAGGACACGGGCTTCACCAGCGCCCTCGCGCTCGACGGGGGAGGGACCGCGGCGGTCGTCGCCGATAGCCCTGGCGGCGCCGGCGGCGGTGGCACTGCGTGCGGATCGAAACCCGTTCATCGAGACGTCGAGCAACAACGAGACGGGCCCGTGGACCGCGTGCGGAGCGGACACGAGCATCGTCCACCAGTACGACTCGTACTCCGTGAGCGCTTCGTATGGCCTCGCGCGCGCATCAGGGGACGCTCGCGGTGTCGTTCGTGACTGGCACGAGCGACCCCACCGACGCCGGGCCCGACCGGCCGGGCATCATCTACTGGCAGCATCCCTGACGCGGTCTCTCCTGTCGGGACGGCTTAGAGCGGTGGGGGCACCATGCGCCTCCTCGAACGGCCCTTCGGTCCGCTACCGGGCTGCCTCCACCACCGCAGTCACCAGCGCCTCCACGTCCGCGTGAGTCGCGCGCGGATTCACCACGCAGGCGCGCAGGTAGACCTTCCCTCCCAGGACGGTGCTCGACAGGAACGCCTCGCCGCCGAGCTGCACCCGCTCCACGACGCGCCGGTTGAGCGTGTCGAGCGCGGCCTCGTTGCCCCGCAGCGCCGCCGGCGCGCAGCGAAAGCACACGATCGACAGCCCCTGGGGCTCCCACACCTCGAGCTCCGTCGGGCGCGCGCGGAGGGTGTCGGCCAGGTGGCGCGCGACCGCGATGTCGTGCGCGATCGCCGCGCGGTAGCCGGCCTGCCCGCGGCGCTTCATCGCCATCCACAGCTTGAGCGCCCGGAAGCCTCGCGTCTGCTGGAAGCCGTACTCGCTCAGCCACGGGCCGGCGCTCACCCCGCCCGCGGCCGCTCCGTCGTCCTGGCCCTCGGTGCGCAGGTACGGCGGCACGAGGCTGAACGTATCGCGCATCGCCGCCGCCTCCTTCACGAGCACGAGGCCGCACTCCACGGGGACGTAGAGCCACTTGTGGGGATCGATCGCGACGCTGTCGGCGCGCGCGATCGCGGACAGGACCGCGCGGTGCTCGTCGGTCAGCGCCGCGGGAGCCCCGTAAGCGCCGTCGATGTGGAGCCATACCCCTCGCGCTGCGCAGACGTCGGCGATGGCCTCGAGCGGATCGATCGCCCCGGTGTTGACGGTGCCCGCGGTCGCCACCACCGCCATCGGTCGCTCGCCGCGCGCGACGTCCTCGTCGATGGCGGCCGCCAGGGCCTCGGGGACCATCCGCAGCGCGGCGTCCGTGGGGACCGCGTGCAGGCTGCGGCGCCCGAGGCCGAGCATCTCGACCGCCTTCTGGTAGCAGCCGTGCCCCTCGCCCGAGCGGTACACACGGAGCCGCGGCCCGCCGTGCAGGCCCTCTTCGCGCACGTCGACGCCGGACCGCGCGTGGCGCGCGACCGCGAGCGCCGTCAGCGCCGCCATCGAACCGCCGCTCACCAGCAGGCCTCCCGCGTTCGGCGGAAAGCCGAGCGCCACGGCGAGCCAGCGCACGACCGCGCGCTCGACGTGGACCGCCGCGTGGTTGCCTCCGGCGCAGCTCGGGTTCATGGCCGAGGCGAGTGCGTCGCCGAGGACGCCGATGGGATCAGGCGGCGAGTTCACCCAGCCGTAGAAGCGCGGATGTCCGTTGCCGAACGGATAGGGACCCACCTCCCGCTCGAACGCGTCGAGCACCGCCTCCGCGTCCTGCCCCGCCTCGGGCCACGCCGATTGCGCCAGGCGCGCCGCGAGCTCGGGCGGGTAGGGCTGGAAGACGGGTCGCTCCGGCAGCGTCCGGCGGTCACGGGCGATCCACTCCAGTACACGCGGGCCGATGCGGTCGAAGTCGTCGTCGAGTTCCATGGCCCAGAGCCAAGCGCCGTCGGGCGCGCGTGTAAAGAGCAGCCTTCCCCCATCGGACTCGAGCTGCCTCGAATGCGCGCTCGAGCCGTCCTCATTCCACGCGCAGCACAATCTTTCCGCGCGCGTGCCCGCGCTCGCCCGCCAGCATTTCGTGCGCATCGCGCGCCTTCGCGAGCGGGAGCACCTCGCCGACGTTGGTCGTGAGCTGCCCCCCCCACGCCGAGCACTTCCGCCCCGGCGCGCGCCGCGAGCTGCACGGCGTACGCCCCGACATTGCCAGCCGCGCCGAGGACGAGCACACGCCGTCCTGCGGCCACCCTGGCGTGCTTGAACAACATCACCCACGCCGTCGTGGCGATGACCGGCACCGAGGCCGCCTCCACGTGCGAGAGCCGCGTGGGCTTGCGGTCGATGCACTCCCCCTTCGCAACCGCGTGCTCCGCGTACGCCCCCGTGAATGGAACGGCCCCCTTCAGGTGCGTCGCTTGTCGGGCTCATGAGCGCCTGGTCGCCGACCGCGCGACAGAGCCGCTGCGCGACCTCGTCCGGCCGGCGCAGCAGGTCAGGCGACCCGTCAGCCGACGTGGACGACGCCGGAGTGTGCTTTCGCACCCAGCGCCTCGCGCGCCCCGCGGTAGGCGATCTCGAACGCCTGCGGTCCCACCTCCAGGCGGAACGGGCCGACGCGCGGCACGCCACGAACGACGAGCGCGAGGAGGCCGTCACGCTCGGGGACGTCCATCGAGGGGGCGCCCTTGGCCCGCCACGGGCTGCGCGAGGCGAGGTGGTGGTGCAGCGTGCGCTCGCCGGGCGCGAGGCCTCGCACGCCGGCGCGATCGGCGATGCCTCCGTCGAGCAGCGGGCGCCCACCGGACCACACGGGGTGGAACAGAAGCGGGACCGTGCACGACGCCTGGATGGCGGGCGCCAGCGCGCCCTCGGTGACGACGCACGTGCGCCGCGAGAGGACGTCGAAGACCGAGATGGCGACGGGGGCCCGGCACTCTGCGAACGTCGTCGCCGCGAGCAGGGCCTCGAGGCGCCCGCGGAAGAGGCGGCCTGCGAGGAGTCCGAGGCCGGGCGCGGGGTCCCAGAAGTGCTCGCGGCGAAGCGCCAGGAGCTCCTCGCGCATCCGCGCCGACGACACGCCCGAGGCCCACGCGCCTGCCACGAGCGCGCCCGCGCTGGACCCCGCCAGCCGGGCAGGCAACAGGCCCTCCTCCTCGAGGACGCTCAGGAGGCCTGCGTGCGCGAAGAACCCGAAGAAGCCCGACGAGAGCGCGAGGCAGAAGGGTCGCTCGCGGAGCCACTCTCGCACGGTGGGGACGGCGCTCATCGCGGCCGGTGGTGTAGCCTGGTCAGCGATGGCGAGCCAGTCCTGGAGGAGGGCTGCTGCGACGGAGCGGTCCCTGTGACGCGATCGACGCACCTTTTCACGCCTGAATCTCGATAGCTAGCAACGGCACGGCTCTCGCAAAGGTGCCGGTAACGGGGCGGTTCGCTCCAAGTCGGAGCGCCGCTCCAGTATCACCGTGCTCGATCAGTGGGGAACGCAGTCCGTGGGCGGCGTGACGCAGTCCGATGTCTGCACGTGGTTCTTCAACGCAACCACGTACGGAGATGACAAGTTCTTCAACCAGAAGCAGCCGTACATGAAGCCGGGAACGGGGAACGATGCCAAGGTCGGCATCTTCGACATGCACGACAACGTGACGGCATCGTGGGGGATCATCGGCGGTCCCGCGCAGGCGATCTACACCCAGGCGCCCTAGCAGGCGGCTGCTAGCGTCGCCCCCTCTAGGACGTACAAGCTGTTCCATTGCGGGGGGGCCTCGAGAAGAACGGCCACGATCGCGAACGGTGAGGGATGCGGGCACGCGAGCTGCTCGACGCGCGTTAGGAGGGCCGCCGCCCGAGCAGCTCACGTCTCCCGGCAGCGTCGACGCGCGCGCCGACGTCGATGCCGCCGGCTCCGCGTCGTCTGCGCGCCTCTCTACGTCGTGCTCACGCCGGCGTCGGCAAGCTCACCATCCATTGCGTGCCGAAGCGGTCTGCACACATGCCGAAGTACGGCCCCCACGGCGCGTTCGCGATCGGCATCTGGACCTCCCCGCCGTCGCTGCTGAGCGCATGGAACACGCGATCGGCTTCCGCCTTGTCGTTCGCGACGATCGAAATGTGAACGTCGGGGACGTTGACGTACGGCCTGGTGCACACCTTGAACGGCGGGCTGATCCCCTCCACGGCGTCGCTCCCCATCAGATGCACAGATTCGGTAATGGGAAGTTGAATGTGCATGATCTTGTTCTTCGCGCCCTCGGGTGCACCCTTGATGAAGGGCGTGTCGCCATAGGTTTGCTTCATGAGGATGCGCGTGCCGAAGACCTTCTCGTAGAACTTGAAGGCCTCCTCGGTGTTGCCGGCGAAGTTCAGGTAGATGTGGACGAGTTGCATGGGGAGCCTCCTGGGGCGTGAGCTTTCTGAGCACCTTGCCGGCCCCGTCGATGAGGAGGAAAGGCATGCCCCGAGGACGAACGGGAAGGGCCGGACCCGACACGACCCCTCACTATTTCTTCGACATGCTGTCGGCCGCCCGCTTACTCCTTCGTCCTGAGAAGGAGACCCCCGAAGATGCAGTACGCCATCCTCTGTTACGACCGCGAAGACGTCGTCGAATCCTGGACGCCGGAGCAGGATAGCGCCGTCATCGCCAAGCTCGACGTCGTGACGGACGAGCTCGCCCGCGAGGGCCGCCTGGGGCCGGTCGCCCGCCTGATGCCGACGACGACCGCGACGACCCTTCGCAAGGGGAAGGAGACCATCGTAGTCGATGGGCCGTTCGCGGAGACCAAGGAGCAGCTGCTCGGCTTCTTCATCGTCGAGTGCGCGTCGCTCGAGCAGGCGATCGCCACGGCGAAGGACCTGGGCCAGGCCAGCAGCTCGAACGGGTCCTACGAAATCCGGCCCCTTCGCCTTCTACGCCCCGGGGCGCCCCGACCGTGAGCACCATCGCCTGGATCGACGTAGCCCTCCGCGGCGCGCGTCCCCAGGCGATGGGCGCGCTGCTCCGCCATTTCCGGGAGCTGGACCTGGCCGAGGAGGCGTTCCAGGAGGCGTGCCTGCGCGCGCTCAAGAGCTGGCCGAAGAACGGTCCTCCGCGGGACACCGTGGCGTGGCTCGTCCTTGTCGGGCGCAACGCCGCGCTCGACGGCGTGCGGAAGCGCAGTCGGGAGCGCGAGCTGCCGGGAGAGGAAGCGCTTTCGGACCTGAGCGACGCCGAAGGACCCCTCGCCGAGCAGATCGACGACGGGGACTACCGCGACGACCTCCTCCGGTTACTCTTCATGTGCTGCCACCCGGAGCTCCCCGCGACGCAGCAGATCGCCCTCGCGCTGCGCATCGTCTGCGGCCTCACCGTCCCCGAGATCGCCCGCGCGTTCCTGGTGACGGACGCCGCGATGGAGCAGCGGATCACGCGCGCCAAGAAGCTCGTCGCCGCGGAGCGTATCCCCTTCGAGACCCCGGGCGCACCGGAGCGAGCGGAGCGGCTCGCGGCCGTGGCAGCCGTCCTCTACCTCCTCTTCAACGAGGGGTACTCGGCGACGGGCGGCAGCGCCCACGTCCGCGTCCCGCTGTGCGACGAGGCCATCCGACTGGCGCGGCTCTTGCTCCGCTTGTTTCCTGGAGAGACGGAGATGCTCGGGCTGACCGCGCTCATGCTCCTTCAGCACTCGCGCTCGAAGGCACGCCTCGACGCACAGGGCGCGATCGTTCTTCTCGAGGATCAAGACCGTGCCCTGTGGGACCGCAATCGCATCGCGGAGGGCACGGCTCTCCTCGACAAGGCTCTCCGCCACGGGCGCCCCGGACCTTACCAGGTCCAGGCCGCCATCGCGGCGCTCCACGCGCGCGCGCCCCGCTTCGAAGACACGGGCTGGGCGGAGATCGAGCAGCTCTATGCCGCGCTCGAGCGCCTACAACCCTCCCCGGTCGTGTCGCTCAACCGCGCCGTCGCCGTGGCAAGGCTGCGCGGTCCAGCGGCGGCGCTGGCTATGGTCGACGCGCTGGCGAAGGACCTCGCCGGGTACTTCTACTTCTTCGGCGTCCGCGGGGCTCTCCTGACGGACCTCGGCCGACCCGACGAGGCGCGCGAGGCGTTCGATCGCGCGCTCGCCATCGCCAAGTCGCCGGCGGAGGCAGCGCACATCCGCCTGCAGATCGATCGGCTGACGCGAGGAAAAGAGACGGCGGGGTGAGTGTCGGCGAAGAAAGTTCGGCGGGTGTGTCGGCTCGGCGCGTGCCCGTCCGTCCTTGGATCGAGGTGAGAGGAGGCTGGTCATGGCAGAAGCGCGACGTACGAAGATCCTGACGCATCTCTGGTACGCAAAAGACGCCGAGGAGGCGGCCAAACTCTACACCTCCATCTTCCCGGACTCGCGGGTCGACCACGTGACCGCGATGCCCAGCGAGTCGCCGAGCGGACCGGCGGGCTCGGTGAAGATCGTGGACTTCACCCTCTTCGGTCAGCCGCTCCGGGCCATGAGCGCGGGCCCGCACCACGAGTTCAACGACGCCATGTCGCTCGTCGTGTCCTGTGACGACCAAGCCGAGCTCGATCGCTACTGGAGCGCGCTCCTGGAGAAGGGGGGCAAGGCGCAGGCATGCGGGTGGCTCATCGATCGCTTCGGCGTCCGGTGGCAGATTGTCCCGGCGGCCTTCGAGGAAATGATGCGCGACCGTGACGTGGTCCGCACGAAGCGCGTCACCGACGCGATGCTCAAGATGGTCAAGCTGGACATCGCGACGCTCCAGCGTGCCTACCAGGGAAACTGAAGGGAGCAGAAGATGAAATACCTGACGTTCATTCGCCACGCCGAGTCGTATCGCCAGGCCGGGCCACCCCGAGCGCTCATGGAAGCGATGGGTCAGTTCGTCCAGAAGTCGATGAAGGACGGGACCCTCGTGGAGACGGGCGGGCTCCTTCCCAGCAAGGAGGGCGCTCGCATTCGCCTCGCTGGCGGCAACCTGACGGTGACCGACGGCCCGTTCACCGAGATGAAGGAGGTCATCGGCGGATGGGCGATCATCAAGGCGGACTCGAAGGCCGAAGCGATCCGCATCGCCACCGAGTTCATGGAGCTCCACCACAAGCACTGGCCGGGGTTCGAGGGGGAGTCCGAGGTGCGCCCGATGTTCGAGCCGGGGATGGGGCCGTAGCAGTCACCGGTGGGCGCCCCCTGTAAGCCGTCGCCGCCGACGGCCGCTCTTGCTTGACCTGCCCCACACCGGCCCGCGATGACACCACCCGATCCATCCATGGGCGACGAGTGACGAGCGCGCGCTCCGAGTACCTGGCACCGATCATCACAGCCCGGGGAAGATGCGCGAACATCCACCCCGTGGGCAGCTTTACCTGGCCTGTCTTCAACCGCGAGGCGCTGGACGGCATCCGCGCGTGGGCGGCGACGTTCGACAGCTACGACCAGTACCACGAGGACGTCTACTACGCAGTCCGACTGCGCGACGGGGAGCGCGACATCGGCGAGTTCATGGTCCAGGTCGGAATGGAGTTCGCGCCGGGTAACGACTGGGACACTCCCGAGTTCTTGACCGAGCTTCGCGCGCGCATCGCCTCGGTCGCAACCACGGGCAAGACCAACACCACCCACGTCTGATCAGGACCGACGAGCGCGCGCGGGCCGCGCTTCACGGACGCCCCGCCGTGCGGCGTGAATTGCTAACCGTACTTGAGATCGGTGCTCTGTCCGACCTCGATGATGTAACCGTCCGGATCGCGGATGTAGCAGCGAATCTCGCCGTACTTGGGTATTGGCTCCGTGATGAACTCGGCCCCGCGGCTCTTCCACAGCTTGTAGCAAGCCTGGATATCCGCAACGCGGATATTCATGAAGCCGTTGATCTTGCCCGGCTCGGGGACGCTGAGCGTTACCGAAGGCTTGTCTGGGGTCGGCCCACCCCCGACGTTGAGAAGGAGCCAAGTATTCGCGATCTGAACGTACGCGGGCGCGCCCTTGCCGTCGCCTCTGCTCAGAATGCGACCGCCGAAGACCTTCTCGTAGAAGCGGGCCGACCGGTCGACGTCGGCGACGCTGAGAAAATGTGCGACCGTGAAACCCTCTCGCGGGGGCATCTCATAGCTCTTCTGCTCGACTTGTACCGCGTTCATCGATGGCTCCTTTCATCCGCCGTTCATCGGGGGGTAGTCCGTGGCGAAGCAACGCGGCGAGCTCCTCGACCCAGAAACCCTCTCGTCCGGTGTTGCCGAGTTGATCGTGGGAGGTGAGCACCATCGGGATTCTCATGTCCCGTCTCCTTGGTCGCCTTGCCCCAAGCGCGCGAGGGTGTCGAGTCGCAGAACCCGTGCCAACTCGTGGAACAGCCTGGTGATCGATGAGCTCCCGCATGCCGCGGTCAGTCTCCAGCTTTGAACGACCTCCCGGATAGGTGAGCCCGCCGCGAGCGCTGCGGTGCAGCCGCGAGCGCGATCCGTCCAGGGCCGAACACGTCTTGGATGCCTGGTTGTCCCCAACGCGTCCGACGCCTCCAGGAAGACAGCCCGCTCACGCCTCGCTCGCGCGGCCGGCGCGGGTCGCGACGCGCTATGCTGGAGGCATGCCCAACGCGGAAGGCCCCTACCGCAAGCACGTCCCCCTCTCCGAGCTGATCCCTCCGGATCGCCGCTGGATGCGCTCCGTCGGGCTGTGTGTCGCCGGGATGGCGCTGGGTGCTGGCGGCTACCATGCTCTGGCGGCGTACAAGGCGGCGCGCGCGGACTACATCGCGCGGGGGCTCGAGGGCGCCGCTCAGGCTCCCAGGCACATCGAGCACGTGACGCTGGAGGGCCCAGGCGACGCCGTCACGTTGCCGATGCCGAGCACTCCCGTCGTGGTCAACGTCTGGCTCCAGGGCTGCGCGGACTGCGCGCCGGCGTTCGACGCGGAGATCGCGCTACAGGAGCGGGGAGGCCTCAAGGTCGACGTCCCCATCGTCAACGTCGCCTTCGGCGAGGCGACGGCCGAATGGGCCAACGCGCACGGCGTCGGCCATAACCTCGTCTTCGATCCCGGCGGCCGCAGCATCGTGCACCCGCTCGGCATCACGACGTTCACGACCCTCGTACTCGACGAGCAGGGAGAGGTGCGCCTGCTCGACAGCCCCGTTCTGCCAGGCTTCGCGGACCGCGTCGTCGGAGCAACGAGGGCGCTCGTGCGCGGCAGCGCCAGGACGCCATGGCTCCCCCAGACGACCGACGACCCTCTGCACGGCAGCTTCACCCTGCGCGAGGCGACCGCGGGCATCGAGGGCTCGGGCGCCCTCGTGGCGACCATCGCCACGAGCATGGGCGAGATCGCCTGCAAGCTGTACGAGGACAAGGCTCCGATCACGGTCGCCAACTTCGTGGGGCTCGCGACGGGCCGACGACCCTGGAAGGATCCCCGCACAAACCAGTGGGTCCAGACACCCGCGTACGACGGGACCACGTTCCACCGCGTCATCAAGGGCTTCATGATCCAGGGCGGCGATCCCAAAGGCGACGGCACGGGCGAGCCCGGCTACGTCCTTCGGGACGAGATGTGGTCGGGCGGCACCCACCAGAAGCCCGGTCTTCTCTGCGCCGCCAACCGCGGCCCCAACACCAACGGCGCCCAGTTCTTCATAACGGACACGGACGGACCGTCGGTGAAGCACCTGGACGGGATGAACACGTTCACGATCTTCGGCGAGTGCACGCCGCTCGAGACCGTCCACGCCATCGCCAGCGTGGAGACCACCGTTCCGCAGGACCGGCCGAAGACGCCCGTGGTGATCCGGTCGATCCGCATCCGACGGGAGACGCTCCAGTAGCGCCCTTGCAGCGGGCTTCTTCGCGACGCTCACGCTGGCGGTCGCCCAGATGACGACCTCGGCAGCCACGCCGCGGCGAGACCGTCACGAGCGACCCAGCGCTCCCTCGCTCACCGGCTCCCCGTCACGAAAGAAGCCGCCGGTGGGCCCGCCGGCCTCGAGAGTGGCTGCCCAGATGACCCCCTTGGCGGCTTCGGCCGCCGACGGATCACCGCCATCGTCGCCACGCTCCGGATGGCTCGTGAAGGAGCCCGGGTCAACCGCGTTCACGAGGATCGGCGTGTCTGCGAGCGCAGCGGCCAGCGCGGTGGTCAGCACGTTGAGCGTGTACTTGGCGAGGGCATAAGCCGGCGCGCGAAGGTCGGCCGTGAGCTTCGGGCCGATCTGCCGCGCCGCCGCGCTCGAGACGTTCACGATGCGGGCCGCCGGCGCCCGCCGTAGGAGAGGCAGAAGGGCTTGGACGAATCCCCAGCACCCGAACACGTCGACCGCGAACGCTGACCGGGCCCAGTCGAGATCGACATCGAGGGCCGAGCGCGTGCCGAAGTCGGGCCCGCGCGTCGCGTTGTTGATCAGCACGTCGAGATGGCCGACCGTGCTCGCGGCGATGGGCGGGCTTCTGCCTATCGTCCTCGTGTTCTTCATCCTGAGCGCCACCGGCGAGGTCTATGGCACTTGCTGGGCACTGTGGGGCTTCGACGCGTTCCACTGGAACGGCCTCTCGATCGGCCTTTCGCTCGGCATGTTCGGTGTCTGCCAGACCCTGGTGCAGGCGCTCTTGCCCGGCCCGGCGACCCAGCGGCTCGGCGAACGCGGGGCCGTTCTCGTCGGGGTGGCCTGCGCTTGCATCGCGCTTGTCGCCCTGGCCTTCACCAACCGCGGCTGGGTCGTCTTCGCCATCATGCCCATCTTCGCGCTCGGTGGCATAGGCACACCGGCGCTGCAGGTCCTCGCTACCCGCCAGGTCGACCCAGCCCGCCAAGGTCAGCTCCAGGGAGTGCTGGCATCGGCTGTGAGCCTCGCGTCCATCGTCGCGCCGCTTGCCTTCGCCACCTTCTACTTCGTCGTTCAGAAGGAGTGGCCCGGAGCGATCTGGCTCTCTGTGGTCGTCGTCTATGCAATCGCAGTCCCGCTGGTTGTCCTTGGCACCCGGACCGCTCCCCAGGCGCGGCCTGCGAGCGTGTAGCGCAAGGCTCTCGAGGAATGCTCCGCCTACATCCCACACGAGCAACAGAAGAACCCTCCGCCGCCCGGATCCGCGCCGACGAGGCGGCACTGCGGGGTCTGCGGCCCGACACAACGCGTTGCCGCGTCGAAGAGGGGGTTGAAATCGCACGCGAGCCCGAACTCGTCCGGGTGGCACAGGTTCGTGCACCCCCCTCCCCCTTGCCAGTGAGGGCATCCCATCGGGTTGTCCCCCGCGCAGTACTCCCCGCTCGTGCCGGATGGCGTCACGTCCTCGCACTGGACCAGGTACCGCCCCACCGAGCAGCAAGCCTCTCCATCAACGGTCTCGATGTCCGCGCACACGGACCCATCGGCCCATTCGTTCGCGTCCGTGGAGCCGTCCGAGGTCACGTCGGCGGGCGAAGTCGAGTCCGACGCGGTCGAATCGATCGCGCCAGAATCGACGTGCGTAGGTCCTGAGTCCGTGACGGTGGAGTCCAGCGCGCCCGCGTCGACGAGGGCGTCTCGCGCGGCGTCGGCCGACGTATCGGATGCGTCGACTACATCGGACGCGGAGCTGTCTTCTCTGGAATCGCCGCGGGCTGCGTCCGCCATCGGCATCGGAGTCGAGTCCCCGGTCGCGTCGAGGGCCGTCGAAGCGTCCCGGGACTGAGGCTCGCGCGCGGTCGCGTCGGCTGACGCACCAGCTTCGAGCACGTTGACCGCGCCGGAGTCCACAGCGCCGCTGCATCCGGCGACGACGCACCCAATCGCAACGAGCGCGCAAGCGCTCCACGTCCCCATGGCTTGGCCCTGAGCAGCAGGAACAGCGGTAGGCCGCCAGCACCTCATGTAGCCACCGTAGCTTCGCCCGTCGCGACGCGCCACGCAGCAACTGCGCCGGGAACGCCGCGCGGCCATTTGTTTCCTTTGTCCGGCCACTGATGGCCACGTGGGCGGCGAAACAGGCGGAGATTGACCCCTGCACCGCGACGCCGTCGCGCGGCATCCGCCGCGCAGCCGGCGCTGGCGCCCGAGGCAGACGCCGCCTTCGTACGCTGATCGTGACGGAGACTCCCCGGAAGGGTCCGCTTGCGGCACGGCTTGGTGCCGGCGGAGGCCTTCAACTTCAGGCCAAGCCCCCGGTCGCCCTCGCGAGGCCCTTCCTCCGTGCAGCGAATGCGTTACTGGTAGAGGAAGAAGCACCGGGGCCGCGCTCGCGATCACGAAGCTCTTCCAGACAACCTTCCCCACGGCCCCCACGGAGAGCGATGGCACGACGAAGACCCCCCGAGAACATCCTGGCGAGACGGGGGCAGGCGGTATTGATCGGCGTCGTGTCGGCGGTGATGATCGGCTCCGCAGGGGTCGCCGTCTTCCCGGACATCGCGCAGCTCGCGGCGCCCATCCTCTGCCGCGGGCAGAGCCTGGTCACGACGACGACCCAGTTTTCGCGTTACCCCGGTTCCGGCGGCACACGGACGCGCGTGGCCTGCGTCGACGCAGCGGGGACGAGCACCGAGGTCGGCGCCTTCTTCGCCATGCTGGCGATCACCCTCGAGCTGGGTGTCCCGTTTGCGGCGATTGGCTGGTGGATCAGCGCGCAGGTGTGGCCTGCCCGCAAACCGGGGGACGACGACGACGATTCGCCTGCCCGCAGACCGGGGGACGACGACGACTGATGCGATCTCACCCCCCCGCGTCGCCGGCCGCCACGCACGCGCTCGACGAGCAGACAAGCCCATCGGGGCAATCGCTGTTCGCCGAGCACGACCCGCACTGGAGCAGGACGGAGTTGCACCCGGGAGGGTAGCCCGAAGGGCAGTCCGTGGACGTCCGGCACTGGGAGCAGGACTCCTGGATGCAATAAGGCGAGCCCGGATTCAGGTTCGTGCAGTCGGTGTCGGTCAAGCACTCCACGCAGTTGTTCGTCGCGTTGCACACGGGCGTGGAGCCGGAGCCGTTGGCGGAGGACTGCGCGCAGTCCGCGTTGGTGACGCACCCGACGCAGAGGCCCGTGCTCGGCATGCAGACCGGCGCGAGGAGGCTCGATGGATTGCACGCGCCCGCCGGAGTGGTGCACGAGGGAAAACACACGCCGCTTCCGAGCGCCGTGTTGCAGAGGTGGCCGGTGGGGCACTGAGAGCTCGCCGTGCATCCGCAGGTGCCCGTCGCGCCTCCGCCGTCCGGGAGGAGGCACGCGGGCGCGTTGCCGCCGCAGCCCGAGTTGTCGTGGCAGGCGCAAGTTCCGCCGATCCCCCCGTCGCGGACACCTTCGCACGTGTCGTTGGCGGGGCATTCCGCGGAGGAGCCGCAGCCACCGCACGCTCCGGCGGAGCAACCCAGGGTATCGTAGGGACAGTCGCTCGCGGTGCGGCACTCCACGCAGTCGTGCGTCGTCAGGTCGCAGTACGGCGTGAGCAACAGGCAGTTCTTGTCGCTGATGCAGTTGACGCACTGATGCGTCGACGGATCGCAGACCTGCCCGGTCGCCGCGCAAGCGGCCCCGCCATCCTCGCAAGGGGTCGGAGCGTCGGGAGCGCCAGGGCGTGTGTCCGCGAGCTGGCCGGTGTCCCCGGGCGCGACGCTGTCCGCCGTCGCGTCGTCGACCGGGCCGCTGTCCAGGCCGGAGGAGGTGGTGCTTGAGCTGCAACCCGCGAGCAGGAGCAGCCAGGCGAGCGCGAAGAGAGAGGTCCTACGCGGGGTCGTCATCCGAGGTGCCGCTTGAGCAAGATCGATGCCGTTCACGTTTTGCAGGTTTGTCGTCCGGCGCGGCTCGTATCCGCGACACCGCATGCCGAGTGGGGCACACTCCGACACACCCGATCCCGTGCTGTCCAGACACGCGGGGGCAACCCGCAGTCTTGAAGTAGCGGGTCATGAGACCCCTGGGGAAGGCAGACGTGAGCCCAGGAAGGAACGTAGGCTAACCAAGATGCCAGCCAAACAATCCCCACCCCCCGCCGACGCGTGCCGCGTCATCGGCAACCACGGCAGGCATGTGAACGGGGTCTCCTACGCAGACGCCACCCGCGTCCTCTCGACCAGCATGGGTGGCCGGGGCCAAGATCAGATCATCTTGTGGGACGTCGCGAGCGCGACCCGCCTGGCGGGCTTCCGCACGACCGGTGGATCGGTGTGCTGGTACGCGGAGATGGCGCCCGACGGCAAGACCGTTGCCGCGGGCTTCGGCGACTGCATCGTCCGGCTGTGGGACACGAGCACGAACGAGGCGACGGAGCTCGCGAAGCTGGGCGGCATCGTGGCGAGCCTGGCCTGGTCGAAGGACGGCAAGCACCTCTTCACTGGCAACTGCGGGGACCGCACCGTACGCCTCTGGGACGTCGGCTCGCGGACGGTGGTGGCGGAGGCCAAGGTGAAGAAGAGCGCTGCCTGGTTCGCCGCGCTGTCTCCGGACGGCTCACGCGCGGTCTCCGGTTACGGCGACAAGCAGGTCCACGTCTGGGACCCCCGCGCCGGGCTCGAGGTCGCGGCGCTCGAGGGACACACGGGGAGAATCCTCGGCCTCTGCTTCTTTCCCGACGGCACGCGGGTCGCGTCGGCGTCCCAGGACAAGACGGCGCGCGTCTGGGACCTGCGCACCGGCAAGACGCTCGCGATCCTCGAGGGTCACCGCAAGCAGGTCACCTGGATCGCGGTCGCGCCGGACGGCGAACGGGTCGCGTCCGCGTCAGGAGACGGAACCATCCGCGTGTGGAGCGTGACGGGCAGCGAGCCGACGCGCGTGATCTCGCTCGGAGCGACGCGTGCGGCGAGCGTCGCGTTCTCGCCCTCGGGGCGGGAGCTCGTGGCAGGGTGCGACGATTCGCTCGTCCGGGTCTTCGCGTGCGACTGATCGGCGCTCAGGGCGCAGGTGCCGATCGTCGAGGGGTGTAGCTCCTCGCCATAGCGAGACGATCGACCGAGCTGCAATCCAAGTCCCTCTCCTCCCAGGCGCGCCGCGCCGGCAGGCCGTGCCGTTCGAGGCCCGGGATGATCACCTCCGCGACCGTGTCGAAGAAGAGCCTTCGCGCTTCGCGTCCGTTGCACAGGCCGACCGCTGCGGCCTCCGGCGGCGGCTCCGACGCGACGGGGAGGTGCGCGAGCTCGTGCTGCTCGAGGTGGCGAAACGCGACGGCCAGATATGCGCCGAGCCGCTCCCGGGTGCCGGCGTCGATCGCGGGAGCGAGCTCCTCGAGCATGCGCCAGCCGAACCGCGCGTGCCCCACCTCCTCGGCGTAGATCCGCGTGAGCAGGTCGCGGAGCTCCCCGGGGGGCATCTCGAGCCGCTCGGCGCCGATGAGCGCCACGGCCACGGTCTCGCTCAGGCAGCAGATGCTGAGCAGGTTGCGGAGCACGCCCTCGAGCGGCTTCGCGTCCGGGTGGCTCGGGTACCGCCCGCGCGCCGGCCTCGTGGCGATCGCCTCGCCGCCGAGCGCCTCGACCACCGCGCCACATAGCACACCGTGGGCGCGCTCCTCGTCGGCGAAGCGTGACGCCTCGACGTGCTGGGGGAGGTTCGCCTGGGCCATCTGCCGCGCGAGCCCCTCGAAGACGGAGGCCGAGCCGTGCTCGTTCACCATGCGGGCCCGCCAGGTCGCGATGGCGGCACGACGCAGGTGCGGAAGGTGCGGCACGACGGGCGCGACGCGGCGTGCCGCTCGCCTGAGAGAGAGGGTCGCCATCCGGCCGTGGCTCGCGGCCCGCCGGCGCGACGAGGTATGCCGAGGAGGAAGCGGCGGCCCCCAGGGAGTGCAGGCGATGCCCATCGGATCTCCTGTGAGGTTTGCGCAGCAGTCCCAGCGCTGAGGAATCCTGAAGTCCTTGCTCAGCACCTCCTTGCAGCAGGAGGCGACCTCGGCGAAGACGGCCCGTTTCGTACCGGGATAGCCGCTCGGCTCGGGAAAAGCCTTGGTCACGACGTCTTTGCAGTCGCGGGAGGCGGTGGGTGGGTCCGGAGCTGCGGGCGGCGGCGCGACGCCCCGCGTGGGCTCGGGCCTGGGCGACGCGAGGGCGGTGGCTGCCAGCACCGGTGCCTGGACGATGGGGGAAGGCTCGCAGCCCGCGAGGGCGGCCGCCGACAAGGTCAACCGCGCCGCGGCTCGCAGAGCAGCTCGATAAGAGTCGCTTCGCCTGGATGTCACACATCGAGGCTACCACCTGCGCGCCGAGCCCGAACCCAGCAGCTAGGTCATGTTTTTCGCGAGGAGGTGCGATGGCGCGCGGTCAGTGGTCCGACGTTGGAGCTCTCGGGAGGGGCCTCGTGCTCGCCGTCGCCTGCGCGGCGGTGGCGGCGTGCGGATCGTCGAGCGACGGCCGGGGCGCAGCTCTCATGGACGCGAGCCCCGGCGACACCGGGAAGGGCCTGCCGGACGGCGCCGTCGCGGACAGCGGAGCGAGCCGCGACTCCGGGGCGAGCACGGACTCCGGCGCGCCGATGGATGCCGGGGGCGCCGATGCCCGACCGCCGACCGATGGCGGCTCGGTCGGCTCGTGGTGGCGGCCGGGCACGGGCGTCCTGCCCTGGCAGTGGGAGCTCGATCACGAGATCGTGACGACGAGCGCGGCCGACATGGGCACGGGCGACACGACGTACACGGGCGACGCCGCGGCGGATCCCGCGGTCTACGACATCGACGGCTTCGACAACACGGCGGCCGACGTCGCCGCGCTGCACGCCCTCGGCAAGAAGGTCATCTGCTACATCGAGATCGGCGCGGCGGAGAGCTACCGGCCCGACTACGCCCAGTTCCCCGCGGCCGATCTGGGCAGCGCGGTGCCCGACTATCCCCAGGAGAAGTACCTGAACATCGACGATGCGGCCGTCGTGACGATCATCGAGGCGCGCATCGCGATGTGCGAACAGAAGGGGTTCGACGGCATCGAGCCCGACATCGACGACTCGTACACCGATCCGACCGGCTTCACGATCTCGGAGGCGGACAACGTCGCGTACATCGCGAGCCTTTCGACCTACGCCCACTCGCTCGGGATCGCGTGGGGCCTGAAGAACGGCGGGGACGGCGGCGACCCGGCCACGTTCATCGCCGACGTCCTGCCCTCCGTGGACTTCGCCGTGGTCGAGGAGCCCTTCTACCTCGGGACCATCGGGAGCTTCGAGCCGATGCTCGCGAGCGCCGGGATCGGGATGTTCGTCGCGGAGTACACGAACGACACGACCTCCTCCTCGTCCTTCTGTCCCATGGCCATCGCCGATGGGACCAACGCGGCGCTCTTCGACGTCGCCCTCGACGGCAAGGTCCGCGATCCCTGCCAGTGAGGGAGTGAGGCAGACCAGGTCGACCCCGTCCCCCACTCTGGCAGGTACGTTGGCGTCGTCAGTTGAAGTTGAACGTCCCGTCCACCGAGAGCGGCGACGCCTGGAGCGTGACCGCCTTGCCACCGCTGGCCTGGAGGTCGACCGTCACCGTCCGCGTGAGGCCGACGGTGCCGCCGGTGTCCCCGAAACCGGCGAGCTGGGTCAGCAGCGCTGCCGGGACGACGATCTGGCCCGCGGTGTCGGCGGCGGTGCAGCTCAGGCTCACGCTGTTCATGGCCGCGTCGATCCCGAGAATGAGCTGGATCTGGGCACCGTCGTTGACCGGAGTCCACGAAATCGTGAAGCCGCTGGTGGGAACGTCGATCGGGGACACGAGCGACACGGCGGGGGTCACGCCCGCGAACGCCGCAGGCGCGGTCACCATGCCCGAGAACGCCGGGAACGTCGCACCCGTCGCGCTCACGTGGAGAACGTCGCCTGAATTCCAGGCGAGCGACGGCGTACCGTTGGAGTCGATCTCGTAGTCCCCGCCCGCGTCCGCGCCGTACGCGAGGGACGCCAGGGTGGCGCTCCCGTCGTCGATCGTCAGGACGCCCACGCTCTCCTCGGTGAATGACACCATGGTCGGGCTCGCCCCCGCGTCGGTGCCGCCGCAGAGCGTGCAGCCGTCGACCGGCGCGCCACAGGGCCCGGTCCCACCGTGGCCCGTCGACGTGATGGTCTCCTCCGCGAAGATACCGATGATGGTGTACGCGCCGACCTGGTTCGGAGGGTTGTTGCCGCCTGCCGTGAACCCGACGAGGCCGGTCGTCGTCGTGGTCGTACCTCCGTCGCCCGGTGCGGTCGCGTCGGTCGCAGGGCCGGAGTCCTGCGGCGGAGCGGTCGCGTCGGCAGCGTCGGACGATGTGCCCGAGTCGCCGGGCGACGGGGAGCCCGTGTCGGAGGTGCCCGAGTCGCCAGGCAACGGGGACCCCGTGTCGGACGGCGCGCCCGAGTCCTGCGGCCCCCCTGCATCACCCGACCCCGTGCCGAAGTCGAAGTCGAAGCCCGGAACCAGGCCCGAGTAGGCGAACGTCGCGCCGCCTACGGTCACGCTCCCGGTGACGGTCTCCGTCAGCTGAGTGCTGCTGACCGTGATCGAGACGGAAGCGTTGTTGAAGGTCACGTCCCCGCTCACGGTCGTCTGGCCGGCGGAGCTCGACTCGGAGAACGCGATCGTCCCGTTCAGGGTGAGGTTGATCGTCGTTACGCCGGCGATCTCGGTCTCGCTGAACGTCTCCGTGAGGGACCCATCGAGGAACACGCCCTGCTGCGTGCACTGGTTGTAGGACACTTGCAGGGTGAGCGTTTGCGCACCGCCGTCCGCTTCCTCATCGTACGAAAGCGTAGCCGACCCGCTCGTGGCGCACTGGAACGACACCGAACCCGTGTTGCGCACGCGGATGATGGGGGACTTCTTGCTGGTCGCGCCCGCCACCGCACGCGTCGCCTCGTAGGTCACGTCCGCGATCTCTGCGACGACGACGGCGACCTGCAGGTCGGTCGGGCTCGAATTCGGCTTGCTGCTGCTCGAGCAGGCTCCCCCTAGGACGGCGGAGGCCACGACGGCGGAAGAGAGCGCGATGGCGCGGGGCCATGAGGATGAGTGCATGGTTGATCTCGGGAGAGAGGGAGCGCGGGTCGATAGCACGAAACGGCCGAGCCCGGCGCGCCTCTGCGACTGGGGGACCCTGAGCCCGCCGGCACGCGTTGCCCCTTTCAGGACGTGACCCGGATCGCGGCGTCATGCTCGGAGCGCATCGACTGCAGGCAGCGCACGGCAAAGCCTGGGCCCTTTCGCCGCGAGGGCGAACGGTACGAGCCTTGCGAGAGCGCGGTTCATGCGTCCACCCACCGCGACCCTCTCGCGCGCCTTTGCCCTGATGCTTGGCTCGTTCGCCTTCGCTACCCTCCTCGCGAGCACGGCGGCCGCCGACGAGCCGCCGGTTGCGCAGATCATCATCGAGGCGCCGCTGCCCGACGCGCCGCCGCCGCCCGCCGATCCCCAGGTCGTCGTCGAGGAGGCGAAGGCCGCTCCGGTGCCCAGCGCGGCGCCCGCCGCCCCTTCCGAATCGGGCTGGTACGGCGGTCAGACACTCGGCGTCGACGGCGTGGCCCTCGCGCTGTTCGCGCTCGGCGCGGCCAACGGTGGAAGCAACCCCTCGACCGCCACGTCGCTGATGGTCACCTCCGGCATCACGTACGTTCTCGGCGGCCCTGTCATCCACATCGCCCATGGCAGGTACGGCACGGCCGCTGCCAGCCTCGGAGTCCGGCTGGCGGCCCCCGTGGTCGTCGGCGCCGTCGGGGGGGTGGCGGGAGCGGTTCTCTTCGGCGCGGCCAGCAACAGCACCGGGGCGCTCATCGGCGGAGCCACCGGTGCGATCTTCGGGCTGGGCACAGGGGTGATCGTGGCATCGGTGCTGGACAGCGCGGTGCTCGCCCACAGGACGGCCCGCGCGCCCGAGCGCACTGGCTTTCAATGGTCCCCCGTCGCGGCCCCCGTCAAGGGAGGCGCGACGGCGGGCGTCGTGGGGCGGTTCTAGACCCGGATCGGGAGGGCCCGCGCCGCCCCAGCGCTCTACTGGACGGTCCCGCTCACCCCAGCCCGTGCTCCTTCGCGATCTCTGCGTTCCTCGCGTCGGCTCGCTGCGCGGCCGGCCGCGTCGCGAGTCGCTCGGCGTACGCCGCGAGCGTGGGCGTCGGATCCAGCAGCTTGAAGCGCAGCATGTAGCGGACCGTGCCGCCGAAGATACAGTCGGCCATCGAGAATCCTTCGCCGAGGACGTAGCTACGCCCAGCGACCGCGCTCTCCATCGCGTTGACCATGCTCTCGTACGTCCCCCACCCCACCTGTCCGGGCTTGAACTGCGCGCCGGACGCCTTCGCCGACATGCCCGGCTCGATGACCGACGGCGCAAAGAGCGACCAGCGCAGATATGGACCGCGCGCCGGATCGTCGGGCGCCGGCGCCAGCCTGCCAAGCGCGTACCGATCGGCGAGGTACAGGCCGATGGCCGCCGACTCCGTCACGACGACGTCGCCGTCTCGCAGGATCGGGATCTTTCCCATGGGGTTGAGTGCGAGGACCTCTGGCGCCTTCTGCCCGCCCTTCAGGATATCGACGAAGGCAAGCTCGTAGGGAGCACCGATCTCCTCGAGCATCCAGAGGGTGTTCGAGGCGCGCGAATACGGGTGGTGGTAGAGCGTGATCATCGGTGTGTTACCTCGGACGAGTCGGTGCGGCGGCAGCCACTGTCGATCGGTAAATTCATCGCCGCATTATAGGAACGAGCGCATGCGCGCGGAAGGGGGAGTGACAGGCGCCAGCGGTCGTGAAGAGGGCTCAGGTCGTCTCGCAGGTGCCCACCCGGGCGATAGCGCAGCTATTCTGACCGGGAGGGAGTCGACATGGGGCGTACCGCGCGTGAGCCACGCATCGTCCACGTACTCGCGGCGCTCGCGGTGGCGTCGTGCGGGCCGGCCGGCGAGCCGGTCAGGACGCCGCAACCGGTGGTATCCCCTGCCCTCGCGCCCGTGACGGTGGTGCAGGTCGCGCCCGCGACGGTGGCGCCGGTCGCGCCGCCACCCGTCGGGCCCGCGAGCGAGCAGGCGATCGCCGCGCGGGCTCTGTTCGACGCCCGCCGGTGGAGCGAGGCGGCCCCCGCGCTCCACGACGTCGCGAGCGGCAAGACGTCGCACGCCTCCAGCAGACCTACGAGCCCGTGGCCACCGACCTCGGCGCGATCCTGACGCGCTTCAAGGGCGACGACGGCGGGACGGGCCTCTACGGTTTTCTCGTGGCCGTCCGAAAGGACAAGGCGGCGCTGCCTGCGACGGTGAAGGGGATCGTCCGTGGCGCGCTCTCGGACCGACGGCTGCTTCACCACATCGAATACGTCGAGGCGCTCGATCGCGAGAGCGCCCGCCTCGAGGCCGCCCCGCAGGCCTTCCGGGACTCCGCGGTGGGGCAGGACGCGAGCGACGCCATCGTGCTCGCCCGTGACCTTGCCGTACGCAACGGGGGGCAGCTCGCGAAGGAGCGCATCCGACGAAGCCTCGACGAGCTCACCGAGCACCTCGAGACGGGCTCCGCGCTGCAGGCAGGCATCGCCGCCGCGCGGGCCCAGGCCGCGGCCGCCGGCCGTCCTGTCACGGGGGCCGTGGGCGACCTGGACGCGCAGACGATCACGTCACGTTGCGCGCGGTAGAGAGCCGCTGCGGCAACCCGTGAGGACGGCGATCAGGACGGCTGGCTCTCGGGCGTCCTCGTCGGCTCCTGGGCCCGCTCCTGCGCGGCCTTGCGGCCCGCGTGCGTCGCGATCCCTCCCTTGCGGCCTGCGGCACGGGCCTCGTCGCTGCTGAACTCGTGTGCCGTGCCCGCGCGGTGCGCGTTGATGCCTCCCTTGCGCGCCAGCGCGCGAACCTCGGTCCGATCCATCGCGGCGAAGCCGCGCTTCTTCTTCTCTTGTGAGGCTTGCGGGACGAACGTGGACGGCGCGGGCGAGGTGTTGCTGCGGGCAAAGACATTCTGGTCGTTCATGGCTGACTCCCGTATTTCAGGCTCTCGGCACGCATCGCGGCCGACTCTCGATTTTCGCGACGACGCACCACGCGCGTGGCGCATGGAGAGGGGCAGCCGCGCCCCCCTGTCTTCGCGATGAACATCCGACCCCGCTCGCACCGTGGGCCGAAGCTCGATGACTATGTTGAATCGTTCCCAGTCACGTCGAGCGCCTACCGAGCGCCGACGTGCGCGGCCGAGATGCAGAGACCGTACCGTTGACCTCGCTCGGCTTCTCGCGCGGAATCACGACGGAAAGTGCACGACCACGGCCGCATGATGCGCTGCGTTCTGCCACGCGTGGCAAAAGATCACAGTGGCTGAGGTAGCCCCTGCGGATCTGGGCCCAGACGTCGGCTGCCCGGGGCGAGAGGAAAGACGACCTCGACCCAACCAAAGAGAGCCTGGGCTCATCCCTCGGTCACCCGGTTCGTCTTCTCGACGTCCGCCTCGTCTCGACGGACGAAGTCAACCCGTTCGCAGACGTCCTCGAGCCCCTCCGAGACGGCCTGCTCCAGCCATCTCCCGTCCTCGACCAGCTTCGAGAGGAGGTCGAGGAGTCCTCGAATCGCGTGAAGGAGTCTCCTGATCACGTGAAGCAATCACGACACGACGTGGAGGAATCCTCAGACGACGTGGAGAAGTCATCTCAGTACATGAAGCAATCACTTCACTACGTGAAGCAATCATCACAGCACCGATTAAAGCTCCGATCGGTACGCTCTGAGCCCAGAGCGGTAAGGAAGTGACTTCTCGATCACCGCCGATAGGGAAGAGCGCACGTCGAATGACACCGCGCTTCAAGCTCTGGACTCAAATCGGTCGTCTCGTGAGCCCGAGACGACGGATTTGGACCGAAAGACGACGTGGAGTCGCTCCTCCATGACGGATCTGGACCAAAATCCGTCGCGTCGAAAAACCGACAGTACCGCGACGGCTTCCTCGAGTGCCTGTGATGACTTCTTCAGGTGATCGAGCAACTCCTTCACGTCGTGCAGCAACTCCTCCACGTCCTGTAGCAACTCGTTCACGTCCTGTAGCAACTTCTTCCGCGCAGCAGCTCGTCGTATGCGGCGAGGTCCGCCGCGACGGTGGCGAGCGGGTGTGGTAGACCCTTTGCGACACCGGTGAGGCGCCCAGCAGTATCCCGTGCTCGATCGAGTCTCTGGTGACTCGTCTGCCCCTCTACGCGGCACCGGCCGGACCACCATCGTCCGCGCTCGGGGGCTCTTCTCCCGAGGAAGTCGTCGTCGCCTACCACGAGCGGACGAAGCACCACCACGACCGGTACGCCGCCTCCCCGGCTTACCTGGACTGGGCCACCCAGCCCGATCCTTTTCGACGTTATGCAGGAGCGCATCTCGTTCGCCTCCCGCTACCCGAGCCGGGCCGGCCGCTTCCCTACTGGCGGCTCTACGCGCGTGGGGACGTGCCCTCGGAGCCGCTCTCGCTGGACTCGCTCTCTCTCTTCTTCCGCTACGCCCTCTCCCTGACGGCGTGGAAGCGCCTCCGCGAGGCGACGTGGTCCCTCCGCGCGAACCCCTCGAGCGGCAACCTCCATCCGACCGAGGGATACGCCATCTTGCCGGCCATGCAGCGGCTCGGCGACACGCCCGCCGTGTACCACTACGCGCCCAGGGAGCACGCTCTCGAACGCCGGGCAACCCTCGACGCGAAGGCGTGGAGCGAGCTCTGCGCACCATTTCCCGAAGACTGCTTCCTCGTGGGCCTCTCGTCGGTGCACTGGCGGGAAGCCTGGAAGTACGGTGAGCGCGCGTTCCGGTACTGCCAGCACGACGCAGGGCACGCGCTTGCAACCCTGCGAATAGCCGCGGCGGCGCTCGGCTGGAGCCTCGTGCTTCTCGACGGGATCGGCGACGGCGTCATGTCTGGTCTCCTCGGGCTCGGCCGCGACGAGGACTACGGCACCGCCGAGCGCGAGGAGCCGGAGCTCCTCGCACTGGTCACCCCGGGCGCGGTGTCCGCGCGCCCTTCGAACGGGCTCGTGACCAGCCGCGTCGCGATGCAATGGTGCGGAAAGGCGAACGTGCTGAGCCCGGAGCACGGCGCCCTCTGGCCCGTGATCGACGAGGTTGCGCAGGCCACGCGACGATCGGAGAGCGCGACCATCCGCGAGGACTCCTCCGGTTTTCCCACGGAAGAGGAGCTCGGGCCCCCGTTCCGTAGCGGTCTACTGACCGCGGAGAACGCAATCCTTGGCCGCCGGAGCGCCGTCGCGATGGATGGATCGACGGCGATCTCGCGCGAGGCGTTCTTCCGCATGCTCGCGCGCTTGATGCCGACCGAGGGCGGACGATCCTTGCCCTGGGATGCGATCGCTTGGCGGCCCCGGGTCCATCTCGGCCTGTTCGTGCACCGCGTCGTGGGCGTCCCGAGGGGGCTCTACGCGCTCGTGCGCGATCCCGAAAAGCTCGTATCCCTGAAGGAGGTGATGCGGCCGGAGTTCACGTGGCAGCGCCTGCCCTCCTGCCCACCGGGCCTCCCCCTGTACATGCTCCAGGAGGGGGACTGCCGTGCGCTCGCGGCCAACGTCTCCTGCGGCCAGGACATCGCCGGCGATGGCGCCTTCAGCCTGGGCATGATCGCGGACTACATGGAGAGCCTGACCACGCACGGCGCCGCCTTCTACCGGAACCTCTTCTGGGAGGCCGGCATGGTGGGCCAGGTGCTGTACCTCGAGGCCGAAGAGGCGGGCCTTCGCGCTACGGGGATCGGCTGCTACTTCGACGATTCCGTCCACCAGACCTTCGGCCTCGCTTCGAAGGAGTGGCAGAGCTTCTATCACTTCACGGTGGGAGGTCCTCTCGAGGATAGCCGGCTCACGACGTTGCCTGCATACGAAGCATCAGGAGCACCCCATGACTAGTTTTCCTCTGCTCATCGAGTTCATCCCCGGGACCAAGATCGTCCGCGAGCCCGACTTCGTGCCGAAGCTACCCATCCTTCAGAACGGGCCTCCCGGGACGACCGTCGTGTTCGCGGACGGCAGCAAGGTGCCTCTCCCGACCGACCAGATCGTGTTCGCGGACGACGCGACGGGCAGCGCCCGCGTTGGCTTTGGTGGAATGAGCTTCGAGGGAATCGAAGACGGCTACCTGGTATTTTACCGAGTTCGCGATCTGCAGCCCGAGGAGACGCTCTCGCCGCAGCGTGGGCGAAGGATGACGCTGGAGCCGCGCATGGTTTTTTCGATCCACGTCGACGACCGCGCGGTCTGGCCGCGAGGCTGATTCGTCCAGAGGAGCTCCTGCACCAAGCGCGGGAGCGGTTGCTCGTCGAGCCGACGCGCAACCTTTGCGCCTGTGCGAAGCAAATGACTTCCGTCTCGGTCAGGTGACTCGTGAAACTGGGCCCGCACGCGCGGCATGGGGCGGAATCTCGTGCAAAGCGCCTGGCAGTCGTCCACGCTGTGCTTCGCCCGCAGCGCTGAGCCGAACGAGAAGGGGAGACGCCATGACTTCCTCCGTGATTCCCGTCAAGCCTCACATCCAGCAGCACGCCCACATTCGCTCGCGGGAAGAGTACGAACGTCTATACCGATTATCGCTCGATAATCCGGAGTGGTTCTGGTCCGAGCAGGCGAAGGCCATCGCCTGGTTTCACCCGTGGACCACGGTCCTCGTAGAGGCGGAGCATTTCTTGCGGCGCCCTGACCGGCAAGCGCGGGCGCTCGCAATTTGCGGCTTCGCCGTTCTCTCGTAGGTGGAAGGAGCGCCTGCGACCTCGACGGCAGGCGTCCCGTCTCGGCCAAAAGGAAGCCTATCCGCTGTCTGCGAGCCGTTGGCTGGAGACTTGCGTGCCTGCCCACACGTGTCACCCCTGAAGCCGCCACGCGACCCTGCTACCGAAGTGCCCGAAGTGGAGCCACCAGGCGTTCGACGCGCCGAGCTCGGCAGGTCGTCGTCGTGAGCGACGGTGCGGGCGTCACGGGTGACGCGATGCAAGTCGACGCCGAGAGCTGGGCGTCCTGCCGTGGGGCTCGCGTGCTGGTCGTCGACGACGATCCCGACCTGCGGGGGGTGCTGTCCGACCTCCTGGAGGGCGTGGGGCTCGTCGCCTGCGCAGCGTCGTCTGGAAACGATGCGCTTGGTTTTCTCGCGTCACGTGCCGTCGGGGAGGAGGTAGACCTCGTCCTCATCGATCTGCGCATGCCAGGGCCCAGCGGAATCGAGGTCATCCGCGAGCTGCGCACGGCGAAGCACCTGCCCCCGACGATTCTCATGACCGCGTCCGCCGAGTCGACGGTGCGCTCGGAGGCTCTGACGCTCGGGATCCACGTCCTCGAAAAGCCGTTCACCTTCGACGCCTTCCGGCGCGTCGCCGCCCTCCTCATCCTGTCCAAGCGCGCCGAGCTCCGGCGCGACAGCGAGGGCGCGGACCGCGCCGTGAACGTCGTGGACCCGTCGGAGTCGCGCACCGAGGGTCGCCTGCCGTCCTTCCCGCCCAAGGCCTAGTTCGCGAAGGATTGGAACAGCGGCGTCGGCAGCAACGTCGCATCTGCCTCGGTCGCGCTCCAGGGACGAAAATTGTGTAACTTTTTAGAGCTTCCGTGCTTGCGGGGCATTGGATCCTGCCCGACCTCGCATATAAGTGGAGATCACGGCAGACCTGGCGCGACGCAGCTCGGACGCGCGGAGGGAGATCATGGGAGACGGCAGCAAGGACCACGGGGTTCCGAAGGCGCACGGTTCACCCGGCCACGAGGGCGCGCACGGAGGGGCCGCCGCCGCCGCGGACGGGCACGGGCACGCACACGGCGAGAAGAACCCCCTGGGCAAGTACATCGGCCTGACGATGGCCGTCCTCGGCGTCCTGCTCGCGCTCAACTCGGCGATGGTCGGCGGCTCGCGCACGGAGCTCGTCGCCACGATGGTCGAGCAGACGGCCACGGGTCAGCAATCCCAGGCTGTGTCCATGAAGCATCGCACGCTCATGGCCCAGCTCCAGCAGCTCCACGCGCTCCTGCCGTCCGATCCGGCAGACTTCGAGAAGTCGGAGAAGGCGCTCGGCGACATCGAGAGCAGCGCCGCGGCAGCCAAAGCACCGATCCTGCCCACCTTGCACGCCCTCCGCCTCGAGACGGCGAACGTCCTCAACACGGCGACACCGACGGCGAGCGACGTCCTCCGGTTCGTGTCTCTCGTGCGGGCCTACGAGAAGCAGAAGGACGTCGCCAGCGAGTGGGCGGAGTCCTACGAGGACGCGATCCACGCCCACAAGGACGCGACGGAGCACTTCGAGTGGGCCCAGCTCTGCGCGGAGTTCGGGATCGTGTTCGCGTCGATCGGGCTGATGCTCCAGAGTCGGGCTGCCTGGGCCGTGTCGCTCATGCTGGTCATCTCGAGCGGCGGCATCGCAGGGTGGGCCTTCTCGACTTCCCACGCGGCGCTCGCCCTGGCGGAGCACAAGATCGAGGAGGGCAAGAGCAAGTACGAAGGCCTTCACATGGACGAGGGACAGGCAAAGGGCGACGAGGAGCTCCTGAAGGACATCGAGCGCATCGAGGCGCCGGCTGCGGCCCACCCGCACTGACCCCGTGAGGCGGCTGCCACCTTGGCAAGCGCTCGCGCCGCGGACGGATTCGGGTGCCAAAATGACAGCGCCTCCTGTCGGCGCTGCGTAGCTAGCCCGCGTTTTCCGTCGAGGGGCGTAACGGTCGCGTCCGGCGCGCCGTTTGCTTCTGCTCCGGGCATGTTCTGGAAGAGGGTGTGGGTGCTGGGCGGCCTGCTCGTGGCAGGTTGCGGCGGTCGGACGTTGAGCGTCGAGCCGAAGACCGAGAACGTGACCTTCCAGCCCGAGGTCGGCACGGCGGGCTACGGCGCGATGGGCCCGTTCTGGATCACACTCACCGACGACAGCGACGAGGGGGCGGCCCGCGTGGCCAAGATAAGCCTCGCGCGAACGGGGACGAGCTGGGAAACGACCGTCGACGGCACCGGCTCGGAGGTGGAGTTCCTCCGCCCTGTGGCCGGCACGCCGCAGGTGTTCACCGCCATCCGCGGGACGGTCTCGCACACGCTGTCCGCCGAAAAAGTGACGCCGCCCCGCTCGAAGCTCGGCTCGCTGGGGAGTGTCTCTGGACACATCGATCTGGTCCTGGTGGACACGGAGGACCCTTCGCACCAGGTCCACGTGTCGACCGACTACGTCGCCGCGCTCATCACGCAGGGGTAGCGAAGCTCGACGGTCCGGTCACCGCGGTCACCATCGTGCCGCGGCCGCGCGCCTCTTCCGGGGCGCAACGGCGCTGCTCGGCCCGCAGGGCGCGCGTCCCGGGCCTCTTGACGCAGCACTGAACGTCTGGACAGATCGAGCCCACACGATGGGTGACGACGCGAAGCTGGAAGACCGCCTCGGGCGGGCCAGGCACCTCCGTCCTGGACGACGAATGCCCACACGGAGGCCTGCACGCTGCGGGCATGGTGACGAGGTGCCGTCATGCCGATGACGACACACGCCGCGACGCACTACCGGGTCGTGTGCTCGTGCTGCTCCACGGATGCAGAGGTGTGCCCGCAGAGGCAGACCGACCTCGACGTGTGGCTTCGCGCCGTGCGGGCCTTCGAGAGAGCGGGCTGGCATCAGGACATCGACCGCGCCCACCGCACGCACGGACGCCACGATCAGGAGACGTACGGGAGCGGCAAGTGGTTCTGTCCGGCGTGCGCGAAGAAGCGCCCGTAACTACCTTGTGAATACCTGAACCATGTGTGGCCGAGCGACCCTTTCAACCCCGCCGGAGGACCTGCGCGAGCTGTTCGGGCTCGACGAGCTGCCCGAGCTGCCCCCTCGATTCAACATCGCACCGACCCAGCCAATCGCAGTCATCCGCGAACCCCATCGCCTCGAGCTCCTCCGATGGGGCCTCGTGCTCCCTGGCGGACACAGACACGGCGCCCAGGGGATCAACGCGCGGGTCGAGACCGTCGCGCGGGCACCGGCCTACCGGGACTCGTTCCGCAAGCGCCGCTGCCTCGTCATCGTGGACGGCTTCTTCGAGTGGCAAAAGCGAGAGAAGGTGAAGCAGCCCTTTCTCATCCGCCGCGACGACGGCAAGCCCTTCGCCCTCGCCGGAATCTGGGAGCGGTCGACCACCAAGGACGGTGAGGTCGTCGACGCCTGCGCGATCATCACCGGCGAGGCGAAGGGCGCCGTCGTCGCGCTGCACGATCGAATGCCCCTGATCGTGCCTGCCACCGGGTACGCGCGGTGGCTCGATCCGACCGGCAAGGACCTCGCCGATCTCCTCGTTCCAACCGCGAGCGGCCTCACCACCTACCCCGTGAGCACGCTGGTGAACTCCCCCGCAAACGACGACGCGCGCTGCGTCGAGCAAATCGCGGAGGGCGCGGAGCTCGAGGGAACGATGCCGCTGTTCTGAGCCGCTCGGAAGCGTCACCGGCAGGTAGCGACCGGCGCTACGCGAACGCGCTGCCGCGAGCTGGCGGTCCGGCCGTCCCGTTGCCCTGGCCTCACCTCCGCGAGTCATTGCGCTGGGCGACGACGAGCCCTCTCGCAACCAGGCCTCGAAGATGCCGGAGCGCAAGCAGGCGCGGGAGCCCAGAGAGATCCACCAAGGTCTCGACGGTCGTGGCGCCGTCCAGGAGGGAGAGCAGAAAGCCGCTCGCAGAGTCGAGCGCGAACCCCTTCAGCTCGTCGGGTCGAAGGGCCACGACCAGGATGGCCGACGGGGAGCCGATCGCGGCCAGGCACTCGCGTTCCAGCGCGTCGCGGCACTCCTTCAGCAGCGCGGTCGCCTCCGAGTGAAAGGGCGAGTGTTCGAGCAGTCGCGCCACGAGAAACAGAGCCTCCTCGGGCGCGCCCTGCTGAAGTAGCCGTCGCGCCTCGTCAATCGTGGACTCTCCGGTCACCGGCAACGCCGCTCGCTGCTTCACCTCCGAGTCCCTCGCGAATGCCTCGGGGTCGTAGTCGGGGACGACCGTTGGCCGGTCCCCGTCTGCGTCCGACTCCCGCGCGAATGCCTCCGGATCGAACTCCGGCACGAGCGTCGGCCGCTCCACGTCAGGCTCTGGCTCGCCCTGCGTGGAAGAAGTCGTCGGCATCGGCGTGTTCGGCGGGACCATCGCGCAATCCTAATGTCCTGCGTCAGAGAACGTCGGGGAATCGCAGGTGGAGGTACTGAACCGCAGAGGCGCAGAGGGAATCTTCCCAGGAGGCTCTCTCCCTCTGCGTACTCTGCGCCTCTGCGGCTTTCTACACCTCAACGACGAGCGGTCCCCTCACCTTCGACGATCTCGACGCTCATCCGGCCGAGCGCCTCCGCATCTGCGACGAGGTTGATCTCCACGATCTTGTCGCCCGCAATCCTGAAGTTGAAGACGGCGCGTGGACGCCCGCCAGGCGCCCAGACCGCCGCAGCAACGCCTTCGACGATGGCCAGTCGAGCCTCCTTCGCACGAGACTTGAAGAAAGTCGCGACGGCCTCCGAGCCGCGCGTCTCGCTCGACAGGCCGATCCTCGTCGCACCCGTCTGGACGGCCTGCTCGTCGGCGCGGAAGATGACCTCGGGATCGAGCACGGCGATCAGCGCGCCGAAGTCTCCGTCGCGGGACGCCGCCAGGAACGCCGTGACGATCTCGCGCTGTCGATGGCGATCGGCGCTCGACTCGGTGGCGGCGCCTTGCACCCTGCGGCGCGCTCGGCTCGCCAGCTGGCGGGCGGCGACGGCGGATCGTCCGAGGATGGGACCGATCTCCTCGAACGAGACGCCGAACAGGTCGTGAAGGACGAACGCGACCCGCTCTGCCGGGCGATTCAGACCCTCTACGGCATCGCCCACAAGGGCGGCGTTCCAGCCAAGACGCTCGAGCTGGTTCACTTGCGTGCGAGCCAGATCAACGGCTGCGGCTTCTGTGTCGACAGCGGAGCGCGCCAGGCGAAGAAGGCGGGCGAGTCCGACGAGCGCCTCTTCGCGGTGGCGGCCTGGCGGGACACGCCCTATTTCAGCGAGGCTGAGCGCGCTGCGCTCGCGCTCGCCGAGGCGGTCACGCGGCTGAGCGTCCGGCCCGACCCGGTCCCCGACGAGCTCTGGAACGAGGCGGCCCGGCACTACGACGAGGCTGGCCTCGCGACGCTGCGGCTCATGATCGCCGTGACGAACGTGTTCAACCGCTTCAACGTTCCGACGAGACAACCGGCCGGCTCGGTGACGTGGTAGCAGCCGCACGCGCGAGCAAGCGTCGCAGAACCCCGAGGGTCTTTCGTTCGCCGGCCTCGCGCGGCACAGGACGCCGGAACGATGACTTCTCGGGACCGCGGCCGATCTCGACGAAGAGACTGAGCGCTTGCCCCCGCGCCGCGTCGGGGGCGTGAAGCAGGAAGCCCACCCGGAGCGCTGCCCCTCCGAGCCTCCCTCGCCCGTAGACTTCGAGGTCGGGCCGGCTCCGGATCCGGACCTGCCCGATCCCGACGTCGAGTCGCGCGAGCAGCGAACGCAGGTTCGAGGAGAGGATGCGGGTCAGGTAGAAGGCGCCCCAGTAGAGGTCCTCCGGCGTCTGATCGCGCGTCGCCGACGGGACCATCGCCTGCGCAGCCGCGATGATCGACTCCTCCGCGAGGAGAAACGTCGGACGATCGGCCTGGGGCGGGCGCCGCTTGGGCTTCGCGGGTGGTCTCCCGTACGTGAGCCAGCACTGGAGCGAGATTCGCGCATCTCTCGTGTCTGCCGAGCGAACCTGCACCCGCGTCACCCGGTGCGGGGTCTTGCTCGGAAAGATGACCAGGCGGTTGTGACGGAACCGAACGCTCGCCTCGCTGCCGTCGTAGGCGAGGACCAGGTCGCCGCCCCGGACCTTCTCCGGGTGAGCGGCGAGAAATACGATCGCCGTCAGGTTCACGCCGGCGCCCTCGTCCTCGTGCCAGTCGTAGTGGTCGCCGGTCATGTAGGTGGAGACCTGCAGATGCGGCGCCCAGCAGCTCGGGATGATCTGGAAGAGCGGCTCACGCGCGCCATCGAACGCTTGGACCATCGCCTCCGACCACAGGTGCTCCCGGAACAGGCGCAGGGTCCGCGAGGGATCGTGGACCCAGACGGCCCTGTTTCGTCGCCGGCGATGCGCCAGGAACAGCGACTGCCCGTCGTGGCCGATGTCGCGCACGAGGCCGGGCTTCATCCGCCCTTCGAGCGAGGAGAGCTCGGCGAAGATGGCGTCCAGGGCTCGCGCCTCGAAGAAATCGTCGATCACCAGATGCGCGCGGGGCCAGTCGCGCTCGATGTGCATGGTCTTCGTTCTCACATCGCTCCGGGGCGCGCAATGAAGACCGCTGCTCCCGCGGCGTGCACCCGGTGCCGGCGGGCGGTGGCCGCCTGTTCACAGGGTGGGCCAACCGTTGGCAGGCACCATGACTCGGGAGTCCTGCCTGCCTTGCGGGGCCCTGCGAGCGTACCGCCGATCCGCGCTGGCACTCCTTTCGCAATCGTCGACCTGAGATGGCTCCTCCCCGCCGCGTGTCGTGCGCCCTCGGTCCTCTGCTCTCTCTTCTTCTGTTCGGCTGTGGCGGAAGCATCGCGCCACCGCCAGGCGAGGGTGGCGGCCCGACGACCCCCACGCGCAGCGCCACCGCGCCGTCTGCCTCCGCGCCCTCTGCCTCCGCGCCCCCCGCCTCTGCGACGTCGCCCGCATCCTCTCCCACATCGTCGCCCCAAGCTCCTTCGCTCGCGGACGATCGAGGGGCGGGCTTCGTCCTCGTGGAGCAGTTCGCGGAGCCGGGGATCCCGAGCGACCCCATCTACACCGCCCTCTTCATCCCGAACGCCACCACGACGTGCATGGACTTGCCGCCGGCGGGGACGTGCCAGCTGACGACCTGCCCGGCCGTCCAGGGCAGCTCCGCCAGCGCGGGGACCGTCCAGTTGACGGGCACGAGCTCCGCGAACACCCTGACGCTTCTGCCGCAGCCGTCCGCGGGTAGCGGCACGTACTACCCGGTCGAGTTCTTCAGCACCCAGAACTGGAGCCTCGGGCCGATCACAATCACTGCTCCTGGAGACGCGGCTCCCGGGTTCACGGGAGGGGTCGTGGTACCTCCGATGCCCGACGTGCTCGCGCCGAGTCTCTCGTCCTGGACGACGCTCGACACGAGCCAGGACCTGCCTGTCGCGTGGTCACCGCAGTCGTCCGATGTCCTCGTGCTCCTCGAGGCCGGGGGCTTTCCGTTTCCCGGCACGGAGGCGGACAGCTCGGCTGCCATCGAGTGCGTTTTCTCGGGCCCGTCCGGCGCGGGCACCCTTCAGGCGGCGCAGATGAAGGCCCTCAAAGCCCAGTCGTCGAGCTACGGCACGCTCGTCATCGCCTCGGCAGCGTCCGCAGTGGTCACCGAGGGCGGGTGGCATGTCACGATCAACGCCATCAATGCGGGCGCCGACGCGGACGGATTGACCCTCGAGTAGCCGACGGGGTCAGGTTCTCCGTCGGTCCTCATCGCGGGGAACGGGCGGCTCGGACGTCCTCTCGCGGCTCTGCTGCTCGGCGGCGTAGCGGTCGAGCTTGCGGTAGAGCGTCTTCCTCTCGAGGCCCAGCACCCGGGCGGCGGCCGTCTTGTTGCCCGCGACGGCGTCAACCACCCGGAGAATGTAACGGCGCTCGACCTCCTCGAGCGGAACGAGCTCGGTCGGATCGCTGGCTGCGACCACGACGTGCGAGAAGCGATAGTCTCGAATCTTCTCGGGCAGGTCGTCTACGCAGATCTCCTCGAACCGGGCCAGCGCCACGGCCCGTTCCACGCAGTTCTGAAGCTCGCGCACGTTGCCTGGCCACGCGTACGCGACGAGCTTCTCGGCGGCCTCCTTCGAGATCCCAGTCACGCTCTTGCACGACTGTTCCGCGAATCGCTGGACGAAGTGGAGCGCGAGCGGAAGAACGTCGCCTCCGCGGGCCCGTAGCGGCGGAAGCGGCACGTGGATGACGTTGATGCGGTAGTAGAGGTCCTCGCGAAACAGCTTCTCGTCGATGGCCGACTCGAGGTCGCGGTTGCTGGCGGCGACGATGCGGACGTCGACAGGCACCTCGGCCTTCGCACCGAGCGGCCGGACCACGCGCTCCTGGAGGACGCGCAGGAGCTTTGGTTGCAACCCCAGCGGCATGTCGCCGATCTCGTCGAGAAACAGCGTCCCGCCCTTCGCCTCCACGAAGAGCCCCTGGTGGGCCTCCTTGGCGTCCGTGAAGGCCCCCTTCGCGTGACCGAAGAGCTCGCTCTCGAGGAGAGGCTCCGGGACCGCCGCGCAGTTGACGGCGACGAACGGCCCCGTGCTTCGGCGGCTCAGCTTGTGGATGGCGCGCGCCGCGAGCTCCTTTCCGGTGCCGCTCTCGCCGCTCACGAGCACGCTCGCCTCGGACTGGGCCACGCGCGCGATGAGGTCCTGAACGCGTTGCATGGCGGAGCTCTGTCCGACGAGCTCGTCGGAGCGCGGCTGCTTTTGGACCTCGAGCCGGAGCCGCTTCACTTCCGTTCGCAGCTGGCGGTGCTTCGCAGCGCGGTCGACGCTGATGGCGAGGGCGTCGACCTCCACTGGCTTGCTGATGAAGTCGTAGGCACCGGCGCGGATCGCGGCGACCGCCGACTCGAGGCTTCCGAAACCGGTCAGCACGACGACGGGGACGTCGGGGCGATTGGCGGCCACACGCTCGCAGAGCTCGATCCCGCTCATCTCCCGCATGTGCAGGTCCGTGACGACGACGTCGAAGTCCCCTTCTTCGACTGCCCGAAGAGCATCGGCCGCGGACGTGAACCAGGTGACGTGGCAGCCGCGCTTCTTCAGCCCGACGGCGAGCGTCTCGCACAAGCTCTGGTCGTCATCGACGAGCAGGAGCTCGACGGTCACGACAGGATCCCGATCGGAGCGTGGATGGAGAGCACCTCCCCCTTCTTAGCCTTGCTCTCCACATCGATCCAGCCCCTCGCCACACCTACCCGCCCAGTCGCTCCGCTTGCTCGACCTCCTCGAGCGCTGCCTGCAGAAGGGTACTTGCGCGCACCGCCCGCGGCGTTGAGTCGCAGGACCGGCGCGCGGAGGTCGGGCCCCGCCGCGTTGCAGGATGAAAAAGCCGCAAGGACAAGCCCCACTTCGTCTTGTTCCTCTGGGAATGCGGCTGGGATCGCCTGCAAAGAGGCTTGTTGGTCATGACGAGCCGCTCGGACAGCCTGCGCGTCGTCTTTTCGTGCCCGACGCGCCTCTGGGAGCCGACTGACTTCGTCCCGGCGGCTTCGTACGGACGAAATCACACGCCGACGAGACGTCGGGCGCCGCGATCGCGCGGCAATCCGTCCCCACACACGAGAAGAGCGGGACCGAAAAGCTCCTCGTCGTGACGACAAAGGACGTCGTCACGACGACGAAGAGGAAGGAGGTGATGAACGAGACGAAGTTCATGACGACACAGCCGCTGTTCGTGACGACACGCCGCTTTGCCAGAGAGACAAGCCGCAATTCCCGGCAGCCAGCAGGAAGCCCATGACCACCGGGACGACCCGCCGAACGAATCACTCGATGGTGTCCCTCAACCTGCCCAAGCAGGTGCCCGCTCTCATCAACCGCCGCCGAGGGCGCCGCCGTGGCGACGTGTCCGATCGGTCTCCGTCCGCCACGTCTGTTCGCCGACGCTCGACGACCGGCGTGCGGACGCGCCCTCGGCCTAGCCTTCTCGGGAGATGCCATAGCGCCGGATCCACCGCTGGATCTGGTTTCTTGCCTTGCCCGTGGCCCGCGCGACGGCGCTGATGTTGCCCGAGTGCTGACGGAGGAGAACGAGCAGCGCTTCGCGGTGTTTCTGCTCGTCCGCCGTCAACGGACGCAGGGGCAATGCGGACGAGTCGGCGACCGCTGCCGCTGCCGAGGAGCGTACGCACTCGCCCGGCGCGCCGGTGAGCTCCGGAAAATGCTCGAGGTCGAGCGGCTTGCCCCCGGCGATGACGAGGGCCCGTTCGATGCACTTCTCGAGCTCTCGCACGTTCAGAGGCCATGCGTGCGCGAAGAGGGCACGCGCAGCTGCCAGCGTGAAGGACACGGCGACAGCGGGGTCGCTGGCGAAGCGGCCGAGGAAGGCTGCCGTGAGCAGCCCGAGGTCCTCCCGCCTCTCGCGCAGCGCGGGCAGGTGCACGGTGAACCCGGCGAGCCGCGCGAGAAGATCGGCGCGGAACGTACCGCGCTCCGCGGCGGAAGCGAGGTGGCGGTGCGTGGCCGTGACCACCCGGACGTCCACGGGGACCGCCCGATGATCGCCGACCGGAGTGACCTCCCGCTCCTGGAGCAATCGAAGAAACGCGGATTGCGCGGCGAGCGGGAGGTCGCCGAGCTCATCGAGAAACAGCGTTCCACCCGCCGCGCTTCGAACCAAGCCGGGGCGGTCTTCGTTGGCTCCAGAGAACGCCCCCTTGCGATAACCGAACAGCTCCGTCTCCACGAGGTTCGACGGGATCGCTCCGCAATTGACGGCAACGAAGGGGCCCTTTCGCCCGGACAGTGCGTGCACGGCACGGGCGACGAGCTCCTTGCCGGTCCCGCTCTCGGCTTCGAGGAGGACCGTGAGCTTCGAGCTGGCAACGCGCTCGACACTGCGAAAGACCTCCGCGAGCGGCACGGCCATCGTGGCAAGCACGGGGAGCGCGACGCGGCCCGGTCCGTCGTCCGGACGGAGTAGCGCGTCGCCCTTCTCCTCGAGCTCCCGAAATACGAAGAACGTCCGCCCGGCCTCGAGCACGTCGCCATCCTCGAGCGCCGCCTCCGCGACGACCTCTCCGTTCCGCAGGGTACCGTTGCGCGAACCCTGGTCGCGGACCACGAACCCTTGCTCCGAGCGCCGAATGACGAAGTGCGTCGACGACATCCTGGCGTCGGCCACCCGCAGGACGAGGTCACGGTCCGCGCGACGCTCGACGGAGCGCGCCGAACCGCGCCCTACCGTGGTCTCCGCCGCGGTGTCGATGCGGTGCCGACTGGGTGGCGCGAGGGGCTCATCGGCGCGGAATGCGAGGACGAGGAGGGCCATCTTGGGGCCTCCGCCAGGCTTTCTCGCCTCCGAAACGGGCGCGGTATCGCCACCCATGGTCGACATACCTTCAGTCTACATCAGCGTGGAGACGTGCTTAGAAGGATGCGAGGCCGGTGCTCACCGTGCCAGGCGCAATCGTTCCCTTTCCGGGGCCGCGCGTGGACAGGAGCGCCGCGGCAATGGCCCCGCCGGCGACGGCGACGACGCCGAGCGATGTCCAGAACCACCAGCGGCTCGCGATGCCCTTCTCCATCTCGAGAGGTATGGAGAGATCCTTGCGCTGCCCCGCCGTGACGACGGTGACCGTCTCGAGTCGATGGAAGCCCTCGTGGGTCAGCGCGAGCGAGTGCGCTCCCGCCGTCACGACCGTCTCGACCGGCACCTTGCCGACCTCGGCGCCATCGATGCTCAGATCGGCCCCCACCACGGGCGACGTGACATACAGGATCCCCGAGACCTGCTTCGACTTGAGGTGAAGCTCGACGCTCGCGCTGCCGCCACCGGCGAGCAGCAGCTCTCGCCGAGCTGGAAAGTATCCGTCGGCGCTGGCTTCCAGCACCGCCCTTCCCGCGACGACCTGGAGCGGCGTGGGCCCTAGCAGCCTGTCGTTCAGGCGGAGCTGCACGCCCGGGACGTCGCAAACGACCGACAGCATCGTCACCTTGGAGCGAAGGTCCACGAGCAGGTCCGGCAGTCCGGGGACCTGCGCCTTGAGCGACGGCGGCGCCTCGGCGGCGAACCGCTCGATCTCGTGCAGTGCCTCCGGGTAGATCCCGAGAGCCTGGAGCACGCGTCCGCGGTTGTAGAGAAGCGCGACGCTCGGCGCGAGCCTGTTGGCCTCGGTATAGGCCTCGAGCGCCTCCGGGTAATGCAAGCTATCCATCTCCCGATCCCCGAGCGCCTTGAGCTCCTGAGCGCGCGCGACATCCGGGTCCGGGGCAGGCGGAGAGGCAGCGCCGGCGCGATCGGTCGAGGGGGCCCGGGCGACCTGCGCCAGTCCTCCCTGCGATTGCAAGACAAGCGCTAGTACGAGAGAGGACGCTACGCCCGTCCGGAGGGTCGGCATCATCGGTCTCAAAGGTGGACGGGAATTCGCGGGGCGGACCCCGCGGCTGCTGGCTGTGCCGACGACGCAACCGGGCCGCTGCGGTGCGGTGGCGCAGCGTGGTCACTCCCCGGAGCCACGGACGACGCCGTGGCGACGGCGCTCTCGGACGCTGCGGGCTGGGGGGCTGCGGATGGCTCGATCGGCGGCGGGGTCCAGGCTGCGGGCGGTCGCACCGTGGACGCGATCTCTTCCGCGTGCGGACTTGCGGCGGCGACAGGCCCCGGGGGGGCTCGAGGGAGCAGCAGTGTCGCGATGGCCGCGACGCTCCCCGCGAGCAGCCCGAGCAGGGCCAGACTCCACGGCCAGCGGCGTCCGGTGGGCGCCGGTGCGTCGGGCCTCATTCGCACGACCTCGGAGGTCTCGCCGCTCGAGCCTCGACGGACACCGCCGGGCTGCTCCCACCCCGCTCCCGACTCGGTCAGCGTCCTGAACGCGGAGGCGGGATCCGGTTCGCCGGGAGGGGAAGCTTTCGGGTCATCGACCCGCGTTGTGGTCGCGGCGAGCTCGGTCGTCGAGGTCTCGAGCTCCCCCGCTGGAGTGCCCTGCAACATGTGAACGCTGGCCGGCAAGGGCTCACGGCCGGAGCCGTACGGAAGAATCGCTCGCGCGAAGTCCTTGACGCGGGGAAAGCGGCGACCTGGTTCTTTCTCCAGAGTCTGCATGATCGCAGCCGCGAACGGCGCCGGCAGATCGGGCCGTAGCATCCGGATCGGCATCGCCGGCGTCGTCGTGATGGCGAGCGCGAGACCAGCCTGCGTAGGAGCGGAGAATGGATAACGCTTGGTGAGCGCCCGGTAGAGAATGACGCCCAGCGCCCAGATGTCCGTGCGGCCGTCGATCTCCGTTCCCCCCACAAACTGCTCCGGAGACATGAACTGCAGGGTCCCAATGGGGACGTCGGTCGCCGGCGTCGAGTCGGACTCGTCCAGCGCCATCAGCTTCGAGACCCCGAAGTCGAGCACCTTCGCTATCCGCTTTCGCTCGTGCAGCGTCAGGAAGATGTTCGCGGGCTTCAGATCGCGATGAACGATTCCGGCTTCGTGCGCCTCCGATATTGCGGAACAGACCTGCACCGTCCAGTCCACGAGCTGGTCGAGCGGCACCGACTGTTTCGACAGCTCCGAGGCGAGGTCGTTGCCCTCGAGATACTCCATCACGATGTAGTGAACACCGTCCTGCGTGCAGTCGATGTCGAACACGCGGACGACGTGGGGGCTCTTCAGCCTGGCCGCGGCGCGAGCCTCTCGCTCGAAACGCCCGATGAACTCGTCGGATGCTTGCAACGAGGGGCGCAGAAACTTGATGGCGAACCGCTGCTTCAGGCGGCTGTGAAACGCCTCCAGGACGAGCCCCATACCCCCTTCGCCGAGGGATCGCACGATCTTGTACTTACCGGCGAAGACATCCCCCGGTGAGGGCAGAGCGGGACCCATCCCGTCAAAGCTATCTGGTGCGCCTTACCCTGGCAACGGCGGGTCCGCGGCCCCATCTTGCTCCGCTCGCGGACGATCGAGGGATCCTCGCCGAAGCCGCCGACGTACGGCGTGTGGTTCTCCGACTGCGCCTATCCGTACCGATGGCGCGGCCCTGCTACAGGCACCTGCTACAGCGCCTGGGCTGTAGCAGGTGGGGTGCTACACGCCGCCCCGGGCGAATTCGCCAGTCATTTCACGGGAGGGCCTGCGGCACGCGTGGTGCTCAGGAACCCTTCATGATCAAACTCGCGACGACGGCTGCTGCTGCAAACCTGGGGAACGAGGTGGACGAGGCCGACAAGCGCGCGGTCGCTGCGATCGCAAACGGAAGCGTCAACGACGTTGGAGCGCTCTACGATCGCTACGCTCACAAGCTCCTCGCGCGCGCCCAGCGCATTCTGTGCAGCGTGGCCCTGGCGGAGGATGCGGTCCACGACACCTTCGTCCACGCTTGCGAGCGAGCCCGACAGTACGAACCGGCACGAGGCAGCGTGGTCGCGTGGCTGTTCACCATCTTGCGCAACGTCTGCCTCGACCGCGCGCGAACCAGCACGCGCCGGGATCGACGGCTGCGAGAGGTCAGCTCGCAAGAGTCTCTGTTCGTCGGGAGCTCCGACACACGGGACGCGGAAGCGTCTCTTGTCGAGTGGGCGGAACGCGCGCGCGTGCGCAAGGCCCTCACCGTGCTCGATCCCTTCAAGCGGCGCACGCTCGAGGCCGTGGCGTTCGAGGGTTTGAGCCTGCCGGCGCTGGCCGCGCGGGAAGGCGTCCCGCTGGGGACCATCAAGAGCCGCATGGCGCGCGCGCTCATCGCCCTCGCGGAGGTGCTCTCTCACCAGGACGCGGGAATCCGGCAGGCTTCGTAGAGCGCGGTGACCGAAACGGCGGGCGGCGCCCACCTGGAGTTACGCCTTCCTCCCGCTGCTTGCCGCGGATCGATGGTAGCCTCGGTTGCCATGGTCGCTGTCGCTCGGCAGGCACTTTGGGGCCTTGCAGCCCTCGTGCTTTCGCTCGGCGGAGTGGCGTGCCGGGCGCCAACCGAGGCGACGCTCGAGATCAGCACGGACATCCCGTGCGCGCTCCTCACCGGGACGAGCATCTCGACCTACCACGGAGCCGAGCAAGCGCCGGCGCCGCTCACGGCGACCACGGCGTGCGACCCCTCGACCGGGACCATCGGTAGCCTCGTGCTGACTCCCGGCCCCACGATGTCCGGCATCGTGGTGGAGGTCGTCACCGGCGCGCAGATCGATCCCGGGTCGTGCCACGAGGGACTGGCCGGGTGCACGTACGAGCGGCGACTGCTCAATTACATTCCGCACACTAACCTCGTCATCCCCATCCTGCAGCCGAAGGTCTGCGAGGGACAGGTCTGCGCTTCCGACCAGACGTGCGTGAGCTCGGCGGATGGTGGACCGTCGTGCCAGTCTTATGTGCTGGGCTGCGACGCCACGGGCAATTGCCAACTACCGGCGGGCACACTCGCCGCTCCCGATGGGGGGGTCGACGCGGAGGCCGGTCCCCGCGACGCGGCGAACGACTCGACGGTCGCGCCGCCGGATGCGTCCGACGCCGGCCACCTCGACGCAGCCGACGCGACGGTGCTGGACACGGGGTCTTGGGAAGCGGACGGCAACGTCGTCGTGGGAAACGTCCCGCTTCCGACGGGAACAGTCGAGGGGGCGCAGGGTGTCCTCGTGCTCCCCAACGGATACACGATCCTGCCCGTCGGCAACGCGAGCGGGACGGCGACGACCGTCGAGCTGTGCGCGACCGAGCCGCCGCTCGGGCCGTGCCCCAGCCCAACGCCCGTGTTCGTCGAGCAACCGGGCGCACCCGTCCATCTGTCCAACCTGACGTGCGATGCCTCGTACAGCCATTGCTACTACACGCAGGGTGGCAGCCTATTCAGCACGGAGCTGACGGGGACTTCCACCCAGATCACGTTGTATACGAACCAGGACAATCCCGAATTTACCCAAACGGCGCTGATGCTCCCCTCTGGGACCGGGGCGGGTAGTCTTTGTTTCCTCGGCCTGGTGGCCGTGGACGGCGGCTTCGACGACAACGAGATCAACTGCTTTTCGGCAGCCCAGCTCGCGGCCGCAAACGCAAACGGCGCGGAGATCGTCGGCGCGCCCACCACCCTCCTCATGGTCGTAACGAACGAGGAGGGAAATACCTTCTA
>Ga0302279_10000386_pt1 | contig 64035 bp, 59 predicted proteins | sample III_Bog_N3_3_FD_194541 | JGI IMG/M metagenome (GOLD analysis project Ga0302279, IMG submission 194541) | Peat permafrost microbial communities from Stordalen Mire near Abisko, Sweden - III_Bog_N3_3 | ecosystem: Environmental > Terrestrial > Soil > Wetlands > Peat | place: Sweden: Abisko... | reverse complement strand
CCGGAATCGCTTCGTCATACCTTTCTTATCGTACAAATAAGCCAGACCTTTACAAAAAATCAGTCGCTTTCGATCCGCTCAAGAAGGTGGAACACGGTCGCCAGAAGGGGCTGTTTCCTTCCGCTCACGGCAGTCGCGAATGCGACTGACCGGGAGCCAACAGGGCGCCCTGGGGGGACCCGGACCTATAACTTGGACACACTCCTAGCGGGTGGCGGCCTCCAGCATGAACAGGAAGCTCCGGTAGATCCGCCCGGTGGCCCGGGTCATGCCGATCTCGCAGGTGCGGCTGCTGGAGAAGGCCCCGTCGAACCGGCCGGCGCAGACCTCCTCGGCCTCATGCCGGGTGGCGCTGGCGGTGAGCTCCGGGACCAGGAAGCCCCGGTCGCCGGCGAAGCCGCAGCAGCCGGCGTCCCGCGGGATCACCACCTCCCCGCAGCAGGCCCGGACGATGGCTTCCAGCTTGGGGGTGAGGTTCATCTTGGTGAGCGAGCAGACCGGGTGCAGCACCACCCGGTCCAGCTTGCGCTGGATGGTCAGCCGGGGCAGCAGGGTGTCATGGGCGAAGGCCACCGCGTCGACGATGCGCAGCCGGTCAAAGCGGGCCTGGTTTTCCGGGGTGAGGTAGGGGCGGCAGCCGAGCATGCCGTAGGTGCAGGGGGAGGTGTCCATGACCACCGGCAGGCGGCCCTCCCGGCTCCAGTCCCAGAACCGGGCCACGGCCTGGTTGACGCTGTGGGCGTGGGCCTCGGCATAGCCCTTGGAGGAGAACGGCACCCCGCAGCAGACCCCCCGGGGATCGTCGGGGATGTGCAACCCCACCCCGGCCCGCCGGGCCAGGGCCACCAGCGCCTCGGGCAGGCTCAGGTCGTCCGGTTCCCCGGGCAGGGCGCCCATCATGCGCGAGATGCAGGCGGGAAAATAGATGGCATCGGCGCCCGCGGCCTGGGTGACCGGCAGCCGGGCCTTGGCGGGGCGGGGCATCTCCGGGCTCCACTGGTGGGTGGCGGTGCCGGCGACGGCGCGCAGCATCCGGGTCAGGGCGATCATCGGCCCGGGGCCGAACAGGCGCTGCACCAGGTGCCCGGAGCGCAGGCCCAGGCGCAGCAGCGGCTCCGCCTGGCGCAGGTGCCGGGCCACCCGCAGGGCGGCAGCGTTGGCCCGGGCCGAGTGGCCGGTCCGGCGCAGGTGCTTGATGAGGGCGCCGGTATCGATGGAGACCGGACAGGCGGTGGCGCACAGCCCGTCCGCGGCGCAGGTGTCCACTGCCATGTACGGGTAGGCGTCCTGCAGGGCGGCCTTCAGGGCCGGATCCTCGCCGGTGAGGCCCAGGCGGGTCACCTCCCGGCGCACCACGATGCGCTGCCGGGGGCTGAGGGTGAGCTCGCGGCTGGGGCACTTGGGCTCGCAGTAGCCGCACTCGATGCACTTGTCCACTTCCGCTTCCACCGCCGGCATGGCCTTGAGGTGGGCCAGGTGGGCCCGGGGATCGGGGTTCAGGATGACGCCGGGGTTGAGCAGCCCGCGCGGATCGGCCAGGGCCTTGAGCCGCTCCATGATGGCCTTGGCCTCGGGCCCCCATTCGGCCTCCACGAACGGGGCCATATTGCGGCCGGTGCCGTGCTCGGCCTTGAGGGCCCCGCCGTACTGGTGCACCACCAGGTGCACCACGTCGTCGATGAAGGCGGCGTACTGATCCACCGCGGCCTGGTCGTTGAAGGACTGGGTGATGACGAAGTGCAGGTTGCCGTCCTTGGCGTGGCCGAACAGGATGGCCTCGGGATAGTGATGCTTGCGGAACAGCTCGCCCAGGGCCACCGCCGCGTCGGCCAGGCGCTCGATGGGGAAGGCCACATCCTCGATGATCACCGTGGTGCCCCGGGCCCGCACCGAGCCCACCGAAGGGAAGGTGCCGGCGCGGATCTTCCAGTACAGGGCCTGCTGGATCGGGTCGTGGGTGAAGCCGGCGGGCTCCAGCAGGTCCAGGGCGGCGCAGGCGGCCAGGGCCCGGCGCTCCAGCTCGGCCCGCACCGCCTCGTCCGGGCCCTGGAACTCCACCAGCAGCGCGGCGGCGCCCTCGGGCAGCTCCTTGATGCGGGGCGGGATCCCCGGCTGGGTCTCGACCGAGCGCAGGGAGGCCCGGTCCAGCAGCTCCAGGGCCGCGGCGCCGGCGTCGCGCAGCGGCACGATCGCCCGGCAGGCCGCGTGCAGATCCGGGAACAGCAGGAAGCCGGTGACCTTCACCGGCAGATCGGGCACGGTGCGCAGCACCGCCTGGGCGATGAAGGCCAGGGTGCCCTCGGAGCCCACCAGCAGGTTGCGGAAGATGTCCACCGGCCGCTGGTAGTCCACGAACGCATTCAGGGAGTAGCCGGTGGTGTTCTTGAGCTTGTATTTGGAGCGGATGCGCTCGGACAGCAGCGGCTGGGCGGCGATTTCGCGCTGGAGCTCCAGCAGGCCCTGGGCCAGGGCCGGCTCCTGGGCCCGGAACTGGGCGTCCGCGTCCGGGTCGGCGGTGTCGATGACCGTGCCCGAAGGCAGCACGAAGGTGAGCGAATCCAGGGTATGGTAGGCGTTCTGGGTGACGCCGCAGCACATGCCGCTGGAGTTGTTGGACAGGATGCCGCCGACGGTGCAGGTGCTGATGGACGCCGGGTCGGGGCCCATCTTGGCCCGGTGCGGGCGCAGGGCCAGGTTCACGTGGGCGCCGATGACTCCGGGCTGGACCCGGATCCGGGCTCCAGCGTCCAGCACCTCCACGGTCCGCCAGTGGCGGGCCACCTCCACCAGCAGGCCGTCGCTGATGGCCTGGCCGGACAGGCTGGTGCCCGCGGCCCGGAACGTGATGGGCAGCCCGCTCTGGTGGCTGAACCGGAACAGGCCCTGGACCTCGGCCACGCTCTGGGCGAACACCACGGCCTGGGGGATCAGGCGGTAGAAACCGGCGTCGGCCGCGAAGGCGACCCGCTCAACCGGTCGATCCAGCACCCGGTCCGGTCCGACGATGGCTTCCAGGGCTTGCCGCAGCGATGTTTGGGCGTTCATGGGATCACGCGCTCCTCCCGGTCACCGAACGCCCGGAAGGCGGGACGGGACAGGTTGCAGAATAGACTTCATGTCCGGGCTCCGCCCGGGCATGAAGTGGGGGTGTGGGGATCGCACGCATGCGTTGCTTCACCACGGACAGATCAGGGTGTCAAAGGGAACGCTTCGAGGATGCTCCGGGCGGGCTGGTCCCGGCGAAAAAAAGCGCCGAGCGGCGTTCCCGGAGCCGTGTGTGGTCGAATTCGCGGGTCGACCGGTGCTGCGGCCGCTCATCCAGCCGGCACGACCGCCATCTGCTCGAGCTTGCGTCGGAGCTCCTCCAGGCTGAACGGTTTCTGGATGCTCTGCAGCCGGGGCTGGTCCTGGATCAGGTGGCCCAGGTCCGCGTCGCTGTAGCCGGTTGCCAGCAGCACGGACAGGTCGGGCCGCAGGGCCAGGAGCCGGGGCAGGGTGTCGGCGCCGTTCAGGCCGGGCATGTTCATGTCCAGGATCACCAGGTCGGGGGCCAGCCCGGCTTCCATCCGGCGCAGGGCCTCCAGGCCGCCGGCGGCGGTCTGGACCCGGTGGCCCAGCAGGGCCAGCAGTGGGGCCACCGAGGCCCGGATCAGCTCGTCGTCGTCCACCAGCAGGATCTCCAGGGCGGCATGGGGGGCCGGGGCCGGCGGGGCCGGCAGATCGTCCGGAAGGGCGGCCAGGCTCGGCGGGAAGGTGAGCACCACCCGGGTGCCGGCCCCGGGGTGGCTTTGCAGCTCCAGGCTGCCGTGGTGGGCCTGCATGGTGGCGTAGACCATGGCCAGGCCCAGGCCGGTGCCCTTGCCCTGGGGCTTGGTGGTGAAGAAGGGCTCGACGGCCTTTTCCAGCACCTCCGGGGACATGCCGGGGCCGGTGTCCTGGACGGCCAGCTCGAGCAGGCCGCTGGGCAGCTTGCGGGTGCGGATGGCCAGGGTCCCGGTCCCTGCCATGGCATCCATGGCGTTGACGCAGATGTTCATCAGGGCGTTGCTGATGGCCGCCCGGTCCCCGTCCAGGGCGCCCAGATCCTCCTGCAGGTCCATGTCCAGCTTCACCCGTTTCAGGGTGGTGTGGGCCAGCAGCTTGACCAGGTCCCGCACCACCTGGTTCAGGTCGACCACGGTCACCTCGCTCAGGTCCTTGTGGGCGAAGTAGAGCAGGCTCCGGACCACGTCCCGTCCGCGCAGGCAGGCGTTGACGATGGTGTCCAGGGCCGAGACCGCTTGTGCGCCAGGCTGCTCCCGCAGGGTGGAGGCCAGGCTCAGGATCGCCCCCAGCACATTGTTCATGTCGTGGGCGACGCCCCCGGCCAGGCTGCCCAGGCTTTCCAGCTTCTGGGACTGGCGCAGCTGGGCCTCCAGCCGGGCCTGGGCCTCCAGTCCGCGCCGGCGCTCGGTGATATCCCGGACGAAGCTGATGACGAAGGGCGCCCCGGCGAAATCCACCTGGCGGGAACTCACCTCCACCGGAAAGGTGCTGCCGTCCCGGGCGCGGTGCTCGGACTCGAACTGGAGCGCCTGGCCCTGGCGCACCTGCTCGAACTGGGCGGTGAACGTGGCCGCCGCCGCCGGCGCCCGCAGGGCGAAGATGGACATGCCGCACAGCTCCCCGGGAGGGTAGCCGTAGCGCAGGCAGGCCTGTTCGTTGGCCTCCAGGATGATGCCCTCGGGGCTGCTCAGCAGGATGATGTCGTTGGCGTGCTGCATCACGTGGTTGAAGCGCTCGTTCAGCAGCTGGCGCTCCCGTTCCCGGGCCAGCTCGCCCTGGATCCGGGCCTGTTCCCGGCTGCGCAGCGCCGCGCCGGCGCCGGCGCCCAGCAGCAGGAGCAGGGCCAGCAGGAGGCCGCCGGCGGTCCGGTTGTGGTGCCGGAGCGGCGCGTCGAGTTCCACCTGGTCCGCCTTGAGCAGGAGCTGCCAGGGGGTGTCCGGGACCGGACGCAGGGCGGCCAGTACCCGCACGCCCCGCTGATCGCTACCGGACAGCAGGCCGGTGCCGACCGCGGTCCGGGGCGCCACCCCGGTGTCCAGGAGCCGGGCCAGGGCCGGACCGGGATCCGCGTCCCCGCCGCCGCGGGGGGGCACCAGGCAGTCCACCCGGCCCTGCCCCCGGCGGATCAGCAGGGTCTCCATGCTCGGTTCGGCGCTGGGCCAGGTCTGCAGCATGGGGTAGAGCTGGCGCTCCGGGTCGAGCCGGAAGTAGAGCGCCCCCAGCGCTCGGCCGTCAGGGTGGCTGGCGGGGGCGATGGGCACCCACATGGACAGCCTGGGCTGGCCGCCCACCGGATGGATGTCGAACACCTCCACGCTCCGGCCGCGGAGCCCCTGGGCCAGGTTCGGGTAATCGTCGGCCGCCACTGGGCTGTCGGGCAGATGGGCCGTGGACAGCCGGCGCCGGCCCAGGCTATCGAACAGGGACACCTCCTGGTAGACCGGGTCCTGCACCCCTTCCATCCACTGCAGCAGCTCCCGGTCCGAAGGCGCCCGGGCCCCGCCGGCCAGGAAGCTGCGGAACTGGTGCTGCAGCAGGGTGCCGCGGCCTACCTGCTCGGCCTCCCGGAGACGGACCGCGTACCATTCGGCCACCTGGGCCGCCTTGAGATCGGCCACGGCGGCGAAGTACCGGGTCTGCTCGGCCCGGGTCTCCCGGGTCTGGATGCGCAGGTAGATGGCGCTGCCGCCCAGGAGAGCGGCGGCCAGCACCAGGCCGGCGAACAGCAGCACGCCCAACACCGCACTGGCCCCCGCCGCAGCCAAGCGGCGGTGGAACGCCTGTGGAGGGACTGAGCCTGAACGCATGGCGCCGCCGGTGGTTCTGTGGAGCCCAGCATAGAACAATCCACCGGGGGGGCGGGCTACTTTCTGCGGCCCCGGAACCGGGCTTCAGCGCAGGCCAATGCCGAGCCGGATCAGCCGGCCGCACGCCCGACTCGTTGCGAATAAATCGCAATGAGACCTTGACGCAGACCCACCCATGGACCCAACTTAGGGGTCATTCGTTGATCTAGCCAACAGTCGCCCCGCCGGTACCTTACCCCTCCCCTTGCCGGCCCTACGCCCACCCGCAATCCCTTTCCGCTTCCTCCCCCCCGCCCGCCCAGGCGTCCACCGAGGTATCCATGGCCTTGACCAGGGCGTCCCACCGTCCCCGTCCAGGTGTCCCGGCGGAGCGCGCCGGTCCTGGCCCAGCGGGCGGGACGGCTGGCCAGCTGCTGCACCACCCGTTGGTGCGAGCCCTGCTGGAGGAGCTGCCCGGCTACGCGGTGCTGCTGACCCCGCAGCACGGATTGGTGGCGGCCGCCGGAGACACGCTGGAGGTGCTCGGCCTGGCCGGGCCGGGGCAGCTGCTGGGCGTGCGCCCGGGCGAGCTGTTCCGGTGCGTGCCCATGCGGGACGGGCGCACCTGCTCCCGGCAGTTCTGGGTGAGCCGCACCGCCCTGTGCCTGGATGGCCAGGATCTGCTGCTCTTCCTGTTCCGGGAGACCACCGCCCAGAAGCGCCGGGAAGCGCTCGAACAGGTGTTCCTGCACGATCTGCTGAACCTGGTGGGCGGGCTGGAGCCGCCGGCGGAACCCCTGGAGCCGGCGGCGGCGACGGCCCGGATGGCGGAGCTGTCCCGCCAGCTGACGGACCAGATCCACACCCAGCGCATCCTGCTCAGCGCCGAAGCCGGTCGCCTGATCGCGGCCCGCCGCCCGGTCCTGCCCCGGGACGTGCTGGAGCGCCTGGAAGCCTCTTTCACGGGTAGCGCCCGGGCGTCCAGGAAGCGTCTGGCCTTCCTGGATGGCCCGGGGGAGGCCTTCGAATGCGACCCGGTGCTGCTGGACCGGGTGCTGGTGAACCTGGTGAAGAACGCCTTGGAGGCCACGCCCGAGGGGGGCTGCGTGCGGGTGTGGCACGAGCGGCGGGATGGGCGGATCGGGTTCCTGGTGGAGAACCCGGGACTGATCGGCGCCGAGGTGGCCGGGCGGATCTTCGAGCGCTGCTTCAGCACCAAGGCCGAGTGGGGACGTGGGCTGGGCGCCTACGGCGCCAAGCTGCTGGGCGAGGTGTTCCTGGGCGGGGAGGTGGGCTTCGCGGCCCAGGACGGCGAGCGCACCCGGTTCTTCATCTGGATGCCCGACGGCCGCAGCGATCCGGGGCTGGAGGCCGCGGCCGAGCCGGCCCAGCCCCACTGCCCGCCGCTGGATGGGGCCGACACGCTGCTGGTGGTGGACGATTCCCGCACCTTGTGCCGGCTCATGGGCGATCTGCTCTGCCCGCGCTACCGGGTGCTGACCGCCGAGAACGGCAGGGAAGGCTTCGCCCTGGCCGTGCAGTGCCGGCCGGACCTGATCCTGCTGGACATGCGCATGCCCGACATGGACGGCGTGGAGGTCTGCCGGCGGCTCAAGCAGGACTTCCGCACCCGGGAGATCCCGGTGCTGTTCCTCACCGCCCTGGGCGGCGAGGCGGACGAGATGCGCGCCCTGGAGGCGGGCGGCATCGACTTCCTGCAGAAGCCGGTCAACCCGCCGCTGCTGGCCGCGCGGATCCGCAACCAGCTGGAGCTCAAGCACCGCCAGGACCGGCTGCGCAACCTGTCGCTGCTGGACGGACTCACCGGCATCGCCAACCGCCGCCGCTTCGATCAGTACCTGGAGCAGGAGTGGCAGCGCTGCGGTCGCAGCGGCCATCCGCTGTCCCTGGTCATGGGCGACGTGGACTTCTTCAAGGCCTACAACGATGGCTACGGCCATGGCCGGGGCGACGCGTGCCTGCGCAGCGTGGCCCAGGTGTTCGGCCGGGCCCTTCGCCGGCCGGCGGACTTGGCCGCCCGGTATGGCGGTGAAGAGTTCGTGTGCGTGCTGCCTGACACCGATCCGGACGGGGCGCGGATCGTGGCCGACCAGGTGCTGGCCCAGATGGCCGATCTGGCGCTGCCCCACGCTTATTCCCCGGTGTCCGGGCGGGTGACCGTGAGTGTCGGCCTGGCCACGGCCGTCCGCCCCGCTTCGGGCCGGTCCTGGCGGGGCCTGGTGGAGGAGGCGGACCTGTGGCTGTACCAGGCCAAGGCCCGGGGGCGGAACCGGATTGCGGGCCCCGGACCGGAGGCCGCCTGCCCGGGGGGACCGGAGTCCTGCCCTGGACGGGGCGGATGAGCTATTGTGTTGTTCATGCAAGATGACCTCCCGCCCCCCCTCGATGTGTGCTCGCCCTTGATCAAGCTGATCGGCACCGCCCGGCGTCAGGTCCGGCAATCGTTCTGGGGCAAATACGCCGTCCACAACCTGACCCCCCAGCAGGGCTGGAGCCTGCGGGTGCTGGGCGCCCAGGGGCCCATGTCCCTGCACGGTCTCGCCCAGTGGGTGTACATGGACGACCCCACCGCCTGCCGGATCGTGAAAAGCCTGCAGGACAAGGGGCTGGTGGACTCGGTGCCGGATCCGTCGCACGGCCGCCGCAACATCGTATCCATCACCGAGGCGGCCGCCCGGCTGGTGCCGGTCCTGGACCGTCTGGCCGAGGAAGTGGGCCAGGATCTGGAGGCGGGCCTCAGCGAAGACGAGCGCGTGCAGTTGCGGGAACTGCTCCTCAAGGTCATCGGCAGCCTCGCCGCCAGGCGCGCCAATGGACCTTCGACGCCGGAGCCCGGTCCTGCGCTTGCGTCACCCCAGTGCGACGAAGGTTGTTAGACTCCTCAACAGCATCTGTACGGAGGTTTCGTGAACATCCTGGTGGTCGATGATGACGAACTGATCCGGGAAAGCCTGGTGCCCATGCTGGAGATCCTGGGCCACGGCGCCCAGGCGGTGCCCGGCGGGCTGGAGGCCATGGCGGCCATGCAGTCCGGGCTGGTTCCGGACCTGGTGATCCTGGACATGAACATGCCCGGACTCAACGGGGCCGAAACCCTGGCGCGGATCAAGGCGCTCCGGCCCGGGCAGCTGGTGCTCCTGTCCAGCGGCTTCAACGACCACGAAGTGGCCGGACTGGTGCATGCCCATCCCGGGGTGCACAGCATCCAGAAGCCGTTCAGCATGAGCGAACTCAGGAACAAGCTCGAAGCGATCGGCTAGACGTCATGTCCGGGCTTCGCCCGGGCATGACGTGGGGGTGTGGGGGACGGAGAGGTCGCGAAGCAACGCATGCGTTGCTTCCCCACAGACCTATCAGGCCCTCCTGTTCCTTGGACAGGCTCCCGGGGCACGGGGGAGGCCCGGCCGGCATCGGATGGGCATGGTGCATGGGCTGGGGATCTGCCATCCAGGCTGGAGCCGCATTCGCGCGGGCTTCGCCCTGGCGGTGCTGGCGGCGTGGCCCGTGGCCAGCCCCGGCGCACCGCGCTGCGATCCGCCGCGCCTGGCCTTCGCCCCGGCGGGCCGGGTGGAGCTGGGCGAACTGGGGCCCCTGGAACCGCGGGTGCAGGGCTACGGGGTGCAGAATCTGAGTGGCCGGCCCATCGCCCTGAGGGTGCTCGATCTGCCCCCCGGGGTGGGGGTGGCCGGTCCGGCCCTGGCGCGGGCCATCCCGTCCCGGGCCTCGGCCTGGCTGGTCCTGCGGGTGGACCCCGGCGGCTCGGTGGGGCCGCAGGGGCGCACGGTGCGTCTGGGCACCGACGACCCGGGCCAGGGCGACTACGAGCTGCCGGTGCACCTGACCGTGCGGCCCGATCTGACCGTGGACGCCCCGCGCCGGAGCCTGGGCGACGTGGCGGTCTGGGAAAGCCCCCAGGCCCGGTTCGGCTTCCAGCGGGAATCCGGCCTGCCGCTGCGGCTGTGGCTGGGCGCGCCGCCGCCGGACTACCTGGAGTGCCGGATCTCGGGCACGGGGGCACGGGGCGAGCTGGTGTGCACCCTGCGCCCGGAGCGGATCCGCCCGGGCATGCGGCTGGGGCTGGAACGACTGCGGGTGGAAAGCAACGCCCCGCTCCAGCCCCGGTTCGATCTCTACCTGGACTGGCGGATCCATCGGGCCATCGAGGCGGTCCCGTCCCGGCTGGTGTTCCCGGAACCCGGGGCGCGCCGGCTGCGCCTCCAGTCCCGGGACGGGACACCGTTCCGCCTCCTGGCGGCCGACCTGGAGGGGGAGGGCTTCCGGCTGGATCCGGTCCCCCAAGCGGCGGCGCCGACGCAAGCCCTGGTCGTCCGCCGGAACGATCCGGGCCCGGGCGCGGCCATGCTGGTGCTGCACTGCTCCGGACAGGCGGAACCGGTGCGGGTGCCGGTCACCTGCGTCGGTTCGGAACCGGGGTCGGATGAGGGTGTTATGGTTGAGCCAAAGCTGGCCAACTGACGACATCCCCCGCCGCACCTTCCTCCGGAGTCTCCATGATCTTCCTCGCACTGATCCTGTTCGTGGGCGGGCTCGCCGCATGGCGGGCCAAGAAGACCCTGGGCTTCCCCATGTCCGAGCGGCTGGGCATCCTGCACCTGCTGGCCTGGGGCGCGGCCGTGGTGGCCCTGGTGGCCTCCATGGCAGTGGTGATCTCCCCGGGCATGGCCGGCGTGGTGCTGCTGTTCGGCCGGGTGCAGCAGGAGGTGCTGCCTTCGGGCCTGCACTTCATCAACCCGCTGGCCAACGTGGTGGAGATGGAGGTCCGCACCCGCAACTACACCATGTCCAATGTCGAGGACGAGGGCCAGAAGAAGGGCGATGATTCCATCCAGGTCATCACCAAGGACGGGCTCACGGTGAAGCTGGACTGCACCATCTTCTACTCCCTGCAGCAGGACAAGCTCGGCCAGATCTACCAGACCATCGGCCCCGATGTGGAGGACAAGATCCTGCGCAGCGAGATCCGGGCCAGCCTGCGGGACGCCGCCGCCACCCTCCTGGCCACCGAGCTGTACACCTCCAAGCGGCAGTCCTTCGTGGACGCGGTCACCCGGACCCTCACCAGCTCCTTCCAGAAGGTCGGGATCAACATGGAGCAGGTGCTGCTGCGCAACGTCATCCTGCCAGACCAGATCACCAAGGCCATCAACGACAAGATCGCCGCCGACCAGGACGCCCAGAAGATGATCTTCGTGCTGCAGAAGGAGCAGCAGGAGGCCGAACGCAAGCGCATCGAGGCCGAAGGCCAGGCCAAGGCCCAGCAGATCGTGTCCGCCTCGCTCACCCCGCAGATCCTGGAGTACCAGCGAATCCAGGCCCTGCGCTACGTGGGTGAAAAGGGCAACCTGATCATCACCGGCGGCGGCGGCGCCACGCCGCTGATCCAGGTATCCGGCCGGAAGTAGCGCGGGCCGGGCCGTCCCTTCATCAGATCCCGGCGGCGGTCGCCGGGGTCTGGGCGGACGGTGGTTCGGCCGTAGCGGGCGGAGTTACGGCCGGAGCGCCCGGGGGGACGACGATAGCAGGCGGAGGCCCGGCCGGTGTGGCCGGTGGCTTTGCTTGATCGGTTGATTGCTTTACCGGAGCGGTCGATGGTTGGGTCGGAGCGGAAGACTTGGGCCGAGGCTCGCCCGGCCGGAGCACGATCCGGATCGGCTTGCCGTCCCGGAGCACATCGAAGCTCAGCGGGGTTGCGGGCGGCTCCAGCTCCAGCAGATCCATGAGCTGGGTGTCGCTTTCCACCGGGTGGCCGTTCAGGCCGATGATCACGTCGCCCAGGATCACATCGGCCAGTGCCACCGGCTCTTTGGCCCCCGGGCGGGTGCGCAGTCCGCGGAAGCCGCCCTGGGCGGCCAGGCTGTCCGGGGCCACCAGGTCCACGGCGATGCCGTGCTTGGCCCCCAGGTTCGCGGTGGCGGCCGGGGGCAGGGTGACGATGCCCAGTTCCGGCCGATGCAGCTGGCCCTTGGCGATGAGCACCGGCACCAGCCGGTTGAGGGTGTCCACCGGGATGGCGAAGCCGACCCCGGCGCTGGTGCCGGTGGTGGTGCGGATGGCGGTGTTCATGCCGATCAGCCGGCCGCCTCGGTCCAGCAGCGGACCGCCGGAGTTGCCGGGATTGATGGCCGCGTCGGTCTGGATCGCGTCGACGATGTGGGTGCTGAAGCCGGTGAGGATGTCCCGGCCCAGGGCGGAGATCACGCCCGAGGTGAGGGTATGGTCCAGGCCGAACGGGTTGCCGATGGCCATGACCATCTGGCCCACCTGCAGGTCCCTGGAGGTGCCCAGGGGCAGCGGCTTCATCTGCTCCAGGGGCGCGAACACGTGCAGCACGGCCACGTCCGAGGCCAGGCTGCGGGCGATCACCACGGCCTTGTAGGTCTTGCCGCTGGCCAGGGTGACCTGCAGGTCCTCGGCCTCGCCCCGGGGTCCGCTGTTGGGGTCGTCCACGGTGATCACGTGATGGTTGGTGACCACGTGGCCCAGGTTGTCCCACACGAACCCGGTGCCGGAGGCCGGAGGCACCTGGTAGAGGTTGCCGGTGCGGTTGTCCTCCAGCAGCCACTGCTTGGTGATGGACGAAATGAACACGACGGAGTGGCGGGCGCCCTTGAACACCGCCACCCGCACGGCCTCGGTGGGGGACAGGGGCAGCCGGCGCGCGGCGGGACGCGGGGTGGCCATCCGGCGGTTGGTCTCGATGGCCTCCTTTTCGGCCTCGCTGAGTTCCTGCTTGGGCCGCTCGTACTGGGCAGCGGCCGGGAGCCCGACCAGGAGCCCCAGGCTCAGCCAGACCCCGGCCCGACGTCCCCCGCCCCGTGCTCCTGAACCCATGTCCGATCCTCCGGATGTGCCGCTTTCATCATGGAGCAAGGCCGGCCCGGATGCGGCCCGGAATCACTTGTCCTTTTGTTTTCGCCGTTTTTCCGCCATCCTGGGATCATGTCGCACCCCATGGATCGCTTCTTCGCACCCCCGGATGGACGCATTTTCAGCTGTTTCCCGGAGGCCGAGGTGCGCGAAGGCCAGCGGCGCATGGCCGAGCTGGTGGCCGATTCGATCCAGGCCGGGGCCGAGCGGTTCGCGGCCTGGCGGCAGGCCGGATCCGACCGGAACAGCCGGCCCGACGCGGTACTCCAGGCCATCGAGGCCGGCACCGGCACCGGCAAGTCCCTGGGCTACCTGATCCCGGCCCTGGCCTCCGGGCGCACCCCGGTGGTGGTGGCCACCCGCACCAAGCAGCTGCAGCGGCAGCTGCTGGACGAGGACCTGCCCCGGGCCCGGGGCATCCTGGGCCGGCCGGTCAAGGCGGTGCTGGCCAAGGGCCGCAGCAACTACCTGTGCAAGACCGCCTGGGAGGTCCTGGAGGGCTGTCCGCCGGCGGAGTTCTCCATGGCCGAGCAGGGCCTCTGGCTGGCCCTGCCGCGCTGGGCCAAGGAGACCCAGACCGGGGACCGGGAGGAACTGGGACGCTATGGCGAAGGGGAGTCGGAGCTGTGGGACCGGGTCAACGCCCGGGCCGAGCGCTGCACCGGTCGCCAGTGCCCGCACTTCGAGGACTGCCACCTGACCCGGCTGCGCCAGAGCATCCTGGAGGCGGATCTGGTGGTGGCCAACCACGCCCTGCTGCTGGCGGACCGGGTGCTGCGGGAAAGCGCGTTCGGCCAGGTGCTGCCTGACGCCCCGGTGCTGATCCTGGACGAGGCTCACGAGATCGAGGAACAGCTCACCGACAGCTGCGCGGAACAGTGGTCCAACCGGGCCATGACCCTGCTGTTCCGGGATCTGGGTGAGGAAGCAGGCAAGGATCCCGAAGGCCCGGCCCTGGAGGCCCTGCTGGTGCCCTGGCAGGACGCCTGGAACGCGCTGCTGGGCTGGGTGCCCAAGGAGAACGGCACCTACGGCTTCGAGGACGGCCGGATGGACCTGAAGCCCCTGGCGGACGCCGTGGGCGGCTGGGTGGAGGCGGGCCAGGCGGTATGGACCGAAACCAAGCGCCTGGCCGCGCGCCGAAGCGATGGCAATGCCGAGGACCTGGCCTGGCGCAAGGCGGCCGAGCGCGTCGGCCTGGCCTTCGCCCGCATGGAGCAGATCTTCGCCCAGCCCGAAGGCTGGGTGTCCACCCTGAGCCGGGAGGGGCCGCAGGCCATCCTGTTCAAGGCCAATCCGGTGGATGTGCGGCCCTTCTTCCACCAGCACCTGCGCCGGGGCTTCGAGACGGTGATCCTCACCTCCGCGACCCTGCGCGACGGCCGCGGCTTCAACGGCCTGAAGCTGCGCCTGGGCCTGCGCGAGGACGAGGCCGAGCGCAGCCAGCATGTGGAGAGCCCCTTCGACTTCCCGGGCCAGGGGCTGCTGTTCATCCCCCCCGATCTCCCGGCCCGGCGTCCCGGACGGGACGCGGTGGGGGATCCGGCCTGGGTGGAGGCCAGCCTGGCGGCCATGGAGCGGCTCATGCGGGCCAGCCGGGGCCGGGCCCTGGTGCTGTTCACCAGCCGGAAGATGCTGGCGGCGTTCCGGCCGCGGCTGGAGGCGGCGCTGCCCGGCATGACCTTCTTCGTGCAGGGGGAGGGCATGACCCGCACGGCCATGATGGAGCGGTTCCGCAAGACCCCCCAGGCGGCCCTGCTGGGGCTGGCCAGCTTCTGGCAGGGGGTGGACATGCCCGGGGAGGCCCTGAGCCTGGTGATCGTCACGGCGCTGCCGTTCACCCCGCCGGACGATCCGGTGCTCCAGGCCCGGGTGCGGGAGGCGGATGCCAAACAGCAGGGGCTGGGCTTCATCGGCATCCAGGTGCCGCAGATGACCCTGAAACTCAAACAGGGCATCGGCCGGCTGATCCGCACCCGCACCGACCGGGGCGCGGTGTGCATCCTGGACCCGCGCATGATGCTGCCGCACGAGGATCCCAACGGCAAGCGCTACGCGGCCCAGGTGCGGGCCGCGCTGCCGCCGTTCCCGCTGGTGCGGGACTGGGACCAGGTGGAAAGCTTCCTGCGCGCGCTATGAAGGCCTAGAAGATGTGGATCGGGCTGCAGGCCAGGCCGCTCAGCAGCCCCAGTCCCACCACCAGGGCCAGCGCCACTTTATTGGAGTATTTGCGGTAGTTGTGCATCGGGTCCATCTCCGGGTGCGACTCATGGCGAGGCGACTTGGGTTCTCCTGCTGCATCGGCACCCGGTTGGAAAATCTGAAACGGGATGTACGAATTTTACCCTAGACGATGGTCCAGCCGCCATCCACCAGCAGGAAGGCGCCGTTGACCAGATCGGAGCTGTCGGCGGCCAGGTACTGGACCGCGGTGGCGATGTCTTCGATGGTGCCGATGCGCCCGCGCGGAATGTGGGCCAGCACGCCGGCGCGGAAGGCCGGGTCGTCCAGGCGTTCCCGGGTGCCCGGGGTATAGGTGAACGTGGGTCCCACCGCGTTGACCGTGACGCCGCACTTGGACCACTCCAGGGCCAGGGACTTGGTCAGCTGGTTCACCCCGCCCTTGGAGGCGCAGTAGACCGATTCGCCGTCGATGGCGATCACCGCGGCCTGGGAACTGATGTTGACGATGCGTCCGCGGCCCCGGGCCAGCATGTGCCGGGCTGCCGCCTGGGCGCAGAAGAAGGTGCCCTTGAGGTTCAGGGACATCATCGCGTCCCAGTCGGCCTCGGTGACCTCCAGCGCCGGGACCGGGTGGCCCATGCCCGCGTTGTTGACCAGCACGTCGATGCCGCCCAGTTCCGCGGCGATGGCGTCGAACACCGCCCGGACGGCGGCGACGTCCCGCACGTCCAGCACCCGGGCCAGGCACTGGCCGCCCGCGGCGCGGATCTCGCCGGCCAGCGCCTCAAGTCCGGCCGCGTCCCGGGCCAGGGCCACCACCCGGGCGCCCTGCTCGGCGAAGTAGCGCGCCAGCCCCTGGCCGATGCCGCGGCTGGCCCCGGTGATGACCACCACCTTGTCCCGCATGCTGAAGGGTTCTGCCATGGCCTGCCTCCCGGTGCCGTACCCATCCCAGCTATCGCTGTGCTCTAGGGGCCAAGGTTTGGTAGCCTGGGAGGTGGTGCACCATCTTAACCCGGTACCCGGAACAAGGAGCAGCCCCGTGAGTCGTACCCAGAATGTCGCGCTCAATCCCCTGGCCGAAGTGGCCAATGCAGCCATCCTCAAGGACTGCCCGGTGGTGTTCGATCTGCTCAGCGAGCGGGGCAAGCGGTTCTTCTTCCCCACCAAGGGCATCCTGGCCCAGGGCGGCGAAGCCAAGCAGAAGGCCAAGACCGCCAACGCCACCATCGGCATCGCCACCGAGAACGGCCAGCCCATGCACCTGGACTGCGTGAACAAGTATTTCAACGGCCTCACCGCCACCGAGGTCTACGACTACGCCCCCAGCTACGGCATGCCCGGACTGCGCGCCGCCTGGGCCCGCAAGCAGCGGGAGGAGACCCCGTCCCTGGGCCAGCACCCCACCTCCAACCCGGTGGTCACCAACGCCCTGACCCACGGCCTGGCCCTGGTGGGCGATCTGTTCCTGGATCCCGGCGACCAGGTGCTCACCAGCGACCTGATGTGGGAGAACTACAATCTGTCCTGGGAGACCCGGCTGGAGGCGGAGTTCAACTACTACCCGTTCTTCGACGCCGCGCTCCAGGGCTTCAACCTGGAGGCCTTCGCCCAGGCCGTGCAGGCGCACCGCGGGCACAAGCTCGTCGTCTCGCTGAACTTCCCCAACAACCCCTCGGGCTACACCCCCACCCGGGCCGAGGCCGAGGCCATCACCGGGGTGCTCACCCGCGCCGCCGAGGCCGGCCAGAAGCTGGTGGTGGTCTGCGACGACGCCTACTACGGGATGTTCTACGATGACGCCTGCACCCGGGAGTCGCTGTTCGGCCGGCTTGCCCAGGCGCATCCCAATCTGCTGGCCATCAAGGTGGACGGCGCCACCAAGGAAGAGTTCGTGTGGGGCGTGCGGGTGGGCTTCATCACCTTCGGCCTGCAGAACGGCACCCCGGCGGTCTACAAGGCCCTGGAGGACAAGACCGCCGGCATCATCCGGGCGGTCATCTCCAACGTCACCCACCCCGGCCAGAGCATCGTGCAGAAGGCCCTGGAGGATCCCGACTTCCGCCGGCAGCAGGGCGAGAAGGTGGAAGTGCTGCGCAAGCGCGCGGCGGTGGTGGGCCAGGAATGCGCCAGGGCCGAGTACCGGGACTGCTGGGACGTCTATCCCTACAACAGCGGCTACTTCATGTGCCTGCGCCTGAAGGACGCCGACGCCGACGCGGTCCGGATCGAGCTGCTGGACCAGCACGGGGTGGGCACCATCGCCCTGGGCGCGGCCAACCTGCGGGTGGCCTTCTCCTGCCTGACCGAGGCGCAGATCCCCGGGCTGTTCGCCGCCGCCGCCACCGCGGTGCGGGCCGTGCGGAACCGGGCATAAGGCCTATACGAAGATCTGGAAGACCTCGTTGCTCAGCAGCATGCCCCGTGCCGTGAACCGCAGCACGGGGCCTTGGCGTACCAGCAGGCCCAGATCCAGGAAGCGCGCCAGCTCAGCCTCCCAGCCGGCCACCAGGGGCGTCAGATTGCGCGCGGCGCCCTCGGCCCGCAGCTGTTCCCAGTCCACGCCCCGGTGCATGCGCAGGCCCAGCAGCGGCACCTCGGCCAGGGCCTCGGCCGGGTCCAGCTCCTGCAGCTCGCCTGCGCCGCGATCCTCAAGCCAGGCCGGGATCACCCCGCTTTCGGTCCAGCGCCAGGCGCCCAGCTGGGACGCCGCCGAGGGACCCAGGCCCAGGTAGGGCCGGCGCTCCCAGTAGCGGTTGTTGTGCCGGGAGGCCTGGCCGGGGCCGGCGTAGTTGCTGATCTCGTAGGGCTCCAGGCCCATGGCCGGCAGTTCCACCTGGAGCGCCTCGAACACATCGGCGATGGCGTCCTCGGAGGGCAGGGTCAGCCGGCCGCTGTCCACCTGGGCCCGGAGGGGGCAGGCCTTGTCCAGGTCCAGCAGGTAGATGGAGAGGTGGCTGGCGCCGGCCTGGACCAGGGTCCGGGCGTCGCCCAGCACCCGGGCCAGATCCTGCCCGGGGATGCCCACCATCAGATCGGCGCTCACCCGCTGGAACCCGGCGGCCCGGGCCCAGCCCAGGGTCTCCAGGGCGGTGCGGCCATCGTGGATGCGGCCCAGGCGCCCCAGCAGGTCATCGTCGAGGGTCTGCACCCCCAGGCTGATCCGGTCCCAGCCCAGGGCCCGGGCCCGGGCCAGCCAGGGGCGATCCAGGGTGCCCGGGTTGGCCTCCAGGGTGGCTTCGACCAGGGGGCCCGGATCGAAGGCCGCGCGCACCTCTCCGGTGAGGGCCTCCAGCTCGTCGGCGCTGAGCAGGGACGGGGTGCCTCCCCCCAGGTACAGGGTGTCCAGGGCCGGCCGCTCCAGGGCCCGGCCCCAGGCCCGGATCTGGCTCCGCAGTCGGGCCACCGCCGCCGGCTTCAGCGTTTCGTCCCGGGTGGTGACGAACGAGCAGTAGCTGCAGCGGTCCCGGCAGAACGGCACGTGCAGGTAGAGGCCCAGCGGCTCCTGGCGGGCGGCGGCCCGCAGGGCCGTCAGATGGGGCTGCAGGGCGGCCAGCATCAGCTGAATTGCGTATCCATGACTTCGCACCAGAAGTGGTAGGTCATCATGTGGATCTCCTGGATGCGGGCGGTGACCGGATGCTCCACCACCAGGGCGTCGTCGCACAGGGTCCGGAGCTGGCCGCCGTCCCGGCCCAGCAGGCCCAGGGTGTGCAGGCCCAGGCCCTTGGCCGCCTCCACCGCGCGGATCACATTGACGCTGTTGCCGCTGGTGGAGATCCCCACCAGCAGATCACCCGGACGGCCTATGGCCTCCACCTGCCGGGAGAACACCCGCTCGAAGCCATAGTCGTTGGCGATGGCGGTGAGGGCGGAGGTGTCGACGGTCAGGGCGATCCCGGCCAGGGCCCGGCGCTCTTTCACATAGCGGCCGGACAATTCGGCGGCGAAGTGCTGGGCGTCGGCGGCGCTGCCGCCGTTGCCGCACACCAGGATCCGGCAGCCGCGCTTGAGCCGCTCGGCCATGTCCAGGGCCTGGGCCACGATGTGCTCGCCCTGGACGGTGAAGAAGCGCTGCTTGAGCTCGATGGCTTCCTGGACATGCTGGAGAAGAAGGGTATTCATGGACGGTCCTCGTGCTGGAGGTTCAAGTGTGCCCTGGGAAATCGCCATTGCCTACCTCCAATGGCCGGCTGGTTCTGGGATACTGGGCGCAGGAGATGACCCATGGTCCAGACTGACCCACCGTCCGGGGTGCCCGGGAACGATCTGCTGGATCCGGCCATCATGGAGCAGCTGCTCAGCCTGGATGACGGCGAACTGGGGCTGCTCAAGGAGATGTTCGGGCTGTTCCAGGAGGACACCCCGGGCCGCATCCAGGCCATCGAAAGCGCCCTGGCCTCCGGCGACCTGGTGGACATGGCCGATGTGGCCCACGCCATCAAGGGCGCCGCCGGCACCATGGGGGTGCCCAAGCTGCGGATCCTGGCCGCGGAGCTGGAGGGGGGTGGCCGCAAGGGCAGCTTCGGCGTGGACCCGGCCCTGCTGCTGGAGCAGCTCAGGGAGGCCTACAGCGACGCGGTGGCGGCGCTCCAGGCCTTCATCGCCGCGCGGGAGGCGGGGCAGGCGTAAGGTCAGTCGCCGCCGGCGTAGGTCTTGATCGCCGTGGCGCCCTTGGGCGGAGGCTGGTCGGTGATCTGCAGCCGCCCGGAACTGTCCAGCCACTGGTAGATGCGCGGGGAGGGGCGGCTGACCCGGGAGCCGTCGGCCAGCAGCGTGGGCTGGCTGCCGATGGCGTTGTCGTCCACCTGGAAGCCGCCGCGGCCCTTCTTGAGCAGGGCCATGGAGCCGCTGGCCCTGGGGTCGGGCTGCACCAGGCGCTTGCGGTAGAGCTCCAGCACCCGGGGCACGTAGGCCCGGGTTTCGGCGAACGGCGGGATCCCCTGGTAGCGGGTCACCGCCCCTTCGCCGGCGTTGTAGGCGGCCACCACCTTGGTCAGGTCGCCGTCGAAGGTATCGGTCAGCCAGTGCAGGTACTTCACGCCGCCGGTGATGTTCTGGCGGGGATCGAAGGGGTCCACCACCCCGAACCGCTGGGCGGTCTGGGGCATGAGCTGCATGAGGCCCAGGGCGCCGGTGCGGCTGCGGGCCTTGGTGTAGAAGGCGCTTTCCGCCTGGATCACCGCCCGGGCCAGGTACGGGTCGACGCCCTGCTCGGCGGAGATGCTGTCCACCATGGCCAGCAGCTCGGGGCTGCGCAGCACCTTGGCCATCTCCTGGGTGCTCATGGCCAGGCGCACGTGGCCCACCCCCACGTGGCGCAGGACCAGGCCCTGGCCGCGCAGGTAGGCGGGCGGCAGGTTGTTGATGACCACGTTCCCGTCCCGGTCCGAATAGGTGTACAGGTACGTGGTCCGAGCCGGCTCCTGCCCCGCCTGGAGGACGAGGGTGGCGAGCAGGGCTGGGACCAGCGGAGGCAGGTGCATGAATGGTGTATCCAGGGTCAGTCTACACTCAGGGGCCGGTTCGCGCCCGCGCGGATCGTTCCCACGGCGTGGGGCCAAGGGGGAACCTCGCGAGCGCAGCGAGCAGGCAGTTCCCCCACGCCAGTCAAGGTATCCACTTCACGTCCGGCACGTTTGCGACGGCATTGGCCGCCCGGGACAAGGCGAACAGCCAGTCGCTGAGCCGGTTCAGGTAGATCACCACCTCCGGCGGCACCGGTTCGGTGGGGCCCAGGGCCACCACCTCCCGCTCGGCCCGGCGGCAGACGGTGCGGGCCCAGTGGCCATAGGCGGCGCCCGGGGTGCCGCCCGGAAGCACGAAGTGGGTCATGGCCGGGGCCAGATCGGACAGCCGGTCGATGTCCGCCTCCATGGCCGCGATGGGCCAGGTGGGCTGGCTCAGGCGCTGCCCCAGCCGTCCGGCCGCGCTGGGGGGGGTGGCCAGCAGCGCGCCCAGGGCGAACAGATCGCGCTGGATGAAGCGGAGCGGCTCATCGGCCTGCAGCTTGGGATCCAGGTTCAGGCCCAGGACGCCCAGCAGGCTGTTCAGCTCGTCCAGGGTCCCGTAGGCTTCCAGGCGCTGGTGGCACTTGGGGACCCGGTCCCCGCCGAACAGTCCGGTGGCGCCGGCGTCGCCGGTGCGGGTGTAGAGCTTCATGGCCTGCCTCCACTCGGCGCGGGTCCGCCGTGGGCCTGGCTCCAGGCGGCGGTGTCCGCCCGCCATTCGGCCAGGGAGGCCAGATCCTGGGGCTCCAGCAGGCCCAGGGTCGCGGCCCGGTCGGCCAGGTCGCCGAAGGTGGCCAGCACCTGCAGCTCCACGCCGGCGGCGCGGAACGCGGCCTCGGCCCGGGGCAGTCCGTAGCTGAACAGGGCGAGCACCTGCAGGACCTGGGCACCCTCCTGGCGCAGGGCCTCCACGCAGCGGATGCTGGAGCCGCCGGTGGAGATCAGGTCCTCGATGAGCACCACCCGGTGGCCCTTGCCCGAAGGCCCCTCCACCTGGCGGCCCATGCCGTGCTGCTTGGGTTCGGGGCGCACGTAGGCCATGGGCAGGCCCAGCTGGTCGGCCACCAGGGCCGCCCAGGGGATGCCGGCGGTGCTGGTGCCGGCCACCAGGGTGGGCTCGGCCAGGGCGGCCCGGGCGGCCAGGGCCGCCTTGATGCCGGAGCGCAGCGTCGGGAAGCCGAGCAGCTGGCGATTGTCGCAGTAGATGGGCGACTTCAGGCCCGAGGCCCAGGTGAAGGGGTCCCGGGGGGCAAGGCGTACCGCCTTGGCCTCAAGCAGGCCGGCGGCCACATCGACCGGATTCTGGGACGGATCAGGGACCATGGGCGTCATCCTTTCACCACGATGCTCACCAGCTTGCCGCCGGGGGGCATCAGCCTTTCACCACGATGCTCACCAGCTTGCCGCCCGGGGGCACCACCACCTTGACGATCTCCTTGCCCTGCAGGTGCACCTGGGCCTCGGGGCAGGCCAGGGCGGCCCGGCTCCGGTCCTCGCTGGTGGCGCCGGCGGGCACCAGGATCCGGCCGCGCACCTTGCCGTTCACCTGCACCACCACGGTCACCTCGTCGGCGCTGAGCCAGGCCGGGTCCACCTCGGGCCAGTGGGCGAGCATGCACAGCCCCTGGCCGCCCAGGGAGGTCCACAGCTGCTCGGCCAGGTGGGGCGCCGCCGGGGACAGCATCAGGGTGAAGATCTCCAGGGCCTTCTGCATGATCGGTCCGCGGTGCGGGGCGTCCTTGGGCAGGTCGGCCAGGTGGTTGGCCAGCTCCATGAGGCTGCTCACCAGGGTGTTGAACTGGTAGCGCAGGCTCAGATCGTCGGTGACCTTGTGCAGGGTCTGGTGGATCTTCACCAGCAGGGCCTTCTCTTCGGCGCTGAGCTCGGCCTTGGGTGGGATGGGGTCGTGGCAGACCGGGTGCTCCTCGACCATGCGGGTGGCCCGCTTCAGGAAGCGGGTGGCGCCTTCGATGCCTTCGAAGCCGGTCCAGTCGATCTCCTTCTCGATGGGGGCGGCGAAGATCATGAACAGGCGCAGGGCGTCGGCGCCGTAATGGGCGATCACCTCGTCCGGGTCGACGATGTTGCCCTTGGACTTGGACATCTTGAAGCCGTCCTTCAGGACCATGCCCTGGCAGATCAGCTTCTTGAAGGGCTCGTCCCCGCCCACCATGCCCAGATCGCGCATGACCTTGAAGAAGTAGCGGGCGTAGATCAGGTGCATGGTGGCGTGCTCGATGCCGCCCACGTACAGGTCCACCGGGCTCCAGGCGTCCGCCTCGGCCCGGGCGAACGGCGCCTGGTCGTTGTGCGGATCCAGGTAGCGCATCCAGTACCAGCTGGAGTCCACGAAGGTGTCCATGGTGTCGGTCTCGCGCCGCCCCGGCCCGCCGCACTTGGGGCAGGTGCAGGTGAGGAAGGACTTGGAGGTGGTGAGCGGCGAGGCGCCCTTGCCCACGAAGGCCACGTCCTCGGGCAGCCGCACCGGCAGGTTCTGCTCTTTTTCCGGCACCACGCCGCACACCGGGCAGTGCACGGTAGGGATCGGGGTGCCCCAGTAGCGCTGCCGGGACAGGCCCCAGTCCTTGAGCTTGAAGGTCACCGCCCGCTCGGCCCGGCCCTGCAGCTTGGCGACCATGGCGTCCACCGCGGCCTCGCTGGTCAGGCCGGTGAACTCGCCGGAGTTGATCAGGATGCCCGGCTCCCAGGGGTTGGCGCTGTCGATCACCTTGGGGATGGGGATCCCGTACTTGCGGGCGAACTCGTCATCGCGCTCGTCGTGGGCCGGCACGCCCATCACCGCGCCGGTGCCGTAGTCCATGAGCACATAGTTGGCGGCGAACACCGGGATCTTTTCGCCGGTGAACGGGTGGATGGCTTCCAGGCGGGACCGGTGGCCCAGCTTGATATCGGTGGTGAGGCGCTCCTCCCGGCTCTGGCCGGCCACCATGGCGCAGAAGGCCTTGAGCTCCGTGTCGCTTTCGGCGGCCTTCTGGATGAACGGGTGCTCGGTGGACAGGGCCATGAAGGTGACCCCGTACAGCGTATCCAGGCGGGTGGTGAACACCTGCACCTGACTGGCATCGGCCAGGTCGAAGGTGAGCTTGGCCCCGACCGACTTGCCGATCCAGTGGCGCTGCATGGCCTTGACGTTCTCCGGCCAGTCCAGCTGGGCGTGGTCGGCCAGCAGCTCCTCGGCGTAGCGGGTGATGGCGAAGAAGTACTGCTCCATGGGCTTCTGCACCACCGGGTGGCCGGTGCGCTCGTCCTTGCCGTCCACAACCTGCTCGTTGGCCAGCACCGTGCCCAGGGCCTCGCACCAGTTCACGTTGCGCATGGCCCGGAACACGTCGCCGCGCTCCCACATCTTGATGAAGAACCACTGGTTCCAGCGGTAGTACTCGGGCAGGAACGAGGCGATCTCCCGGTCCCAGTCATAGCTGATGCCCATCTTCTGGATCTGGCCCTTCATCTCCTGGATGTTGGCGCGGGTCCACACGGCCGGGTGGATGCCGTTCTTGATGGCGGCGTTCTCCGCCGGCAGGCCGAAGGAGTCCCAGCCCAGCGGGTTCATCACCTGGTCGCCGCGCATGCGCCGGAACCGGGCCACCACGTCGCCCAGGGTGTAGTTGCGCACGTGGCCCATGTGGATGCGGCCGCTGGGATAGGGCAGCATTACCAGCATGTAGAAGGTCTTCGAGTCAGGCCGGAGCTCCGCGGCGCGCGGCGCTCGGAACGCCTGGGCCTCGGCCCAGCGTTTCTGGATCATGGATTCCTGCAGCAGGGGCTCGAAGGGCATGGCGTTCCTTGTGGGTAAAACATATAGTGTAACGGACATTTTTCCCGATCCCAACGGCCATACTGGGTCGGGAGGCATCATGGACGGCGATAAGACCTGGCTCCGGGGCGGGGGGTTCTGGGCTCTGGTGGCCGGGGCCCTGGCGCTGCGCTACCTATGCCATGCGGTCATGCTGCTGCCGGTGCTGGCCCACGAAGCGGTGCCGGCCCCGACCCTGCGGGACCTGGTGCTCCTGCACGTGCCCTACGTGCCCCTGGTGGCCAGGTGGAACTACGTGATCTGGCTTCTGTGCTATCTCCCCCCGGCGATCTGGGTCGGCTGCCGGGACCGGATGCTGTTCCTTCGCCTGGTTCTCACCGATGGGGTGCTGGCCCTGGCCCGGGGCGTGATGGTCCCCCTCACCGGGCTGGGGCCGGTGCGGGGTGCCGATCTCAACGCCCTGCACCCCTTCAACCTGGAGGCCACCTGGCTGGCGGTGCTGAATCCGATCCGGGCCATCGCCGGCAACAGCGCCGGGATCTACCTGACCAAGGACCTGTTCTTCAGCGGCCACATCGCCACCACCTTCCTGCTCTACCTGTTCGCCCGGCGCCTGGGCCGGGTGCGCTGGCTGTTCCTGGCCCTGAACCTGCTGACCCTGGCTGTGGTGCTGCTGGCCCACATGCACTACACCATCGATATCATCTCCGCCTACGCCATCACCTTCTGCATCTACCGGGCCGGCGAGACCCTGGCCGGACGCTGGGCCGGGGCCTGCATCCCAGGGGCTTGAGCCATGCACCTTGGCTGCCGTTCGGGCGGAAGGTGAAGGCCGAGGCGGAGGCCACGGACGATGCCAGGAACTGGGTTCGGCTCCGCCGGGTGCGCGTCGGTAAGGGCAAGTAAACTAATTTGAACGCTGAGAAAAGCGGAGTCGCGGAGGTCGCGGAGCGCGGGATGGGGCGCGCCGCGAGCAGGGGGCCCCGCGCCTCCCCGGAAACGTCCTGGGCGTACGCCCAGGACCCCCGCCGCAGGCGGGGCTTGGGTCCCCTGCGGGGTCGGATCGGAACTTGCCCCGGGAACCCGGAACGGACGCCCCCGCTACCGATCCCCCTCTGTGTCCTCTGTGTCTAGGTATCCTCAGCGTTTATATTAGTTTAGCCGCCAAAACCGACGCGCTTCCGCTTTTGCTGATACCCGACCGGATGCCCGTTCCTGTCCCGCAGATGGGGACCCGCGTACCCCGCGTCGGCACAAGACTCATGGAAGGGGCGTTTGCCGACATCCCCTATTGCCCGCAGGCCTTGCAGACACCCAGCGCCACCGCCCCTCCCAGCACGACCGATAGCAGGGTCCCGAGGATGAAGTATTCCGCGAAGGGGCGCTTGTCCAGAGACTTGAAGCGGGCCATGGTCTTCGCGGCGAGCACGAACCCCAAAGCGCCATACTGCCCCATGAGGATCAGGGCAAAGACGATCACCCGCTCCAGGATCCCGATCCAGCGGCCTCGTTGAAGTTCATCCTCGTCCAGGGTGGGGTCCGGATCAGGCTTGTTGGAATCGCTGGCGCCTTCTATGGGCTGTTTCGCCTGGGCATGGGACCCAATGTCGTTTACCGATGGCTTCACATTTAGGACCTTGAGGGCCAGCCGGACCAAAGTGCTCACTTCGTTTAGGCAGAGGAACAGGCCGAAGGCCGTGATGAGAAGGAACCGCCACGACGCTTTCGCCAGGAGTCCGATGGGTGAAAACCAAGCTTCATGGCCCAGCAGCCAGGCCCATCGGGGCCGGACACCGGTGCCAGTCCAGGTGGATCCAAGCCAGGTGGCCAGGACGATGAGCAGGAGGGAGGAGACCAGGCGGAACACCAGTCTCCGGACTTCGAAGGGATCGGAGACCTCCGTCTGTTGGTCGGCCGTGCCCTGGGGCTTCTTCTCCTGTTCCAGCCACCACCAGCCCAGACCCACCAGACTGTATGTCCCCACCAGGCTGGACCATTGCAGGGCCCGTCCAGGGAATCCCTCCATGACAAGGAGGGAAAGCAGTATTTGCAGGGTGAGGCAGAGAATGATCTCCCACAGCCGGATGGGCCGGTCCCGGAGGAGCAGGGGGAGCCGGGTCACGAGGATGATGACCGCGAGCAGGAGGGCCAGGGTCGTCATGGGGCCAACTCCATGTTCATCCAGGTTTCGATCTCATGCATGAGTCCGGCGACAGGCTCCATGGCCCCATCCTGGATGTTCTTATAGATGGCTGTGGCGGAAATTTCAAGGTCCTGGGTCATCAACTTCACGGGAACGCCTTCGAGGTACAGGCGGAGGATCCGGAGGCGGTTGGCGTTCCACGACCGGATCTGGTGGGAGATCAGGGCAAGGCCGAGGCGGATCCATGGCGGCACCGGTTTATCGGCGCTGGCCAGGGTGAAGAGCAGGCCGGAATGCTTGAAGCTGGCATCCATTCCCCGGCGCGCGATGTGGAAGACGGGGCCATCCATGTCCAGGGTCATCTGGTGGTTGATGGGCGTGGTGATGCCACCGATGGCGATGGAGAAACGGACCTTGACCGGATGCAGGCACAGAAGGATGTCTGTGAAATCCTGGAACAGGGATTGCGCGTCCCGGTAGATTGCCTGGTACTCGTCGCCAAGGGTGATGGTGTTGGGGGAGGCGAGGCTTTGCTCGCGGGAATGATTGATCGCCTCCAGCACGCGCTTGAAGTCCTTCTGGAGGCCTCCCCGTGTCTGCACCTTTTGGGAATCGACCACATCACCAATCACGCAAAGGTAGTTCATGGTGTCCCCCCATCGTTAACCATATCGGTTGAATAATTCCGATTCAATTAAATTAGTTGAATTTGGCCAATTCAATCTAATTGGTTGATTCTGAATTATCAGGATGCTTCACCCGTCGCCAGGGAGAAAGGTTCTGCCACCCCATTGCCGTTCGCTTTATCGGTGATCCATTGGGGGAGATCATGCGCACGGAGTAGGGAACTGAGATGGTGCCCTGCTGAAGGGCGGTACGCTCGATCTCAGATCACGGTGACCCCCGCCTCCCAGGGCAGGGCCTGGATCCGTCCGAAGCGCTGGGGGGTCGGGTCCCGGGAAAGCAGGTAGAGGTCCGCGTCCGGGAAGTCGCCCTGGAAGGCTTGCAGGGTGGCGCAGTGCTCCGCCCGCACCCGGTCGGTGCTCTTGATTTCCACCAGGGCCATGGGGCGGCCGGGGCGCTGGATCACCAGATCGATCTCCTGGCCGGCCTTGGTGAGCAGGTAGGACAGGCGCCAGTCCAGCTGTTCGTATTCGCTGCGGGCATGCAGCTCGCGGATGACCAGCTGCTCGAACAGATCGCCATAGTAGCTGGTGCCGGGCACGGGCGGTACGGTCAAAAGATGGCCCATGGCCCGGGCCGCCCCCCCATCGAACAGGTAGAACTTGGGCGCCTGCCGGAGCTGCTTGCGGACCGACGTGCTGAAGCCGTCCAGGTGGAAGCCCAGGAGGGTGTCCTCCAGCACGGCAAACCAGGCCTGGATGGTCTTGAGATCGGCGCCCACGTCCCGGGCGATGCTTGCGTAGTTCAGGATCTTGCCGGAGCCCTGGGCGGCGATCTCCAGGAAGCGGCGGAAGGGCTCGAGGTTGCGCACGATCTGCTCGGCCCGGATCTCCTCCCGCAGGTAGGCGTGGGCATACGCCCTCAGGTAGTCTCCGCGGTCCTGGTCGCTTTCCAGGTTCCAGACCTCCGGCAGGCCGCCGAAGCGCAGCGCCCGGTCCAGCTCGAAGGCCGGGCCCAGCTCGGCCCGGGTGAGCGGAAACAGATGCCGCAGGCCTGCCCTGCCCGCCAGGAGATTGGCCCCGCCGGCCCTGAGCTTCCGGGCGCTGGAGCCGGTCAGGACGAAGCGCTGGGACACCCGATGGGTTTCTATCAGGTTGTGCACCGCGTCCAGCAGACGGGGGATCTTCTGCACCTCATCCACCACCACGTGGGTGACCGTTGCCGGCAGGGCCAGGACTTCCCGCTCGAAAGCACCGGGATCGCGCACCAGCCGGTCCTCGGTGTCCGCTTCCAGAAGGTTGAGGGTATGGGTGGAGGCGCTGGCCAGGGTCGCCCGCAGCAGCGTGCTCTTGCCGGTGCCGCGAGCCCCGAACAGGAAGCAACTGCGGTGTAAAGGAAGGTTGAGTGATCGGTGGAACATGTTCCATTCCTAGCGGCTAAATATGGAGTATATTCCATACGCGCATGAATGCCAGTCCCTTCAAGGGTATTCCGGCCTGCATCGGCCGAGCCCGGGTCGCCCCCTCAGGCCCCGGGCTCCGGGCGGGCGCGTACCAGCTGCCCGCAGGCCCCGGCCACGTCCTGGCCCCTGCTGCGGCGGACGCTGACGGTGAGTCCCCGGGCGGCCAGCAGGCCGCAGAGCTCCACGATCCGGGCTTCGGTGGGGGGCTCGAACCCGGCGCCTTCGTGGGGATTGAAGGGGATCAGGTTGATCTTGCTGGGGAACTGGGCAGCGAAGGCGGCCAGTCGGCGGCCATCCTCCAGGCTGTCGGTGACCCCCCGCAGCAGCACGTACTCCAGGGTGATCCGCTCGCCCCGCTCCAGGGGGAAGGTCCGCAGCGCTTCGGCCAGGGCGGCCAGGTTCCAGACCCGGTTCACCGGCATGATGCTGGATCGGTAGGCGTCGGTGGTGGCGTTGAGGCTCAGCGCCAGCCGGGGCCGCCGGGGGTACCGGGCCAGGCGCTGGATCCCGCTCACCAGGCCGGAGGTGGACAGGGTGATGCGCCAGGGCGGCAGGGCCAGCCCCTTGGGGTCGGTGAGCAGGGCGAACGCGCCCATCACATGGTCCAGGTTGTGCAGCGGCTCGCCCATGCCCATGAACACCAGGTTGACCGGGAACCCGGCCGGGTGGTCATGGGCATTGAGCATGGTCACCACCTGGCCGGTGATCTCCCCGGCGGTAAGGTTGCGCCGGATGCCCATGAGCCCGGTGGCGCAGAAGGTGCAGCCCATGGCGCAACCCACCTGGCTGGACAGGCACAGAGTGACCCGGTCGGAGTACGGCATGTGCACGCCTTCCACCAGGCTGCCGTCCTCCATGCGGAAGGCGTGCTTGGTGGCGCCGTCCTGGGAGCCGATGCTGTCGCACAGCTCCGGCCACTGCAGCCGGGTCGCGGCCTGGAGCCGGGCACGCAGGGACACCGACAGGCTGCTGAACTGCTCCCAGCGGGTCCAGCGCTGCTGATACAGCCCATGGTGGATCTGCGCGGCCCGGAAGGCGCTTTCGCCCAGTTCGGCCACCAGGGCGCGCAGCGCCTCCAGGCCCATGCCGGCCACGTTGGGCCGGGTTTCCGCCGCCAGCTCCGGGGCCGGCCGGTCCCAGGCGGCGGTCATTCCAGGGCGATCTTGAAGGTCTTGAGGAAGGCCTTGTCCTCCTCGGACCATTGGCCATCGGTGGGGTTCAGGGTGAAGCCCGCCCGGGCCCCGGTGCCGGATCCGGCTTCCGCGTCCGGATCGCCCTCGTCGCGGCTGCGCTTCCCGCCCTCGCCATCCGGGGCGGCGTCCGCCTCGTCGCGCTTGCCGTTCTCGCCATCCGGGTCGGTCTCCGGGTCTTCGCGCCTATGCAGGGCGACGGTGGCCTCCAGCATCAGGGCCATGTCGAAGCCGAAGGCCTGGACTTCCTGCACCAGGGCCCGACTGCTTTCGTCGTTGGCCAGGGCCCTGACCAGGGCCACTCCCAGCCGGTCCACGATCTCGCGCAATTTTTCTGGGATCTCCATGGCCGTCTCCGGAAGGAAGGCTCATTGTAGCCGGTCGCCGCCACTTTGGGACCGGCGGCGGGCCGCACGCAGGTGGCTCCACACGAACCACGCAGCGGCGGCCAGGAACACCAGACACAGCGCCAGGTCGAAGCGGTGGAAATAGACCCCCAGCGTGTCCCACCGCTCGCCCAGCAGGTAGCCGACCGCGGCCAGGCCCAGGCACCAGGGCAGGCTGCCCAGGAAGGTGCACAGATGGAACCGGGTGCGGTCCATGCGGGCGATGCCGGCGGGCAGGGCGATGAAGGTGCGCACCATGGGCAGCATCCGGCCCAGCAGGATGGCCCAGACCCCGAAGCGGGTGAAGAACCGGTGGGCCTGGTCCAGGTGCTCCAGGTTGAGCATGATGTACTTCCCGTAGCGCTCCACGGCCCGGCGCCCGCCCCAGGCGCCCAGCTCGTAGGCCGGGATGGAGCCCAGGTTGCAACCCAGGGCGCCGAACAGCCCGGCGATGAAGATCCGGACCAGCGGACTGCCGACCCCCCAGCCCAGGAAGACCATCTGGCCCTTGAAGGCCAGGAAGCCGGCGAACGGCATGATCACTTCGCTGGGCAGGGGGATGCAGGCGCTTTCGATGGCCATGAGGGCGGTGACGCCCAGGGGGCCGGTGGCGGCCATGAGGGCAGTCATCCAGACGATGACGGGGGCGAGCAGCTTGTGCAGCACGGAGACTCCAATGGATGGATACCCCACTCTACCGGGATAGAATGGGGCCATGAGTGATGACTTGGTTCGCAACCGCAAGGCCCTCCATACCTACCATGTGCTGGACACCTGGGAGGCGGGCATCGTCCTGGTGGGCACCGAGGTCAAGTCCCTGCGCGGCGGCCATGGCCAGCTGCAGGACGCCTACGTGGACACCGCCGGGGGCGAACTGTGGCTGCGGCAGGCCAACATCAGTCCGTACGTGTTCGGCAACATCGCCAATCACGATCCGCTCCAGCCGCGCAAGCTGCTGCTGCATCGGGCGGAGATCCACAAGATCGCCGCCAAGGTGGAGCGCAAGGGCCTGACCGTGATCCCGCTGGCCATCTACCTGGACGGCCGGGGCCGGATCAAGGTGCGCATCGCCCTGGCCGAAGGCAAGACCCAGGGCGACAAGCGCGAGGCCCTCAAGGAGCGGGAAAGCAAGCGGGAGATGGACCGGATCCGCAAGGGCGACCGGGAATAGGCGTCTGACCCGCACTAATTGCGCAATTTCATCAGGTCCAGCGCGATCACCATGGCCATGAGCGAGGCCAGGAGGAAAAAGCCGCCGGTGAGGATGCGCTCCTTGACCAGCACCGACAGGTCCCGGCCCCGGATCCGCTCGAACAGCAGGATGGCGCCGTGCCCGCCGTCCAGGAACGGGATGGGCAGGGCATTGAGCACGGCCAGGTTCATGGAGATCAGGGCGGTGAGGAACAGGAACTGGGCCAGCCCGGCCTTGGCCGCTCGACTACCGGCCCGGACGATGGCGATGGGACCGCCCACCTCCTTCAGGCTCACCCGGTGGCTGACCAGCTTGCCGAAGTTGCCCAGGATCTCCCAGCCCAGGCTGGCGCTGCCCACCACGGCGAACCGGGCGCCCTTGGCCACGTCCATGGGCCGGAAGGGTCGCCGCTCGTAGGTCCAGCTGCTGGGTTCGAACGCCACCCCCAGCTTGCCCTTGCCGGATTCCTGGTGCAGGGTCACCAGCAGGGCGCGGGTGCCGCCTTCCCGCTCCAGGACCAGCGGCACGGTGGCGCCGGGCCGGGCCTGGATGTAGGCGATGGCCTCCTCGGTGCGGTTGCCCGGGAAGCTCAGGTCGCCGAACCGCTGGATCTGGTCCCCGGGCTTCAGGCCGGCGGCGGCGGCGGCGCTGCCGGGCGTCACGTCGTCCACCAGGAGCGCGGAGGGGGCCGGATGCTGGGCGGTGATCCGGGCCTGGTCCAGGCCCAGGCCGAAGAAGATCACCAGGGTGATGGCGATGTTGGCGAGGATGCCCCCAGCGTAGAAGAACAGGCGCTTCCAGGCCGGCTGGGCCAGGAAGCCGTTGGGGTCCGCCGCGTCCGGTTCCTCGGGGTTGTAGCCGGCCAGGCGCACGTAGCCGCCCAGGGGCAGGATGGAAAGCCGGACGTCGGTCTCCTTCCAGCTGAAGCCGCAGACCCGCGCGCCGAAGCCCAGGGAAAACACGTCCACCGGCATGCCCATCCACTTGGCCACCAGGAAATGCCCCATCTCGTGGAAGAAGATCAGCCCGACCAGCAGGACCACGGGTCCCCAGAAGCCCGCCCCGGGGATAATGCCGGCCAGCAGGGCGGCCGGTGCGATATAGAGAAGACGCTTCATGGAGGTCCTTGACTGGGGTGGTCGTTCAAACCGAGTGGCGGTGGATCCAGGTGTCCGCCGCGGCCCGGGCCCGGCGGTCGGTATCCATGACCTGCTCTAAAGTGTGGGCCGGTTCGACCGGGATGCCCGCAAGAACTTCGGCCACGCAGGCCTGGATCTGCCAGAAGCCCAGGGCGCCGTCCAGGAAGGCCTCAACCGCCTGCTCGTTGGCGGCGTTGAGCAGGATGGGGGCGGTGCCGCCCGCCCGCAAGGCGCCATAGGCCAGGGACAGGCAGGGGAACTTGACCAGATCCGGGGGGTCGAAGGTCCAGACCCGGGACCGGTCCCAGTCGTAGGGCGGCACCGGGCCGGGCCGGCGCTCGGGATAGAACAGGGTATACTGGATGGGCAGCTTCATGTCGTTGGCGCACACCTGCAGCTGGTAGGTGCCGTCCTGGAACCCGACCATGGCGTGCACCTGGCTCTGGGGATGGACCGTCACCTGGATCTGGTCCGGACCCAGCCCGAACAGCACCGAGGCCTCGATCACCTCCAGGCCCTTGTTCATGAGGGTCGCCGAATCGATGGTGATCTTGGGGCCCATCTTCCAGGTGGGGTGGTTGAGCGCCTGCTCAATCGTCGCGTTCTGGATCCGGCTCAGGTCCCAGTCCCGGAACGGGCCGCCGCTGGCGGTGATGCGCACCTCGCGGATGGTTTCGGGCGGGCGTCCGTCCAGGAGCTGGTGCAGGGCGCAGTGCTCGGAATCGATGGGCAGCAGCTCGCCGCCGCCCCGGGCCAGGGCCTGGCGCATGAGCGCCCCGCCCACCACCAGGCTTTCCTTGTTGGCCACGCAGACCCGGCGGCCGCTGGCCAGGGCCGCCTCGGCGCTGGCCAGGCCGGCCGCACCCACCACCGCCGCCACCAGGGTATCGGCACCGGTCTGCAGGGCGCAGGCCATGAGGCCGTCCATGCCGTGCAGCAGGGTGGGCCGGTAGCTGAGCTCGCGCGCCAGCCATTGGGCGTCCTCGGCCCGGGCCAGGGAGACGCAGGCCGGCCGGAACCGTTCGCACTGGGAGCGCAGCAGCTCGCGGTTGCGGCCGGCGGCCAAGGCGGTCACGGCCAGGTCCTGGGGATGGGCCGCGACCACGTCCAGGGTGGCGGTGCCGATGGAGCCGGTGGAGCCGAGCAGGGCAAGGTGGCGCATGGTTCAGTTCAGCCCGTGGACGAAGTGGACATAGGCATACAGGGCGGGGGCGGCGAACACCAGGCTGTCGACCCGGTCCAGAAGGCCGCCATGGCCGGGGATGGACACGCCGCCCATGTTGGAGTCCTTGACGCCGGCGCTGCGCTTCCAGGAGCTTTCCACCAGGTCGCCCAGCTGGCCGACCACGCCCAGCAGCAGGGCGATAGCCACCGCGTCCACGGCGGTCCACTGGGGACAGGCGGTGGCCTTGACGATGAATCCGGCGGCCACGTTGCCGGCCAGGTTGCCCATGGCCCCTTCCCAGGTCTTCTTGGGGCTGACCTGGGGGGCCAGCTTGTGCCGGCCCAGGAGGCTGCCAGCGAAGTAGGCGGCGGAATCGCCCATCCAGACGATGAGGTACAGGGCCAGGATCAGCCGCCCGCCGGTGTTGCTGAGGGTGGTGGTGGTGAACATGAAGAGCTTGAGCTGGAAGCCCAGGCCCAGGCCCAGATAGATCGTGCCCAGCCAGGTGATGGCCTGGCTGGCCAGGGCGCTGCCCAGGTCGCGCTGCAGCAGCAGGGCGCCGAAGTGGATGACGGCGCCGGCGGCGGTCAGGGCCAGCCAGAGCGGCAGCGGATCGGTGGGGTACAGGCCCAGGAGCAGGAAGTGCAGAAGCACCGCCCAACCGGCCAAGGCGCCGGCAGTCAGCGAAGGCCGGAAGCCCAGCTTGCGGCCCATGGCGGTGAATTCCCGCATGCCCATGAGCAGGGCGCCCGCCAGCAGCAGGGCGAAGATCGCCTGGGAGGCGGGCCGGTCGCCCTCATAGAGCAGGGTCAGGAAGAACACGGCGAACACCCCGGCCGTGCCCAGGCGCAGGGCCAGGTTCCTGGAATCCAGAGCGGGCCGCGGGGGGGGTGGGGACGTTTTCAAGGCGACTCCGCTCATATGCCGCCGAAACGGCGTTGGCGCTGACCGTACGCTTCCACTGCCGCCTGCAATTCAGGTCCGCGGAAGTCCGGCCACAGGCATTCTGTCACATAGAACTCGGCGTAGGCAGCCTGCCATAGCATGAAGTTGGAAAGGCGCAGTTCGCCGGAGGTGCGGATCAGCAGGTCCACGTCCGGCACGCCGGCGGTCCACAGGCGCTGGGCCAGGGCCGCCTCGGTGACCGCTTCGGGCGCCAGGCCGTCCTGCACGCAGCGGCGGGCGGCCTGGACCAGCTCCAGCCTGGAGCCATAGTTCACGGCCAGGTGGAAGGTCATGCCCCGGTGCGCGGCGGTGAGGTCCTCCAGGCGGCACAGATCCTGGTGGATGCCGGGAGGCAGGCCCTCCCGGGCGCCCAGGTGGTGGAAGCGGATCTGGCGGGAGCGCAGCTTGGGCAGGAACATGCGCAGGTGCATGCGCAGGAGCGCCATGAGCATGGTCACCTCCAGGCCCGGGCGCTTCCAGTTCTCGGTGGAGAAGGCATACAGGGTCAGGTGCTCGATGCCCAGGTCGGCCGCCGCATCCAGGATCTCCTGGACCGCCTGCACGCCGGCCTTATGGCCCTTGATTCGCGGCCATCCCCGCTGCGCCGCCCAGCGCCCGTTGCCGTCCATAATGAGCGCTACGTGGCGCGGCACGCTCACGACCGCCCCCCGGCCGGGGCGGAAGGGAAGGTGGTGGCGGGCCTTGATGGGACCAAGCGAGGACTCCCTGATCTTGGATGTGGAGGACGGCAGCCGGTGCCGGGGGGAACATGGGCGAAGATGAGTGCTGCGAATTCTAGCATGGCGATCTCGCAGGCGTTCCTCCGGGTCGGGAGGCGCCTTGCCGCGGGGCCCAGCGCGGCCGCCCCCCGCTGCCGGATGTCCCCGAAAAATCTGCCCCGCAGGCCGCGCGATTCCGTCCCAGTCTATGGGACAATCAGAGACCTAGCCAGATTCACGCAAGACGGATCACTTGGGGCTGCGCCCAAAAGACCTGGATGGAAATGCTATCCTTTAGCCGCTGCTGTCTTTTTGGATGATTACTCATGGTCCAGTTCAATACCCGCGCGAATGAGATCCTCCTGAAGCTGGTCTACTACGGGCCAGGACTTTCAGGCAAGACCACCAACCTGCGCTGTTTGCACGCCATGTGCCAGGAATCCAACCGGGGCGAGATGTTCTCGGTGAACACCCAGGAGGACCGCACCCTCTTCTTCGATCTGCTGCCCATCAACCTGGGCTACATCTACGGGAACGCCATCCACCTGCAGATCTACACGGTGCCCGGGCAGGTGCAGTACGATGCCAGCCGCCGGGTGGTCCTGGGCGGGGCGGACGGTGTGGTGTTCGTGGCCGACTCCAGCGAAGCGCAGATGCAGGAGAACGTGGACTCGCTGTCCAACCTCTACCACAACCTCAATGCCAACCGCTTGAACATCAAGCAGATACCCTTCGTCATCCAGTACAACAAGCGCGATCTGGCCGATGCCCTGCCGGTGGGCGTCATGAACCGGCGCCTGAACTTCCGCTCCGTCCCCTATTTCGAAGCTACCGCCAGCCGGGGCGAAGGGGTGCTGGACACGTTCCTGTCCATCACCCGGGAAACGGTGGGGACGACCTTCCGCAAGTACCACCTGGACAAGAAGATCAAGGACTTCGAGGAGATGCTGAACCTGATCGAGTCCAATGTCCGGGCCAACATGAAGGAACTTGTGGCCCCGGCGGAGCCGTTCCGGGAACCGCATCCGGAATCGGTGGTGCTGCGGCACGACAACATGAGCGTGGCCGATCTGGTGCCGGGCAAGGTGGCGGACGCCCAGGACCTGCTGGAGGACGCCCTCAAGTCCAACATGGAGACGGCCCGGCTGTACACCGAGCTGAAGACCGTCAAGGACGCCCTGGAAAAGAAGAACGAGGAGCTCCGCCAGATCTACACCCAGCTGGAGCGGGCCAACCAGGACAACCTGAAGACCCGGCGCTACCTGGAAGGCCTCATCCAGAGCGTGGGCGAGGCCATCGTATCGTTCAGCGCCGACGGCCGGATCCTCACCTGGAACGCCGCGGCCGAGCAGATCTTCGGCTACGCCAGGGCGGAGATCGTGGGCCGCACCTTCCAGCAGCTCACCCCCGCGGCCCGGGCCGGGGAGTTGGAGCAGGCCATCATCCAGGTGGGCAAGGGCCAGATCATCCGCGACGTGGCCACCTTCCGGCTGCGCAAGGACGGCACCGAATTCCCCGCCAGCATCACCTATGCGCCCATCCGCGGCAGCGACGACCGGGTGCTGGCCTTCTCTGCTCTTATCCGCGATCTGGGCGCGCAGCACAAGCTGGAACGCCAGCTGCAGGACATGGAGAACTCGGCCGGGCTGGTGGGGTTCCTGCCCCAGATGTTCAGCCAGGTGGCGGATCTGCTCACCTCGGTCCAGGCCCAGAAGGCCCTGCTGGAACAGGCGGGACCGGGTCCCGCCGAGCCGATGCTGCGGGCGGTGGACCGGGCCCAGGAGCTGCTGCGGCCCCTGCTGATGCTGCTCTATCCGAGCGCGCCACGGCTGGGGCGCGGCAACCTCAACCTCCTGGTCCAGGAGGCCGCCCGGCAGCTGGAGCCGGAGGCGACCGCGGCCGGGGTGGCCGTGGAGTTCACCTTCGATCCCCATCTGCAGGACAGCGGGCTGGACGCCGACATGCTCATGGAAGGGATCCTCGGCCTCCTGCGCAGCGGCATCCAGCAGTGCGCCAAGGCTTCGGTCCGGCGGTTGCGGGTGGGCACCCGCCAGCATGGCCAGACCTTGCAGCTGGTGGCCCAGAACTCGGGCCCGGCGCTGCCGGCGCTGGAGGCCAAGCGGATGTTCGAACCGGCGTATGCGCGGCCCGGGGAAGCCATCGACATGTGCGTCATCGCCTTCGTGGCCCGGGCGCACGGGGGACGGATCTCGGTGCGCAGCCAGGAGGGCCTGGGCAACGCGTTCCTGGTGGAACTGCCGGTGGCCGCCATCGTCGAGCCGGTCGCTCCGGCCTCGCTCCAGGGGCTGCGGATCCTGGTGGTGGACGACGAACCGTTCCTGCTGGAGTGTCTGGCCGACGCCGTGACCTCCTGGGGCTGCCAGGTGACCGCCTGCACCCGCGCCGCTGAGGCCATGCAGAAGCTTCAGGAAGGGCCCTGCGACGGGATCATCTCCGACATCCGCATGCCCGGCTGCTCAGGCATCGAGTTCTATCAGTGGCTCCTGGAGCACCAGCCGCGCATGGCCGGGCGGATCCTGTTCACCACCGGGGACACCTTCGATCCCGATACCCAGGCCTTCCTGGAACGGGTGCATCCGCCGCATCTGGGCAAGCCCTTCGACCTGAAGCTGCTGCGCACGACCCTGGAAGGGCTGTGCGCCGCCGCCGAGGCTGCCGTTCAGTCCTGATTGGCCCAGCGGCTGACCTGTTCCCAGGCGTCGTTCTCGGCGCAGGGGCCGTTGAGGATGATCGCGAACACCCGCAGCTTGCCCGTGGGGCTCTGCAGGTAGCCACAGACGCTGGTGACGTTGCTCAGATGTCCGGTCTTGCAGCGGATCCGGCGGGCCAGGTTGGGGTCGGTGATGTGCAGCTTCCAGGGCTCGCCGCCGATGGTCTTCAGGGAGCCCACGAACTCCGGGCCCACCTCGAAGTCGTTCCAGGCCGCCCGCAGCACGATGGCCAGGGTCCGGGCGGAAAGGCGGTTGTCCTTGCTCAGGCCGGAGCCGTCGGTGATCTGGACCTTGTCCGGGCCCAGGTCCAGCTGCTGGGCGTAGAAGTCCTGGATCCGGCGCACGCCGCCGGGCCAGGTGCCATCGCCGAACGCCTTGACCACCATCTCGTCCATGAAGTTGTTGGAGAACTTGTTGATGTCCACCACCAGGTCGCGCAGGGGCAGGGACGGGAAGCTGAGCAGCTTCTGCGGCGGACCGCCCGCCTGGCTTTGCTCCTGCACGGCGATGCCGGCCTCCCGCAGGATCCGCTGCAGGGTGTCCACGGCCAGGCGCTCCGGGTCCGCGCTCAGCCGGCCGTTGTCCCGGTTGAAGTTCACCGACAGGGGCAGGACGGGCGGCGTGGTGCTGCTGGAGGTGTTCTCCCAGCCGTTGCCATAGCGCTGGCCGTCGAAGGCGGACTGGTCCAGGCGGACCCGGCCGCTGACCTGAAGTACGCCCCGGGCCTTGAGCTCCTGGGCCAGCAGCCAGATCCGTTCGGAGGTGAGGCATGGGTCGCCGCCGCCCTTGAACACCAGGTCGCCGGTCACCGTGGCGCCGCGCAGATCGCCCCAGACTTCGGTCTGGTACTGGTAGTTCGGCTTGAGGGTGCGAAGGATGGCGTAGGTGGACAGCACCTTGGTGGTGGAGGCCGGAACCAGGGGGAGGTCGCTCTGGCGGGCGTCCATGGGCTTGCCGGTGGCCAGGTCCCACAGCCCGGCGGACACCTGCACTGAGCGGGCTTCCAGGCGCCGGGCCCAGCCCGGAAAGTCGTCGGCCCTTCCGGGGCTGGCGACGAGCAGACAAAGGGCAAGGGCTGGGGCGAGGTGCATGGCGGCTCGGAGCAAGGGAAGGACTTCCCGGGGGTCAGTTGGCGCCCATGGGGGCAAGGTTCGGCACCGCCGGCTGGCTGGGATCGGCAGGCTGGGCGGGCGTCTGAGTTGGCGGCTGGGCGGGCGGCTCGGTGGGTGGGGGCGTGGCTGGCGCGTCCGATCCGGGCTGGGCCGGGGCCGGTGCGGGCGCTTGCCCCGTCTGCTGCACAGGTGGCTGCAGCTGCGGCTGAGGGGCCGGCGGGGCGGCCGGCACGCGCGCGGTGGTGGGCGCCGTGAGGGCGGACGGGTCCACCCCGCCCTTGTCCTCCGCGGGGGCGCCGCTCAGCAGGGTGGCGGCGGTCGCGGCGGCGGCGGCGCCGGGGATGCCCAGCAGGTTGTCCGCGGCCGAAAAGGCCCAGTCGCTGATCAGGTCCTTGTCCTGGTAGATCCGTTTGCTGTCCTTCTGGCAGTAGCTCTTGACCCCGACGATGGGTAGTCCGGTCTTGTCCCCGGAGGCGCCCGGCTGCACCGCGGTGATGAGGTCCCATTCCCCTTCGTGGCCGCCCCCGCCGGTCATGGGATCCAGGTAGAGCTTGCGCAGGATCCGCGGGCGGAGCTTGGTCAGGGCCTCCAGGGTCAAGGGATAGCCGCCGGTCCGGGTCTTGTACACGCGGATCGCCTGGGCGATGGCTTCGCCCCGGAAGATCAGTTCGGCCTCCTGGTCGCGCTGGACCTCGGTGGCCACATTGGGCATGGCCACGGTGAGGAAGATGCCCATGGCGGCGATGAACACCAGGAGCATGACCATGATGAAGCCGCGCGAGCCGAGCGCCCTGGGGCGGGACAGGGGGGATGGATCCAGGTCAGCTCGCCGCGTTGGCTTGTGGTCCTCCTGCATCGGCCGCGGCCCCCCTCAGCCAAGTTTAGGCGCCGTTGCGGAATAACCCTTCCCATTTTTGGCATTCCGCTACGGCGCCTTATGCCGGGACCCGCACCAATGGCCAAGGTTGTTCCGTTACACAGGCTTAGGCGCCGTTGCGGAATAACCCTTCCCATTTTTGGCATTCCGCTACGGCGCCTTATGCCGGGACCCGCACCAATGGCCAAGGTTGTTCCGTTACACAGGCTTAGTGGCCGGCGCCGGCTGCTGGCGGGAGGTGATCATCCGGATGAACTCGTTCACCATGCTCGGCTCGAAGTGGGTGCCCGCAAGCCGCCGCAGTTCGTCCAGGGCCTGGGCCATGGGCTTGGCGGCCCGGTAGGGGGTGCCGCTGGTCATCACCTGGTACGACTCCACCAGATGGATGATCCGGCTTTCGATGGGGATGGCTTCGCCGGCGATGGCGTCGGGGTAGCCCTTGCCGTCCCACTGCTCGTGGTGGTGGCGTATGATCCGAAGGACATCGAACGGGAACCGGAAGTCCTTGAGGAAGGTGGAGGCCAGGATGGGGTGGGTCTGCAGCACCTCCACATCCTCGGTCGACAGGGCGGGCTTCTCCAGGATCCGGTGGTCCAGGAGCAGGGTGCCCACGTCGTGGAGGATGGCGGAAATGGTCACGGCCTCCACTTCCGGGGAGGACAGGCGCAGCTGCCGGGCCAGGTTCCGGGACAGTTCGGCCGTGTTGACGCTCTGGGCCTGGATGTACGGCACCCGTTCCCCGGCCGTGGCCAGGATGCGGTGGCTGACCGAAAGGAAGGACTGGTGGTAGCGCTCGTGGATCCGGCCCTCCTCCAGGTACAGCCCGAGCATCCGGGCCACGCCGGCGGTGATTTCCTGCTCATGGGGCAGGAACGGGCTGTCCTCCACCCGGAACAGCATCAGCAGGTCGGCCCCGCCGAACTGCTCCTCCAGCACGATGGGCAGCAGGGTGCGGAACGGCCCGGTGATCGGCGCCTGGTCGAAGGACTCGGCCTTGGCCAGCAGGCGGAGGTTGGTGCCGGCGAGGTTGGGGAACAGGGCGACGGCGTGGTCGAGGACCTGCTGCTCCAGGCTCGGGGCCAAAGGCAGGGCGCTGTACGCCAGGATGGGCAACTCCTCGGCCGGATGATGAGTCCACAGCGCCACCGCGGCCAATGGCACCATCCGGCAGAGCAGGGAGGCGGCTTCCCAGAAGAAGCTGCGCTGCTCGGGAAAGGTGGGCGGCGGCGGCATGCGGATGGCCTCCCGGCCCTGGACCAGGGCGGGCAGCGGCCGGGTCTTGCTGGGGTCCACGGCCGGGGGCACCGGGGCGGGCAGGATGGCCAGGTCCTTGAGCGCCTGCAGGATGTCCTCGCAGAGCAGTTGCGTGGGGCCGCCCTGGTGTTCCAGGCTGAACGGCTCGCCCCGGGTGAGATCCCGCTGCAGCAGCAGCCCGATCCATCCGCCATGGTCGTAGATGGGGGAAAGGAAGTAGTGCGGGTCCGCCTTGCCCTGGCCGAACGCCTGCAACTCGGGATAGTTCACCCCGTCGTTCACCACGAAGCGGCGGCGCTGGCGCCGCACCAGGAGCAGCAGCGGATCGGCCGCATCCAGGTGCTCTGGGGGCGGCGTGCCGCGCGGCCAGCCATAGTGGCAGACCCGGTCGAAGCCGCCGTCCGCACGGACGAGATAGAGCACAGCCTTGGTGCTGCCCAGGTCCTCGAGGCAGCGGTAGAGGAGCTGCGACAGGCGGTGAAGCTGGGGTTCACTGAGGATCAGGGCCGTGGGCTGCATGGAGCACTGCTCTCCCCGAATCGGTCGGCTGGGCCGGACTATGCTTTCTGGACGTTGGTGGCCAACGGTCCCTTGGGCCCCTGTGCGATATCAAACTTGACCCGGGTCTGCTGATCCAGGGTCCGGGACCCGCCAGCCTGGATCGCCGACTGATGAACGAACAGTTCCGGTCCACCCTCGTCCGGAACGATGAATCCGAATCCCTGTTCGGAGTTGAACCATTTGACGATGCCTGCGGACATGGGGACTTCCCTTCCTGGATCGCACGTGCTCATGCCAAGGCTAGCGGGGGCAGCGATCTAATTCAATGAATAATACGGGAGATGCCGCGAGGAAGGGTACGCAAGGGGAGCGGCCCGTGGGCCGCTCCCGGCTTGCGGATCGATCAGGGAAGCCTCAAAGCTTGACGACGTTGGTAGCTTGGGGGCCCTTCTGGCCCTGGGCGACTTCGAAGCTCACCCGCTGGTTTTCCAGCAGGGTGCGGAAACCCCGGTCCTGGATGGCGGAGTGGTGGACGAACAGATCGGCGCCACCCCCGTCGGGGGTGATGAAGCCGAAACCCTTTTCAGCGTTGAACCATTTCACGGTGCCTTCAGCCATGATGCCTTCTTCCCTGCGGGGACGTGCCCCCTTGGCCTGGTTTGTTCCACTCAAGGTCCTTGCCAGGCCAAGGCACCAGGGGGAGCTTGACTCCCTTTGCTAAACAGCGAGCCGCGCAATGGATGGATCGTTGGGATGGAATATGGCGAGCCGAACGTCCCAAATCAACCGGGAAAACAGCGATCCGACCCGAGACTAATCCCTCCGGTGCTCCGGAAATTCAGAGCTTGACGACGTTGGTGGCCTGGGGGCCTTTCTGGCCCTGGGTCACGTCGAAGCTGACGCGCTGGTTCTCGGACAGGGTGCGGAAGCCCCGGTCCTGGATGGCGGTATGGTGGACGAACAGGTCGGCACCACCCTCATCCGGCGTAATGAAGCCGAACCCCTTTTCTGCATTGAACCACTTGACGGTGCCCTGAGCCATAGCAACTTCCTAGGTGAGTAAGCCTGGATAGTCATGGGCCAGACGCCTCCCAGGCGGGGCGTCACGGCTGCCCGAACACGCGCCGGGCGTGCCTTCGGGTTTGGGAAAGAGGGTAAGAGTGATGGCAAGAGGATAATATAGGAACCCGAAAAGAGCTCCAAGAATTTTCACCTTTATTTGCGACTTTTAAAATCCAGGGATCGGCCCGCAGGCTTGGGCCGTAACTCGGGGTTCAAATCAGGCAAGACTGAATCATTTCATGATGATGCGTTCCCCCGTAGCCGCTCCTCGCCCGCGCCGGCGGCGATGCCTGGCCCTGGGCCCGGGCTCTGTGTCATCATCCAGCATGCCAGTTCCGTCCTCCATCCTCCTGCTCCACGGCCTCGGCGGCAGCGGCGAGGGGTCGGTGCGGCTGCTGGAGGCGCGCCTGTGCGCGGGCGGCTGGTCCGGCCAGGTGTTCCTGCGGCCCACCCTCCAGGCAGTGCACCAGCCCACGCCGGGCAAACCCATGGAGCGGGTGTTCGTCCAGGCCTGGGACGAGATGCACGCCTTCCTGGGTTCCCGGGTGCCGCACCTGACCGTGGGCTTCAGCTTCGGCGGGCTGCTGGCGGCCTTCGCCCCGTCCCCGCTGAGGCTGTCGGTGTGCGCCCCCTGGGCGGCGCTTCCGGCCGACGCGCTGCAGAAGGCCTGTGCCCGGCCGGGGCTGCGGGTGCTGCAGGGGGGGCGGGACGCGGTGGTGGCGGCCGGGCCCAGCCTGGGGGCGCTTCCCGAGCACGTGCCGGCTACGCTGGATCCCCAGGGCAGCCACGACTTCGACGCCTGGATGGAGCGCATCGCGGAGTGGGTCCTGGCCAGCTGGGAACAGTTCTAGGCGTCAGGCCGCGTGATTGTCCTGGCCGGTGCCCAGGGCACAGGCGCAGGGCTTGGCCTCCAGCGGCGCCGCGGACAGGGCGTTCAGGTCCACCCAGTGCGCCGCGCACAGCCCCGTGGAGGCCCGGGCCACGTGCACCTGCGCCCGGTCGCGGTCCAGGTCCAGCGCGATCACCGTCACGAGGGCGCTCACCCCTCCTCCCGCAGGCTTCCAGAGCATGCAAGCGCCAGGTCGAATTTCATTCATGTGAACCTCGATACGATTTATTTTCGCGCCATTTCGCGCTCAAGGCAATCACTGCAAATCAATGCAGATCACTTGAGGCCCGCATGACGCCGCGGGAAAGTCCCAGCGCGGCCAGCGCCAGCAGCGCCGCTGCCGCCCAGCCGAACCGGAAGCCGTCGGGGCCGAACCGGGTGCAAGCCCAGCCGATCAGACTGCCGATGGTGAAGGAGCCCAGGCCGATGCCCGAATCGAAGGCGAACATGGTGGCGCCGAAGGCGCTGCCGCGTTGGCTGGCCGGGGTGGTCTCCATAACATGGGTGTTGAGCAGGGTGTGCACCATGCTGTAGCCGCCGCCGTAGAGCAGGGCCGCCAGCACGTGTCGGGCCAGACCGCCGGGCAGCAGGGTCAGCAGGGCCAACCCGGCCACGGTGGTCCACAGCATGGGCGGCAGCAGCCGGATGGGATGGCGGCCGAACCCGATCCGGGTCATGATCAGCCGCATGCCCACCATGCCCAGGGCCATGCAGGACAGGAAGGCGGCTTCGGTGGGAAGGCGTCCGAACAGCGGCGGGAAGTGCCGGGCCAGGGCCTCCTGGGTGGTGTAGCTGCTGAGCGCGCCGTAGCCCAGGGCTGTGGCCAGGAACACCAGCGACGGGGCCAGCAGGGCCTTGCCGGGCAGGCGCATGGCGCTGAGCCGGGACCGTTCCGCGCGCGGCGGGTCCGGGGGCAGGGTGCGGGACAGCAGGCCGAGCACCACGAAGGCGCCGCCCAGGACCGCGGTCATGGGTGCAAAGCCCCAGCGTTCGTAGATGAACAGGCCGGTCATGGGCCCGAACACCATGCCGCCCGGGCTGGCCAGGCCGTACAGGGACAGGCCCGCCGCCCGGCGTTCCGGCGGCAGCACCCGGCCCAGGGTGGCCATGGTGCCGGTGAGCAGGCCCGACCACACCACCCCGTGGGGAAAGGCCAGCAGGTAGAAGGCCCAGCGTGCGTTGAACAGGCCATAGGCCTCCAGCAGCAGGCCGAAGCCGATGGCGCACAGCACCACCATGCGCCGCGGCCCGATCCGGTCGCCCAGGGGGCCGGTGAACAGGGCGCCCAGGGAGGAACCGGCGGTGAAGAAGCCCATGAACCAGCCCGATTCGCCCAGGCTGGCGCCCAGACGCCTGAGCTGCAGCGGGGCGGTGGGGAACATCTGGAAGGCCGCGAAGAACGTCACGAACGTGACCGCCGACACCAGCAGGAAGTGCCGGGTGACCAGGCGGGGCAGAACCGGCTGGCTAATGATCGGCGGGCTTGGGCAGCAGGGCTTCCTGTTCATCCTTGGGCAGACGCCAGACCCAGCGACCGGTGGCGCGGTCGAAAAGGTCGATGAGGCACAGCCAGTTCAGCAGTCCGGCCACCATGATGTAGCTGGCGCCATACTCCTGGGTGAGGTTGCGCACCGGTTCGGTGCCCTGGCCGCCGAAGCACCAGGCGAACACCGAGTAGATCGGCCCCACGCCGGCGGTGGCGGCCGCGCCCAGGGTGGGCATCCATTGCAGGGGGGAGAGCTGGAGGGTGAACACGCCGCCCTTGATGCCGTCCGGAGAGCCGTAGTTCAGCTCCAGGAAGGCCAGCAGGCTGAACAGCACCGTGACGCCGAACAGGGCCTGGGCGCGCCTGCGCTGGCCGATCAGCCAGTAGCCCGCGCCGGGCACCAGCCAGTTGAGCAGCAGCGGCTTCCAGCAGGCCTGGAAGGCCTTGCGGTGCCGGAGCGGGGCGGGCAGGTGGGGGGTGGGCGCTGCTTCAGTCATGCTCCCAGTTTAGACTTCATGCCCGGGCTTTGCCCATGCCTATCGGCTCAGAAAAACCGCCCGGAACGGCATCGGGCGCCCGAAGGCGCCCGATGACAGGTGCGAAGCGGAACGGTCTAGTCCGCGGCGAACGGCAGCAGGGCGATGTTGCGGGCCCGCTTGATGGCTTCGACCAGCATGCGCTGGTGCAGAGCGCAGACGCCGCTGGTGCGGCGGGGCAGGACCTTGCCGCGCTCGGGGGTGAAGCCGGTGAGGGTCTTCACGTCCTTGTAGTCGATGAAGGTGGACTTCTCCACGCAGAACTTGCAGAACTTCGAGCGGCGTCCGCCGAAGACTTTTTTCTTCTTGGGCTTACCCTTGGCGTCAGCTTTCCGCTTCATCCCATCACCTCCTCAAGGGAACGTTCCTTGATCCCGGCCTGGGCCTTGCGGCGGCCTTCGCGCTCGTACCGGACCTTCTGCCGCTCGGCGGCCTTGGTCTGCTCGTCCATGCGCACGGACATGTGCTTGATCACCGAATCGTGGTTGCGGAAACGGCGCTCGAGCTCGGCGATGAGGGTGTTGCCCGCGTTCATGTCGAACAGGGTGTAGTAGCCCTCGCTGAACTTCTGCACTTCGTAGGCCAGCTTCTTGCGGCCCCACTTTTCGGTCTTGAGCAGTTCGCCACCCTGCTCGGCAATGATCCCCTCGAAGTGCTTCACAAGCTCTTCAGCCTGTTCGTCAGTCAACGTAGGGGAGGCGATGAAGATGGTCTCATAGCGACGCATCATTCCTCCTCGTGGATATGAAGCCCCGATACGGATCGGAGCAAGGAGGTCCCCTAGGGCGGGGACGCGAAACTCCAGTGTCCCAGGGAAAGCCCGGAAACTCAAGCGGAAGGACGGACTGATATGTCCTTGGGGGATGCCACGCATGCGTGGCATCCCCCACACTCCCACTTCATGCCCGGGCGGAGCTAGTGCAGCATCCCGGAAATACGATCAATAAATATCGAACCCTGGCATTCTTTTGGAATGGGTCGCGGCCGTCCTCCACAGCATGTCTCGATCACCCGCCAGGAGTAGGAGCGCCTGGAGGCCTTGGTACGCCAACGAACGGCACCCCAGCGGGATGTGCTCCGAACTCAGATCGTTCTCATGGTCCAAGCTGGTCAAAGCACACAGGCCATTGCCAGCGCTCTCAACGTCTCCCACCCGAGATGCTTTGACGCAATGACGTTTTTAATCTTTTCTCGGCGATCCTCTGCTCCTCGGCGTCCTCGGCGATAATCCCTTCCTGGGTTTTGCCGCGCATCGGTTCAATGCGCCGAAGCACCAATGGCAAAGCGTATCGCCGAGGACGCCGAGGACGCCGAGGTAGCCGAGGATCGCCGAGGAAAAGATAAAAGGCCTGAGTCTCCCGTCGGGTGTGCTCCCGGTTTATGGAAGGAGCAGGCCAACCGTCTGGTTGGGCTACCATTGATTTTTATTGATCGTATTTAGGAGATGATGCACTAGCTCACCACGAGGGTGCCGCCGCTGGCGAGCGTGTAGGTGCCCGACAGGGCCCCGGCGCCGGCACGGGTGGCGCTGCCGCAGGTGATGGTGATCCCGGTGGCCGCGTCCACGTTGGTGGGCACGCCCGACGCCAGGGCCACGCCGGTCAGGGTGGTGAGGTGCGAGTCGGCCGTGGCGGTCCATCGGCTCGCGCTGTCCAGGGTCAACGTCTTGGTCCCGCCGAGGTCCTGGGTGTCGATGGCGCCGCTCAGGGTCGAGCGGGTCAGGGTCAGGGCCAGGGTGCTGGCGCTGTCGCACAGGATGAGGTTCCCGCCGAGGGTCTGGTCCGTGGCCGTGAAGGTCACCCCACCTCCCAGCGTGCCCCAGGACGCGTTGATGGCGCCGTTGTACGCCAGGGCCGTGGCGGCCTCGCCGGCCAGCAGCAGCGTGCCCGAGGGATTCACCAGCGTGGCGCCCGTCAGGGTGATGGCCGCGTCCGTGTCGCACACGACGAACAGCGCGCCGTCCGAGGTGTTGGTCAGGGTGCCGCCGGTCATCGTGTAGGCTCCGACGCCGGTGCTGGAATCCCCGGACTGGCTCTGGTAGATGAGCACGCCCCACCTGGCGGCGCCGGCGAGGCGGGTGTCGCTCAAGGTGAGGGCATTCTTCCCTTCGATGACGGCCGCCTCGGAACCGGAGGCGCCCAGGGTGCATCCGGTGACCGTGAAGGTCCCGGTGCAGTAGATCCCGGGTGATCCGGAGCCACCGGTGGTGCCCTGGCAGTCGGTGGCGTTGACGACCGGAACGGTGGCGCCGGTGCAGCGGTCCGAGGCCAGCGCCGCGCAGGCGTCCCCGGTGGTGGAGATGACCGATCCGGTGACGTTCACGGTGCCGCCGTAGGTGGCCTCCACGCCCCGGGCGTTGCTGCCGCCGGTGGTGGCGATGGTGACGTGGTCGAGGGTGACCGTGGCGCCCTCGCCGAAGGCGAAGGCCCCGTCGGCGCCGATGGCGGTCGTCTGGATGGTGCAGTCGGTGAGGCTGAGCTGGGCGGTCCTGCCCGATTCCGTGTCGCTGGTCGAGGTGCTGGAGGAGGAGGCGAGGACTCCGGCGTCGATGCCATAGAAGGCGCTGCTGTCGATGCTGCCGGTGTCCCCGCGCTTGGTGATCAGGCTCCGGGTCGCCGTGAGGCTGCCGCCGGGCGCCACCTTGATGGCCGGGACATCGGCGGCGGTGGAGGTGAACCGGCAGGACGCATCGCTCGCGCCCGTCGTGCTGGAGGCATAGCTGCCGCCGGCGGTCAGGGTGAGGCTGCCGTAGTCGGTGGGGTCGCCGAGGGCGCTTCCGGCAACCGAGGAGGTCGTGGTGACGGTGGAGACGGTGCTGACGAAATTCACCCCGCTCACATTGGCGGACACGGTCTCGGTGGCGCTGGTGGGCGAGAAGGTGTAGCCGCTCAGGGACGGGGTGAGGGTGTAGCTGCCCGAGGCCACCGAGAAGGAATAGTTGCCGCTGGCGTCGGTGGTGGCGCTGTTGGTGACGCTGCTGCTGCCGCTGGTGGTGGTGCCGGACAGGGCCAGGGTCACGCCGCTGGCGATGGCGCCGCTGACCGTCCCGGAGATCGTGTAGGTGGCGCCGGTGCCGCCTGACAGGCTGGCGGATGTGGCGCTGCCCCCGCCGCCGCAGCCGGTGGCCAGCACCGCCGCGCCGGCCAGCAGCAGCGCCGGCAGTCCGGGGCCGCGGAGACTCCGGGACCGGGGGGTGGCGTGCCGCCAGGGACGGATGACTGCCATGGCCTCTGCCATCGGGGTATCTCCTCTTCTGGACCGTGCCGCCGTGGGCTGGACCGGAACAGCGTGGGACCAGTCCCACGTTTCACGATAAAAACCAATTTTACTCAACCATGACAGGCCGTTTTTCGGTGTCGGGAACAATCTTGGGAGGGTGCCGCCCAATGTCAACGGTAGGCGGGCGGACGGCGTGTACCGGCCGTCCAGCGGTATGGGCGGCTTGGCTTCCCCGGTCAGCTGCCGGACTCCTAGTCCGTTTCCGGGCGCCAGAAGCTTTCGGCGTTCACGGTTCCGGCCAGGCGGCCCAGGTCATCGCTGTCGGCCAGCAGCTGCATGAACCGGGCGAACGGGGCATCCATGGCGTCGATGCGCGCCCATTCCGGCGCCGTCCACTCGCCGAGGACGAAATCCACCAGGGGCCGCTGGAACGGGCCCATGCCCAGCCGGAGCCGCGGCAGGTCCCGCCGGCCCAGGTGCGCGAACACCGACTTCAGGCCGTTGTGCCCGCCGTCGCTGCCGTCCAGCCGGAATCGGCCCAGGCCCAGGGGCAGGTCCTTGTCGTCATAGAGCAGGATCATCCGGGCCGGGTCCAGGCCGGACTGGACCGCCTCGGCACAGGCCTGGCCGCTGAGGTTCATGTAGGTGCCGGGCACCAGGGCCTGGAACGGCGGCCGCAGCGCGTACAGGGTGCCGGAGGGCAGCCGGCGCAGCACCCGGGGTTCCGGACCGGTCTCCATCCAGCGCATGAGCATCAGCCGCCCGAGGTTGTGCCGGGTGGCGATGTATTCGGGGCCGGGGTTGCCCAACGGGACGAGGAGCGGCATGGCCAGGTCCATCCAGCGAAAAGGGCGGACCCGCGGGTCCGCCCTTTGATGATGCCACGGGGAAAGCCTACTTCTTGGTCTTGGCGGCGGGGGCCGGCGCGGCGGCGGGCGCGGCGGCTGCGGCGGGGGCGGCGCCCTCGACTTCAGGGAGCTCTTCTTCGGCCTGCTTGCCAAGCACGGAGCAGATCACGTTGTGAGTGTCGCCGTGCAGGGTGAGGTGGGCGTCCAGCACCACCTGGTCCAGGCGGAGGGAATCGCCGACGGCGAGGCCTTCCACGTTCACGTCCACGTGGGCGGGGATCAGGTTGGGCAGGCACTCCACTTCGATCTCGCGGTGGGTGAAGTCCAGGATGCCGCCTTCCTTGACGCCGATGGGCACGCCCTTCAGGTGGATGGGAACCTTGACCCGCACCCGGTGGGTGGGATCGACCCGCATGAAGTCCACATGGCTCAGGCGGCCGGTGACCGGGTGGCGCTGCACGTCCTTGATGATGACGTGGCGCTTGATGTCCGTGCCTTCCCGCTGCAGGTGGATCAGGGAGTTCAGGCCGGTGTCGCTGCCGATGATGCGGGCGACGATCTTGGGGCTGATGGCCACGGCCACGGGGGGCTCGTTCAGGCCGTAGATGACGGCGGGGATCATGCCATGGTTGCGCAGGGCGTTGTTCGAGGCCTTGCCCGTGGTTTCACGCTTGGCGATCGGGATGATTTCTTCGTTCATGTGTCCTCCTACCTGGCCGGCGACCGGCCCTCTCGTTGGGAAGGGGGGCCTCGGTGCCGGCCCCGGAAAAAGTCGAACGATCAGGATAGCGCGGATCCGGCCCTCTGGCGACCCCTATTGCCCGGGCCGCTCCCCGGGAGCCAGGAATTTACCACCGCGTCCCAGGACGGAAACCCCGGCCTGACGCATACTATGGGGATGCGAACCTTCCCCAAACCGGAAAACTACCTGAACCGCGAATTGAGCTGGCTGGACTTCAACGAGCGGGTGCTGGACGAGGCGCAGGATCCGACGGTGCCGCTGCTGGAGCGGGTGAAGTTCCTGGCCATCGTTTCCAACAACTGGGATGAGTTTTTCATGGTGCGGGTGGCGGGCATCTGGCGCCAGATCGACGCCGGCATCACCCAGCCCGGCCCCGACGGCCGGACTCCGCGGCAGATGCTGGAGGTGCTGTCCCGGCGCATCCACGGCCTGGCGGTGCGCCAGCACCGGCTGTTCCACCAGACCATCGAACCGCTGCTGAACGCCGAAGGCATCTTCCTGCTCAAGCCGGAATCCCTGGATGCGGTCCAGCAGGACTTCACCCGGGAGTACTTCGAGCGCAACCTGCTGCCGCTCATCACCCCGCTGGCGGTGGATCCGGGCCATCCGTTCCCGCGCCTGGGCAACCGGGTGCTGGTGCTCATGGCCGAGCTGGAGCCGGCGGACGACCTGGAGGCGGAGAACCTCCCGGTGTCGGGGCTGGCCATCATCCACGTGCCCACCACCGGTTCGCCGCGGTTCCTGCGGGTGCCCTCGGTGGGCGGCGGGCACCAGTTCGTGATGCTCGAGGACGTGGTGCGGATGCACATCGGGCAGGTGTTCCAGGGCTACGCCATCCGCAACTGCCAGGCCCTGCGGGTGACCCGGGACTCGGACCTGCCGGTGGAGGAGGATCCCAGCGAGGACCTGATGAAGATGGTGGAGGAGCACCTGCGCAGCCGGCGCCGGGGCGCGGTGGTGCGGCTGCAGTACGAGCAGGGGCTGAGCCCGGTGCTGCTGGGCATGCTCATCGAGGAGCTGGAGCTGTCGCCGGAGGACCTGTACCCCACCGAGGGCTTCGCCGCGTTTTCCGACCTGATGCAGATCTACACCCAGGTGGACCTGCCGCACCTCAAGGATCCGCCGCTGCCGCCGCTGCCGGTGCCGCAGCTGGAGGCGCACGCGAACATCTTCGAGGCCATCGCCAAGAACGACATCCTGCTCATGCACCCGTACCAGAGCTTCGACGACAGCGTGGTGCGCTTCGTGCGCGAGGCGGCGGACGATCCCAAGGTGCTGGCCATCAAGGTGACCCTGTACCGCATCAGCCCCACCAGCCCCATCGCCGCGGCCCTGGAACGGGCGGCGGAGCGCGGCAAGCAGGTTGCCGCCATCGTCGAGCTGCGGGCGCGCTTCGACGAGGAGGCCAACATCGCCTGGGCCCGGCGCATGGAGAAGGCGGGCGTGCACGTGGTGTACGGCATGCCCAACTACAAGACCCACGGGAAGGTGTGCCTGGTGATCCGCCAGGAGACCGGCGGCATCCGCCGCTACTGCCACCTGTCCACCGGCAACTACAACGAGCGCACCTCCCGGCTGTACAGCGACATCGGCCTGTTCACGGCCCGGCCGGAGTTCGGCGAGGACCTCTCCAACCTGTTCAACCTGCTCACCGGCTACACCCGGCCGCCCCGGCTGCACCAGCTGATCATCGCCCCCCAGCACTTCCGTTCGGCGCTCTACCAGCGCATCGAGCGGGAGCGCCAGCACGCCCTGGCCGGCCGCAGCGGCCGGATGATCCTCAAGATGAACTCGCTGGTGGACCCCGCCATGATCCAGAAGCTCTACGAGGCCAGCCAGGACGGGGTGGCCATCGATCTGCTGGTGCGCGGCAGCTGCAGCCTCCGGCCCGGGGTGCCCGGGCTGTCCGAGCGGATCCGGGCCGTGTCCATCATCGACCGCTTCCTGGAGCACGCCCGGGTCTACCACTTCCAGAACGACGGCGAGCCCGAGACCCTGCTGGCCTCGGGCGACCTCATGCAGCGCAACCTGGACCATCGGGTGGAGGTGGCGTTTCCCCTGGTGGATCCCATCGTCGCCGCCCAGGTGCTGGAGCTCCTGGAGCTGCAGCTGCACGACACCACCAAGGGGCGGGTGCTCGGGCCGGACGGCGGGGTGCTGCGCCGGGGGCTGGACGAAAACTGGCCCCCCCTGCGCAGCCAGTCCCGCACCTACGAGCACGGGCTCATGGCCAGCGGGCTCAAGGCGGCGACCCTCAAGTTCCCGGACTCCTGGGATCCGGAGCTCTAGTCGAGTAGGCTATAGCCTGGAGATGTGGTATGGGAACGAGAATCAGTCGCGCCGCCATCTATGATGCCCTGAACAGCTACCAGGTGCCCGGTACCGGGGCCACGCTGGTGGCCCTGAAGGCGGTCCGGGGCATCGAGGTGGAGGATGCGGACGTGGTGGTGCAGCTGCAGCTGCTGGAAGCCTACCGGGACCGCGAGGGGGAGATCCGCCGGGCGGTGACCGCGGCGGTGGCGGGCGTGGCCGGCGTGGCCAAGGTGGAGCTGCAGCTGGACTGGGAGCCCACCCCGGCGCCCGAATTCCGCAACCTGCTGCCCTCGGTCCACCACGTGCTGGTGGTGGGCTCCGGCAAGGGCGGGGTGGGCAAGAGCACCGTCGCGGCCAATCTGGCGGTGGCCATGGCCGGCCTGGGGCTGAAGGTGGGGCTGCTGGACGCGGACATCTACGGGCCCAGCATGGGCATGATGTTCGGCATCACCGAGGGCCCCGAAGGCACCCCCGAAGGCAAGATCGTCCCCATCGAGAAGTTCGGGATCAAGCTCATGTCCATCGCCTTCCTCATCGACGAGGACCGGCCGGTGATCTGGCGGGGCCCCATGCTCAACAAGGCGCTCACCCAGTTCCTGGGCGACGTGCTGTGGGGCGAGCTGGACTTCCTGCTCATCGACCTGCCGCCGGGCACCGGCGACACCCAGATCTCCCTGATCCAGAACGCCAAGGTGGACGGCGCCATCGTGGTGAGCACGCCCCAGGATGTGGCGTTCCTGGATGCCCGCAAGGCCATCGGGCTGTTCCAGACGGTCAAGGTGCCGGTGGTGGGCCTGGTGGAGAACATGTCCAGCTTCCACTGCCCCAGCTGCCACACGGAAACCGCCATCTTCGGCCACGGCGGGGTGCGGCAGGCCGCCGAGCGCATGGGGCTGCCGTTCCTGGGCGAGATCCCCATCGATCTGGCGATCCGGGTGGGCAGCGACGAGGGCGTGCCGATGGTGGCGGGCCACCCCGACAGTCCCCAGTCCGCGGCGTTCGTGCGCATGGCCCGGACCCTCACCGGCGTCCAGGCTGCCGAGTAGACGGGACGCCTAGGCCTGCTCCAGGCTCTGGTCCATGGCCAGGCTCCAGGCCGGGAGCCGGTTGGCGAGGCCCAGCTCGATGAGGTAGGTCTGGTCCAGCCGGGCCAGGGCGAAGATCTCATGGGTGGGGTTGTAGCCGTAATGGGTATCCGCCACGTGCACGGCCAGGGCCGGGGTGAACGCCCGGGTCGGCTGGGTGGCGATGGCGTGGTGGCAGGCGGCAGCCTCCACCATGGCGTCGGGAAGGCCCCAGAGCGCCAGCAGGTAGGCGCCCACCTCGCTGTGGGTGGCGCCGAAGATGTGGAATTCGGAAGCTTCCAGTTCGCCCCCGGAGCGCCGGTTGGTGTCCAGCACCCGGGCGTAGTCCTCGGGGAAGCGCGAGGCCAGGATCAGGATGCCGATGTCGTGCAGCAGGCCGGCGGTGAAGAACTCGTTGCCCCGCGCCCCGCAGCCTTCGCTCCGGGCGATGCTGCGGGCCGCGGCGGCGACGGCCAGGCAATGCTGCCACAGGTGCTGGAGGGTGAAGGAGGGCACCTGGAACGCGCCCACCTGGCCGAACAGGCCGTGCATCAGCACCAGGCCGCGGATCAGATCGATGCCCAGGAAGCCCACCGCCTCGCCCGCGCTGGTCACGGTGTGCCGGAGGCTGAAGAAGGCGGAATTGGCCAGCTTGAGGACCGCGGCGGTCATGGCGATGTCCTTGGCGATCACGCTTCCGATCCGCTCCACCGAACCCCGGTCCGAATCCAGCAGGGCGGAGATCTCCCGGTACAGCTCCGGCACCACCGGCAGTTGGCCGATGCGGGCGATCAGCTCGCGCACGTGGTCGTTGCCGACCCGCTGGCCGCGCTCCCGGGCGAAATCCAGCATGGACTTCAGCACCGCGAAGTCGCAGGGCTTGACCAGGAACTGGTGGGTCCGGGCCAGCCCCTGCATGGCCTTGTCCCGTTCCGCGTCCGCGGCCATGAGCATCCGGATGGTGGCCGGGTAGCGGGCCATGATCTCCTGCAGCAGGTCGGGACCGCTCAGGCCGGTCAGCCGCATGTCGGCGACCACGGCGTCGAAGGGCTGCTCCGCACAGGCGTCCAGGGCCTGGGCCCCGCCCAGGAACTCCGGCTCCCAGGTGCTCTCCATGACCGCGGCCTGCGTTCGCATCCGGTCGAGAACCTGCGGGTCGTCCTCCACGAACAGGATTCTGCCTTTCCCCGACATCTGCCTTCCTCCCCGCCTGCTACGATTGCACTTCCCGGTAGCATAGCACCCGGCAACTGCGGCGATGGGCGCCGCCGCACGATCTGGCTGATGTCAGTCGTGGTGCTTGTGCACGCTCTTGACCACGTAGCGGGGCCGGTCGCGCACTTCCTGGTAGATGCGGCCGATGTACTCGCCCAGCAGCCCGAAGGCCAGGAACTGCGCGCCCACGAAGAAGAACAGCACGGCGAACAGGGTGAACACGCCCTGGACGGCGCCCTCCGGGTGCAGGAACCGGTAGACCAGCAGGATCACGCCGAAGCCCACCCCCAGGGCGGAGATGATGCCCCCGAGCACGCTGAGCATCTGCAGCGGGATCAGGGAGAAGCTGGTGAGCAGATCGAACTGGAGGTTGATCAGCTTCCACAGCCCGTACTTGGAATCGCCCGCGGCGCGCTCGGCATGGCCCACCGGCACCTCGGCGATGCGCTTGGCGAAGCTGTTGGCCAGGGCCGGGATGAAGCTGGAGCGCTCCTTGCAGAGCAGCATGGCGTCGACCACCTCCCGCCGGTAGGCGCGGAGCATGCAGCCGTAGTCGTGCAGCTTGACCCCGGTGGTCTTGCGGGTGACGGCATTGACGATCTTGGAGGGCAGGGTGCGGAACAGGCTGTCGTTGACCATCCGCCCCTGGCGCCAGCCGCCCACCACGTCGAACCCCTCTTCGATCTTGGCCACCAGCTTGGGGATCTCCTCGGGCGGGTTCTGCAGATCGGCGTCCATGGTCACCACCACCTGGCCCTGGGCCATGGCGAAGGCGCCGAAGATGGCCGCGTGCTGGCCATAGTTGCGGTTGAACTCCACCACGGTGACCCGGGGCTCGTCCCGGGCGATGGCCTGGAGCATGTCCAGGCTCAGGTCCCGGCTGCCGTCATCGGTGAACACCACTTCCCAGGGCCGGTCCGGGTCCTGGAAGCTCGCCTCCAGCACCTTCCGGAGCCGGTCCCAGAGCTGGGTGATGTTGGCTTCTTCATTGAAAATGGGGATCACGATGCTCAGGTAGGGGGTCATGCAACTCTCCGTGGCTTCATTCTAACCCGGTCGCCCACAGGATCATGGCAAGCTGGAGCGGGAAGCGGAGGAATCCATGATCCGATCGATGCTGCTGATCCCCTGGCTGGTCCTGGGTCTGGGCGCGCAGACCCCTGCCGTGGCCCCCGCTCCCGGCGCTCCGCCCCCGGTCGGCGCGGCGGCGCCCCAGGCCGCCATCAGCAGCGCGGAGGAGCGGGCGGTGGTGCTGGAACTCACCAAGATCCGCATGTTCCCAAGGGCCTATGCCAAGTATCTGCGCGCCCTCGGGCTGCGTTTCGATGGCAGCCTCTGGCGGCTGCGCGACCACGTGCCGATCCGCACCCGCGAGGGGCGCGCGGCCATCCTGGAGGCGGCGGACTTCCTGGAACGGGTGGCGCCCATCCCCGGGCAGCTGCGCTGCTCGGAGGGGCTGCACGCCGCTGCCCTGGACCACGTGCTGGACCAGGGCCCCACCGGACAGACGGGCCACGTGGGGGCGAACGGCTCCACCTTCCAGGAGCGGATCCGCCGCCACGGCCGGGCGGAGTCGCAGATCGGCGAAGTGATCAACTACGGGGAGGAGACCCCGCGCATGACCGTGATCCAGCTGGTCATCGACGACGGCGTGCCGGACCGGGGCCACCGCAAGAACATCTTCGACCCCGCCTTCAAGGTGGCGGGCGCCGCCATCGGCTTCCACAAGGGCTACGGCGCCATGACCGTGGTGGACCTGGCGGACGGGTTCAGCGACTGATATGACTGAGGGGGGACCGCGCGCTCGCGTTGCTCGCTCTCCGTCCCCCCTCAGACTCCCCCACGTCATGTCCGGTCGGACCCCGGACATGACGTCTATGGCAGCGCGAACGGCATGGAACGGAACGTCTGGCCGCGCACGGTGATGCTCCGGATCCGGCCGGTGCAGGGGCCCGGGCCCCGCAGCCAGGGGGCCCGGGCCTGGAACAGGCTGGTGTCGCCTACGGTCTCGCCGGTGACCGGATCCGCCACGGCCGCGAGCCTGAGGGACGCCGGGGAGCGTCCGTTCCGGGCGAGCTCCAGGTCCAGCTGCCGGGCCGGGATGCGGATGAACGACTCCAGCTCGCCGTCCAGGACATAGGCCCGCAGGCTGCCCGTGGCCGGATCCCGGAGCAGTTCCAGGCCGAAGGCGTCATCGCCCAGGGCCACGAGGGTGCCGCCGTGGGGCGGGGTGGCCTGGTGCGGCCGGATCACGTCGTGGGCGGAACCGGCCAGGGCCCCCTGGCCGATGCGGAGCCGGACCAGGTGCCAGCCGACGCCGGCGGCGGCCAGCAGGGCCAGAGCGGCCAGAGTGGCAGGGAGCGGGAGCAGGAAGCGGGGGCGATGGCGCACGGGCACCTCAGCTGAGCGGGGCGAGGCCGTCGGCCACGGAGAGGCGGTAGGCGCGCCAGGCCGGGATGGCGCCGGCGGCCACCGACAGGCCCAGCATCAGGGCCGGGCCCCAGACCAGCACCGGGTTCCAGGCCCAGGGCTCCAGCAGGACGCCGATGCGGGTGCGCAGCAGCTCCTGCACCAGCGAGGCGATGCCGGCGTAGAGGCCGAACCCCAGCGCGCAGCCCAGGACGCCGATGCAGGCGGACTCGCCCAGCACCGCCGCGATCAGGAAGCCCCGGTGCGCGCCCAGGGCGCGCAGGATGGCCAGATCGCGCTTGCGGGCGCTCATGGAGGAGTAGACCGCCGAGAACACCGAGGCCCCGGCCACCACCGCCACCATGTACGCCAGCGCCTGGAGCGCATCCTCGAACCAGCTGAACTTGGCGAACAGGTCGCCCAGGATCGCGGCCACCGGCCAGGCCAGGGTCAGGCGCCGGCCCTGCCGGTTGTAGCGGGTGTCCAGCATGAACCCCGCGGCCTGGGCGCCGGGCTTGAACTTGATGAGCACCGCGCTCAGATCGGTGAACGCGGCCGGATCGTGGCCGCCCAGGCGCTGCACCCCCTCCAGGGGCACCCAGATCACCCGGTCCGCGGGCGTGTTGGTGGGGGCCAGGAGGCCCACCACGGTGAAGACTTCGCTGTGCTGGGCGCTGGGGTTGTAGTCCAGGCCGTGGAACGGGTGGAACTGGGTGCCGATGGACCAGCCCAGCTGGTGCGCGGCCAAGCTGCCCACCACGGCCTCCTTCTGGCCCACCTGGAAGGTCCGGCCGCCGGGCTCGACCGTATAGACATGGTCCGGCGCGTACTCCAGGCCCTGGAAGAAGTCGTCGCTCACCCCCACCAGCCGCACGCCCCGGACGTTGTCCCCCACCACGATGGGGATGGCCCGGTCCACCACCGGCAGGCTCTTGACCTGCTGGTAGTCCTCGGCGGTGATGTTGCCCGGGGAGGCCTCCTGGTGGAACAGGCCGTTGAGCACCAGCTGGAGCTTGGAGCCCCGGGCGCCCAGCACCGCGTCGAAGCCCGAGGCGCTTCGGGTGAAGGACTGCTCGGCCTCGGCGCGCACCACCCACACCGAGATCACCAGGCCCAGGCCCAGGGCCACCAGCAGGACGGCCACGGCGGTGGACACCAGATGTTGCCGGAGGCCCCTCCGGATCAGCAGCCAGAGCATCATGCTTCCTCCTCGCGCGCCTGCACATGGTTCAGTTCGGCCAGATCCAGCACCTGCTCGAAGCAGTCCAGCACGTCCCGGTCATGGCTGGCCACCAGCAGGGCCGCGCCCAGTTCCGCGGCGCTGCGCTGGAGCAGCTGGATCACCTTCCGGCCCCGGGCGGCGTCCAGGTTGCCGGTGGGTTCGTCGGCCAGGATCAGGCAGGGCCGGTTGGCCAGGGCCCGGGCCACGGCCACCCGCTGCTGCTGGCCGGTGCTCAGCTGCCGGGGCAGGTGCCCGGCGTGGCCGGCCAGGCCGACCCGCTCCAGCGCCGCCATGGCCGCCCGGGGCTGGACCCCCCGGCCGAAGGCCAGGCCCAGGGCCACGTTTTCCAGGGCCGTGAGCCCCTGCAGCAGGTTGAAGGTCTGGAACACGTAGCCCAGCCGCTCGGCCCGGAACCGGTCCCGCCGGGCCTCGGACAGTCCGGTGAGCGGCGTGCCGCCCACCGCCACCAGGCCGGCGTCGGGCACCAGGATGCCGGCGATCAGGTGCATGAGGGTGGTCTTGCCCAGTCCGCTGGCGCCCCGCAGCGCCACCTGCTGGCCGGCCGCCAACTCCAGATGCGGGATGCGCAGCACTTCGGTCCGGCCGCCGGATGGGGCCGGGTAGCTCTTGACCAGGTCGTGGAGGAGCAGGGCTGGGGTGGAATCCATGGGGCCGCCTGGGGACTGGGGAGGGGAAGGGGGGGCAAGGGGGAACATCGCGAGCGAAGCGAGCAGGCAGTTCCCCCTTCATTTCAATGTTCGCAGTCTTCGTGGCCGTGTTCCCGTTCGACGATGACGATGCCGCCCTCCCGGTACTTGCCGACCATGCCGAAGGTGGCCAGCAGGGCCTCCTGGGTGAGGATCTCGGCGCTGGGGCCGAAGGCCACCACCCGGTGCGCCAGCAGCATCGTGGTGTCGCACTCGGCGGCCTCGTCGATGTCGTGGGTGGCGATGATGATCGAGCAGCCGGCTTCGCTCAGCTGCCGGACCCGCTTCCGGTAGATGGCCCGGGCGCTGGCGTCCAGATTGGCCGCGGGCTCGTCCAGCAGCACCAGGCCGGCGTCCCGGGCGAAGGCCTGGGCCAGGAACACCCGCTGGCGCTGGCCGCCGGACAGGGCGTTCAGCGGCGCCTCGGCCAGGTCCAGCACCCCCAGGGTGGCCAGGGCCTCCTGGACCGCCTGCTCGTCTGCGGCATTCATGCGGCCGAACAGGCCATGGGCCGCGTAGCGGGCCATGCGCACCACGTCGTAGACCCGCAGCGGCAGCATGAAGCTGGAGGGGTGGAACTGGCCCATGTAGGCGATGCCGCCGGCCCGGCGCGGCCCCGGGCCGAGCACTTCCAGGGTGCCGGACACGGGGGGCAGCAGGCCGGCGATGGTCTTGAGCAGGGTGGTCTTGCCCGAGCCATTGGAGCCCACCAGGGCCAGCACCTGGCCCGGCTCCAGGCGGAAGTTCAGGTCCGCCACCACGGTCTCGCCCTGGTGGCCGACGCACAGCTGGCTGGCGAGGACGGCGGTCATGGCCGGGCTCCCTGGGCCATCCGGGGCCGGGCCGGGCTGGCCGGCAGCAGCTGCCGGACCCACAGCAGAAGGAAAAAGAGGATGGACGCGGCCAGGGTGATGGCGGCGCCGGCGGCCAGGTTGAAATGGTAGCTGGCCAGCAGGCCCAGGTAGACCGAGCCGGCGCCGATGCCCGAGGCGGTGAGGATCATGGTGGTGATCTTGCGGGAGAACAGGGCGGCCGATGCGGCCGGGGCCAGCAGCATGCCGAACACCAGCAGCGTGCCCACCGTGCGGAACGACACCACCACGGTCAGGGCGATGAGCGCCAGCATGATGGCGTGGTAGCGCCGGGGCGGGAAGCCGGAGAGCTCGGCCTGCTCGGGGCTGAAGCAGAGCAGCAGGAAGGGCCGGTAGCAGATCCGCGCGGTCAGGGCGATCACCAGGGTGGCCGCCAGCTGGATGGCCAGTTCCGTGGCGCGGATGCCCAGGATCTCGCCGAACAGGATGCGCACCAGATCCCCGGAAAAGGCGTGGGAGCGGGAAACGATGGCCACGCCCAGGGCGAGCATGCCCACGAACAGCAGGCCGATGGCGGTATCGGAGGACAGGTTGGAGCGGCGGGTGATGAAGCCGATCCCGAAGATCATGCCCAGGGCGCCGGCCGCCGCCCCGACCATGCCCGGCAGGCCCAGCAGCATGGCGATGGCCACGCCGGGCAGGACGCCGTGGGCCAGGGCGTCGCCGATGAAGGCCAGGCCGCGCAGCACCACGAAGGTGCCGACGATGCCGCAGGCGATGGAGACCAGCACCCCGGCCAGGAGCGCGTTGAGCAGGAAGGCGTTGGCCGCGAAGGGTGCGATCAGGCAGTCATAGATCACCGGAGCGCCTCCAGGATGGTGCCGGCCAGGCCGCGTTCGAAGCTGAAATAGTCGCCCCCGGTGGGCAGGTTGTGGGTGATGAGCGGCACCGCCCGCACCCGCACTTCCCGGGCCAGGGCCTCCACGGTGCGGGGCGGGGTGCCCACCTCCGTGAACACCACCCCGACCTGGTTCTGGCGGATGAGCGTCTTGAGCGCTTCCAGGTTGGCCGCGGAGCCCTCGGCCTCGGTGGTCAGGCTGGGGATCACCGCCCCCACCAGCCGGAAGCCGTAGCGCTGGGCGAAGTAGCCCAGGGACTCGTGCCCGGTGACCAGCTTGCGCCGTCCGGGCGGAAGCGCGTCGACCCGCGCCTGGATCTCGGCGTTCAGGACCGTGAGCCGGGCGTCCAGGTCCGCGCGGCGGGCCGTCAGGTCCACCCCGAAGCGCTGCTGGAGCTGTGGGGCCAGGGCGTCCACCACCGCCTTGATGGCCATGGGATCGGTCCACAGGTGCGGGTCCTGGGCGCCCACCGCCTGGTCCGGGTCGCCCGTGGGCAGGCCCTCGCCGGCGCCCACCCGGCGCACCTGGATGTGCGCCGCGGCGGTGAAGACCGGCACCCCGGCCGCGCGGGCCTGGTCCAGGGCCCGGCCCATGCCGCCCTCCAGCCCGAGCCCGTTCTCGATGATGAGGTCGGCGTGGGTGAGGGCCTCGATGTCCTTGGCCGAAGGCTCCCATTCGTGCACGTCCAGCCCGTTGGGGACCGCCGAGCGCACCGTGAAGGCGTCGCCCACCAGGTCCTGCACGGCCGCGCCCAGGATGCTGTAGGTGGTGATGAGGGTCTTCCGGCCGGCGGGGACCGGGGCCCGGTCGCGGCCGCAGCCGAGCAGGGCGGCCAAGCCCAGCGCCACGGCCCATCCCAGGCCTGATCGAATCTTCATTGCATCTGCTCCATGCGCCGCTCCGTGCGGAGGCTCGAGGCCCCAGCTGGGAGTGTAATTCAAATGGAAATGATTTTCATTAACCTTTTCACCGTTCCGGACCGGGCAGCCCGTGGGCCCGGGCATTGACAGGGTTGTGATAAATAATAAATTTATACCACCATGACGCCCGCGCCCGCTTCCACCCCATGCCAGGCCCCGCCCCGCCGGGGCCGAGTGCTCCGACTGCTCGATGCCGGCCTGGGGCTGCTCCTGGCCGGGCCCGCCGCATACGGGCAGCCGGCCTATCTCGACGCTGGCGTCTCCCTGTCCGCGGAGGCCTCGCCTCCAGGCCAACCCGATCCCCGGCACACCCTGCACATCGGCCGCCGCACGGACCCCGAGACCCTGGATCCGGCCCTCAGCTCGGACCCCGAAGACTGGGGGGTCATCTATCCGTGCTATCAGCATCTCATGCGGTATGGGCGGGAGCATGGCAAGCTCAGCGGCCGGCTGGAGGGGGATCTGGCCGAGCACTGGGCCGGCTCCGCGGAAGGCACCGTGTGGACCTTCCAGCTCAGGCCCGGGCAGGCCTTCGACGACGGCAGCCCGGTGGATGCCGCCGCGGTGCAGCGCACCTTCGAGCGTCTGTTGCGGCTGCACCGCGAGCCGTCCCTGCCGTTCCCACGCGAAATGCGGGTGGAGGCGGTGGCGCCGCTGGTGGTGCGTTTCGTCCTGGCCAAGCCGTGGCCGGCCTTCCTGGAGGCGCTGGCCGGCAATGGCGCCGGGATCATCAATCCCCGGGTCCTGGCCCGGGACCCGCCGGGGCCGGAAGGCCGGTCCTTCCTGGACAACCACAGCGCCGGTTCCGGCGCGTTCCGCCTGGTGACCTGGGAACGGGGCCGGGCCCTGGTGCTGAAGCCCAACCCCCACTACGGGGGGGCGGTGAAGCCGGTGCTGCAGGAGGTGCGCATGGAGATCGTCCACGATGTCCGGGGCATGCGCCTGCTGCTGGAGAGCGGCGCGCTGGATATCGCCGAGGGACTGCCGGCGCGGGAAGTGGAGTTGCTGGGTCACAAGCCGCTCCTGACGATGCTGGAAGCCCCCTCGTTCAAGGTGACTTACCTGTGCCTGAACCACCGGCGTTCGCCCCTGGACCAGGTGGCCGTGCGCCAGGCCCTGTCCTGGGCCGTGGATTACACCGGCATCGTCCGGAACCTCGAGGGTGGCCATGCGCATCAGATGCGCGGCATCATCCCCGAAGGCATGGTCGGCCACGATCCGGAGGTCCAGCAGTACGGTACCGATCTGGAGCAGGCGCGGGGGCTCCTGGCCACCCTGCACCGGCCTGCCGGGCTGCTCCACCTGGATCTGCTGTACTCGGACCAGGAACCCGACGCGGAGGCCATCGCCGGGTCCGTGATGACCAGCCTGGCGCCGCTGGGGGTGGTGGTGCACCTGGTGGAGATGGCCCATGCCAGCATGCGCGCGCGGGTGGACCGGGGCGACTACGAGCTGGCCCTCAGCACCTGGGTCCCCGAGCGCGCCGATCCGGGCGACATCCTGGACGCCTGGCTGGATTCCCGGAACCAGGGCCGGATGGGCAACCGGGCCTTCTACGCCAATGTGGACATGGACCGCCTGCTGTGGGAGGCCTCGACCAGCTCCAATCCGGCCGAGCGTCTGGACCGCTATCGGCAGGCCCAGCGCCTGGCCGTCCGTGACGCGGTCTACATCTACCTGTTCCAGTCCCGGTTCCGGATCGGCATGCGCAAGGCGGTCCAGGGCTTCGTCTTCAACCCCATGCTGGAAACCACCTATAATCTCGAGGAGATGCACAAGGCCGCGGACCATTGATCCGGCGGGCCACTCCCGAAGCCCAGACGGGGAGGGCTGGCTCCGCCTGCCCACCCCGTGGGGGTCCAAGGGGGAACATCGCGAGCGCAGCGAGCAGGCAGTTCCCCCTTTCACAGTAGACCCTTGAGATGCGCCCATGGCCCCGACCGGCAAAGACCTGAACCAGATCGTCGCGGAACTGAACCGGGGGAGAGAGCCGGCCGAGCCCATGGAGGCGATGGAGCCCATGGAGCCCATGGATCCCA